>Ga0193740_1000049_pt1 | contig 30595 bp, 17 predicted proteins | sample L2s1metaG_FD_145072 | JGI IMG/M metagenome (GOLD analysis project Ga0193740, IMG submission 145072) | Soil microbial communities from a riparian zone of the East river system, Colorado, United States - L2s1 | ecosystem: Environmental > Terrestrial > Soil > Riparian zone | place: USA: East River... | reverse complement strand
AGTTTGAAGTTTGAAGTTTGAAGTTTGAAGTTTGAAGTTTGAAGTTTGAAGTTTGAAGTTTGAAGTTTGAAGTTTGAAGTTTGAAGTTTGAAGTTTGAAGTTTGAAGTTTGAAGTTTGAAGTTTGAAAATAATAGCCGGACAAGGTAACAAAAAAATGAACTGGTTGATCAAGCTCTGTAGGAGCGAAATGTTAATAGCAACAGAAGGAAATGATTTTCAATAAAGCTCCGTAGGAGCGGAATGTTTGTAGAAGAAATGTCGATAATCAAAAATTCGGCTCCGTAGGAGTCGAACCTTGGTAGAAAGAATTAACGAATTTGATTACGGCTCCTTAAGAGCGAAAGGTCGGTAGAAACAAATGTCGATTAATGAATTCGGCTCCGTAGGAGTCGAACCTTGGTAGTAGTAGTAGCAGCGGATCATAAGTTTCATTACGGCTCCGTAGGAGTCGAACATTACGATGACAGAATAAAAAAAATTTGGTTTTTGGATTTGAGCCATCGGACATGTTGACAAGAATTACCGGATGTACAATCCCGATAGCTATCGGGGAGTGACACAACGAAAGAACAATAGTAGTAATGCAGATGAGTACAAGGGCTAAGAGATAAAGAGTAAGAAAAGAGAAAAAGAGTTAGCTCAACCACACTTCTTCTCTCCGCCATGCTCTTTTTCTCTTTTTAACCTTTGTCTCGTAGCCAATAAATCTTACAATGTTTAAAAAAATAGTTTTCGTTTTTGTTTTTTCCTCTTCATTCTTTTTTTCCTTTTCACAATTACAATGGCCTTCCGTAACGAATACAACCAGGCCGTGGACACGCTGGTGGTGGGAAGGCAGTGCCGTTACAAAAAAAGATCTAACCTGGAATTTGGAGCAATACCAAAGAGCAGGATTGGGTGGAGTAGAAATAACTCCCATTTACGGAGTATATGGCCATGAAAAATCATTCATCAATTTTTTATCACCGCAATGGATGGATGTGTTTATGCACACATTAAATGAATCCAAACGATTGGGACTTGGTGTTGACCTGGCCAATGGAACCGGGTGGCCATTTGGAGGACCCTGGGTGAAAGACGAAAACGCCAGCAAAACTGTGTATTATAAAACTTATGTTGTAAATGGAGGAGAGCAATTAAAAGACGCTGTACAATACAAACAGGAAGCTCTTGTGCGAACGGCAAATAATAAACCGGCAGGTGTTGATTCCATCCGGCAACCCATTGGCACAAATATAAATTTGCAGGCCTTAGCTCTGGATCAAATTGTTTTTCCGGGTAATCTTCCATTACAGGCATTAATGGCGTATGATGATAAAGGAGGGGTTCTGGATCTTACAGCGAAGGTTGATAAATCGGGAAAATTAAATTGGACAGCACCGGCTGGAAAATGGACATTGTATGCTTTGTTTGTCGGCCTGCATGGTAAAATGGTAGAACGTGCGGCGCCTGGTGGCGAGGGATATGCCATCGATCATTTTTCTTTAAAAGCAGCAACAGATTATTTCAAAAAATTTGATGAAGCATTTAAAGGAAGAGACATTTCTTACCTGCGTGGATTCTTCAATGATTCCTACGAAGTAGACGATGCAAGAGGACAGGCCAACTGGACTTCCGCATTTTTTGATGAATTCAAAAAACGAAGAGGATACGAGTTGAAAAATTATTTGCCTGCATTGTTTGGAAAGGATGACACTGATAAAAATATAAGGGTGCTGTATGATTATCGGGCTACGATCGATGAATTGTTACTCGAGTATTTCACACAACAATGGAAGAAATGGGGAACCACAAAAGGGGCGATAGTAAGAAATCAATCACATGGTTCGCCGGCTAATACCCTTGATCTTTACGATGCTGTTGATATCCCGGAAACAGAAGGCACGGACATCCTCCGTTTCAAGTTTGCTACATCGGCTGCAAATGTCACCGGTAAGCCTCTTGCTTCTTCTGAATCCTGTACCTGGCTCAATGAACATTTTCTTTCATCCTGGGGTGATGTGAAAAAATCAGTTGACCTCTATTTTCTTGGTGGGGTAAATCATATTTTTTATCACGGAACGGAATACTCACCAAAGGACGCTGCATGGCCCGGGTGGTTATTTTATGCGGCTGTGCATTTTCAGCCTACCAATCCGCAGTGGAAAGATTTCAGTACGCTCAATACTTACATTACGAGAGTTCAATCCTTTTTACAAAAAGGAAGGCCTGCCAATGAAGTGTTGCTATATTATCCACTGATTGATCGGTATTCGGAGCCGGGTAATGCAATGCTCCAACACTTTGATGGAATGGAAAGAAATTTTGAAGGAACGAATTTTGAACATGTTTCCAAATGGATGCTGGAAAATGGATATGGGTTCGATTTCTTTTCGGACCGCCAGTTACAAAAGTTCAAAACAGTTGGTTCATCCATTCAGACTGGTGGAAATGATTACCAGGTGATATTGTTGCCAGCGAATAAGCTGATCACAAATGAATCGTTCAGCAAGCTGGTAACCCTGGCAAAAAACGGGGCAACAGTATTGGTATACAAAAATCTCCCGGCTGATGTACCGGGCTGGAATGATTTGGATAAAAGAAGAAAACAGTTTCAAAGCTTAACAGCACCACTTCAATTTAAAGACGATGGAAAAATAAGGAAAGCTACAATAGGTAAAGGTGCATTTATTGTAAGTGATGATATGAATGCATTGATGGATGCTGCTAAAGTTAAAAAAGAAAGACTTGCTGAAGACGGCTTGTCGTTTATTCGCAGGAAGAACAATGATGGAACGGTTTATTTTATCAATAATCGCAGTGATAAAGTCGTTGACGAATGGGTTCCATTGAACTCAAGCGCAAATTCAGTTGGTTTGTTTGAGCCAATGTTTGAAAAAACCGGCCTGGCAAAATGGAGAAAGGCCAATAATGGTATTGAAGTTCATTTGCAATTGCAACCATATGAATCAATCATTGTTCAAACGTACAATGCAAAGAGAGGCGGGGCCGATTTTCCATACACAAAAACATCAGGAACGCCAACTTCAATGAGTGGTACATGGACAATTGAATTTTTGGAAGGAGGTCCTGTGCCTCCACAAAAAACAACTGTCAGCAAACTGGGTTCATGGACAGAACTTGATGGTAATGATGCCAGGAACTTTTCAGGCACAGCAAAATATTCGATACAATTTCAGAAGCCATCTGGCAATGCACATGCTTATTTTCTTGATCTTGGAAAGGTTCATGAAACGGCTGAAGTGTTTCTGAATGGAAAGCGGTTGGCTACTTTGATAGGTCCGGACTTCCAGGTAAGAATTTCTGCAGAAGTCTTAAAGCAGGACAATAACCTGGAAATAGTAGTGGCCAACCTTATGGCGAACCGCATCATCTACATGGATAAAAATAATCTGCCCTGGAAAATATTTTACAATACCAACATGCCGGCAAGAAGGAGAGAGAATGTAAAGAATGGGTTGTTTGATGCATCGTCATGGCAACATTTGCCATCAGGATTATTAGGGCCCGTGACTTTGACTCCCGTATTGTATGATTAACTGGAAAAACATACTGCTTTTTACTTCCTTCATGGTTTTTGTATCTGTATCATTTGCACAAAAACAACAGGCACCAAAACCGCTTTATGTTGATCCTGTGTATGATGGCGCCGCCGATCCTGTTATTATCTGGAATAAGAAGAAAAAGGAATGGCTCATGTTTTACACCAATCGCCGTGCAACACTCAACGATTCAACAGGAGTGAAATGGGTACATGGAACAAAGATTGGCATTGCATCGTCAAAAGATGGTGCAACCTGGAAATATGTTGATACGGCCAACATCAATTACCGTCCCCATAAAGGCTATACTTTCTGGGCACCTGATGTAATAGAATACAAGGGGATCTATCACATGTATCTCACTTACGTTCCGGGAATTTTTGACAACTGGAACCATCCGCGAACCATCGTTCATTTAACCAGTAAGGACCTGTTTAACTGGAAATACGAATCCACTTTGAAACTTGTTAATGATAAAGTAATTGATGCCTCTGTGTTTCAATTACCCGACGGCACATGGAGGCTTTGGTACAACAATGAAAAAGATGGCAAATCTATTTACTTTGCCGATGGCCAGGATTTGTACAACTTCCAGGATAGGGGTAAAGCCATAGCCGCAAGGGGAGAAGGCCCGAAAGTTTTCAAATGGCAGAACACTTACTGGATGATCATTGATGCGTGGAAAGGATTTGAAGTGTACCAATCAAACGACCTTTTGAATTGGAAAAAGCAATCAGCGAGATTGTTAGAAGAAGGCGGTACTGGTAAAGATGATGGTGTAATGGGAAATCATGGCGATGTATTAATCCATGATGATAAAGCTTACCTGTTTTATTTTACACATCCGGGGAGAACAAAAACCAATCCTGCCAAACCAAACTCTTTTGAAGCAAAGCGGAGTGTAATCCAGGTGGTGGAATTAAAATATAACAATGGGGAGTTAAATTGCGACAGAAACCAGGCGACGTTTATTAACCTTAAAGCAAATAAAAATAAATGATCATGCAAAGAATAATTTTACTCTGTTCATTTGTCTTCCTTTTAAGCACAAGCAAAGTGTTTTCGCAGGTACAGTTAACACTGAATACTGCATCGGCTAAAACAACAATTGACAGGCATATTTATGGACATTTCTCTGAACACCTGGGCCGTTGTATTTATGATGGTTTTTGGGTAGGTGATTCAATAAAAGTTCCAAAAAAAGATCGCATTCGGTTGGATATTGTTGAAGCTTTAAAGAAAATTCAAATCCCCAACCTTCGCTGGCCGGGTGGTTGTTTTGCAGACGAATATCATTGGCGCGATGGAGTTGGCCCGCGTAAGCAGCGTCCAAAAATGGTAAACACCAACTGGGGCGGAGTAGTGGAGGATAATAGTTTTGGCACGAATGAATTTTTGGAGTTATGCTCCTTACTAAATTGCGAACCTTATATATCTGCGAACATTGGTAGCGGCACCGTTGAAGAAATGTCGAAGTGGGTGGAATACCTGAATTTCGATGGTGAGAGCCCCATGGCCAATGAGCGCAAAAAGAATGGCCATCCTAAACCATACAATGTTAAGTTTTGGGGACTAGGGAACGAAGCATGGGGCTGTGGTGGTGAAATGACAGCAGAATATTATGCTGATGTTTACAGGCGCTATGCTTCTTATGCGAAAAATTATCCTAGTGTCAGGTTACGAAAAGTAGCCAGCGGTGCTAATTCCGGTGACTATCATTGGACCGAAACACTCATGAAAAATATCCCCGCAAACTTAATGTGGGGAACAGGGCTACACTACTATACACTGCCAACTGGTAACTGGCGTAATAAGGGATCGGCAACAAACTTTGATGAAAAGGCCTACTTCAACACCATGAAAAATTGTTTACGCATGGAAGAATTCGTAAGTAAACATTCGGCAATCATGGACAAATATGACAGCGCAAAAAGAGTAGCCCTGGCAGTTGACGAATGGGGAATATGGACAGACGTTGAACCCGGCACCAACCCTGCGTTTTTATTCCAGCAAAATAGTTTGCGTGATGCGATCGTAGCTGCAAGTACGCTGAATATTTTTAATAATCATGCGGATCGTGTACGGCTTGCAAACCTTGCACAAACAGTAAATGTGTTACAGGCATTGATACTGACCAAAGGCGCACAGATGTTGCTAACACCAACCTACCATGTTTTCGATTTGTATAAAGTTCACCAGGATGCGAAGCTGGTTCCGATACAGTTTAACAGCCCGGATTATGTAAATGGTGATCAAAAAATTCCTGCGCTTAGCATTTCGGCATCTAAAGATTCCACCGGTGTTGTTCACATTTCATTGGTGAACATCGATGCCAGCAAATCGATTTCAATTCAAACAAATATTGATGGTACCTGGAAATCGGTGTCCGGGAGAATACTCACATCTGCACAGGTCAATGATTATAACAGTTTTGATCAGCCAAATAAAATAATCATCAAACCCTTTAATGGTGCAAAACTGGCGGGTAATAATTTGACAATTGATTTGCCGGCGAAGAGCGTGGTGGTGCTTGAGTTGAAGTAACGCCCCTGTCCTCCGCCTGGGGCCCAGAACCTAGGCGATAGCTTCTTTTGAGGTATAAACAGTTCTTTCAAACAATTTTATAATTAGGTTACCAGCAAATGGCTACTTTGATCTTTCGTTGTGTCACTCACTTTATCGTTCTGAACTTTATTGAGCAGGATATGAACCACAAAGTGCACAAAGGACGAAAACACAAAGCGCACAGAGATTCTCCGTGCTCTCTGTGAAAAACTTTGTGGTCTCTGTGGTTAAATAAAGTTACCACAAGGCACAAAGAACTTGAAGTCCATGGTGTATGCAATCTTTGAATAATTGGAGTGGTTGAAAAAGGTAAACGTCCTTGCGTTTCGATGACACTATCATTAAGAATGAACAGTCACGAAGTGTTACACAAAGAAAATGATTACTGTTGTACACTTCCCGATTTGATGCTTTGCTTGTTGTCAATAAGGTGGAAGCTGTTGTTAGAGAGATTAGAATATGGATTGAAGAATTTGAAAAAAAGAATGGTGTAAGTGAATCTGTTCTTAAAAGAAGAATGAGATAAGTGAACCCACCCCTGCCCCACACAGAGCCTTGCTTTTCCAAGAAACTCTATAAAAACGACCAGGCTTACATTGGAAAAACTCGAGTAGTAAGAAAAGAATCTAAATGCAGTTGTAAACCATCCCCTCCGTGGAGGGGCGAATTTGACGAATGACTGAATTAATACGACCCGGGGTGGGTCGACCAATATTATAGTGAATAGTGAAAGGGAGAGGAGTCATTAATGAAAAGCGATAAAATGCAAGATTGTCCATTCGCTTAGCCCAGGATAAACTGTGCAACAAAAGATTGATTGTAACCACCCTATAGTTATCGGGCAGATTGGTAAATAAAAATTAAATGGTCACAACAAACATGAACTTCAGAAAAATAGTTTTTCTCGGTCTTATTCTCTCTACATCTCTTTATAGCATTTCACAGCAGAAAGAAGTTAGATATTTATCAGGCACTGATAATAAGCATACAATTGATTGGGATTTTTTTTGTACCGGTGGCCGCAATAGTGGCCACTGGACAAAAATTCCTGTTCCCTCGCATTGGGAGCAACAGGGTTTTGGGAGTTACAATTACGGACGTGATTACAAGACTTACGGAAAAAATGCACGATTTGCAGATGAAAAAGGACTGTATAAATATTCATTCAATGTTCCTGCTACATGGAAGAATAAAAAAGTTTTTATTGTGTTTGAAGGATCAATGACGGACACTGATGTAAAGATCAACGGCAAATCAGCGGGCAAGGTTCACCAGGGTGCATTTTATCGGTTCAAGTACGATATCAGCGACAAATTAAATTTTGGTTCGAAAAATCTATTGGAAGCTACAGTTAGTAAAATGAGTGCCGACGCCAGTGTAAATAATGCAGAACGCCTGGCTGATTATTGGGTTTTCGGTGGCATATTTCGCCCGGTTTACATAGAGGCTGTTCCAAAAGAATATATCGATTATATAGCTATAGATGCAAGGGCTGACGGGAGTTTTGCCATGCAGGCTTTTGTAAAAGGCATTGCCTCCAATAAAACCGTGGTTGCTGATATTATTGATGCGAAGGGAAAAAATGTTGTAACCGTTTCATCAAAAATAAATGCAAATGATTCCCTTGTTGAATTGCGGACAAAAATTACGAATCCTTTAAAGTGGACTTCCGAAACACCGAACCTTTATAAAGTTATTGTTTCACTAAAGAATGGAATTTCAACGGGGTACCAGTTATCAGAGAAGTTTGGGTTTAGAACAATTGAGGTACGAAAAGGTGATGGCATTTATATCAATGGTGTCCAAATAAAAATGAAGGGAGTGAATCGCCACGTTTGGTGGCCGGAAACCGGCAGATGCGTTAGTCCCGAAATTGATTTAGCCGATGTGCAATTGATCAGGGAAATGAACATGAATGCGGTTCGTTGTTCTCATTATCCACCGGATGTAAGTTTTTTAAATTATTGCGATTCGCTTGGTTTATATGTGTTGGACGAGTTGGCAGGATGGCAAAAGTTTTATAGTTCATCCGCTGGCGAACCACTAGTGAAAGAACTGGTCATAAGAGATCTTAATCACCCCAGTATTATTTTATGGGATAACGGCAACGAGGGAGGAACAAATAAAGAGCTGGATGATGATTTTTATAAATGGGATTTTTCCAAAAGAACAGTGATCCATCCGCATCATCGACCCGGCAATGCAGTTAATGGCATTGACTGTAATCACTATGAGGATTATTACAGTTCACAAAAAATTTTAAATGATTCGCTCATTTATATGCCTACTGAATTTTTGCATGCACAGGACGATGGTGGAGCAGCTGCTGGGATGAGCGATTTTTGGGAATTGCATTGGAGTGCAAAAAAGAGCGGAGGTGGTTTTATCTGGGCACTGGTTGATGAAGGAATTGTTCGTACCGATCACAATAATACAATTGATGCAAATGGCCTGAACGCAAACGATGGAATTGTGGGTGCGCACCGTGAAAAAGAGGGGAGCTTTTTTGCTCTTCGCGAAATCTTTTCTCCCATAAAAATCGGGATGAAGGAATTGCCTGCAAACTTTCCTGGAACGATAGACCTGGAGAACCGTTTTCACTTCACCAATCTTTCTCAATGCAGTTTTCAATGGGCATTGGTGAATTATAAAAAACCATTCGATGCATTGACTGGGTATACAGTTGAAAAAAGAGGAACAGCATCATCGCCTTCCATTGCGCCAACAGCAAAAGGAAATTTGAATTTGGCATTGCCCACCGACTATAAAAATTATGATGCTTTGATTCTTGCAGCATTTGATCCTTTCAAAAAGGAAATTTATAAATGGACATGGAAGATCAAATCAAACGAAGCTGTACTTGGCGGTATTCTAACAATGAATGATAGTACTACAGCATTTACAGAAACAGATACCACCTATATATTACGGGGCGGGGAAAACTCGGTTACATTAAGCAGGAAAACTGGAATGCTCCTGGGGACGAAGAATACATCGATGGATAATCTCTCTTTCCGAACAGGTCCCGTACTGGTACAGGGAACGGCCAACCTTACCGGGAGCAGGCATTACCAGGAAGGCAACTCCAACATAGTAGAATTTACTTACGATGGTAATATGAAATATACCCGGTGGAAAATGTTTGGCAGCGGCTGGATAAGCCTGGAATATGAATACCAGTTGAACGGCTCTTATCCCTTTGCAGGAATCAGTTTCAATTACCCGGAAAATTTTGTGTTGGGTGCCAAATGGTTGGGTAAGGGGCCTTACCGTCAATGGAAAAATCGTTGGGCGGGAACCCCTGTAAACGTTTGGGAAAAACTTTACAACAACACGCATACCGGTTATTATCCACTGGTCTACCCTGAATTCAAAGGTTATTATGGCGACATTACCTGGATGGAGGTCAATACGGTGGAAGGAAGGTTTTATGTAGCAAGTAAAGACACCGGTTTGTATGTTCGTCTTTTTGATTTTTACGGATTATCAGGCGCAAGGCCTTTTCCTGAATTGCCGGTAGGAAATATTTCTTTCCTTGATTGTATTCCTGCCATGGGAACTAAACTGGCATTGAATATAAGTTCAAATACATCGGCACTGGGTCCACAATCCGAACCAACAAAGATCAATGGACCAGTTAAGCGAACACTTTATTTTTATTTTGGATTACCTAAAACGACCAATTCAAAAGAGCAATATAGTCGGCCGGCAATTGATAATGTTTTTTAATGAGAGATTTTTCTGTATAATATTTCATGATGAATGATACCATATTGATACCGGCTGAGAAAATGAAAGAAATTTTTTTCTCTGTTTTGTTGAAATATGGATTCGAAAAAGAAAAAGCAGAATCCTGTGCCGAGATCTTTGTAGCCAATAGTGTTGATGGTGTTTATTCACACAGCGTCAATCGCTTTGCCTCTTTTGTGAAACTGGTTGAAAAAGGATTTATCATTCCAAACAATGAACCGGAGAAAGTTCATGGAATGAATGCTTTGGAACAATGGGATGGAAAACTGGGACCAGGGGTACTCAATGCAGTGAGGGCAACTGACAGGGCTATACAAATCGCAAAGGATAATGGATTAGGTTGTGTGGCATTGGCCAATACCAATCACTGGATGCGGGGCGGGTATTATGGATGGCAAACCGCTAAAAATAATTTTGTTTTTATCGGGTGGACTAACACCATCGCTAACATGCCTGCATGGGGTGCAGTGGATTCAAGACTTGGTAACAATCCTTTGGTAATTGCTGTTCCTTACAATGGAGAGGCGATTGTTTTGGATATGGCCACGTCACAATTTTCCTATGGTGCGTTGGAGTTGGCGAAAATGAAAAATGCAGACCTGCCGGTGCATGGTGGGTTTAATGTAAAAGGAGAATTGACAAAAAAAGCTTCGGAGATTTTAGAATCAAAAAGAGTATTACCCGTGGGTTATTGGAAAGGAGCGGGGCTGTCACTTTTGATGGACATATTGTCCGCGATTTTATCCGGCGGACGGTCAACTCATGAAATCACGCAGCGAAAGATTGAATATGGACTCTCACAGGTGTTCATTGCAATTGACCTGCAGCATTTAAAAAATTATAAAGGGATTGAAACCTGCATCAACAATATAATCACTGACTACAAACGATCAACTCCAGGAGAAGAGAAGGAAATTATATTTCCCGGTGAACGGGTTTTGAAAACAAGGGAGAATAATCTAAAGAATGGCATTCCGGTTATGAAAAAAGTTTGGAGCGAAATAGAAACTCTTTTATAAGATTCATGAAATTTCAATTTTCATATTTGTTTCTTCTTGTAGCGATGTTGATGCAAACAGCAGGTTTTGCACAAACCGGTTTGTGGCACGGTAGGGAAAGAGAAATTCATTATAAACCTGATGGTGAAGATTTTTTACTGGTAAATGGAAGCAGGAGATTTAACCGGGCCTTGTATGGCGGTAATACTGCATTCCGGGTAGAAGCAGGGGACCTTCCTGAATTTGCGTTGTACCTGCCCGGCATGGGTGGCAATTTAAAATTTGGATTGATAAGCAATAACCAAAGTAAATGGTTGATCAATGCTGATAAAATAGAAACAAGGTATCGCCCTGGCTCAATGAATTATAAAGTTGATGACAGTTTGCTGGGAAATGGAAGTTTGAAGATTACCGTTTTGTCTTTATTTGAAATCGAGGGATTGCTCATTAAGATAGAAGCAAAAGAACTTACAGACAGTGTTCAGTTAATTGCTGCATATGGAGGTGCCACCGGTTTGAAATTTTCACGTGATGGCGATATCGGTGCTGACCCCGAATCATCTTTTTACCTGAAGCCTGAGTATTGCACCGACAATGTTTATTCAATTCATAAAAATCAATTCACTGTTTATTTTGGAAGTAAAAAGCCATTAACAGAGGAGGAACGATACGAGATCCAGAATTTCCCAAACCAGAAAAAAGATTCTTCAATTAATAGAACCGATCTAAAAACCATAACCGGGATTTTTCCTGGCATTTCTCATCTCAAAATATCTGATGCAGCGCACCTGCAGTCACCCGCCTCGTTTTACAAGGGAAAAGCAACTTCATCACCTGCTTTGTGCGCTCAACTTAAGTTGAGTAATGAGGCCATTTATTTTTTAGTGCAGAATAATAAGGTTTCTTCTCTTGCTTATGATGATCTCTCAACCTTGTTTGAAAAAACAGAAGCAGGCCGTAAACAATTAGCTGGTAGGATAAAATTAAATACACCCGATCCTTCCATTAATATATTAGGCGGTGCGTTAAGTGTGGCGGCGGATGCCATTTGGGAAGTTCCATCTTTTATGCATGGTGCTATTGCCTGGCGCATGCGTTTGAATGGATGGCGTGGAGCTTATTGTGCAGACGTATTGGGATGGCACGACCGTGCAGAAAAACATTTCAGCTCTTATGCCTTATCACAATTGACATCTCCATTGAATGCACCTGTTGTAATGGACACCGCCTTACACCTTGCAAGAGGCCTGGAGAAATTAGGAACCTCTTTATTCAGCAGTGGATATATTTCGCGAAATCCAAATGGTGATTTTAGGCCGCATCATTACGATATGAATTTGGTTTTTATTGACCAATTGCTCAATCATTTTAACTGGACAGGAGATACTGCCTGTGTAAAGAAGATGTGGCCATTATTAAAGCGACACCTCGATTGGGAGAAAAGAAATTTTGATAAAGATGGTGATGGCTTGTATGACTCCTATGCTGCCATCTGGGCGAGCGACGCCTTGCAGTATAGTGGAGGAGGCGTTACGCATTCTTCGGCTTACAATTACAGGGCATTTAAAATAGCAGCACAATTAGCAAAAATTATTGGTGAGAATGGGGAGGCTTATCATAAGGAAGCAGATAAAATTTTGAAGGCACTGAATAACCAGCTTTGGTTGAAGGACAAGGGTTGGTTTGCAGAGTATAAGGATTTGTTGGGAGAAAAACTGCTACATCCATCGGCAGGGTTGTGGACTGTTTACCATGCAATCGATTCCCATGTTCCTGATGTATTTCAGAATTACCAGTTGCTTCGGTATGTGGATGAAGAAATTCCTCACATTCCCATTAAGGCAAGAGGTTTGAGTGATACAACACTTTATACTTTGTCAACTACCAACTGGCAACCTTACACGTGGTCCCTGAATAATGTCGCTCTTGCCGAATTGCTTCATACTTCTTTAGCCTACTGGCAGGGAAGAAGAAATGAACAAGCCTTTAAACTTTGGAAAAGTTCATTGGTAGAAAGTATGTATCTCGGGGCAAGTCCCGGTAATTTTCAACAACTTTCTTTTTATGATGCTATTCGTGGAGAATTGTACCGTGATTTTGCGGATGTCATTGGAATGGCTTCAAGAAGTTTAATTGAAGGCCTGTTTGGAATTGAACCTGATTTGCTCAGGAATAAATTATCAATAAAACCCGGGTTTCCTCAAGAGTGGAATTATGCATCTTTACATACACCTGATATTGTTTATTCTTTCAAACGTGAGGGAAACAAGGATATTTACCAGCTCCAAACCAATTTCCCCAAAGCAATAACGCTTTCGTTGCAGGTGAGGGCAAGGCTGGATGCTATTGAATCTGTGTTTGTCAATGGTAAACGATCATCCTGGCGTGTCGATGCATCGTCCATAGAATTTCCTTTCGTACAAATCGATGTTCATGCTGCAAAATATTTTGATGTGCAAATAAATTGGAAAGGAAAAGCCATCGACCAAATTGCGGTAAACAAAGTATACCAGCCGGAAGAAAGTATAAAATTGAAACCGGTGAATTCAGTATTGGTAAAGTATGTTGATCCTCAGAATGCCATTTCAAAACCAAAATTCAATTCAAATAGTTTCGAAGCAAAACTAAATACAACCGAAGGTGTGAAAACGTTTTTTATCCAGGCAAGACAGGGAGTGTTTGTTTACTGGATACCGGTTTCGTTCAAAGTTGACAAGCGTAAAACTATTGCAGTTGAGAATGATGTCAAATCATCCAGCTATGAAAAGATCCCGCTAACCAATTATTTTAACGATGAGGTAAACAATATTTTTAAAAACCAATACCTCTCGCCAAGACCAAAAACTACAACCCTGCAATTACCAACGCAGGGAATCGGCAATTGGGCTTATCCACTGATAACAATTCCTATTAGCGATTCCGGTTTGCGTAAAAGAGCTGGTGATAAAAATGAAATTGTAACAGGGGATGGAATTCCCCTTTGCAACGCATCACATACAAACGCAAAAAATATTGTATTCACTTCGAAGTGGGACAATTATCCAAAACAGGTTTCTATTCCATTGAAGGGAAAATCATCACATGCATATTTTTTAATGGCAGGCTCCACCAACCCCATGCAAAGCAGGATGGTGAATGGGCAGATCATTATTGAATACACCGATAAAACCAGTGACACGCTTCAATTAGAAAACCCCGGGAACTGGTGGCCCATCGAGCAGGATTATTATGAGGATGGTTTTGCGTTTACTACCGGTGCACCCAAACCCCTTCGTGTATATTTAAAAACAGGCGAGGACAGCAGGACATTCGATAAGTTTATTACAATAAGGGGTTTTAGTAATCGTGGAATTGATGGTGGTGCTGCTACAGTATTGGATATGCCATTGAACCCGGCAAAGGAACTGAAATCGCTTCGGTTAAAAACAATAGCCAATGATGTAGTTGTTGGATTAATGAGTATTACACTCGCCCGTTAAATTTTTAGCATGAAGAACCCTTTTTTATTTCTTGCATTTTTCACTTCATTGCTGGTAATTACCGGCACCTCATTACTCGCTCAACCAAAGGACAGTGTTTACCTGTTTTGTTATTTTAAAGGAAATGGTGATGGGTTACACTATGCCTTGAGCCAGGATGGCTTTCAATGGAAAACTTTATTTAATGACAGTATTATTTTAAAACCCACCGTCAGTAAGGATAAATTATTCCGTGATCCCTGCATCATCAGAGGCACTGATGGAACCTATCACATGGTTTGGACGGTTAGCTGGAATGATAAGGGTATTGGTTATGCTTCGTCAAAAAATCTGGTTCATTGGTCGGAACAACAATTTATTCCTGTAATGATGCATGAAGATTCGGCCCGCAACACCTGGGCTCCTGAAATTACGTATGATGCCGGGAAGAAAGAGTACATGATCTATTGGGCCACCACCATTTCAGGAAAGTTTCCTCAAAAAGACACGGCAGCGGAAAGCCGGTATAATCATCGCATGTATTATGTAACAACAAAAGATTTTAAAAAATTCAGCAAAACTAAAATTTTGTACGAACCCGGATTTAGTGTGATCGACGCTTCCATTGTTCGTGACGGCAATAAATGGGTGATGTTCCTGAAGAATGAAACAAGGTACCCGGTTGAGAAAAACATTCGTGTTGCAACAGCAAAAAAATTAAATGGACCTTATTCAAAACCAGGTGCTCCTATAACTGGCAATTACTGGGCCGAGGGACCAACTGCCATTAAGATCAATGGACAATGGATTGTTTATTTTGATAAATACAGGGATCATAAGTATGGTGCTGTTGCATCAGGTGATCTTGTGCATTGGGCAGATATCTCGGATAAAATTTCCTTCCCACCAGGAGTGAGGCATGGGACAGTGTTTAAGATATCCAAGGAGGAGTTTGAGAGTATGAACAGGTAATATGTAACGGCCAGGCCCTGTGCACATCGTAAATCAACTTTTTGTCATTCCCGTTGTGATTCATTCTCAAAACGCAGCAGGTTGCGAAGTCACTTATTTTGTCAATGCAGTGCCTTTGTATTCTTTAGCCTGTGAATAGTTATTGCATAAACTGTGTTATTGCTGTTATTGGCTTACTGTCGATATAATGAAGTTATGTACCATTGTTTGATTGGCTTGATAAACAAAAGCACGGATAATAGGATAATGCCACAGCCCACAAAAAAGTAAAGGTTGAAATAAATATTGTTAATGAAAAACAACAACAGAGTCAACCGTGTTAGTTCGAGGTAAAAAATCCAGTACTGTTTTTCAAGCATAGCTCCCGTATTGACGATGCTTATCAAAACAAACAAGGCGGCAATTATTAATTGGTTGCGGGTGAGATAATATTCAAGCAACAGTACCATGAAAAGCAGTACCAGGGTAATCACTGTCTGAAAGAAAATATAATTTTTCAGCTCTTTGTTTAACGGTGTTGTATAGCGCCTTAATAATTTGCGCTCCAATGAAGTCCTTATGCGCGGATCAATCTGTTCTGGTTTGCCAAAGACAAGTTTGAATTTGCCGGTAAATCCTTTTTCCCGCCTGACCGCGACTATCAATTCCAGGAAATGATGAAAGTGTTGCCAGAAAAAACTGTAGCTGTTTAGAGGTTTTGTAAGTCCATAAACAGGCGGTTCCTTTTCAATAGCAAAAGTTCCAAATAGCTTGTCCCATATAATTAGGATGTCACCGTAATTCTTGTCAAGGTATTGTGGGTTAGAAGCATGGTGCACCCGGTGATGAGAAGGAGTAACAAGTAAATATTCGATCCATCCCAATTTATTTATTGTCTGTGTATGAGTAAAAAACGGATATGCACCGTGAACCAATAGAAAGATGGCAATCATTGCCGGGGAAAAACCGATAATAGGAAGTATAGCCCAAAAGCTTCCCCGGATGCCCGCCTGGAACATGGTTATGCGTGTAGAAGTAGTGTAATTGAAATCCTCACTTTGGTGGTGTACAATATGCGCTGCCCAAAACAAATTGATTTCATGCGCATAGCGATGGTACCAGTACCAAATGAAATCAGTTAATAAAAACAAAAAGACCCATGTCAATAGGGAGGAACTTATATGGAACAGGGCAAAATTATTGTGTAGCCATGTGTATAGAAAATAAAAGCTGCCGGTTGTAAAAAGATCGGTAATTCTTTCAGCCATTCCCACATTCAGATTGGCCACGGACTCTGAAAAATGGAAAAAGGGTTTGTTCTTGCGCCGGGAATAGTAATATTCAATTCCAATGAACAATAAGAACAATGGTACTGCGAGGGCGAGATAATTCAGGTGCATATGGATGATTTCTATTTTCCTGTTAATACTTCTTTTGACCTGGTTGATATTTGAGTTAAGAAATTTGGACCGCCTGGAAAGGCAGTCCGTGTTTGGGTTTGCTTGCTATATGAGAACGCCACGGATGGATTCGAACCATCGTAAAAGGTTTTGCAGACCTTTGCCTATCCCCTCGGCCACGTGACTTTAATAAGTCAATTTGTGCCCAGGCAGTAACCACGATTGCTAACGATCATTGCTCGCTGATGATTCAAAGCCGTGCCGCTGGGACTTATTCTTTTATGAATTATGCAGCACATTAATTTGCAAAATGTGCTTCCACAGGAAATGGCTGATGACCTCTATGTTTAAATTCACTCTTATGATACACAACTGAATTGGGAGGTATGCTGTGAGTAAGCCATACGTTGCCACCAACAACGCTGCCTTTACCAATAACCGTTTCTCCACCCAGGATGGTTGTGCCTGAGTAAATAACAACATTGTCTTCTATGGTGGGATGTCTTTTACCCGGAGCATTCATTTTTTGAACATGAAGTGCTCCCCATGTCACGCCCTGGTAAATCCTGACATCATTACCTATAATTGTAGTTTCTCCAATCACAACGCCTGTACCATGATCGATGGCAAAGCGGCTGCCTATACTTGCTGCAGGATGAATATCAATTCCGGTTTTACTATGGGCATACTCCGTAAATAATCGCGGTAATAGTTTTACTCCCTGTTTCCATAACTGGTTGAAAGTCTATAAACTACAGCAGCATAAAATCCGGGATAAGCCAGTTTTACTTCTGAGAGATCACGGGCCGCAGGGTCGAAATCGAGTAATGCCTCGGCATCATATACCAATTGCCTGTAAAGATTAGGAAGCTCGTTGAAGAATAGGCTGGTATGCTTCTTAATCAAAGCTTCATCGTTGATGGATTCTGCCAGCAGGTACGCAAGCCGGTTTTCTATATTAGATAAACGGTGAAGTAGTCCATCAAAATGTTTATCCTGCCTGGTTGGAATGAACAGGAACTGGAACAGCTCCTCAATAAATGCTGCAGCCTCCAGTTTGTCGGGGTATATTCTTTCATCTTTCATTTTGCGTTCTATTAATTCGGTGATAAACTCTTTAATGTTCATGGTGTTAAGTTTTTATTGATACAACAATGTGAAGTCTTTAGGCTCATGATCAAGCCATCATTTTTAACAGGAAAATAGAAATGTGTAAACTAGAAAGAGGGGAACCCTAACATCGACAACAACAACACACGTGCTGAGAAGTCAATTGAAACGGCTGATGCTGTAATTGGAGAAATCTTGTTGTTCTCATTTTCTTTTTGTTTAAGTGATTGTATCATCTTCAATCACCTATCAAGATTTACCAGGAATTACAAAAGCGATTCCTGGTCAATCAGGATGCTTCACAAAGCACCTGACTTATCTATCCGCCTTTCGGCGGCTGGATGTAGCACCTTTTCCGGTTGTTAACCCGAAAGGTTGCTAAGGCATCATCGGGCCATATCCCTCCGCCTTTCTTGATAAGTATCCTAAAGAACCTCGGCAAATATAGGAAGTGTTTTTTAATAGTCTACTAAATTAGTAGAGTAAATAAAAAAATATTTTTAGGTTTAGCCACAAGGGAATTTTGTGTGTCATGCTGTGTGTTTTTTGGGTGTATCATTACTGAATATAATTTGCAAAGTAAGCGTTAAGATGAAAAGAATAAAACCAGTGAATGGCGGCGTATTATCCGTACCAACCTATTATTAAGTGCCTGATGAAGCATTGGGAAGGGTGCTAAATACACAGCATTTGAATTATTGAAAGACCCGCTTTGCTGCAAGCAGATCCGCATATGTGCTGCTATTTTCTATGAAAAATATACCTGGGCTATTTTACCATCTTTCATGAGGCTTATGGTAAATAGATAAATGTTTTCTCCCAGCTGTACCCGGTATCGTAAACTATCAACTCCATCCTTCAATTCATGGTCGGCCAATTGAAATGTTCCCAATTTTCCAAACGAGGCGAACCATTGCCATAATGATTTACTGGTAGTTGTTTTCAGAAATACATTCATCGTTGGGGTGAAATCTGTATGATTGTGATGGCCTTGTATCAATTGTGAAAAAATCTTTTCCAGCCGGACTGTAAGCGCCGGTGACGGATCATTAATTGTCATTGGTCTTTTCAGTGCAGGTTGATAGATACCGGCAATATCAAGGGCTAACTGGTCAATTATTACATCTGCATGATTGGTCAGTATAACAACGGTAAGTGTATCATTGGGGAATCGATAGATCACAGAGGAAAAACCAGGGGTGCCCCCGCTGTGTTGTACAATCCTGTGACCATGATAAGAATCGATAAACCAGCCAAAGCCACTATTGTAAGGAAGTAAAGTTCCGTCTTTGCTTTTTGCGGGTTGCCACATTTTCTCAAGCGTTGTTTTTTTCACTAGTTTTTCTGTATACAGGGCCGCGTCCCAAATGGCCAGGTCTTCTACTGTAGACAGAAGACTTCCTGCTGAGAATCCGACGAAGGGCCACAGCGCCGGCTGATTTTTATAAGCACTATCCTGCCATATATAACCAGATGCACGGTTGTACACGAGTTCTTTTGTATCCGTGTTTTTTGTATTCATCATTCCCAGTGGATTGAAAATTTTGGTTTCCAGAAATGTCCAATAAGATTGTTTGCTGATTTGCTCAATGATCAATCCTAACAGGTGGTACCCGGTATTGTCGTATGCCCATGTTTGACCGGGTGTAAATTCTTGCGGCAGCCGGAAGAATAATTTTAGAAGTACTTTCTTACCGGGGAAGCCTTCATTAAATAAATTGGTTTTAAAGACACCGAGGTAACCCGGTACTGCAACATGGTTTTGTATTCCCGATGTGTGTGTAAGTAAATGACGGATGGTAATGTTCTTCCAGGCAGAAGGTGCGGCGGGAAAATAATGTGTAATTGGATTGTTTAAGTCCAATTTACCTTCCTCCGCAAGCATCATAATACCCATTGCAGTAAACTGCTTTGTCATTGAACCAATTTCATACACTGTTTTTGGGGAGGCAGGAACGCCTAATTCAATATTAGACAAACCATAACTACCGGATTTAATGATCTTGCCATTTTTTGTAACAATAAAAGAAGCACCGGGAATGTGAAGACTTTCCAGGTTTTTTTTGATGAAACTGTCAATGGTGTCTTCCTGTGCATTTAGAATAAAAGGAATCAGGAAGAGAACAATAAAGCAGAACGGTTTATTAAACATAGAGGAAAGATCTGCTGGCTTAATATGTGTGGTATGATCGAAGTGAAGTGGCATTAATTGCTGGTGACATTAATGGGTTTATGAAGTTGTGGCAATTGAAAAAGGTCTGTAACGATTAACCACAAAAGCAAAATAGCGATTTAAAGTTAAATGCCTGGCGTCTAGCCAACATGATACTGCATTATGTTTAATTATCTTATCAAAAGTGAACGTAACCTTGTCTTGGGTATTTGCCTTGAGGCATTTGTCAAATTTTGGAAATAGATTACAATATATTCATTCAGGAAAATTCATTTTACTTATTAAAGCATTGAAACGCCTATCTTGCCGGAGCCTCGCCGGTACCCACGGATAATATTGTAGTATACACAGGTATGCATCATGCTCTTCATAAGCTTTTTCAAGCCAATTAATGGATTCATCAATATCACCCAGGAAACCTGATGCAAAACTCATAATGCACGAGCTTACATATTTTCCGTCTTTTAATTTCAGTTTCAAATCTTCCATCACCATTCTCGCCTTTTCCAATGAACCTATAGTTGTATATAAATTGATCAAATCAACCTGGTTAAAAGAAGCGTAATTAGAGAGTTTACTGGCAAACTCAAGATGTTTGATTGCTTCCGGGTATTGCTTTTTATACAAATAAGCAAAACCCATGATACGGTTTCCAATCAATGAATCAGGATCCATTTCATATCCTTGTTTTGCCACCTGGAATGCTTCTTCCAATTCACCAATCGTAAAAACGACCGCATACTTGTTGATATAACTCATAGCATTATACGGCTCCATTTCAATAGCAATGTTCAGATGTCTTATGCCTTCTTCAAATTTTCCCTCAATCCAGGACAGGTAATAGTGACCAAACCAAACATGGCTCTGAACATAACGTGAATTGAGTTCAATTGATTTCAGGAAATTGTACTTCGCCTCCTTCCAGTTCCATTCATAGCTTGCATAATACATTCCAAGGGAACAATAGGGTTCGCAAAGTGAGTTGTCCAGGTTTATTGCTGCATCAGCTGCCTGTTTTGCTTTGGGCATGACTTCTTTTGCAGGCAGAAAATTGTAGAACCCAAGTATCACATAAGCATCAGCCAGTCCTGCATATGCCTTGGCAAACTCCGGATCAATTTCAACGGCTTTGTTGAATTGCTCCAGGCTTTGAAACAAAAAACGTTTGTTTAAATAAAATCGGCCTCTTAAATAGAACTCATACGCTTCTGTATTTTGTGTGTGCGTCTTCTTTATAACTTTCCGTTCCGTTTCCAGTAAGATGATCTTTAAATTTTCAGTAATTGCAAAAGCAATTTCATCCTGGATAGCAAAAATATCATCCATGTTGCGGTCATATTTTTCTGACCACAAATGAAAGCCATCATCAACATTTATCAATTGTGCAGTTATGCGAAGCCGGGTGCCCTGTTTACGGATGCTGCCCTCCAGGACTGTTCCCACACCAAGCTTTTCACCTATTTCACGCAGGTCAATATTTTTCCCTTTGAATTGAAAAGATGAGGAACGGCCAGCTACTTTTAAATCTTTTAAATGGGATAAGGAATTTAGTATTTCTTCTGCCATCCCATCACTGAAATATTCCTGCTCAGGGTCGTTACTTATGTTTATGAAGGGCAATACTGCAATACTTTTTCCGGGGAGGTTCTTCAATGCCCCTTTGTTGTCAGACTTAATTGGAATTTGTAACGAATCGCTAACATCAATAAACACTTCATACATCCGAACTGGCTCTTTTACATGCTTAAGTGTCTCTTCTTTAATAAACCGGGTTTTGATTTCTTTTCTGTTAGCAATATTATTCCGGACCGTTTCCGAAATACAAATGCTTCCAATGGGTGCAGCCGACTGCAGTCTTGAAGCAATGTTTACACCATCACCAAATACATCATTATTTTCAAATATTACCTCAGCCTGGTGAATGCCAATTCGAAGTTGTAATTCCTTTACTGACTTACATCCCTCCATTATAGAACACGCACAGTGTACAGCATCAGTAACCGTAGAAAAAGTTGCAAGTACACCATCGCCCAATTCTTTAATCCATTTACCTCCGTATTGTTCAACGAGAGGCTTTTGTAAAAGACGGTTTTCATCCAACAGTTCAAACGCCTTTTTCTCATCATCGCCCATTAAAGCAGTGTAACCAACGATATCGGTAAACATAATAGCAGCAAGTTGGCGGGATTGGGACATTAAAAGAGATTAAAACAGGAAGTTAACAAAAACTGAAATAAACTGTTGCTATTGCCAATGCTACAGGGAATTCGGATGGGTTTTTTATTAAAAATATAGTTGCTTTTCTCCCACCACCGGATGGAGCCAAGATCAATTTGTGTTTAAAGTTGCATAAAGCATTGCATCTGGCATCAACGTAAAACGAAAACCTGGTGCGATCAGGCGTAGACCATCATCATGCCTATGTATGGAGCAGAACAAGACTGGGAGCGATAGGCTGTTCTTCAGAGCAACTCATCCTAAGTACTCTCTCCTTCCACTTAGTCAAAAAACCTCCTCACTTACTCATTGCTACTTGAACCGGCTTTTCGTGAAGTTTATTTTGCACTTGATAATTATCCACAGCCAGACCATAACATTCATCATTTTAAAAAAACAAAAAAATGAAACATGTAATATTTCTATCGGTAATCTTTGCATCTTGCCTTCTATTGTCTTGTCAAAAAGACCTTATACAAATGGAAGAGGAATCGAATAGTCTTGTATCTGCTGCAAAACATAACATGGCAAAAGACCGTCCCTTCAAAGGATCTTATTCCACCGTATCTGAAATCCTTCAACCTGCACCTATTTTAAAAACAAGGATCACGGGAACAGGCCATGTATCGCAATTAGGTTACAGCACATTTGTTGCTTTATCTACATTAGATTTTACTACGCAGCCACCATTTCAACTGGGTGGGACCGCCACATTTACAGCAGCTAACGGGGATGAATTTTATACAAGCTTTACCGGGACATCCACGCCGGCCGAACAAGGAATGTTGAATGTTGCCATGATTCACACCATCACCGGTGGAACCGGCAGGTTTCAAAATGCAAGCGGAAGTTTTGCAGGACAAACCACAGCTTTTCCAGGCCATTCAGACGGGTATATCAAGCATGAAGGAACCATCAGGTATTAAAATGAATCAATAAACCCGGGAGTTCGATAGTCTTCAGGAACCTGTTAGCCTCTTCCCAACACTAGCTTAGTTCGCCAAAAACTCCCGGGAAAAATTTATATTTAATACAGTCATTCAATTCCTATTGTATGCGGTTTCCCATCCTCTTTCTCTTTCTCTTTTTATTTCTGCCTCCGCCTGGCATCTATGCACAAACGCATACTATCGACAGCATTAGAAACCGATTGCAATTTCTTTCCGGTACTGCACGGGCTGACTGCCTGAACCGGTTGAGTGAGCAATTTTTTTACTATTGGATACATTCAGACTCCTCTTTGCAATATTCGCGTGAAGCTTTTCAACAAGCGTCCTCTGTTAACTATCAAAGCGGAATGTCAGAAGCCCTGATCCTGGAAGCAGAAGTAAAAGGTAAGTTCCTGGGACAGCCCCAACAAATGTTGTTAATAAGTAAAAAGGCAATTGAAACTATAAAGAATACAAATGATCTACGGACGCTTTGCCGGGCTTATAACACTCTTTCAGGGGCAATGGCATTTTTAGGTGAATACCAGTATGCCATTGATATGGCACGTAAGGCCCAACAAATTGCGCTTACATTAAAAGATAAAAGACTTATTGGCTGGTCTGTTGAAGCCATTGGTTTTGCCTATGTTAAAAGCGGGGTTTACTGGAAGGCTTTTGAAAACTTTATGGAGGCGCAGCAAATTGGGAACGAAGTGAATGATTCGTTGTTGGTCTCGTTGTCATTGGCTTTTATTGCCCGTTCCTTTAACAGGGTTGATGAACCCCGAAAGGCATTGCAATACTATCATGAATTTCTTCGCTATGCCGGTCCCTTTACTTTGGTCTGGCCACACCTGGAAGACATGGCTTATGCTCATTTGCAGTTAAAACAATATGATTCCGTATTGTATTACCAGCAAAAGCATCGCCGCAACATTGATTTAATGACAACGGATCTTGCATTAAGGAAGAAGTTTTCTTCTTCCTTGTGGGGCTTTTCTACCGACATCCAGTTAGAGAGAAAGCAATATGATTCCGTATTGTTCCAGGTGCTGCCAAATTTGGCTAAGCAACGGGAACGCAGGGATGTCATCCCTTTGATGAATTCCTTACTCATAGCTGGTAAAGCGTATTTGGGTAAAGGCGATTATAACAGGTCAATGCTCTATACCCGGGAGCTGTATCAACTGGCGACCAAAATTAATAATAAGCAGTTCTTAAAAGACGCGTTAAAACAGATGGCGGAAACATTTGAACGCTTACATCAAAGCGATAGCGCCTATGTTTACTTTCGTCAGTTTGTTGCATTGAAAGATTCTATGGAAACAGCTAAATATGCAGGTAGAACTGCACTATTCCTGGCCGCATCGGAAGCTGAAAATAAAATCAGGCTTTTGCAAAAAGACAATGAACAGCAATTGACTTTAAATAAAAAGGAGATACAAAGACAGGTGCAATTAAAGAACTTAGTAGTTGCGGGTTTTATTCTTGCTGTTTTATTTTCCATAATCATTGCCCGCAATCTTATTTTAAAAAGGAGGAATGAAAAACTTCGTAACGAACAGGAACAATCCATATTAAAGCGGAAAGCGTTGGAACTGGAAATGCAGGCATTGAGAGCCCAGATGAATCCACATTTTATTTTCAATTGCCTTAGCGCTATTGATAGTTTAATCCAAACAAACCAGAGTGATAAAGCAACAACCTGCCTTTCCAGGTTTGCAAAACTCATTCGCGGCGTATTGGACGGTTCTAAAAACAACCTTGTGCCTTTCGAGAAAGATTTTGAAACGATGAAGCTTTACCTGGAGATGGAGCAGTTTCGTTGCAACGATAAATTCACGTACGACCTGCATGCCGATGATGAATTGTTGCAGGGAGATTATAAAGTACCTCCGCTGATCATCCAGCCTTTTATTGAAAATGCTATTCATCACGGCCTGCTCAATAAACCGAATGGGAACAGGCAAATAAAGGTGAGAGCGCAGCTTAGTGATAAGCATATCATTTACGCGATCACGGACAATGGGGTAGGTCGAAAAAAAGCGGCTGCTCTCAGACAAATGAACAAACCTGGCCAACAATCTTATGGAATAGAAATTACCAAAGAGCGCATTCAATTGCATAACAAAAATGACGTCGCAACCGATTTAGTGATTACTGACCTTGAGGAAGGAGGAATATCTTTGGGAACCAAAGCAGTCATCCGCATTAATTGTTTTGAATAAAAAGCTTTATATGCTAAGAGCTATTCTCATAGATGATGACCAAAGCAACCTCAGTGCTTTAAGTGAAAAGCTCTTAAAACATTGTCCACAGGTGCAGGTTATCAGCCGTTGTGATAATGGTGAAGATGGGATAAAAGCCATTGAGAGTGACAAACCGGATTTAGTATTCTTAGATATCGAAATGCCGGTAATGAATGGATTTGTAATGTTGCAACAACTTAAGTACAGGAATTTTGAATTGATCTTTGTTACAGCTTACGACCATTATGCCATTAAAGCCATTAAGTACAGCGCTCTTGATTACCTGGTCAAACCCGTTGAAATTGATGACCTCAAAGCTGCTGTTACAAAAGCAGAAGCAAACAAAAATAACCGCAACTCACAACTGCAAATGGAACTCCTGCTGGAACACCTGGGTAACAAACAACTGAAACGCATTACCATTCCCACCAGCGACGGTCTTCGGTTTATCAATATTGAAGACATTGCTTATCTGGAAGCAAGTAATAATTACACTAATATTTATTTATCCACGAACCAGAAGCTTCTGGTCAGCCGCACGCTAAAGGATTTTGAAGACATACTTCCCTCCGACACATTCCTTCGCATTCATCATTCAACCGTTATCAACAAATACTATGTCGAAAAATATATTCGCGGCGAAGGTGGACAGGTGGTGATGCGCCATGGAAATGTATTGGACGTGTCCAAACGAAAAAAATCTGAATTTTTGCAGGCAATAGGCCAGTGATTACTTCCAATATTTTACATAAGAATCCTGAAAAAATACCTTTTTGCATGGTCTTCCGGTGTCATAAAAACATACCGGTTTTCGGTCTTTTCTGTTGATCCATCAGGTAAAATTGATCAATAGTTTTTGAAACAATACTCCCACCAACAAAACATATACTGTAAATATTAGTAGCGGTTTCAAAACTGTGAGATTTAAGTTTAGTAACCTGTTCCCAGACAGATCATCATTACAACAATTTCATCCTGTTCGAAACTGATCTTCCTGCAAGAGAATAATTAGCTGAATCATTTCGATCAATACATTGCCTGGTTATCAAAACTGGCTTTTATTTATCCTTTTAAAAACTTCAGCTTGCGGTTGATATTTTGCGCAATCTTAATTCCCTGTTCTTTCCCTGCTTCACAAGACGCCTTGTAGTGGATACCAGCATATACTCTGGAATCGCCTATTTCCTGTGCCATGTTATAAAAAGAAGTGTAGGTACGGGGAGCCATGCCCAGGTAATCATAAGTATGGTTCGTAAGATGATAATTCTCGCCAAATAATCCGGTAAGCGTTTCGGCTACTGCTCCGGCAATAGCAGCGTGTCCCGATGTCCATTCAGGGAAATTAGGTGCTGGAAAAATAGAATTCCAGGTAGCATAGCCCATTATATTCCTGATAAAGGTTACAGGCCGTTCCACATTGTAAGTAAATTTTGTTTGCCAGCAGCCAATACCTGCATCAACAATAGCAATGCCTACTTTGGCAAAAGCTACAGCGGTATAATCCAACTGAGGTTGCTCCTGCTCCAATACTTGTTTTAAAATAGAAAGATAATGCCCCCCGCCAAAGCCGGGATTATCCCTGTAGTATATAGCGATAGCTATTTGTTCCGGTGTCAAAGTTTGAGAGATATCATAAACTTCTTTTACCATCTTAAAATAATCTGAAGAAGGAGCGGTTGAATAAGCCGGTGGAACTGGTGGAGCGCTGCCATTTAGGCTTTCCGGAACTAAAAGGCGGTTGTTCCCCCAATAAGGTCCAAAAGCTGGTAAAAATGCAGGAGGTGTGGGAACCCACAGTCCGGCGCCAACGGGTGGTGTAAAAGGTGCATTCGCATTTGCTGATCCATCTGTTTTTGACCAGTCAAAAACCAACTGAGCAATTGATTTACCATATTGTACTGAACGTTGAAACTCCTCGTTATTCACCTCGCTTTGATAAGCGGTGTTTAAAGCATTTTCCAATGAATCTACTGATGTTTTATTGGCAGCAGAGGTATTTGGGAAAAAATTACGGGTCATTGCCGCAAGTGAAGCGTTGCCACAAGAAGGCCAATGATAAGCAAATCCCGGAAGTGTTTCTGGCATATCTGGCATATCCGTTAATTGTCCTGATAGAGTTTGGTAAGCAGGCATGCCAGGCACTACTGATTCATACAACGCAATAGCGCTATAAGCATAGTAACGTTGCGGGGGCAAACCTCCGAGCGGAGTTGCATTAGTCCGAAACAAACGTAACTGCATGTCCATCCATTTTAAAGCAACTTCAGAAGAATAGGTTTTCGTTTGCTTTAAATGGCCGTGATCTTTATCGCTTTTTGCTTTTGCTTCAAGTGCCACGTCGTTGCTGGTAGCTGGTTGATCAATATTTTTTTTACAGGCAAATAGGCTTCCTGTAACGATACAAAAAAGAAGCAGCCATTTTGGAGCAGTAGTTATGTTGTGAGGTTTCATGTTGAAAAGTTTTAGTTTGAAAAAAATTGTTTTAGTTTTTTTCAGAATCATTGGAGTTCGTTTATTACTATGGTAGGAGTTAGTAAGGCTTTTGTCCCGCACATATGGGGGGATGAATAATAAATTAATAGAGTAGGGCCACACTCATTCGTGCAGGCAACGAAAGTTTAGTAGCAATATGCAGCCTGGCTCGGAAAAACCCGACTCGGTTTTTATTCATGGTAAAGTGTAACTGAATTTTTTTACAAGTACATGTTAATCACCGGATGATGTTCACCACATTAGTTCCGGCAGGTTCCGCAGGTAAACTTGCAATTGATATGTCTGTTGCTTTTTTGCTAACCCCATTCAATTGTATTTGCACTGTATTATTGATACCGGCCGGATTAGCTATTTCAGAAAATGCGCCATAACCATAGATGTCTGCGGCACCCTGGTTATCCGAAATGGTGCAGCCCCATAATTTCATAGTAACACGGTTGTTCGATGCTTCACCGGTACTAAATTTGAAACCGCCCATCACCACAATTCCACAGGAGGGATTGAAGGTTTCGGGTGGTATGGCGCCAATGCTATGTTTGACTGTTGTTCCATGCGCTTCAAAATCCACAAAATTGCCGTTGGCTGTAGCAGTGGGCCCCTCCGAAATTCCTGGAACTAAAGCAATGCCAAGGCCATTTTCCTCAAAGCGGTCGGCATTGGATTCAATGACAACACTTGCCGAATGGATTGTGTTAATGCCTCCGGCGACATTAAAACTGCGAATACCAATTTTGTTGCCATGTACATAGTTTCCACTCAGGCTTGCCCTAATGATGGCACCCGATGCACCATTGGCATTTTGAATCAGAATGCCCACTCCTTGCTGCACAAAGTTTTCAAAAACCTCATTATTGCTAAGTTCTGCTTCAAGAACCCGTCCAATACTGGCAACACCCACATTCCGTACATCAATTCCATTTCTGCCACCACTCACAACGCAGTGAGCCACTTTTACCTGAGACACACCTGTCCATATAAGGTCGGTATCTATTACCGAGAATGCCTGCATACTGGCATTTCCTTTTACAGTTAACCATTCAATTGAATTTTTGCCTCTACCCATTCTTATAGCCCCTGTTCGGGGAGCAGGAAAATTATTAGCTGGAACAAATGAAGTTCCCGGAAGAGCAGAGGCATCAATGATTACTTGTTCGGGATGACCGGATTGTCCCCGCAATTGCATATTTTCTAACAATTCAAGCCTGCCAGCGTTGGGATAACCAACGTTTAATACATAAGTTCCGGCAGCCAGTACAATCGTACTCCCGGCATTGGCAGCATCATTAATGACAGCATAAAGCTGGCTGATATCGGCTACATGAATTTTTTTTGATTCTCCTTTTGCCTTGCTGTTACTGGAAGTAAATGCAGAAGAATTCTTTGGCTCTGCATCAGCCTCTGATATCTCTTTCTTACATGAAATAATTCCAAATAGAATAAGGCTTAACGACAACAGCCATGTAGCACGAGAAAGCCGGGTTGATTGTTTCATGTTGTAAAGTTTTAGTTTAAAAAAATTGTTATTGCAATGAGGCCTCTGCAAAAACCGCAAAGAACAAATCCCAGTCACTATAGTATTGCTTGCCCCTGGATTTGCGATACAGCCGAATTCTATCTTACTGTGTACTGATAGCAATCGCTTGTTAACACAACATCCAGAGTTAGTTTGTCAATCACCCGGAAATGAATGTCGAAGCTGCTGCCAGATGGTATAGCTGTTACATCCCGCCATAATACATCCTCGCCGTTTCCATTTGCGTCTGTAAGTATAGCGTGTGGAGTTAAGCCATAACCAAGTGTAAGCCATGACGTGCTTGTACAGTTTCCATCAACTACATTGATAACATCAACTGCCCGCTGAAGTAGATATTCACGGTTTGGTTCGAGGTTATGCACCTTTGTATTTAACTCAATAATTTTTGCCCCGTCCCTGTCCTGCCTGAAGTGAATATGCCCGCCCTGGTTTCCTTCTCCACGAAGTACCACTTCAAGATTATACTGCGACTCTCCTGAACTGTTGGCTTTAAAAGCTGAACTAATTTCTTCTTTTTGCACCGGCGGTTGCTCCAGGGGCGCACTGGCCTTTTTACAACTTAGGAGTTGAAAGCTTAACAGCATAATTGCGGCTGTTATAAATGCATTGGCAGTTAATGATTTCGTTTGCATGTTATTTAAATTTTAGGTGATAATAATTATTGCTAATACAATGTAACACGTATCAAGACCGGCAGTTTTGTATTTAGGTGATCAGGCTTTGTTGTAGTGTACACAGCTTGGTATATGTTGTTACAACCACTTACCGTCGGTAAACTGCATTGCCCGAAAATTCAGTGTCTTTGACCTTTAGTCCGAAGGCTGATGAATAGTTTACAAAAGCGTTTGTGTAATTTCATAAAGCAAAAGCTTATGTGACTCAACATGATTTTATATTCTCCAATCATTTCCGCCACCGCCTGGCACGGCATGCTGCATTCTTGTTTGCCTGCTGGTTGTTTTTTATTATTACATTTTATCTTCCTGGTAAAGTTTTACCCGCCTGGAATACAGAAAACTTTACGGTAAATTCAGCAAGACTTGGTGTACCAAGATGGTTGTGGCTACGGTTCATGAACTCCCTTTTACTTTTTCTGCCATTGGTGACATTTGCATATGTTGTTATCTACTTCATTTTGCCGCGCTATTTTTTTGATAAAAAAAAGCAGGTTGCTGCAACAGTCATGTTTGCGGGTATATTCATTCTTGTTTTATTGATGCAGTAT
>Ga0193740_1000048_pt1 | contig 30650 bp, 32 predicted proteins | sample L2s1metaG_FD_145072 | JGI IMG/M metagenome (GOLD analysis project Ga0193740, IMG submission 145072) | Soil microbial communities from a riparian zone of the East river system, Colorado, United States - L2s1 | ecosystem: Environmental > Terrestrial > Soil > Riparian zone | place: USA: East River... | reverse complement strand
ACGGCACTCATTCCTGGCACATCAACATAAAAATACTTTTGTATCCTAAATCCCTTGAATGAGTGTACTTATTGTTCTTGTCATTGTCAGTGTAATTGTGGCGGGCAGCTTTCTCGGCGCATTTATTTGGTCTGTAAAAAAAGGGCAGTACGACGATGATTATGCTCCTTCCGTACGAATCCTTTTTGAAGATCCCATTTCCATCGAAGAAAAAACTCCTGATAAATAAAATCAATAAAATGCAATTGGAACAATCAACTCTTATTACAAAAGTTGCTGCACCCCCTTTAACAACCAAAAGGGAATTGTTTTATTACGACAATGCCATCGTCCGAAATTTTGCTTATGCTACTATAATCTGGGGTGTTGTTGGAATGCTGGCCGGTCTTTGGGCGGCATTTCAATTGGTATTTCCAGCTGAATTGAACGTGGGGCCCTGGCTTAGTTTCGGGCGCCTGCGCCCGTTGCATACCAATGCAGTCATTTTTGCATTTGTGGGTAATGGAATTTTCATGGGTTATTATTACTCCCTTCAACGATTACTGAAGTCAAGAATGTGGAGCGATAAATTAAGCCACATTCATTTCTGGGGATGGCAGCTGATTATTGTTGCAGCAGCTTTGACACTTCCCCTCGGTTATACCACGGGTAAAGAGTATGCCGAACTGGAATGGCCGATCGACATAGCCATCACTATTGTTTGGGTGGTGTTTGGCTGGAATATGTTTGCCACTATTTTAAAAAGAAGAGAAAGACATTTGTATGTTGCTATATGGTTCTACATAGCTACGTTTGTTACAGTTGCCGTTCTTCACATCATAAATTCTATTGAAGTACCCGTTGGATATTTAAAAAGTTATCCCGTGTATGCAGGGGTACAGGATGCTTTGGTGCAATGGTGGTACGGGCATAACGCAGTTGCATTCTTTCTTACCACTCCTTATCTCGGTTTGATGTATTATTTCTTACCGAAGGCCGCCAATCGCCCGGTTTATTCTTACAAACTTTCCATCATTCACTTCTGGTCTTTAATCTTCTTATACATCTGGGCCGGTCCACACCACCTGTTATATACTGCATTACCCAATTGGGCCCAATCCTTAGGCATCGTTTTCTCCTTCATGCTAATCTTTCCAAGTTGGGGAGGTATGATCAACGGATTACTCACACTTCGTGGTGCGTGGGATAAGGTTCGTGATGATGTGATCCTGAAATTTATGGTGGTGGCTGTTACCGCATACGGAATGGCAACGTTTGAAGGCCCCATGCTTTCACTGAAAAGCATCAATGCCATTTCGCACTTTACTGACTGGACAATCGCACACGTTCACGTGGGAGGTTTGGGTTGGAATGGTATGCTGACGTTTGGTATTCTTTATTGGATTATACCGAAGATCTTCCGGACAAATTTGTATTCAAAGAAGTTAGCCAACTTTCACTTCTGGGTAGCCACACTTGGAATTCTTTTTTACGCAATACCAATGTACTGGGCCGGATTCATGCAATCTTCCATGTGGAATCAATTCACTGAAAGCGGTCAATTGAAATACCAGTTTTTGGATACGGTAACCTTTATGAAACCTTTCTACGCTGTACGTGGATTCGGAGGTGCGTTATTTGTTCTTGGTGCCATCATCATGATGTATAATTTATTCAAAACAGTTGCAAAGGCAAAGATTGTGGCCAATGAACCGGCGGAAGCGCCTGCGCTGGAAAAAGTTTACAAAAAACATGCTGGTGAACACTGGCATAGATGGATTGAAAGGAAACCTACTCCTTTATTAGTGGCCACCCTGATTGTCGTTTTGATTGGAGGTGCCGTAGAGATGATCCCAACCTTCATGATCAAATCAAACATTCCAACCATTGCAAGTGTGAAGCCCTATACTCCTCTTGAATTACAGGGCCGCGACTTATATGTACGTGAAGGGTGTTATGTATGTCACTCGCAAATGATCCGCCCGTTTCGCTCCGAAACAGAACGTTATGGTGAATACTCAAAAGCAGGTGAATTTGTTTATGATCATCCCTTTCAATGGGGATCTAAGAGAACAGGACCTGACCTGGCCCGGGCAGGTGCAGGCAATAACAAAAAGTCAAATGCCTGGCATTTTAATCATCTCGATGATCCGCAATCTATTTCAACCGGATCGGTTATGCCTGCCTATTCGTTCATGATCGACAAAGTTCTCGATACATCAACAACGGCATCAAAAATAAGAGCGATGCAGAAATTGGGTGTGCCCTATCCTGCCGGCTATGATAAAATAGCGAACAGTGACCTGGTAAAACAGGCCAATGAAATTGCCGCTGACCTGAAGAAAAATAGTGTTGGTGTAAAATCAGATAAAGAAATCATTGCCATCATTGCCTACCTGCAAAGACTGGGAACCGATATAACAAAAAACAAACCCGATAGCAACCGGGTTGCCGAAAATAAATAAGCCATGTTCAAATTCATTAAACAATATGCCGAGACGATCCAGGGTATAAACATTTATCCTATGATTTCACTGTTCATTTTTGTCTTGTTTTTTATTGCTGTGTTGTGGTATGTAAAAAAAATGGACAAAAGAAAAGTTGATGAGATCAAAAATCTTCCATTAATGGATGACAATGGTTGTGTAACCCCCATAAAACAAGCCTGATATCATGAAAAACAAAATAAAATACATACCTCCAGCCCTTTTATCTGTAGTGATCACTTTACCTGTATCGGCACAACAAGCCGGAAAACCTGCCGGCAATCCGGATGCCTGGTTGTATTGGACAACAGGAGCTGTATTATTTGCCATATTCTTTTTTATGGGAGTGGTTTTATACAGTGCCAATTCTGTGTTGAAAAAAGAGGGCAAAGGATTTTCCTTGAACCATTGGTGGACAACAATGAATCGAAGTTTCTTTACACGTGCAGTGCCGGTAGAAAAGGAAGAAGACATTTTATTGGATCATGATTATGATGGCATCAAAGAGTTGGATAACGCGTTGCCACCCTGGTGGAAATATGGTTTCTATTTCACGATTGCTGTAGCTGTTCTATACCTGCTTCGTTACCATGTATGGAAAACAGGACCCGATCCAATACAGGAATACAACCAGGAGATGAAAGTTGCTGCTGCACAATTTGAAGAACATCGCAAAAATGCAGGTGATATGTTTGATGAAAAAACAGTTACCATGGCCGACGCAGCCGGCATTGCCGATGGAGACAAACTTTACCATTCCAATTGCTTTGCCTGTCATGGCGGAAAAGGAGAAGGTGGTGTTGGACCTAACCTTGCGGATAACTATTGGTTGCATGGTGGCAGCATCAATGATGTATTTAAGACGATCAAATACGGCGTGCGGGAAAAAGGAATGCAGGCATGGGAGAAAACGTATTCTCCTACACAGATAAAAAACCTGGCGAGTTATGTAAAAACGCTGGCCGGAACCAATCCACCCAAAGCAAAGGCACCTGAGGGCGATCTGTTCCGCGAAGAAGCAATCAATAGCAAAGGATCTGAAAAAGATAGCACTGTTACCAGTAAGAAGTAATGGAAGTATCTAACCGACCATACAACGAAACAGTTGATTTAAAGAAAGTGCTGATAGATCAGTCTTTTAGGGATTCCGTAGCTACTATCGATAAAAAAGGAAAACGAAATTTCATTCTTCCAAAAAAGCCCAAGGGTAACTTATATCGCTGGCGTACGATTACTTCATTGGTTTATTTAGTAATGTTTTTTACCCTTCCTTTTGTAAAAATGGGTGGGCAACCCATTTTCCTTTTTAATGTGCTGGAAAGAAAATTCATTTTATTTGGACAGATCTTTTGGCCACAGGACTTTTTCATTTTCGCCATTGGGTTTTTGGCCTCAACAGTATTCATAATCGTCTTCACAGTTGTATTTGGAAGAGTATTTTGCGGTTGGGCCTGTCCACAAACGATTTTCATGGAAATGGTATTCCGAAAAATTGAATACTGGTTGGATGGCGATGCTCAAAAACAAAAGCAGCTGAAGGCAATGCCATGGAATGCACACAAGATCAGGAAAAGGGCGACCAAAATGGCCGTATTCTATGCTATATCCTTCTTAATTGCCAATTTCTTTTTATCGTATATCATTGGAATGGATGAAGTGAAAAAAATGGTTACCGAAGGTATCTCTTCTCATTACGGTACATTCTTTTCCTTAATTGGATTTACTACTGTATTCTTTTTTGTGTATTACTGGTTTCGGGAACAGGCTTGTATCGTAGTATGTCCATATGGTCGTTTGCAAGGTGTGCTACTCGATAAAAAATCCATGGTGGTCGCTTATGATTTTGTAAGGGGTGAGCCACGGGGAAAATTAAAAAAAGCGGGTATCAACACCGACCCGGCCGATTGTATTGATTGTTTTGCATGTGTACGTGTATGTCCCACCGGGATTGATATTCGCAATGGTACCCAATTGGAATGTGTGAATTGCACCGCATGTATCGATGCCTGTAACTCCATCATGGATAGCATCAATAAACCCCGGGGATTAATCCGAATTGATTCGGAAGAAAATATTGAACACGCAAAAAAGAATAAGTTCAATTGGAGATTTGGGGGCTATTCTGCCCTACTGGTATTATTGGTTGCTTTTTTAGCGTATTTGTTGATCAGCCGCAAAGATGTTGATGCAACTGTTTTGCGTACGCCCGGGCAAATTTTTCACACACAAACTGATGGGCGTATTTCCAATTTGTTCAATTTAAAACTGGCAAATAAAACAAGAAAAAATATTCCGGTCACATTGAAACTTGAGAATATTAAGGGAGAAATCAACGTAGTGGGAAATAGTTTAACTGTACCGGCAGAATCCTATTTCCAATCACCATTTTTTGTGAAGGTGGAAAAGAATCAAATCAGTAAGAGAAAAACCAAATTGCTGATCGGGGTTTATGAAGGCGATAAAAAAATTGAAACGGCCGAAACCACGTTTATTGGTCCAGTGGACTGATAAGGTGAAACGTCAAACGTGAAATGTCAAACGTGGACGCGAAAGTTGCAATATGCTCACGTCTCACTAATTAACTAACTCAAAATGTACTAAAATGAAAATCAGTTGGGGATATAAAATCTTATTCGTTTACCTCTCTTTTGTGTTGGGTATTATTTTTCTTGTATACAAAGCCAGCCAGGAAAAATTCGATCTCGTCACTCCCAACTATTATGAAGCTGAGCTGAAGTTCCAGGATGTTATAAACGATGAACAACGGGTAGCTAACCTGTCTGCTCCTCCTAAAATCACACACTCCGTAAATAGTGTACGCATTCAGTTTCCAGGTGAATTTTTGGATAAACTGGTGGACGGCGAACTATATCTGTATCGTCCATCAGATGCTTCGAAAGACTTCAGAAAGAAATTCACAACCCATCGAAATTTTGTTGAAATAACTCTTGATAAAAATTTTTCGGGGTCCTATGGGGTAAAACTTTCCTGGCAGGCCAATGGAAAAACTTTTTATAACGAACAGCGAATTTTCTTCTGATGCACGTTCAGCAGATCATAAGTATGGCATTTGTAATGGGTCTTGTAGGAAGTTTCCACTGCCTGGGTATGTGTGGGCCCATAGCCATGGCACTGCCAATGGGACATCGAAACAATACCAGCCGGTTATTGGGCGGAATCATTTATAATTTGGGAAGAGTGTTTACATATTCCTTTCTTGGATTGGTACTTGGTTTGGCAGGTGATTTCCTGGTCTCTCCTAAAATTCAAAATACAGTCTCTATTGTTTTTGGAAGTCTAATTGGTATCTATTTATTGCTTCCATCCAAAACCAAAACCTCGTTAAGAATTGCTCCTTCACAATCTCTGCTGGTTAGGTTAAGAAAGCAAATCGCAAAATTTCTTTACATAGAAAATAACAGCTCATTGTTTGGTATTGGTATGCTGAACGGATTATTACCGTGCGGTATGATCTACCTGGCTCTCACTTCGTCCTTCCTGGCTGGTAGCGCCTTAAAAGGAAGTCTTTTCATGTTCTCATTCGGATTGGGCACTTTTCCCACTATGTTGGCTGCCGTGTTTTTTGGAAGTTTTCTAAATCAACATATCCGCTCAAAGCTTCGCAGGCTGGTGCCGATATTTTTATTTTTTATGGCTGCGCTTTTGATTGTGCGTGGTATGAATTTGGGAATTCCGTATTTGAGTCCTTCTTTACCAATGCATGCTTCCACTGAAGCGGTCAATTGTCATTGATAGTGTATGATTTTAAATGAAGGGAATAATTGTGTAACGAACAAAATACTATTATCGTCCCGATAGCTATCGGGATTGTTGTGCTGCGTCCGGCTCAGACGGATCACTCCCTTTTACGTTCAGTAATTCTATTCAGCTTTTTTTGAACCATGGAGATCACAAAGTTTTTTCATATGACCACGGAGATACCTCTGCGCTCTTTGTGTCTTCTTCCTCTGTGGTCTTTGTGGTTAAATAAAAACCCCGCAAGATGTGAAGGATGAACTAAGTAGGGCACCACAAACGCTTCATAGTAGAGATGAACGGTTGGTTAATGATCGCGACTACATCTCATCTGCACTAGCCCCATACATCCCTGGTACCGGGATGTTCAACAAACGTAAATACACCGATAACTGTCCGCGATGATGTATCAGATGATTCATTGCCAGAGTACGAATAGCAACTCCACGGGGCAGTGAAAAAACAACCTTGTTGCCTCTTTTAAATGTCCACGTTGCCACCATGTCTTCATCACTGGTTTTTTGCAAATCCCCGACCGCATTTTCAATATTGGTTTCTGAAATTTTTACAAGATCCTCCGGAGAGTTGATTTCAGGAACCTCACGTTTGAAACTCAACATATCAAAATCTGCTGCAGCCAGTATCCTTGAAGTCCATGCCGGGGTTTGAGCAATGTGAATGGCCAATTGACCGATCTCCCTCGATTTTTCGTGGGGTTTCCAGTTGAATTGATCCAGTGGAATTCTTTCCAGCATTTTTTTGGTTTGTGCACCTTCGTGCTCTATTTCTTTCGTTAGTGATTGCCTGATCATATCATCGTGGTTTATTCTTTGTCTTTTTGCCCGTGATCTTTATTCAGATGCTCGAGTTTTTCCATGCCTTCAAACTGTTGTTCAAATTTATGTCGTAATTCTTCCGGGTGTTCTATCTGGTGAGTAGCATCTTTCTTCTTCAGAATTTTATAGAGCTGGATAATTGCGGTGAGTGCAAAAATGCCACCGATTATCCAATTCAATACATGTTCATTGGTATTGATCTTTTCAGCGATCAGCCTTCCGCCAAAAATGAAAACACAATTGCCAAGCAAAGTGCCAATCCCTATACCGACAATATATGTATTATAGTGGCTGCTCTTTGGAAGTAAAACTTTTTTGGTATAAAGCACCGTACTCCATCCAAACCAGAATGGAATTTGCACCGGGTTAATGGCACACATTCCAAAGCCTAAAAGAAAGCGGTGAACAGTACTGCTCAGAAGTATATTTTCGTGAACCGTTGGATGTAAAGCAGCATAAAAACTCGATACGGCTAATGCTACCACAATGCCCAACGTAACCCATTCCAGTATTTTCAATAATTTCTGTTGCTTTCGTATCCAGTCCATAGCGATCAGGGATAGCCGTACATAAATGATCTCGGCAAGAAGAGAACCTGAAGAAAAAAGAAACGCAGGATAAAGCCCGTCCGATATAGATATCTGCATTGCAGCTACATTCAAGGTGCCTAAGGGCAATGAGCCCAAAAAGCTAATGAGCATGCCTGTAAAAAATATACGAGTCAGTTTAGACATCCGAAATGAATTACACGAATTTAATCCCGATAGCTATCGGGAACGAATTACACGAATTACCTTAAATGAAAAAATAACCGTCATACCAGTATTTCCTTGTCTTTTTGTTCCAACAATTCAAGATTCTTTTTTGCTGCCTGTAAAAATTTCCATCCTTTCACCAAAGGCCAGTAAGGTACTCCATGCTGTTTGTTGTATTTTGAAATTTCGTACAATACCTTCCAGTGACGTAAAAAAACTTTGTACGCATCAAACAGGGAATAGCCTGCATGGTATACGTGGTTTGGCTCTGCGCCGCTTCCATTAAATTCAAGAATGGTAAAATTTTTTCCTAGTCTCAGGTCATCGATAGATTGGCATTTGATATCGTAACGGCCGTAATAAAATTTAGCGCCATGGCTGATCTCATCAAACATTTTCAACATTTCACCATCAACATGCTTGTAGAGATCAGAGAACCTGGCACCCCGGTTTAAATTGGCTGCATAGGTTAAAATATACCGTTCTCCTTTCGGAATAATCGTCTGCAAATTTTGTTCATGCTTTATGCGCATTTCGTCAGGACGATGCCTGGCATTGGGATGGGCCATGATCAGTTCCCACAAACTGCTTTTGCCGTCGCCATATACATCCATCAGGTCCTTTTGGATAAAACCTGTGATGACACCTTTTTGCTGGTCAGGATAACGATAATAAAATACACTTACTTCTAAAGGATACATAACCAGCTCCTGGATGATGTAATCAACCGGATTTTTTTGATGATACAATTTCAACTCATCTTCGTCATCAATTTTGCGAAAGAGCAATCCTTTTGCACCTACATCCGGTTTTACAATAAAAGGATAATGAAAGCCATGTTGCTGAAGTGAAACTTTGATATCTTCAAAATGATCTTTTGGACTGATGTAGATTGTTTTCGGGTAAAATTCTTTGGGAAGCAGGTCATACATTTCTCTCTTGGGTTCACCATCTAACCCCCCGAAAGTTAGCGTGGGATTGGACGAAGAAAAAAACCACAGGGAGCCGGAGCGCAAACAATACCAGAGCCATACAGGACTGATTAAAAAGTACCGGAGTTTAAATGGCCACAACTCCCAGTTGCCTGCTTTTTCCCGAAAACTTTTCCAACTCATAGCGGGCAAAAATAGTTTATAAACTTCTGAATGAATTACATTTGGTCAAACCTTTCACTATGCAAATAACGAAGCCAATCATGCTTCTGCTTTTACTATTTTTTACTTTGAATTCACAAGCGCTTGTTACTTCGAACAGCGTTGCTTCACCAAAATATGACCCGTTTAAAATCAAGCCAAAAGACGTTGAAAAAATTACTGGAAAAAAACTGACCTTTTTTCAAAAGATCAAATTAAAACTGGCACAAAAACTTTTAAAAAAATACAGTGATGGAGAGGTGACTGCTAAAAAAAAGCAGGCAAGACTTTCCATGCTACTCGGAATTCTCGGGATAGCGTTCTTATTCATTTCTCTTTCACCCCTTTTTGGCTTCCTGGGAATTTTAGCAATTCCTTCGGCGATACTTGCCGTTATTTTCGGTTCACAATCACTAAGGGGTAACTCTAATGCAGAAGGTATGATTGGTGTTATTACCGGGGGTGTTACCATCGCACTGATTATTATTACCATAATAGTAGTGGCAATTGCATTTTCCGGGTTTACTTTTGAATAATTGATATGAAAGTTAAAACAATGGCCGAAATGATGGCTGCAGGTGAAACTCCCGAGATTTTATTCTGGGTTGGTTGTGCCGGCAGTTTCGATCAAAGGGCTCAAAAGATCACAAAAGCATTTGCCATTATCCTTGATAAGGTAGGAATTAATTATGCAATTCTTGGAAAAGAAGAAATGTGCACCGGCGACCCGGCACGACGAGCGGGTAATGAATTCTTATTTCAAATGATGGCGTACCAGAACATACAGGTGCTGAACAATTATGGCATTAAAAAAATGGTAACAACCTGTCCACACTGCTTTAATATTTTTAAAAATGAGTATCCCGAGCTTGGGGGAAATTATGAAGTTGTTCATCATACCACATTCCTTCAGCAGTTGATTGATGAAGGTAAGATCAGGTTGAAAGATTCGGACACCTTCAAGGGCAAAAAAATTACGTACCACGACAGTTGTTATTTAGGAAGAGGCAATGGTATTTACGAGGCGCCACGAAAAGTACTGGAGGCCCTGGATGCGGAATTAATTGAGATGCCCCGCTGTGGTAAAAACGGTTTGTGTTGCGGTGCAGGGGGCGCACAAATGTTTAAAGAAGAAGAAAAAGGAAATAAACGCATCAATTGGGAAAGAGCCGATGAGGCGATCAATACAGGATCGAATATCATTGCTGCCGCATGTCCGTTTTGTAATACTATGTTAACCGACGGTGTGAAGGCAGCCGAAAAAGAAACAGATGTGAAAGTGATGGATATTGCTGAATTGATAGCGGCGAGTTTGGGCGGCCCCCTGTCCCCCGGTGGGGGAACTTAGGTTGGAGACGCTTTATTTGTTTCGATTAGTCTTTTAAAATAAAGATGATAACTACCTTACCAATTGCTACTATCATCCCGATAGCTATCGGGACTGTTGTGTCACTCACTTCAGCGTTCTGAATTCTATTCTGCATTATTCAATCAGTTTTACTAATTACAACCAGCCATGAAGGCTAAACAAGCAGGGGCTGTGCCAGGATGGCCTTCCCACCGGGAAGGTCGGGATGGGCCGATGGGCCGGGCCGCTTTCAACTATTCATCCTAACTTTAATTTATGAACCTGGAGTATAAACACCTTTTACCTGATAATTTTTCTCCCGAAAGCAAAGTATGGGTATACCAAAGCAGCCGGTTATTTACCCTGCATGAAGCGCTTGAAATTGAATCACTGCTTAATAAATTCTCCAGCGAATGGCGATCACATGGTGAAGAAGTGTATGCTTATTGTAATTTGTTCTTTGGACGTTTTATTATTCTTATGGCTGACGAAAGTCATGCCGGCGTAAGCGGCTGCAGCACGGATTCCTCTGTACGGTTCATTAAGGATTTAGGACAAAAATTTAATGTTGATTTCTTCAATCGAACCAATCTTGCTTTCCTCATTAACAATAAAATCCAAATACTGCCAATGAACCAGTTGCATTATGCATTGGACAATTATTTCATTAATCCTGATACATTATACTTCAATAACCTGGTGGCAACAAAGGAGCAATTGGAAAATAAATGGATCCTTCCAGTGAAAGAAAGTTGGATCGCCAGTAAAGTACCCCAGAAATCCGCTACTTAGTTTTCTGTAATGTTTTTGGTAAATCCGGTCTTGCAGCCGTTGCTTTTTTCTTCGGCGATTTTGAAAGATTATATCCAAGCGTCAACCGGAAGTTCCGTGTTTGGGTTGAGTTGTAATTTTCCAGGTTAAAGTTGGTTCCATAAGTAAAGGTCCGGTTCTGTTGTTGCACAAAAGGATCGATCACGTTCAATGTTACAATCAACTTCTTATTAAGCATTTTTGCCTGCAGCCCAACATTCATACTCAGTGAACTCTTTACCGTTCCCTGCGGATTGGCAAACCGGTTGTAGGTAAAGTTGCCTGTGGCAGTATACAAATCTTTCCAAACATAGTTGGCATTGAGGTTAGAAGTAAAAGAACCACCATTCCGGTATTTTCTTACTTCCCTGTCAAAATCACTGTAGGTGTTATAACTGTAACTGGCGCTTAAGTTGATCCTTGTGTGTTTACTTAATGTATAGCCACTCCATGTACTGATTTCATATTCCTTCCTGCCACTGATGTTTTCCCATGTAATCTGCGTGGTTGTATCAGAAACGCGGTTACGGATCTGTGCAAATACGTCGTCAACGATGTTATAACCTAAACCAATGTTGGCGTAGAAAGAATTTTTTGTTTTGCCCAATACAAGGTCAATGTTGTGCGAAAGTGAAGGCTTAAGATTAGTGTTACCTGTACGAATGGTATAAGCATCTGCCGAATCTACTGTAGGATTTAATTCAGTGGATCCGGGTCTCCGGATGGTCTTGCGATAAGAAAACGTAAAATTGGTCTGGTGCTCCCAGGTTTTATTAAAGGTCATGAAGGGAAGGATGCTCCAGTAATTATTGGATGCCTGGGTGCCTGTTTTAAAAAGAGTAAAATCAAACTGCGTGTATTCAGAATAAATACCGGCTGTGGTACTTGTGTTCCCGGCTAATTTTTGTTTCACAGAAGCGTAGAATGTATTTACCTGCTGGCGGAATTTAAATTGATTGATCAATGCGTTGAGGGGAACCCAGTTCAGATCAGATTTTCGAAGGAAAGATGCATCAGAATTGATCCTTGAATTGGTGATCGTATAATAGCTTCCTGCTGATAAAAAAGTTTTGTGATTTTTGAGAGCCCGATCATAATTAAGCCTTCCGCTATAACTTTTTGTTTTGTTACTGGTTACCTGCTGTTGGGTAGAGTCCTTACCATTGGGTGAATGATCGGGATGAAAATACTGCTGGTAAAAATCGCGGCTTGTTTCACTCACTGAATAATTAAAATCATTGATCCATTTTAGTGTTTCACCTGGTCTTTTGGTTTTTAGCGTATAAGTAAAATTCAGGTTGGGATTATAATTATCTCCTTCATTATCCAGCGTTCTGTCACTTAAACGGTAGATCGATTTACTATTATTCAGATTGGTAATTTCTGTGACATTGTGATTATGAAAACTATTCTGGTTGTATTGCAATACCAGATTTAAAGAATGAAATTTGTTGATATCATAATTGATATTGGTGCGAAAGCTGGGTCGCACATTCCTGTTCTGGTAGTGGTTGTCGGTGTTGAAATAGTTTGCTGAATCGGTGAAAATATTTTGCCTTCTCGAATAGCCGTTTCCTTCAAATAAATTGCCTACAATTCCTGCATTCATATTTATGGATAATCCCTGCCTGCGATAATTAAAACTCCCGTTGACGCCCTTCTCTCCTCTTGTTCCTGCATACATTGAAATTCTTCCGCTCTTGCCGACAGATCCCTTCCTGGTAACAATATTAATTACGCCACCCTGTTCATTGGCATATTGCGGCGGTGGGTTGGTCATCACTTCAATTTTTTCAATAGAGCTCCCTGGCATTGATTCTAAAAGGTCCTGCAATTGTTGAAGATTCAATTGAACAGGTTTGTCATCAATTAAAATCTTTGGCTCTTTTCCCCTTACCAATAGTTTCCCATCGGGGTCTTTGGTAACCAGGGGTACACTGGTCAATAATTCACTGGCATTGCTGCCGGCACTCAGCGCAGATTCACCGGCGTTGAAAGTGATATTTCCGTCTTTACTTTGGATCAATGGCCTTTCCGCGTAAATGATCACCTGCTCCATTGTATTTGAATCAGTACTTCGTGGCAGTAAGGTGATGTCAGTTAAATTAAAATCGTAGCGCTCCGTTCGGAAATAAATACTATCAAGGGTAAGTGTATTTAAACCAACGAAAGAAATCTTTAAACTATAATAACCGAAAGGAATGTTGGAAATTTGGAAAGCCCCATCCTTATCGGTGAGGACCGTCTTTTTTTGCAAACTGTCCTTTAAGTTGGAAAGTTGCACAGTGGCTGATTCCAAAGCCTTCTTTTTTTCATCGAGTACATTGCCCACAATAATGCCAAAATTGGATTGCCCAATTGCTTCAAAACCAACAAAACAAACGAGGAAAACGAGAAGAAATCGCATGGCGATCAAAGATAAGTTCGCATGTGGTATTAAAATGATGACAATAGCCAAACTATTAAGGTTAATTAACCCTGGACAACCTGAAATATTTAAACCTTACTTAAATCTGTCATCCTGTCACAGGAAGCTTTGATATTTTTTATCTTTGCCCGCATATTTATTGATTATGTTGGAATTAGCTACTACGAAAGTTCATGTTGAGGAAAGACAGGGAGAAGCGTATGCGCCTTTCGGTAATGACCCGAACCAATATAAGCGAAGGTTTTATATAGAGAGTTATGGCTGCCAGATGAATTTTAGCGACAGCGAGATAGTAGCTTCTATACTCAATAAAGAGGGCTTTGGTGCTACCCGGAATTTTGAAGAAGCCGACCTGATTTTTTTAAACACCTGTTCCATCCGCGAGAAGGCTGAACAAACGGTTCGGAAGCGATTGACCGAATTCAAAAAACTAAAAAGGAGTCGTCCTTCTACCTTAATAGGAGTTTTAGGTTGCATGGCTGAACGATTGAAATCCAAATTTTTAGAAGAGGAAAAACTGGTGGATATTGTTGTAGGACCGGATGCTTACCGAACTCTTCCGCAACTCATTACCGAAGCAGACGGCGGCCAAAAAGCGGTAAATGTTTTATTGAGTCGCGAAGAAACTTATGCCGATATATCGCCGGTTCGTTTGAATTCGAATGGCATTACAGCATTTGTAAGTATTATGCGGGGCTGTAATAATATGTGTTCATTTTGCGTGGTTCCATTTACCCGTGGCCGTGAACGCAGCCGCGATGCACAGAGCATTGTCAGTGAGTGCCGGGAATTGTTCGAAAATGGATATAAAGAAGTAACGCTTTTAGGACAGAATGTTGATAGTTATTATTTCGTTGGCCCATCCCCGGCGGCTACGCTGAAAGTGGAAGACGGTGCTAAAGCCCCTTCCCGGTGGGAAGGGGACGACCAGTCTGAATCTTTGGTAGAAGAAGAAACCATCGGTTACAGATATGCTGATCTGATGGTATATCCCATACTAAAAGAATTTTCTTTAAAGCATAGGTCAAATCCAACTCAAGCTGAAGACGTTTTATGGAATATTCTGAAATCAAAGCAGCTCGAGGGCTACAAGTTTAGGCGACAGCATATTATTGACAGGTTTATCACAGATTTTGTTTGCTTAAAACAAAAGCTCGTAATAGAAATCGATGGTTTGATTCATCAGCTACCTGAAAATCAATTAAGCGATCACCAAAGAACTGAAAAACTCAATCGTTTAGGTTTCGAAGTAATCAGGTTTACTAATGACCAGGTATTTCACCAAACAAATGAAGTTCAAACAAATATTCTCTCTGCTTTAAAAAAGCAACAAGAAAAGGAAGGCTTGTCAAACGGCTTCTCCGCGGCAACGACACTGAAAGTTCAAGATGGTGCTAAAGCCCATTCCCGGTGGGAAGGGGACGACAAGTCTGAATCAACTCTCAGTGCGTTAAGAATGCAAAAAGACAAAGAAAGCCTGTCCAACCTAAGTTCCCCCACCGGGGGACAGGGGGCCCCTATCACTTTCGCGGCCTTGCTCGAAATGGTTGCCCAAATTTCTCCGGACTTGCGGATTCGGTTTTCTACTTCACACCCGAAGGATATTACAGATGATGTGTTACATACTATGGTGAAGTACGAGAACATCTGTAAATACATTCACCTGCCATTGCAGAGTGGTTCCACTAGAATACTTCAACTGATGAACCGGAGCTATACCCGTGAATGGTACAAAGCGAAAGTGGATCGGATCCGACAAATTATTCCGGACTGTGGAATCAGCTCCGATGTGATAACCGGCTTTTGTACTGAAACTGAAGAAGATCACAAGGATACTTTAAGTTTAATGGAATATGTTGGCTACGATATGAGCTATATGTTTTTTTATAGTGAACGACCAGGAACCCTGGCCGAACGTAGATATGAAGATGATATTCCTTTAGAGGTAAAGAAAAGAAGACTCCAGGAAATTGTGGATCTACAGGGAAGACTTTCTCATCAGAGCAATAAAAAGGATTTGGGAAAAAGATTCAAAGTACTGATCGAAGCATCTTCAAAAAAAACTGACAGGGATTGGATGGGGCGCAACAGCCAGAACAAAGTGGTAGTATTTCCGAAACAGGATGGAGAGCACAAACCCGGAGACTACGTTTGGGTAAAAGTAAAGGATTGCACACAGGCAACATTATTAGGTGAATTAGTTTAAAAGAGGTAAAGAATGGACTTACAAAGTATCAAAAACCGGTTTGGAATCATTGGTAACTCACCAGCACTCAACTATGCCTTACAGGTAGCCGTGCAGGTGTCAGGCACTGACCTTACCGTTTTAATTGTTGGAGAAAGCGGGGTTGGTAAAGAGGCGTTCTCCCATATCATACATACACTGTCTGCAAGAAAGCACAATCCTTTTATTGCAGTGAATTGCGGTGCAATCCCCGAAGGAACGATCGATTCGGAATTATTTGGTCACGAAAAGGGCTCCTTCACCGGTGCCGTGGATAGCCGTAAGGGTTATTTTGAAACGGTAAATGGCGGAACTATTTTCCTGGATGAAATTGGCGAAATGCCACTAGGAACCCAGGCCCGTTTGCTTCGTGTTCTTGAAAGTGGAGAATTTATCCGTGTAGGATCTTCCAAAGTTCAGAAAACGGATGTAAGGGTAATTGCTGCAACCAACAAAGATCTTTTGCACCTTTTCCAGCAGGGAAAATTCAGGGAAGATCTTTATTACCGGTTGAACACAGTTCCGATTCGTGTGCCTGCTTTAAGAGACCGCAAAGAAGACATCCCTCTCCTTTTTAGAAAATTTGCAGTGGATTTTGCGGAGCGTTACAAAACGAGCCCGGTGCAGCTTGATGATGAAGCAAGACAGCGATTGATGAATTATCCTTTTCCCGGCAATGTTCGTGAATTGAAAAATATTGCGGAACAAATATCAGTTCTTGCAACAGATAAACAGGTGAATGCAAGAGAGGTTCAAAAATTCATTCCTGTACCTGATCAGTCCATGAATCGCTTACCGGTGCTGGTACATACCAACGGGCATGATTCACATGAGTTCAATAATGAAAGGGAGATCTTGTACAAACTCTTTTTCGATATGAAAAGAGATGTTACAGAGCTGAAGAAATTATTTTTTGAGGTGATTCAAAACCCGAACATGATTCACCAGAATCCTAATCTTGTCAATCAAGTTAAAGAATTGCAAACTGGGGATGTGGCTCAACCTGTTTTGGTAACTTCAAATATTCCTTCCTCGCAACCGGTAATGGTACACCACGATCACCATGATATTCATGCACACGAGGAAGTGGATGAGAGTTTGAACATTATGGACAAGGAAAAGGAATTGATCATAAAAGCATTAAAGAAACACAGGGGAAAAAGAAAAGATGCAGCAATGGACCTCGGTATCAGTGAAAGAACACTCTACAGGAAACTAAAAGAATACGATATTGATCAATAACGTGAAATGAAAAAACCAGTTACACTCCTTCATTTTGCTTTCAGCCTTTTGATTCCGGTAGCTATCGGCATTGCATTCACCGGCTGTGGTGTATACAGTTTCAATCCAAAGGGGACGCTTGATCCGGACATTAAATCAGTTCGTGTAAACATGTTTGAAAACAAGGCACCGTATGTTAATACACAGCTTACGCCTAACCTGTCCGACAGGCTGCGACAAAAAATTGTAAGACAAACCAAATTGAGTCAAACCAATAGTGACAATGCAAACCTGGATATAAGTGGAACGATTACTGACTATTCAGTTCTTACTACCGGTGTGTCATCTGCAAATGGTCAAACACAAACTTCTATAAACAGGCTCACCGTAACCGTTCATATTATTTTCAATAATACATTGAAAAATGATATTAAGGAAGCAGATGTGAGCCGCAGTTTTGATTTCCCTGCCAACCAATCGCTCAACCAGGCAGAAGGGCAATTACTGGAAGAAATTGTTCGCAACCTCAGCGACGATATTTTCAATCGCATTTTTTCGGATTGGTAATGTAAATTGCCGGATGAGCGAAAGAATTCATGTACTGGCTCAACAACTTTTTGGCAAATCATCAGTAGATGAATGTGATTTACAGGAAATAAAAGACCTGGTGAACCGGTACCCTTACTTTGCTCCTGCGCAATTTCTCCTGCTGGAAAAATTAAAAAGAGAAAATTCTCCTGAATATTCCACCCAATTACAAAAAGCAGTTTTATACTATCATAATCCTTTGGAATTTGAATACTTTATTTCTTCGGACCGGTTTGAAACAGATGTGGATTTTGATGATAGTAACCAGCTATCAGCTATCGGTCATCAGCCCGAAGATGAAGAATCAATCCCGGTAATTGCAGCCCCTGATGGTGAAATTATAAATGTGAATACGGAGGAACAGGTAACTACGGAAACCGACGCAGAAAATTTTGATGTTGAACGTAGTGAAGTACCTGCATCAATAGAATCTGTAAATGAATATGAAGTACCTGGATCTATAGAATCTGTGAATGAAAATGAAACTACTATCGCGTCAGAGCAAAAGATGGCTGAAGCCATTGAACGTGTACTCGAAAGAGAAGAAGAACAACTAAAGGAACCTGCCCAAAATGCAGACCTGGTTTTTGAACCCTATCATACGGTCGATTATTTCGCATCACAGGGAATCAAGCTTTCGCAGGAAGAGATACCGAAAGATAAATTTGGCAAACAACTAAAAAGTTTTACCGAGTGGCTGAAAACACTGAAACGGTTACCGGCTACCGAAGTCACTAAAGAAATTGATACGTCAGCCGAATCACAAGTGCAGCACCTGGCCGAAGATTCTGTTCACCGCTCCGACGTGGTAACAGAGGCCATGGCTGAAGTGTGGATCAAACAGGGAAACAAGGAAAAAGCTATAGAAACTTATAACAAATTAGGTTTGCTCAATCCCTCCAAAAAAGCTTACTTTGCTGGCTTAATTGAAAATTTAAAGCGTTCGTGAAATGACAATCTTATTCATTATTCTGATCATCCTGGCTAGTGTGATTCTCAGTCTTATTGTATTGGTTCAAAATCCAAAAGGTGGTGGCCTGGCAGGTAATATTGCCGGATTCAGCAATCAGTTTATGGGTGTAAAACAAACCACTGATGTGCTGGAGAAAGGTACCTGGATCTTTGCGGCTATTATTGGTGTTCTTTGTATTGTTTCTACCATTTTTATTCCGGGCAGCCGTACTCCCAGGGCACAAACGCCTACTGAACAATCAGCTCCCGCTTCAAATCCTCAACAAGCTCCAGTCAACCCTGGTGTACCAGCTAAATAATTAAAAACTTTTAATAGTTAGCCCCGGCAAAATCGTCGGGGTTTTTTATTTACTTTGAGCGACTATGAAAAAACTATTGTTTATTCTTTTAACCCTCGTGATTATTGGCATCGCAATAGCTGGATGGATATTTTTAGGGCCGGCCACCGGTTTTTCTTCACCGGAAAAAAGTCTATACATACGAAGCAATGTGGCTACTAAAAAAGCAGTGATCGATTCTCTTGTAAAGAATAAGATCATTACCAATGACATGGCCTTCGAATTTTTGGCAGACCGCCTGGATTACTGGAAAAATATTAAACCGGGAAAATACGATATTGAGAAAGGCAGTAGCCTTATCACCATCGTTCGAACGCTTCGTAATGGCATGCAGTCACCGGTAAATTTTACCATCAACAAGATCCGCACAAAAGACGGTCTTGCCGAAATGGTGGGAAGGAAATTTGAATGTGATTCCGCCGCAATGCTTAATTTCTTAAACAGTGAAGATTCGCTTAAAAAATTTAATACTTCGTCCGAGTTAGCTGTTACCAATATCTTACCGGATACCTACAAATATTTTTGGAACACCCATCCGTCACGGATCTATCAAAAGTTTTATGATGCCTCCAAAAAATTCTGGAACGATGAAAGAAAGCAGAAGGCGCAGGCACTGGGTTTATCACCTGCACAGATTTACATCCTTGCATCCATCATAGAGGAGGAAACAACCAATGATAATGAGAAGGACACAATAGCAAGTGTTTATTTAAATCGCCTGAATAGCGGCACCAAACTTTTGCAGGCCGATCCTACTTTAAAATTTGCCGTAAAGGATTTTGCATTGAAAAGAATTGCAGGAGATATTTTGAACGTGGAGTCTCCATACAACACCTATAGAAACCCGGGTTTACCACCAGGTCCGATTTGTACTCCCTCTAAAAAAACAATTGATGCCGTATTAAATCCTGCCAAAACAAACTTCATGTTTTTTGTAGCCAATACAAAATTGAACGGACATCTGTTTAGCGTAACTTTTGACGAACACGTAAAAAAGGCAACACAATACCGCGAAGAGGATAAGCTTCGGCGTGAAAGAGATAGCCTAAACATCAAATAATGGCTTTCCGTTCTACCATAGGCAAACATCTTTCTTCGCTGGCCCGACGACAGTTTAACGATGGTAATAAGAAATTGGTACTTACAAACCTGGGAGGGTATTCATTCACAGATGTGTTGAAAGCATTCATCCGCCAGTTAAAAAAAACAAGTTTGACGGAAAGGGCTGCAAGCATTTCGTTCAATATTGTTATGGCCATCCCTCCTACCCTGGTTTTTCTTTTTACATTGATACCCTACCTGCCTATTTCAAAGCAATTCATTAACCAGATGTTTGCGCTAATACGTGATGTAGTACCCGGTGAAAAAAACAATGCTGCCATCATCGGTTTTCTCAGGGATTTTCTCAATAAACCGCAGAGCGGACTTTTATCGTTTGGTTTGCTGTTAGCCATTCTTTTTTCCAGTAACGCCATGATGGGTGTGTTACGTTCCTTTGATAAAAATTATCCGGGTTTCAATAAGCGCAAAATGCTCAATAAACGCAAGGTGGCTTTGCAACTGACCATGATCTGCTTTTTTCTTGTTTTCTTCTGTATTCTTTTATTGGTGGCGCAAAGTGCTGTGCTCAAATGGATGGGGATACGCGGTGCAGGATTGCGTTCAACGCTGGAGAATGTCCGATGGCTTTTTGTTATCGTACTCACCTTTTACATTGTATCTCATATCTACCGCCATGGGCCGGCAGTAGCCAAAAAATGGCCCCTGGTTACGCCGGGCTCTGTATTCGCCACTACACTGATGATTATTGCTACTTCGTTAGTAACATACTATGTTAATCATTTTAACAACTACAATAAGCTGTATGGCTCTATCGGCGCTATATTCATCCTTATGTTGGTGATATATGCCAATTCCCTCGCCTTGCTAATGGGTTTTGAGCTAAATGTGACGCTGACACAGCTGCAACAGAGAAAAGCAGCTAATTCCTCAAACGGTACTTCAAGGAAATAAGCGGTGACCATTTTCCGGAAATTTTGCCGAAATTTGGGAACACAAATTTTAATTATGAAAAAGCTTATAACATCCTTCTCTGTGCTGGCAGTGATTAGCTTGCTCGCCTTTAACCATATTAGTGAATTACCTATTGGTGCAGAAATGCCCAAGGCCGATGTAAAAATGAAGGACATCAGCGGTAAAGAAGTTAGCTTAAAGGATGCAAAAAAAGCCAACGGGTTGCTGGTGATGTTTAGTTGCAATACCTGTCCTTACGTGGTAAAGAACCAGGAGCGCACCAACGAAATCTGCAAGTATGCACTTGATAACAAAATTGGTGTTGTAGTGATTAATTCCAACGAGGCACAACGTGATGGCGAAGATTCATACGAGTCAATGAAAAAATATGCTGAAGCACAGGGTTACAAATGGTATTACACAGTTGATAAAAATTCAGAACTGGCCGATGCCTTTGGAGCCAACCGCACGCCAGAGAATTTTTTGTTTAATAAAGACGGTAAATTAATTTATCACGGAGCTATCGATGATAACCCATCTGAAGCCGGTAAAGTAAACCGTAAACATTTACGCGAGGCTATTTCCGAAATGGTTAATGGTAAAGACGTAAGTGTGAAGACATCCAAATCAGTTGGATGCACTATCAAAAGAGTTTAATTTGTTTTATAGAAACCCCACCGGAAAAGGTCCTGCAATGGCAGGACTTTTTTTATGGTGATGAGAGTAACTAAAAACAGTAAGCAGTTTAACCGGCAGTGTTTAACTTCATCTACTTATGATCACTTTTCTGCAGGTATTTTTCTCTTTATTGATTATTATCCTGATCATCCTGTTTGTTTTTCAGCCACGGCGCAAACCATCTTTTATTTTACCTGAAAACTTCCAGGAAGTTTTGAATGACTATGTACATTTTTATTCCAACCTGGATGAAGACGGGAAAAAACGTTTTGAAGAGAAGTTGATTAAATTTCTTTCATCAGTGAAGATTACAGGTGCCAATGCCGAAATTGAAGATCTTGACCGCTTACTGATTGGTGCTGCCGCTGTTATTCCTGTTTACAACATCCCCGATTGGGAATACATTAACCTGAAAGAAGTTTTAGTATACCCGGGGAATTTTAATACGGATTTTGAACAGCATGGACACGAGCGAACAATATCCGGGATGGTGGGAACAGGGGCTTTGCAAAACGTGATGATCCTTTCAAAATGGGAACTGCGGCAAGGCTTTGTTGATCATAAAAGCCAAAATAATACAGCCATTCACGAATTCATTCATTTGATTGATAAAATGGATGGCAGCCTGGATGGCGTTCCCGAATTATTGTTTGAAAGAAAATACGTGGTGAGGTGGAAAGAGTTGATCGAAATAACAATGGATCAAATACGACGAGGTCAATCTGATATTAATCCTTATGGTGCCACGAGTGCAGTGGAATGTTTTCCGGTTATCTCTGAATATTTTTTTGAACAACCGGAAGCATTTCGCGCCGCACATCCTGAATTAAATGAAATGCTGACCAGGATCTTTGTCAGGAAAAAGTAAAGGTTGTCACATTGGTTTCTTCAAAAATTCTTCGATTGCAATCACGGTCATTGCAGGCATCTTGCTTCCTTCTTCTGCTGAACACACTTCACCAATAAAAGAGCCGTGTGTTCCCGGCAATATCATTAATTGTGCTTTCGGAATGTTCTGTGACATTTTCACTGTATGTTCGGAAGTTACGACGTCCTTGTCACCACAAATCAATAGAGCCGGTGCCTTTATAGAACCCAGTTCGTTATCACTCCAGTCTTTGAATTGGATCATCCTGTCACGGTCTTTGGTGAACATGGCCAGTAATCCTTTCTCATCATTATTTATTTGCAGGTACGACGCTTTAAGAGGTTCGGGCATATTATCAAGCGTGGCGTTTTGCATTCCTTCAAAAAAGCCGCGTATCATTCCTTCTCTTTTATAAAACGAGGAAATTAAAACAAGTTTGTTTACCATTTCAGGATGCCTCATTGCAATCCTCATGGCAGTATTACCGCCGTTGCTGAATCCCAAAAAATGTGCTTTAGGAATTGAAAGATGTTTAACCAATACTGCAACATCATCTGCATCCTGTTCAAATGACTCCGGTGCTTCCCTGTCGGATGTATGTCCATGCGCCTGCAATTCAACCGCAATTACTTTAAAGTGCTGCGCCAGCAAAGGGAGTATTCTGCCAAAGGAGGTTTGTATGGTAGAACCTCCTCCATGAATTAAAACCAGCGGCTCACCCTGGCCGTGAATTTCGTAATACATATTAATTCCATTTACCGGTGCATAACCAGTAATGCTGCCAGGCTTTTCCTCTAAAGATTTTGTTTTGGCATCCATCGTTTTCGTTTTTGAATGGTCACAACCTGCAATCATTAAAATCACCAGGAAATACAGGTAAAGAACTTTCATTGTGTTTATTTATGTAAAGCTAATGCCCTGAAAAATACCTGTAAGGTTTGAACACGCCAATGAGGGGGTCAAATCCGCCAATCATGAAATAATGATTGATATTGTACCGACATAAGAGCTTAAGTACGAAATTTACCAAAACGATTGTTATGCCACGATCTGTTATTGCAGGAATTGGAATGTATGTACCCAAAAACGTGATCTCCAACCAGGACCTTACCCAGTTAATGGAAACCAGCGACGAATGGATACAGGAACGCACCGGGATAAAAGAAAGAAGATTTGCCGACCGCACAAAGGAAACTACGGCTACCATGGGTGTGGAAGCAGCAAAAATGGCGATAGAACGTGCCGGCATTACCCCAGGTGATATTGATTTCATTGTTTTTGCTACTCTTTCCCCCGATTATTATTTTCCTGGTTGTGGTGTGTTGCTCCAGAGGGCCATGCAAATGAAAGAAATTGGTGCACTGGATGTGCGTAACCAATGCAGTGGGTTTATCTATGCCTTAAGTGTGGCCGACCAGTTTATTAAATCAGGCATGTATAAAAACATATTGGTTGTTGGAAGTGAAAAACATTCCTTTGGCCTTGATATGAGTACGCGGGGCAGAAATGTATCCGTGATCTTTGGTGATGGCGCAGGTGCCGTTGTATTGCAACCTTCTGCGGACGAAACAAGTGGAATTTTAAGTACGCATTTACATAGCGATGGACATGATGCAGAAGTATTGGCGATGTACAACCCGGGCTCACATGCTAATTACTGGCGGGAAGGTCTTGCTGATTTTGATGAATCGGCTATTGCCGACATGTTTGTAAGTAAGGAGATGGTAGACAAAGAACAGTTCTATCCTAACATGGATGGACAGGTCAAATTCCCGGAAGTGATCATGGAAGCGTTAAACCAAAATGGCTACTCTCCTGCCGACCTGAAATTAATGATCCCTCACCAGGCCAATTTAAGAATCAGCCAGTTTGTGCAACACAAACTAAAGTTGAAGGACGAACAGGTATTTAACAACATACAGCGTTATGGCAATACCACTGCGGCATCCATTCCAATAGCATTATGCGAAGCCTGGCAGGAAGGAAAAATTCAAAAAGGTGATTTGGTTTGCCTTGCTGCCTTTGGCAGCGGATTTACCTGGGCCAGTGCGCTGTTGAAGTGGTGAGATTAAATTAATTTCCGGAAAACGAATTGATACTACAATAAGAATTGAAATCAGGAGCTGCTGAAAGGTGGCTTTTCTGGTTTCAAATGCAGCATAAAAGATTCCATTAAAATGGCAAAAAAGTAATATCTTATTATTATTAAATAAAAGGTATGCTTGCCGTTTCGTTAAAGCCTTTGATTCACCGGGGGTTGGAGAATATCGCAATTTGTTTTGAACATGACCAGATCATCAACAGCCTCGTAAGAAAGTTGAAGGATGTACGCTGGAGCCAGACACACCGGTGCTGGTATGTGCCGCTTAATCAAAACTCCTACCAATGCATAACAGAAACTCTGAAGACTGTCGCAGAAATCGATAACCATATACTGAAACAATATCTTGAAAAGAGAAGGCAGGTAGAAAGAACTGGAGTTTATTCTCCCGGTTATTGTCCGGCTCCGGGAACCCGTACGATAGCCATTACTTCACCAGCGTGGAAACTAAGTAAGGAAAATTTAAAAGCACTGGAGGAATTTGTTCAGCAGTTAAAATTAAAAGCGTACAGCAACTCCACTATCAAAACTTACCGGAACGAGTTTCTACAACTGCTGAAACTATTAAAAAAGAAACATGTAGTTGATTTGACTCCGGACGACCTGAAAAGGTATATGGTGTATATTATGGAAAAAGAAGGTTTAAAAGAAAGCACGGCACACAGCCGGTTAAATGCGTTGAAATTTTATTTTGAGCAAGTATTAAAAAGAGAAAAGTTTTTTTGGGAGATACCGAGGCCAAAAAAGCCCTTGTTGCTGCCCAAGGTTTTAAATGAAGAAGAGTTGGGCAAGCTATTTAAGGCATTAGTAAATAAAAAGCACAAAGCCATGCTTTTTACTATTTACAGTGCCGGTTTAAGGGTTAGTGAACTTGTAAAATTGAAGATGAGGGATATTGACAGCAGCCGGATGCAAGTTCACATTGAGCAGGCTAAGGGCAAGAAAGACCGTTACGTAGGATTAAGCCCCGTACTTTTAGATATTCTCCGAAATTATTTGAAGCGCTACAGACCCAGGCCAAAAACGTTTTTGTTTGAGTCAGAACAAACATTTAGTGCCTACCCAACCAGAACGGTTCAAAAGATTTTTACGGATGCAAAAAACAAAGCCGGTATAAGCAAGGCTGTAGGGGTACATGTTTTACGGCATAGTTTTGCTACTCATTTACTGGAAAAGGGAACAGACATACATTATATAAAGGAGTTGCTTGGACATTTTGATATAAGAACTACAGAGCGTTACTTGCATGTAAGCAAAAAACAGTTAATAAATATTATCAGTCCATTAGACGATTTGTGGCAACGTGGAAAAATAGATTGGTAAAATGGTCATTGGCGCCGTAACAATTGGAATTGCGAACATTAAAGTTCTGAAAATCAATACTATTTTTTTATAGAATATGAACGCTACGGCATATATTTACGAGTTGTGCGCCATAAAACCCAAATAGTTCGATTGCTAAATGAATAAACAAGAGGCAAAAATTTTAATTACTAAAATTCTGGAAGAAGCTTCGAAACTAATTCCCAAAAACATTGATTCTGATTTAAAAGCTATTAATGAGTATCCTGATGTTCCAGAATGGCATCCATATGAAGATAAAATTTGGACTCTGGGGGAGGATATTAGGCAAATATTAATTGAGCATAAGAGCCTGAGAAAAGACAAAAAACTACTCAATTTATTTCTAGAAATTTGCATGAATCGAAATGCAAAAAGGGGGAGACAGTCATTTATTATGCTTTTCTGTTTTAAACATTGCGCTGAATATGCTCCAATGATTATTACCCAGGTTGATGATAAATTTGTCGAGGGACATGTTATACTAGCAATTAACAAAATGCATGCAACAGGATACAGGAATTTAATTGCTAAATTTTGTGAATCAAAAAATACTTGGATTAGAAATGAGGCAAAAAAATATATGGCATCCCATAAATAACGTATACGGCGCACAACATAGGCTTGCCAAAAGCCTGGTTGCAATAAACCATAAAGTGTACTAATTTCCACCGGCCTTCGGCAAGCCCTGAACGTTAGCAGCCACCAATTGACACAACCTAAACATTTTAAATGTCGGACTTCTGGGAAAAACGAATTACTAATAGAGACTTTATAACCGTTGGGGTGACTTGTGCTATCGGTTGGTTGTTCTCTTATCTCGCTATTTATGTTTTCGAAGATTATGCATTTGGACTGTTTGTGTGGCTTCCATTCGTTTTAGGTGCAATTTCCACGTTGATGTATAGCTACAAAAATGTAGCTACAAGAAAAACGCTTAGAAATGTTTCATATTGGACATTACTTTTTTTCTGTTTAGGTCTATTGTTTTTTGCATGGGAAGGCGTGATCTGTTTGATAATGGCTGCACCGATAGGATTTTTCTTTACCTGGATAGGTCATCGTATCGGCTACGAGTTCATTAAGCATAGAGCAAGTGGAACACCGACGGTTATTCTTCTCCTGTTTTTCTCTACCCCTACTTTGATGGCTTTTGAAAACGCAAATGAAACCGTCAATGAATTACGAACTGTGGTTACAAAAATAGAGATCGACGCTACCCCTGAAGAAGTTTGGAAAAATGTTGTTGAGTTTCCGCAACTTAAAGAACCGACAGAGTTTATTTTTAAAACAGGGATAGCTTATCCGATTAACGCGACAATCACAGGAAAAGGTGTTGGAGCAATTCGATCATGTAACTTTTCGACAGGAAATTTTATTGAGCCTATTACAATTTGGGATGAACCAAAACTTTTACAGTTTTCAGTTGTCGAACAACCTGCACCAATGACCGAACTCAGTATGTATGATATAGAGCCTAATCACATTCATGGCTATTGGGTTTCAAAGCAAGGACAATTCAAACTCACCAAGTTGTCGAACGGACACACATTAATTGAAGGAACGACATGGTACTTCAATAAAATTAAACCCGGAGCGTATTGGACATTATGGTCCGACTATATTGTTCACAAAATTCATAACCGAGTATTGAACCATATAAAAGTGACTGCGGAAAAATCTTAAACGGCGGCTGCTAACATCGGCTTTGCAATATGGTGGCTGATGAATAAGTGCTGAGCGATTGTAATACTATTGAACTTTAGTAATAAATTTAAACTGACGGAACACGGAATGCCACCACATCGCAAAGCCGTGAGCCGTTGTATGCAATTGTAAATCGGCCCTAGAACTATGCTTAAAGAGAAAGACATTCTGACTAACTTGGACAACTCTGTCAAACAAGGTTACTACTGCTCTTTTATAGACCTCGGACATGCCTACTCTTATTTAATTGATAGCCGCCTTAATATTTTTCGTGGCGACAATGACCGCTGGGCAATTGCTGCCGAACGCTTGGGGTTTAACCCACGAGGTGGTGCCATTCTTTTAGACATTTATTATTTCGGTGACTGCCTTATCAACTTGGAACACTACAACGGGCAAGACACCAACTGGTATAGTGTCTCGCCGATTGACTTGGACAGCTTCGTTGCAACTGTAGACGGAGAAGTTTTAAAGCCAGAGGCAAAGTACTGGATAGTGAGAGGTGAAAAAGTGGAATTAAGCCACGACAAGAAAGAGTATTTGAACGCTGGGATTGAGCTGAAAGAATATGAACCTAGCGAAATATCGGCCGAAGAAGCCTGTAGGCTTTTAGTAACAAAGCATCGTGACTTGTTTCGTGCAACAGACGAAGAACTTCACAAATCAATTCCGCCAGACCTGAAAAAAATACTTGTAATAGACGAGTGGTATCACAGAGACTACGTCGAAATTTCTCAACCAGTAATCAGTGATGACCATCTGCGGTATACGTATGAATTCAACCGAGACAACTATTATTCTTTGAAAGGGCAAGATGCGGAGCCATTCGTTGATTATGAAAGTTTTGCGAAGATGTTTCGGAAAGGTGAACAGCAAAACGCAATTATCAACCAAAAGCAGTGGGAAAAGAACAGACCAAGCAGTTATCAAACGTGGAAGCAAATAGCAAAAGTTATTGCAACTGGCGACACATCACACTACAAACCGACATTGAAACCAAACAGTCATTGGAAACATTGGCCCGACTCGGGCAGTTTGTGAGACGACACAAAAGCATACAACATTGCATTGGCAATATGGCGGGGCGTAAAAAGCAATCGGCTATAAATCGCTTATCATCACCTGTCCCGTCAGACCGAATACTATTAAGGATTAGAATAAAATTTTTACATTAGTTCTTTAATCAGCATCGGTTGTGGGCAGACGAATAAAAATACCGCCACATCGCCAATGCTTTAACGTTAGCGGTCATACTATTTACGCATCTCGTTAAAAATATAAACATCATTTGAGACTCTTCATTTGCTTAACAGGACTTCTGATATTTTGCTGTTGTAACAATAAACCCAGTAAGGCGACAGAAACCTTTTTGGCTGACCAACCTAAGACCAAGGTCGCAACTATTGATACCGCTCTTATATTTAATTATCAAACTAATCTTGTTGACAGAAACATTTTAAACAAATCTGACAGAAAAGTTGATTTGCTTTTTAACGGTGTTGAGGGTTACTTAAGGGGACACAGTTTTTCAACCGTAGGTTTCATGACTGAATGTATGGGTTGTCAGTCTATCCAAGAATTTAAAGGTGGACTATTATTTGGTAAGCGATTGCTTATAACTGCTGACAACATTAAATATTACAAAAATAATTTTGACATACCAGACACTATTAACCGCATAAATATTATCTCTGACGATCGAGAAAGAACAAATCCGAAATTTACTTTTCAAGATGGCAATGGCAGCATAAAGTATATTGGCATTTCTTGCAACGACGCTGACTTTAATAAAGTACGCTTAACATTTCCAAAAGGAGAAATAATAATTGACAGTTTGATAAATGCTTCCTTTTTTGAATATGATTTAGATGCAGACGGACAGAAGGAACAATACTTGTTTGGCTTTAGAAATTGCAGTCAAGAAATGGTGATTTTGCGGACACGAAAATGAAACAGAAGTACGAACCGCTAACATTGGGTTTGCTGCTATGCTGGCAGACGAATAAATCCTCATCTTTTGTTCGCTATCAGCAGTGGTTTCGGCAGACGGAATTCTATTTGGCTTTTGTTCTTATCTTCATCATCAGTAATTTTATTGGGCTGCAGTTCCAGGCTGGACGCTATAAAATCCAGCACAGCAGCAAGCCCTTTCGTTAGCTGGCATTAACAGCGACAGCCTTTTTTAATCCAAATGAGTTTAATGAATAGTCGCTTGACACCACTCATACTTTTACTTTTATTAAATAGTTGTAGTACTACCAAAACAGTTTCACTCAAGACACACAACGATAAAGGAGAATCCTTTATTTATTCTCTGGAATTACCCAAGGGCTACAAATTGACAAAATTTAGTTTTGAAAACGAAAATGTTCAAACCTATACGTATGTTGACAGTTCAAGAATTTTCTTCAGTGACAACTTAGCTGCGAGTGCATTTTATAAAGACGCTTACAAAAAGTATGGCAAGGACATAAATCTCACCTTTTTATCCAGCGACACCATCACAATATCAGGACAAGATGAAGAAGGAAGGTACTGGAAGACACGTAAAGATTATAACGTTGTTTACGGATATACACAAGTACCCGCTGACAAGCTAAATCAATTTGAGAACATCATAAATTCTTTCAAACAAACAACAAAATGACGTCTTAACGCCAGCTAACACGTATTGCTGCAATGCGGGCAGACGGACATAGGCTGAACTTCAGAATTCTATTTGGCTTTTGTACTTTAGTGGAGCTGAAGTGCAATGAATATCCGCACTGACCGCAATACGTTCACCGTTATCAGCATCATTACGGCCGCCTAAAGCAGAAGAGATAATCGCCACCAACTTCACTAACGCTATGACATCTGAAAAGTTGAAAGAAGCCATTTTCGATGAAGTAAATGAAAGAAATATAAAAAGCTGGCATGGCATCACTAAAGACAATGTAGACCAACTGCTTGTTGAACCTAGAGTTATTGAACTTGTGGATGTCTTAGGTCAAAGAAACCAATATTGGCTTGTGTTTGATGAACAACCTGGAGACTTGAAGAATGGTTATCAGGTAGTATATGATGAA
>Ga0193740_1000047_pt1 | contig 31244 bp, 34 predicted proteins | sample L2s1metaG_FD_145072 | JGI IMG/M metagenome (GOLD analysis project Ga0193740, IMG submission 145072) | Soil microbial communities from a riparian zone of the East river system, Colorado, United States - L2s1 | ecosystem: Environmental > Terrestrial > Soil > Riparian zone | place: USA: East River... | reverse complement strand
AACAAAATAAGATTTGCCATCTATTCTCACAGCCAGGTCACAATCTTTACCAGAAAGTTTAAACTGGCACTCGCCGCAAGCTGTCTCCACTATTTGTATTTTCTTATTAGGATCAGGTATAGATACTTTCGGGTCGCTTTTTTGACCAGATACACTACTGATAAATAACAAACAAACAATACTGCATAAAAAGGATCTCATAGACAAATTTTAATATAGCAAATCTACTAATAACGGTTTGAAGATGCTGTTGCAAGCCAACAAAAATAAATCCTGGCGGGATTTTAAACGAGAATTTACGGATCAAGTCATTAGAATGACTTTTTATTGGCAACCTATGAGAAAAGTCTAGCGTTTTACTTAAGTAAGTTTTATCTTTAGAATTCAATCTAAAAATTGTGCAAATACCCGGCGAAACTGTCATAAAGAAGGACTTCTTATGTGCGCAATTTTTAATGCCGTTTACTTTTGTTTGTCTCTTTTCTTTTCAATCTTATTCTCAAATATGTCCGCCAAATATCGATTTCGAAACCGGCACTTTTGCTAACTGGACATGCTACACAGGAAATGTGTCAGCAGGTGGTGGGGTAAATACAATGTATCTTACACAATCAGGCGGTCCAGTTCCCAACCAGCATACAATGTATTCGAATAGCACAGAGCTGGATTATTTTGGTGGGTTTCCTGTAAACTGTCCAAACGGAAGCGGCCATTCAATACGACTGGGAAATAATACTGGCGGTGGGCAGGCTGAAGGAATTTCATATGAATTCACGATTCCAGCAGGGCAGGATGTTTATTCACTTATCTATCATTACGCAGTCGTTTTCCAGGATCCTAACCACGAAATTTATCAGCAACCAAGATTAGACATTGAAGTAACAAACGTAACAGATAATACGATCCTCAATTGTTCCTCATTTACTTTTATTCCATTTGGAAACATACTTCCTGGTTTTTTTCTTTCTCCAAACCAGCAGGATACTACAAACATATGGTGTAAAGATTGGTCGGCAGTAAGTATAAACCTTAATAACAATGCTGGTAAAACAATTCGTCTTTTTTTTAAAACTGGAGATTGCACATTTACCCGTCATTTTGGGTATGCCTATTTAGATGTAAATTCTGAATGTAGCAGTGAGTTCGTCGGAGCTACTTATTGTCCTGATGACGCTTTCATTAACGTAACTGCTCCTTATGGTTATCAGAACTATACATGGTTTAATAGTAATTTCTCTCAAACACTGGGAACCTCACAGAATATTGTCTTTAATCCACCCCCACCTGTCGGAACTATTATTGCTGTGCAGGTAGAGCCTTATAATGGATATGGCTGTCGTGATACGCTTTATGCCAAACTAATAGATACATTAACCGTCATTTCCAATGCAGGAAGAGATACACTTTCCTGCAATGGTAGCCAGGTACTTATCGGCGCCAATCCGAAACCCGGATTGATGTACAGTTGGGCTCCGCCAACAGGATTGTCCGATCCGAATATTGCTAATCCACGAGCCGGGCCTAACATTACGACCACATATGTACTTACAACAAGCAGTGCAGGGGGAGGCTGCCCTGACAGAGATAGCGTCTTCGTGGTAGCATCGATCATTGATACTTCAATAAGAGTTGCAGGCAGGCTTGCCTATTGTATCACCAGTGGGGACAGTACCATTTTCTTTGTTAATCCTACGACTAGCATTCAATGGCTGAGAGATGACTCCCCGATTAATAACCAGCACAACGTTCGCTATAGAGCAAATCAATCGGGTGCTTACCGTGCCAGGCTCAGCAATGACGATGGGTGTGTTGCTTTAACCGAAGAAAAGGTCGTTGCTATCGAGACGCCACGACCGGGAATCAACTATCCAACTGAATATGCAGTAATAAATTATCCGCAACAGCTAAAAGCCAGGGATTTTGGCATTGGTGTTGAATGGAGTCCTGCTACATTTTTAAGTTCTACAAGTATTCTTGACCCTTTTTTCAACGGTACATCTGACAGGCTTTATACAATTACAATTGAAACCGCAGCAGGATGTGTGACAGTTGATACCCAACTCGTAAAAGTTTTTAGAGAAGTAAAATTTTATGTGCCTTCCGGATTCACACCTAACCAGGACGGATTAAATGACTATTTAAAACCTATCCCGGTTGGAATGAAGGAGTTTAAATATTTCAGAGTTTATAATCGCTGGGGGCAATTGGTCTTTGATATGAAAGACGATCCGAAGGGCTGGAACGGAATGATCAATGGCAAAGCGCAATCATCACAAGTAGTTGTTTGGATGGCAGAAGGAGTTGGAGTAAATAATGTAATTTATAAGCAAAAAGGAACCTCTGCGCTGATCCGATAAATTAATGCTGTATACCAATGATGAAAATCACAAACAAATATTTTCACAAGCTCCTGCTTACCTGCATTTGCTTTTGTTTTATTGCAACCCTGAGTGCACAAAACAAAATTCCGTTATTTAAAGTGATTGGCTTCTATACGGCAAAATCAGATCTTGCACATATCAGTTTTGTTCATGAGGCCAATAAATGGTTTCCTCAAATGGGCGCCTTATATAATTTCTCTTATGATTCCACCAGCAACTGGAGTAATCTTAATGAAGAATTTCTTTCTAATTACCAGGTTGTGGTCTTTCTAGATACAAGACCTGATAAAAAAACACAAAGAGATGCATTCAAAGAATATATGGACAAAGGTGGGGCATTTATCGGTTTTCATTTTGCAGGATTTGCTTTGAATAACTCTGACTTTCCTCAAAACTGGGATTGGTATCACAATACATTCATTGGGGCCGGACAATACAAAAGCAATACCTGGCACCCTACTTCAGCCATCCTTCGTGTTGAAGACACAACACATCCTGTAACAAAAAATTTACCAATAACCTTTAAGTCCTCACGAAACGAATGGTATCGTTGGGAAAAAGATATTCGTGTAAATCCTGACATAAAAATTCTTTTGTCGATAGACCCAACAAGCTTTCCATTAGGAAATGGACCAAAACAATCTGAAATATGGCATAGCGGCTATTATCCGGTTGTTTGGACCAATAAGAATTACAAAATGCTTTATGTCAATATGGGTCACAACGATATTGACTACGACAATCGGACAAATAAAGAATTATCCTTCCAATTTGGGAATGACATACAGGATAAAATGATCGTGGATGGTTTGATCTGGTTGGGAACTCAAAAAAAATGATCTCGCTATTTTAAACTCGACATATCAATTACAAATCTGTATTTCACATCTTTCTTTAAAATCCTTTCATAAGCCTCATTTATTTTTTGCATAGGCATTACTTCCACATCGGCAACAATATTTTTTTCGGCGCAATAGTTAAGCATTGCTTGTGTCTCAACAGTTCCCCCGATCATTGATCCAATAATTGAACGTCGATTATAGATCAATGCCATTGGATTTACATTGGGATGTTCCTTCGGTAAGCCTACAACAAGCATTTTGCCTTCAAGATTTAGCAAGTTTAAATAGGTTTCGAAATTATGTTTGGCACTGAGTGTGTTTAACATCACATCAAAATAACTCTCATACTTTTTCATCTCTGTTTTGTCAGTACTTAGAACAAACTGATGTGCGCCGAGTTTTTTTGCATCTTTTTCTTTTGATGGTGATGAACTGATCATTGTTACCTCCGCTCCCATTGCTACAGCAAATTTTACACCCATATGCCCGAGACCTCCCAGTCCTGCAATAGCAACTTTATCTCCCGATTTTACTTTGGCAAACATCAATGGAGAATAGGTAGTGATGCCAGCACATAATAAAGGAGCAACGCCTGCTAGATCTAACTTATCTGAAATTTGATAAACATATCTTTCATCGCAAACTATCTGTGTGCTATAACCACCTTGTGCAATTGTTACCTTATCTCTTTCATAACTATTATAAGTGCCGGTCATTCCTTCCACGCAATATTGCTCCATAAAACTTTCGCACGGCTTACATTCTCTGCAACTATCAATCATCACACCAACACCTGCTATATCGCCGACTTTGAACTTATCAACATGTTCTCCAACCTTGATCACTTTGCCAACAATTTCATGGCCTGGAACCATTGGATAAATGGAGCCGCCCCACTCATCTCTTACCTGGTGAATATCGGAATGACAAATTCCGGAAAACAATATATCAACCAATACATCATGATCTCTCAATTCTCTTCTTTCAAAGCTGTAGGGAGCTAATGGTGTAGTTGGGCTTGATGCCGCATATCCTTTTACTTGTATCATAACTATTATTTGTGTTCAAATTTATTAAACAAAGTTTCAGTTATCATTTTTATTTTAAAGACAATTACCTTTAAGCATGCTAAAATATTTTCTGTTTACTGCGGTTATTACATGTTCACTACTTACAACCGCACAAACACATGTAAGAGACGAGCCAAGACATCATAATGTTTTTGAAAATAAATTTATCCGCATTCTTGATGTGTATTTGGGCCCGGGAGATACAACATTGTATCACTTGCATAATACCCCCTCTGTATTTGTTGTATTTACAAATACGAATCTCGGTTCACAGCTTATCGGCAAGGAACCTCAAAAAGGAGCCAATATTAGCGGTGAAGTATCCTACGATAGCATTAACACACCACGTACCCATCGTGTCTGGAATGAAGACACGAGCTGGTTTCATGTGATGGATATAGAGCTTAAGAATCCAAAACAAAAAAAGAACATTTCTGTTTTACTAAATCCTGCTTTAAAATTATTATTTAACGAGCAAGAGGTAAATGGCTACAATATAGAATTAAAGGCAGCAAGCAATTTACAATTACCGGCTTCAGCGGGTGGGTATCTCATTATAAGCAAGTCTAAAACTGCAATTGAATTCACAATAAATGATGTTGTACAAAATCGTCTTATAAAACCTTCGCATTATATATGGGTAGAAGCTGGCAATAATTTCCATATAAAAAACACGGATAACCAGGCAGCAAATTTTGCCCTTTTACAATTTAAATAGGACGCATTCCGTTTTTCACTAATTTGCTTGTCCAAAAAACTTTTTTATGAAAAAGATCCTTGTAATGACAGTTTTATTCATGTCACTTTTTGTTTTAGTAACTCCATCGATTGTTAACGCCCAATCTCTAAGTGCGGAAAATATGAAAGCTCAAATGGTAAAAGACTGGGAGCGGTCAAAAGCCTATACTATCGATTATCTGAATACAATGCCAGAGGGCAAATATTCATTCAAAGCAGTTGACAGTCTTCGAAGCTTTGCAATGCAAATGCTGCATCTTGCATCTGGTAATGTTTTTATAATGATGAACGCCACCGGCCAGCCACCTCTTTCCTGGTTATCGCCCGATATTGAGAATAGAGCAACTGCTCAGAAAAAAGATTCAGTAATGTATTATGTAACTACAAGCTATGATTACTGTATTAATGCTATTAATAACTTTGACCCCAATAAATGGGGTGAAAAAACAAAAATGTTCAATACATACGAGGAAACCAGGTTTGCTTTAATGAACAAGACGTTTGAGCACCAGGGACACCATCGTGGACAAACAACTATTTATATTCGTTTGCAGGGAATAAAACCTCCACAGGAAAGATTGTTTTAATAACAAAATCTATTCAATAAGAAAGCCTCAATGAAAAATCATTGAGGCTTTTATTTTATTTACCAATCTTATTCGATCGGGATCTTCTTTGCATTATGTTTAAGCCATGTATCAAAATCTTGTAAAGCAGGATCTAATTGTCTTGAATATGGTACGTGTCGTGTAGAAACACATACTTCTTCGAAGTCATGATAGAATTGGAACATATTTCCCAATTCATCTGCACCTGGAAAACCAAAACTTCTGTACAGGTCCGGAGATACGCTATTATATCTTACCTCTTCACCTAAAGCTTTTGTTAATGATGCTGCCATCTGGCTGCAACTTGGCTCATCACCGGCTACACCAATTCTTTTTCCAATAAGCTCGGTCCCCTTTTTAAAAATCCCATAAGCACATTTACCAATATCAGCTGAACCAATACCTGAAAGTTTTTTATCCCCCATCGGAAATGTAATGGCTAATACACCATCTTCACCTCGTTTAGGCCCAGCCCCGAAATAGATCATATTTTCCCAGTAAAAAGATGCAAGTAAAAAAGTAGTAGGAACCCCGACATCAATAAAATATTGATCTGATTCTCCTTTAGCATCGAAATGCGGCACTTTATATTTCCCTTGCAATGTTGGCATACGTTTATCAGTAAGCGGAATATAATGACGAGTATCTTCCAGCGTTGACCATATGACATGTTTCAAGCTGGCAGCTTTTGCAGCATCTGCCATAATTTTTGCCTGCGCCATTTCTTTCTCAGGAGAAAAATGTGCCCAGAAAAAAGTAACACAAAAAGCGCCATAAGCGCCATTCATTGCTTCCTGTACATCTTCTGCATTATCGATATCAGCAACAACAATCTCAGCACCCATCGCTGCTAGGCTAGTTGCATGCTCTGAATCCGGGTCCCGTGTAACGGCACGAACAGCAAACTCGCTGTGTTTATCATGCAGAATTGCACGGACCAACCCGCCGCCTTGTGCTCCGGTAGCTCCAAATACTGTTATGATTTTCTTTTGTGACATGATATAATATTTTAAGGCAAGATATGGGACAATGATCAATCAACTCTTGACCTATGATTGTTTTTCAAAAAACGATCTTCTCAGCTATTTGCTTTGTAATATTCACAAACTTTAGTCATCAAACAGATCTCACATTTGGGTTGAGGCCGGCATATTTCCCTGCCATGAAATGACATAGCCATTCCAGCATCCCACTGTTTTTGTGGAAGTATTTCCTTTATTTGCTTTTCAATTTTTTTGGGGTCAGCTCCCGTTGCTATACCAAGTCTTGGAGCAACACGTACAACGTGTAAGTCAACGATCACGCCTTCGGCTGGCTTACCAGCTTCCCGCAAAATAACATTGGCTGATTTACTTCCAATCCCTTTTAATACCGTGAGACTTTCATGAGTCAATGGTATATTTTTATCATCCTTTACGGTATTTGCAATTTCTGTTAACCATTTCGCTTTATTGCCAAAGTTTCTCACTTTACTTATGAATGGAAATAATGTTTGTTCAGTTGCTTTAGATAACGCTTTCATGTTCGGGTACGCTTCAAATAATTTTGGAGCTATTGTATTAATGTTTCTGTCAGAGTCCTGCGCAGATAAAACAACCATTACCAATAATTGATAAATATTCTTATAATCTAACGGATGCTTTGTTTCTTTATATTTCTTTAGCAGCGGTTGTATGGCTTTCGGCCAATCGGTCTTTGATGGCATAACATAAATTTCAACCATGAATCTACAATAAAAAATAAATGCAACAACGGGGCACTATAATATCATCAATTTAATTTTAACATTTTGCTGCCGCATATCGGGAAAATATGACCGTTGTTAATTTTTACATTTTTTCTGCTTTCAATAAAATGTATAATTGGTGTCCATGAGTAAAACCAACCCGCTCCTTATCCTGTCGCTATTGCTATTTGTTACTGCGAAAGCCCAAACGGGTGATACTGTTATTGCAAAAAAGAAATATTTTACACAAAGACTGAATGGTGAAATAACATTAGATGGAATTCTAAAGGAAGAAGCATGGAATGGTGTTGAATGGGGCGGTGATTTTACTCAATTTCAACCGCACGGAGGAAAACCGCCATCGCAGCAAACCAGTTTCAAAATTCTTTACGACGATAAATATCTTTATATCGGTTATCGATGTCATGACCTTGCCCCCGATTCAATTGTAAGCAGGATGGGCCGCCGGGATGAATTTCCCGGTGATTGGATAGAAATAAATATTGACAGTTATCATGACCTGCGTACTGCGTTCTCATTTACATTATCTGTGTCGGGAGTGAGAAGTGAAGAATTTGTTTCAGAGAATGGCAACAACTGGGACGCTAATTGGAACCCGATATGGTTTGCAAAAACTAACAAAGATGATAAAGGATGGAGTGGAGAAGTAAAAATTCCTTTTAGCCAACTCCGCTATGGTAATGCTGTAGAAAAAGTTTGGGGGTTCCAGATAACAAGACGTTTATTTCGAAAAGAAGAACGTTCTAACTGGCAATACATTCCGCAAGGAGCAGGAGTATGGGTCAGCGCTTTTGGTGAATTACATGGATTAAAAGATATTCCTATGCACCGGCAAGTAGAAATTGCGCCCTATGTAGTTGCACAAGCCGAAAAATATACAAAAGAAGATGGCAACCCATTTGCCCAAGGCTTTGATGGAAAATTAGCTGTAGGTGTTGATGGTAAAGTGGCTGTAACAAATGACCTGATTCTTGACTTTACAGTCAATCCAGATTTTGGACAAGTGGAAGCTGATCCCTCACAAGTCCGAATTGATGGTTATCAAAACTTTTTTGAAGAGCGAAGACCGTTTTTTATAGAAAGCAGGAATATTTTTAATTACCAGCTTACCGGTTCACAGGCAGGTGGTGATTATGATGCCGACCTGCTTTTTTATTCAAGGCGTATTGGAAGTTCACCACATGGTTATCCTGCTACTTCAACTGGTGAATATGTAAAAATGCCTTTGAACACTACGATCCTGGGTGCCGCAAAGTTTAGTGGCAAAACAAAAAAAGGATTTAGTGTTGGTATTCTTGAAAGTGTTACCGAAAGAGAGATGGCTACTATTGATAATAACGGGCAGAAAAGAGAAGAAATGGTGGAGCCACTCACCAATTATTTTGTGACAAGACTGCAAAAAGATATTGATGGGGGCAACACAGTATTAGGAGGCATCATCACTGCAGTAAACAGGGAGCAGGGATTAAGTGATTTTTTACATCGTAATGCATATTCGGGTGGTCTTGATTTTTTACACTTCTGGAAAAAGAGAACATGGTATTTCAAAGGCAATGTTATTTTCAGTAGTGTGAATGGAACGAAAGAAGCTTTATTAAATACGCAAACAAATTTTGAACATCTTTTTCAACGTCCAAATGCTCCGGAGGTAGAAGTTGATTCAAGCAGAACAACGTTAACTGGAACCGGTGGCACATTTAGTCTTGGTAAAAGTGGTGGTAAACAAGGTAAGCACGGTGAGGTATTTAAATTTGAATCAGGAGTCACTCTTCGTTCTCCAGGACTAGAGTTAAATGATATTGGTTTCTTACTTGCTTCCAATGAGATCAATCACTTTACATGGGCCGGTATACAATGGCAACGACCATTTTCAGTTTTCCGTACTGCAAGATTAAATTACAATCATTGGTTCAGATGGGATTACAGCGGGCAGTTTCTTTATAGTGCATTTAATTATAATGCACATGCTACATTTAAAAATAATTGGCAATCGGGAACAGGAATGACCTGGAACAATTATGATATTTCAAATAATGCTTTACGCGGCGGTCCTTCTTTGCGTCGTCCTGCCGGAATAGGTCCATGGGGATATGTCAGCACTGATTTCAGAAAAAAAGTAGCTTTTAATCTCAATCTGAATTATTTCTGGGGCTTTGAAAACACTGTTAAAGGTGGTGACTTTAGCCTGGGTGTCACCTATCAACCAATTAATTCACTAAATATTAGCCTGAGCGGAAATTACTCGACTTATTGGCGCAGGCAAGATCAGTTTGTAGCAAGCATTAATTATAACAGCACGACCAGGATAATCGTAAGTGAAGTGGATCAAAAGACGCTTCGATTTGTTTTAAGGGTTAACTATAATATTACACCGGATCTAACACTTCAGTATTACGGACAACCATATATTACCCGTCCTCTTTATGCCAGTTTTGGTTATGTCTCAAATTCCCTGGCAAAACATTACAATGACAGGTTTCATGTCTTTACTGCGAATGAGATCAGTGAGAGTAATGGAGAATATATTGTAGATGAAACAGGTGATGGAATTCCCGATTATAGTTTTGCAAATCCCGATTTCAATTTTGTGCAATTCAGATCCAACCTTGTGCTGCGTTGGGAATACAAACCCGGTTCAGAATTCTATGTTGTTTGGTCAAGAGGAAATACACCAGATGCATTTGGTGATACCGACACGCCGCTGGGTCAAAGTTTATATTCAAATGCTTTTGCTGAACATGCAAGAAATATTTTTTTGATCAAAGTGACCTATAGATTCCTGAGATGACCAGTTCATTTCTTATCTACCACATAAAATTTGTGGTTAACCTCGAGAATTATCAATAAGGCAAAATTTTTGCAGGGTTTTATCACCATATATAAGAATGGTAGTCCAAGCAATTTGAATTACTCTACTTTTGTCATTAGATCAGTTCTCAAATTATTAAGCAAGTAATGGAAAAAACTTCGACTGATAAGAATTCCCCAGATACACAAATGCGAAAGCTGGTAGCGATCATGTTTGCAGACATGACAGGCTTTACTGCAATGATGCAGGAAGATGAAGCCAAAGCAAAAATTTTAAGAAATCGCCAGCAACAAACTTTGGAAAATTTAATACCCGGTCATAACGGGACCATCGTCCAGTTTTTTGGTGATGGTACACTAAGTATTTTCGACAGCGCAATTGATGCAGTAAAATGTGGAATTGAAATTCAAAAAGAATTACAAAAAGAACCTAAAGTGAAGCTGAGGATCGGTATTAATTCAGGTGATGTAGTATACGACACAAAAGGTTTGTACGGCGATTGTGTAAATGTTGCGTCACGAATAGAGTCGATCGCCGTTCCAGGAGCTATTCTTATCTCCGATAAAGTTTTTGATGAAGTAAAAAACCAAAAGGAAATAAAAACGATTCCGCTTGGAAAATTTATTTTGAAGAATGTGAAGATGCCCATAACTGTTCACGCTGTAGCCAATGAAGGATTGGTTACTCCAACATCTGCACAAATAGGAATAAAAGCTGGCAGTGATAAAAGTATTGCAGTACTCCCGTTTGTAAATATGAGTGCCGATCCGGAGAATGAATATTTCAGTGATGGTATTTCAGAAGAGATACTCAATTCATTGACTCATGTTGAAGGAATACAAGTAACGGCTCGTACATCTTCCTTTTCGTTCAAAGGAAGGAATGAAGATGTGCGGGAAATAGGTAATAAACTCGGCGTTGCTAATATTTTAGAAGGTACGGTACGAAAAGCCGGAAAAAAGGTCAGGATAAATGTTCAGTTAATAAACACTGCAGATGGCTATCATGTGTGGTCAGAAACTTATGATAGTGAGCTGGAAGATATATTTGATGTACAGGATGAAATTGCAAGAAAAATTGTGAACAGGTTGAAAGAAAATTTTGCCATTACGGAGAAGAAAGAAATTGTAATAAAACCACCAACAGAAAACCTCGATGCCTACAATTTATATCTAAAGGGCCGGTACTATTGGAACAAGTCAAATCCGGAAGACACATTACGAGCAATTAAAACTTTTGAAGAAGCAATTCAGCTCGATCCAAATTTTGCTCAGCCTTATTGCACTCTCTCCTATTGTTATTCTTTTATGGGATCATCCGGTTTGATGCCTCCATCAGAAGCATATCCTAAAGCAAAAGATTATACATTGAAAGCGATCGAGCTTGATCCTAACCATGCTGAGTCATATCTATCGCTTGCAACAATTAAGTTTTATCACAATTGGGATTTTGAAGGCGCTGAAGCATCTCTAAATAAAGCACAGGATCTTGGATTGAATTCTTCCCTTTTTAACCAGGTGCATGGTTGGTTTTTAATTGCAAAGGGTGATTTTGAAAAAGCGATTGAAAAAATTCAGCAGGCTCTTGCCCTCGATCCACTTTCATTACCACTAATGAGTACCCTTGGTGATGCCTATTCTTTTGCGGGACGATTTGAAGAAGGGCTTGCACAATACAATAAGATCATAGAGCTTGAACCAAATTTCAGAAGAGGATTTGAGGGAAGAGGAATGATCCACCTCGCCATGGGAGAAAATGAAAAAGCAATAAAAGATTTTGAACAATACCATAAGCTTGTTGGCAATCCATTGAAAGGACTCAGCAGTTTAGGACATGCTTACGCTGCTGCGGGTCATAATGACAAAGCTTTAGAAATCGTTGAAAAATTAAGATTAAGAGAAGAAAAAGAACCGGGTGTGTTATTACATATGGACTATGCTTTTTTATACACCGGTATGAAACAATTTGATCTTGCATTTGAATACCTTAATAAAACATATGATCAAAGAATTGGGATTGCCTGCCTGGGCATGATCTTTTGCATACGATACCCGATGTTAAAGGAACTAAAATCAGATCCTCGCTTTAAACAGCTTATTAATAAAATGGGATTGAAGGAATAATGTTTTTATGAGGTAAGAGTTGAAAGAAAATTATTTTCCTATAACCCATTGTTCATACAACCTCTTTTGTTTTACAGTTATTGTTGGCAGTTGTGTTATATGAACAACAGGTTGCTGATAACCCTTGATCAAAACATTAATTTTTTGAACTCCTGACGAACGTTCAACCTCGACAACAATTGTATCGCCGATTTTCGCACTTCTTTGAATAGAACGAAAATCCATTGCATTAGCTAATGTTTTTCCATTTACCGTTTTGACTATATCGCCTGTATGTAATCCAGCTTTTCCCCAGGCAACCGTTGGATTTGATAATCCCACTCTTAAAACATTTTCATTGGGCAATTGATACACAAAAGCCCTAAGATCAGGAATCTGTTTTTGATCATTTGATAAAACATCTTTCCATTCAATTGCATACTGTAAGCCGATCAGTTTAAGATTTTTTGAAAATTCAATTTGTTTACTTCCGTATACATGATCAACAAAAAACTGGTGAACATTACATCCACATACATCTTTTACAGTCTGTTCAATATCTTTTGAAGTAAATCCTTTTTCTCCACTAAATCGTTCAAGCATTATTCTCATCACGTCATCAATTGTTTTATTCCCGTTTGATGCATCTCGGATAATAAGATCAAGCATTGATCCTAATACTTCTCCCTGCAAATGAGTGCTCGCTGAATAGTCCCCTAACATACCAATAGGACCATAAGAGGCTTCGCTGATCTTTTCTGCAGAAAATTTCAAATAAGCCGGCGTTACAGTATAACGCCTGATCAGATTTTCAAGGTGAAATGATCTCGTTGAATCAAAAACTGCAAGCCCTGCCCTTCTCAAAAAAAGATCAGAATAAAAAATGGTTAGTCCCTCACTAAACCAAAGTCCTTTTGATAAGGGCGGTGTTTTGTAACTCACATCTGCGTACTCAGCCGGTCGTATTCGCATCAAATTCCATGTGTGAAAATATTCATGAGTGATCTCTGAAAGAATACCACCCATTGAATTCGCTAATTGTGAACTTGGGGCACCAACGGTAACTGAATTATTATGCTCTAAAGAACCCAATGCTCCGTCCTGTAACATAAAACTATATTCCCGGTATGTTGGTCTTCCAAATAATAAAACTGCTTGGTGCGCTATTTTTTCAATGGATGATACCAGCATGATGGTGTCAAAGGCTTTCGCACCAGGCAATGGCCAGTAGATCACCCGATGTGGAGTGTTATCAACTGTAAAACCCCAACTTTTGAATTTGCCAATGAATACAGGATCGTCAACTAAAACTGCGACAGAAGATGCATAAAACACTTTTTTATCGGATGTCGCTTGGAGACCTGTAGCAATTTCCCAATCTTTTGGAATATGAAATGCAACATGCGAGGGAACAAGTGTTGCTCCCACAACATACATGAATGAATGCGGTCCTCCTACGAGGCCACCAGTCGGAGTAAGATAAGCTTTCCATGATGACCGGATCCCCGTTACTTCAGGCAAATGAATTCGATAATGCAAAACGGCTTCTCTCCCATTTGTTATTATTTTCCATAGAGAACTATCTTCACGAACAACTTTTCCTTTTCCATTTTTCGCCTCAACAAAAAAATCTTCAACATATTGCCAGTAACGATCATCATATTCAGGATGGGCAACCATCGCTACATGAAAAGTATCCATAATATTCCTGATCTTCATTTCAACCGTAAACGAAGAAAAATCTGTTGAATCAACTGTTAAAAAGTAATCAACTACTGGCTGATGCATATTATATCTCGTCTCAATTGATTCTGTCCAATGCTTAAATGGATATTGAGCAGAAGCCGATAACATTATAAGGATAACTATTGTTGCAGCATTAAATTTCTTTAGCATAAAAATGATATTAATAAACTTAATGCAACTTAAATAAGACAAACACGAAGTAAAAAATATTTACATAAGCTGTAAGCGAGACTTGATGAATTACATATAAAGGAAAGAATATCTTTTAAAGATTTTAAGAAATCTAATATCCTTTTTGCAAGAGAAAAGTAAAAATAGTGAATTGAAATATCTATTCAAATGTTTATTTTTTCATACCTAAATAATAGTCCCTTTCCTTTTTATTGAAATGTTCTATGGAGTATCGAAGAAGTGTTCTCGGCATTGTCGCAGCATGCTTACTTAAAAAAGCAATTAACTTTTTTTGATCTTTTGTACCTGCAAATCGCAACATCCATCCTGTTGCCTTGTGTATCAGATCCTCTTTATCATTAACCAGAATTTCAGCGATCTTAAAAGTATCGGTCATATCACCTTGTCTTATGAAGTAACAGGTGCTAAGGATCGCAGTTCTTCGTTCCCAAATATTTTTTGACCGGGCAAGTTTATATAAAATATCATGTGACTTACCATACAAATAACTCCCGGTCATATGCAAACAACCCTGGTCACAAAGATCCCAGTTATTGATACGATCATGACGGCGCATATACAGATCAAAAAAATCTTTTAATCTTTCATTAGTGATCTTTTTATTACGTGAAGCCTTGTCCATGATGCTTACTCCGCCTGCCCGTACTTCATGTATCGGGCTTTCTAGTAGCTTTTCAATTTCCTCGATCGGCATTTCACCAAATTCTTTTGCTAGTGCAAACAGGGTTCCCATTTTTACACCCATAAATTTATCGCCGTGACCATAATCCCCTTCCCCTGATTTAAAATATCGCTGGATCTTTTTTAATTCAGCATCTGATTGATGAGATTTTAATTGTGCAATAAAATCCTTCGCAGTTAGCTGTTTCTTTAACCCAGAAAAGCCCTTCTTAACTTGGACGGGCTTTTCTGGTTTAGTTTTTTTTGCTCTGATCGCTTTCGCCATATTTATTTGTCGTTATATGCTTTTTTCAGGTCAGCTATGATTATTTTCTTCATTCCCATCATTGCCTTCATCGCTCTTCCTGCTTTTGCTTTGTCTTTATCGGTAAGCATTTGTGGTAATATGGGTGGAACGATCTGCCAAGATACCCCAAATTTATCCTTTAACCAGCCGCACATACTTTCCTGTCCGCCATCTGCGGTGAGTTTATTCCAAAAATGATCGATCTCTTCCTGGGTTTCGCAATTAATATAAAAAGATATAGCCTCAGTGAATTTAAATTGCGGACCTGCGTCAAATGCATAGAACATTTGTCCGTCCAATTCAAATTCGCCGGTCATTACCTGGTTTTCGGGAAAGGGACTGCCTTTACCCCAATAATTAATCTTTATGATCTTTGAATTTTTAAAAACAGAAGTATAAAGTTTAATAGCTTCTTCCGCTTTTCCATCAAACCAGAGAAAGGGAGTTATCTTTTGCATGTTTAAACTTTTTTAAACGCTTAATTTTTTTCTGAAAGCTCTTTTACTTTTTCTAAAGCCACCGGCCAGGTTTTCAAAAAATAATCTTTGAATTCATCGGTGCTATCCATATCAACTGCCAATTTTGTTTTTCCATTGTTATCCGTTAATCTATAATTTTCCCTGGCCCCTGCCCAACCTTTTACACTATCGCTTTCAGTATCCTCTATCCCATCTTTTACCACACCAAGATGCTCGAATGACATGAATTCATTTTTCTTATTTGAAGCCACTTTGCTAACCATTCCTCCGCCATCTGGCGCAAGAAATAACACTTTACTACCCTCTTTCCAATTATCGGTTTTCGCATAAGATCCCTCTGCGAATGGTGTTGTCCATTTTCTATACGACTCATCATTCCACAATACATTCCATACTTTTTCTTTGGGTGCATTGATGTCGATGGAGAAATTGATCTTTTCCATAAAATATATTTTTAGGTTTATAAATATAATTATTGTTTTGCCTGTTGTAATGATGCATCCAGAAAAGGAACCACCATTGAAAGCAACCATTGTGTCTGCATCATTGCACTAATATGTGATGTGCCGGGCAAGATCGCTAATTGCGCAGCATGTATCGGACCAAAATCAATCATGTAACTTCCACCACGAAGGCGGTACATATCAACGGCATGCTCAGGCAGAACGCCATCTCCGTCTCCAATAATAATTAATGTTGGCGATCTGATGGCTTTGATCTTATCGGCGCCGAAATCGTAAGAGGTCGTTACAAACTTTTTCATCTTATTTATAAATTCTTTCCAATGTTTTGGATCCGGCGCAAGCTTATCATACTCTTGTTTTATTGGAGTAGGTTCAAACATCTCAGGAGTAAGCATAGGAAGGATAGCTCGTGTTTCAGGGCTCCATCCTTCATATTTATATACTGATGAAGTAATGATCAGTCTGCGAACAGCTTCAGGATGACGAATTGCAATTTGCTGTGCAACGCCTCCACCCATGCTATACCCAAAAATATCGGCGCTATCTGTTTTTAGAAATTTTAATAATGCAGCTACATCATCTGCCATACTTTCAAAAGAAAATGGCCGGTCAATATCCTGGGTTCGTCCATGACCTTGTAATTCTACAGCGATCACCTTGCGGTTTTTGGATAATTCAGGAATTAATTGTGCAAAAGCCATATTGATCGTATTAAATGCACCATGCAATAAAACTATGGGCTTGCCGGCTCCATGAATTTCGTAATACATTTTTATACCATTGACCTGTGCATAACCTGTTTTTGTTTGTCCAAAAACAGTTGCTATCAAACAAGTAAGAGTAGCAGTAAGAATTATTGCTCTTTTTATAACTGTTGTTGCTGATATCTTTTTCATTGAAAAATTTTTTATCCAATAATTGATTGCTGGTATAAAGGTGAGATGAAAAAAACTATTTGCAAGGGTGGAAAAGCGACTGTTTTATGGGGTGTTTCCGACAATCCCCTCCACTTCTCCCCTTGCTTGATAATTAGCTGACGTATACCTCAAATGTTAAGGAGTCTCGGCAAGAAATTTTTGATTATCCGTTTCATATTTGTTTCTGAATTCTGTGAACTGTTCATGCAACTCTGAAACCTTTTGCAATCCATGATCTACTTCTTCATGCAGATCAGGCAAGCCATCGTTGAGTATGCCAACTTCAAGATTAATATTATCAGCTTCTATTTGTGCGATCTTTTTTAATACTGAGGTTTGAGAGTTTTTGAGATCATCCAGCTCACGAATGATCTTATCCATTAAAGCTAAACGCTGCTTCGGATCCATATATAAAATATTTATTAAAAAAAGAACAAACTCCAGGCCAGTAAACACCCGATTCATACAAATACCCTCTCATTCCAGGCAGCCAATGGCATGGTAGTTGTTTTTATGGTTTTGATTAGAAGATTGTGCGGTTTGATTATTGTTCATTTTTAAAAATCCATCATGAAAAATTTATTTGGCGTTATAATTTCTATTGTCTTGATATCAAGTTTCGCAACTATGGATCGTTCAGGTATACAGGGAACAATAGATCCCCCGGAAGGAGCCAAAAGGATATGGGTTGTAAGTGGTAAGGATACCGTCTCAATTATTCCTCCGCCGGGTAGTTTTATAATGGATGTAAAGCCCGGAAGTTGGAAACTGGTAGTGGAAGCGGTGCTTCCTTATAAAAATGCTGAAAGAGATGGCATTCTTGTAACGGATGGGCAAATAACAGATGTAGGATTAATCAAGCTTTCTCAATAATTACCGGCTATATAATATTATTCGAATTATTATAAGCGGCATATCTTTCTTTATACTGTTTCATGCTTTCTTTCTTAAAAAATTAAGCTATGAAAAAGATAAGCCTGTTGCTATTGTTTCTTTCAATCTTTTGTTTTGTAAATTCCCAAACTAAAGTAAACCCCGTAATAAAATCTTATGGAACGGTTTTCCAGCTACCGAATGTGGATCATAAACCTGATCCATCAATAAAATATAAAATTCTCGTTGAGCTTACCGAAAATACTTCCAAACCAGATTCACTAAATGAATACATTGAAGCGTTAGCCACATTAGTCAATCTTCATGCAGCAGAAGGAGTACCTAAAGAAAATATTCAAATGGCAGTAGTGTTACGTAAAATGGCAACTTATGCTGTTTTTGATAACGAGCTTTACAAAGAAAAATTTAAATGTGATAATCCCAATTTGCAGTTACTAAAAGAGTTAATGGAGGCCGGTGTAGAATTTTATGTTTGCGGACAAACAATGCAGAAAAGAAATATTGATACAAAAAAGTTAGTGGCTGGAACCAAAGTTGCCAGCGCAGGCCTTACGGCCATTACCACCTACCAGCTTAAAGGATACACAATGATCAAATTCTAAAAGTCTTTCATCAAGAAAATAATACCAGAGGTGTAGCTTTGCTTTAAATCTCATTTGCATAGCTGAAGTTTGCAGAAAATAAGTTTTATGAAACTCATTGTTACATTTTTATTGTTCACCTTATTGGGTTCATGTGCCAATTCAAAAGAAACAAATTATACAGCAAGCACTCCCGCAGCGCCATTAATAAGAACATTCCTCGGTATTTCGTTGACGGACTCTATTGATTTTATCCGATGGAAATTATCTCTTACCGATAAAAAATATTCATTAGAATGCAGGTATGGCATTGGCAAACCAAACACCAATGGGTTTTATAATGAAAAAAAAGTTGTAATAAGGGGGATCGTAAAAAGAGAAAACAACAATTATATCCTGGAAAATGGGAGCCATGTATTGAAGCTTGCGGAATTAAATGCCAACCTGCTTCATGTAGTCAACAATGATCATACTCTTTTAAGAGGTGGTGGCGGATGGAGTTATGCTTTGAATAAAATGGCACCATCTGCAACCAACCAATTTAATATGATCACAAAACAACAGATCGTTATAAAAGACTCAATCGCATTTGAAGGAAGAACGCCATGTGGAGTACCACATATTATTGAACCCGGAAAAGAATGCTATAAATTAAAATGGTATCTCGTCCTTTATAGTAATAAAAAAAATGAGCCTGATACTTACAGAATTTTAGGAACTCCCTATCGTCGTGATGATGGTGGTAAAAGGGGTAATTGGTTAGTAACAACCGGTCAAGATGGAAGAATTATTTACCAGCTTAATGATGAAAATGGAAAGCCTTTTATATATCTCTTACAATTAGATAAGGGTGTTTTGATCTTTACAGACGTAGATGGTAATTTACTTGTGGGAGATCATGACTTTAGCTATACTTTGAACAGGCGTTTCTAGTCAACTTGTTAAGTCCATATTAATTTTATTTAGCATTGTCGTTAGAGGAAGGATATGCGTTGGTGAATACAAAATTTCAGAAAAGAATAAGAAAAACTAAGAGTTAAGGCTATGTTGCTGTATAAACATGCCCTGTGGCATTAAACTTTAAAAGCATCAGGTTTTGATGCTTTTAAAAGTAACTAATAGGATAAGGTAAGGAATGAGTTTAATAATTTTCTTCCATAGATCTTGATAAAATATCTTTCTCGGAAACCATTTCCCCTTCAAGACAAATACAATACTCATTTTTGTTAAGAAGCTCCTGCCGGAATTCTTCTTCCATTTGTGCAAAGTCTTTAAAGAATGCGATGCTTTCAGCTAACCACTCTTTTTTCTCGTTATATGAATTTTTCAGATAATCATGAATGGAGATCATGTTTTCTGTGACGTTGCTGAGTTTCAATGGCAATAGCAGCTTATTCATGACAATTAGATTTAAGAGCATTATGAAACATTTATGCCAAAATCGTTCCTGTTGATTAAATGGCCAAAGGATGGGTATTAAATAATTTTAAATGTTTATACTAATGTTAAAAATGTGGATAAGATGTTTCGTAATAAACTGAACAATGACAAATAAAGAAAGAGTTGATTTTTTTCCCCATAATTATTTTACTGAATACAATCTGTGTCTCAACATGAATTGATAGTAACCCATAAAGTATCAACTTTGCTATTTCTTTTGTAAGCCTACTTTTTTCATTGCGGTTTCTTCATCTTCATGTGATATTAATAAAATGATCTTTGGCTCACCCCCTGTTTCCTGGATTATATAGCTCCTATCAAATTCTACTAACTTATTACCCGTTTTGTCAAAAGTTATACCCCAGCGCACCACCACCATGCTATAATCATTGCAAATAGGCATCACTCGTTTAGAAATTATTCTTGCTGAATTGCGGCCAACACTTTTGTAGAACTTATTAGTTTGCTCAACTTTCTTTTCATAATCTTTCCGACTCTGCGCTATTGAACCATTTGGCCCGGCAGAAATAACACTATCGGCACAATAACCTGATATCATTTTTACATCAAGTTTATCGAAAGCAGTTTCATATTCTTTGAATAAAGTATCCAGTTGATCACGACTCATGCTCCTTCATTTAAAAAATTTTTGCTCAAAAACAAAGCCATGATTATGTGTTACAACCGTCAATCAAAGGGCATGTATTTTGATTACTCATTTTTAAAATAACATTTATGAAAAATAACAAACCACAAACCCCGGCTCATAATACAAAGCTTAATAATAACAAGCGAAGACCTGAAAATAAAGACAACATGGACAGTCGCGAAGGTGAAGAACAATTAATGAAAGGTGATGATAGAACTCATAATAGAAAAGAAAGAAAAAGTTTAAAGAAAAGCACCGGGCAATAAACGACTAACAAATTGTAACCGGTAATAAAAAACTAATCTCTGAATTCCTGGCTGATCATAAGACCATAAAATCCTCCATCTAATATTCCTATGCCAACGCGACCAAAGGAAGGATTAAGAATATTTGCCCTATGTCCCGGAGAGTTCATCAGGTTCACATGTGCTATTTCTACTGTTTGTGCCAATGCAAGGTTTTCTCCTGCAGTTGCAAAATGAATATTCGCTGCCCTTATTCTCTCGAAAGGATCTTTTCCATCAGGATCATCATGTGCAAAATATCCTTTGGCAAACATGTCCTGTGAATGAGCTCTTGCTACCTGTTGCATTTCAGGATCGGCCACCAATGATTTTAATCCGCGTTTTTGCCTTTCCGCATTTATCATTTGCAACATTTCGTTTTCGTAATTTGGCTTTGCAGTTGCATTATCGATCTTAAAAGTAAGATTGACCCTCTCATTTGAACCTGGCTGAACTGTAAGGCTATTGATCGTTTGCCGGATCGCTTCATCAAAAACAGGAGCTAATTTCCTGTTGGCCCATTCAGATTTCATTGCTAATTGAACCCCTAACTGGCTGCTTCGAACCTTTTCGGTTAATCCATCCCGGATCGGCAACGCAAGAAAGATCGCAGAAAATATAACTGCATATATATAACCCATAATTGCTCCTGGAATAATCCCTAAAAACTTATTAATAATACTTTGATGAGCTTCTATGGGAGCAGTCCGTGCTATAAATCCTGTAAGAATACTCAGGAGTGTGCCTGCAATAATAGCCGTCAATATAAAAGCAATTGCCAATAACCACGGACCCGCATCAAATATTTTATTAATAAAATTGGCAACATATGGATAAAAAAGATACGCTATAACAAAACTGCCTGCCCATACAAACAAACTAAGTATACTGGAAATAAAACCGCGATACCAACCTGCAATAACTGCCAGAAGAACGATCAAGATCAGAACAAAATCAATCCAATTCATAAAGTAATATTACACATGAATTAAACAAAAAGTTCGCCGAAATTCTTCCCCACTTAGTAATTTTTTAAATACTAAAAATGGATTTATTAAAATCCAGGCAGTTGACTCAAAATAAAATAATGTAGAAAAAAATGCTGCTTTTAAAGAGTTTTCAGGATTTCTATCTGCAATTAATGGTGGTACACAATTTGGCACTACCAAAATGTATTTGGTAAATAAAATCTTAATCATCTAAAAAAATATTATGAAAAATTCCCTCTACGTTCTATTGTTTGTAATGATCTCAATGTCGCTGACAAGTTGCGAATTAGTAGGAGATATTTTCAAGGCAGGATTTTGGGTAGGAATATTGGCAGTGGCCGCAGTTATAGCATTGATCGTTTTTTTAATAAGCAAACTCTCGGGAAAAAAGTAAATTCGGTTATTAGGGCTAAAATACTATAACCAATTTCACAAATGAAGTATGATGTCATCATCATTGGGGCTGGAGCTGCTGGGTTATTGGCAATGAGAGATCTTACAATAGAAGGTTATCATGTTTGTATGTTAGAAGCAGCTGGAATTGCGGGTGGAAGGATCACTACAATTAAAGAAGGTTTTGAAAATTATATTGAAGCCGGCGCAGAATTTATTCATGGCAAATTACCTTTTACGTTTCAATTACTAAAAGAAGCCGGTTTATCTTATGAAGCTGTGGAAGGAAAAATGATAGGTGTTCGACAAGGACAATGGCAACGCGAAGAGCATTATGATCATTGGGATGAATTCATGCGGCAACTTAGAAAACTCGGAACAGATATTACGATCCTTCAATTTTTAGAAGAAAATTTTTCTAACCCGGAGTATATTCATCTTCGTCAGGCAGTGCAGCGATTTTCAGAAGGCTTTGACCTTGCCGATATTTCCAAAGCCTCGATCCTTTCTATAAAAAATGAATGGGAGGATATAAATAAAAAACAATACAGGATCAAAGGAGGCTATATCCAACTTATAGATCACCTGGTTAATACCTGCCGACAACTAAATACCGAATTTTATTTTAATACCTGTGTAAATAAAATAGAACATGAAGAAGGGAATGTGACTGTACATACCGTTGACAACAAAAAATTCCATACAGATAAATTGATCATTACTGTTTCTGCAGGCGTTTTGCAATCTGGTACTATTCAATTTAAACCCGCATTAACTGAGCATGCAATTGCAATACAAGGTTTGGGATTTGGTGCAGTAATAAAGTTCCTGTTGGAATTCAAAACAAATTTTTGGAAAGAGTTTGATGATGAAACGGGCTTTTTATTGACCGATGAAGAAGTACCAACATGGTGGACACAATTGCCAGCCGAAAGCAATTTACTTACCGGCTGGCTCGGCGGGCCTAATGCAACAAAAAAAATATTTGAGCCAGACTCTTCATTATTACAAGCTGCGTTATTATCCTTATCCTCGATCTTTCGTATTCCACCTGCAATGCTGAAAGAAGAACTTACGAATTATAGAATCATCAATTGGCTAAACCAACCAAATATAAAGGGAGGGTACAGTTATAATACACTCCATTCTGAAAAAGCAAAAGAAATATTAATATTACCCGTGAACAATACGATCTACTTTGCAGGTGAAGCAATAAGCAGGAATGAATCTCAAGGAACAGTTGAAAGCGCTTTGCAAAGTGGACATGACACAGCTAAAATGCTGATCGGGCATTATCAATCAGAAAAAAAGGCATAATGGTTATTCATCTTCAGGATCGCGAATACTATAAGAATTATTTTCTTCATCCTCCTCTCCTATTTCTTCATCAGCATTATCATCTTCACTTCCCGGCACATCCAGATCATTTCCGCTCATGTCGGATGATTCATTTAACTTTTCCCCTTCCTCATCAGTGCTATCAAGAGCCGCAGCATGCAATTGTTCATCATCCAGGGTCGCCATGGACTCACTGCTACGCTGCAAAAGATCTCTTTCTGTATTCGTAACATTAAGATCTTTGTCTATCAAAATATCTTCATCTGTATCTAACAGTTCACTTGCTTCCTCATCTGCGGATGAAATAGTTATGTCAGCCATTTCGCCTGCAGGCAACGGCCTTACATGCTCCTGGCCGGTAATATCTTTCACTTCCGGAAGATCGAGAGTACCCTCATCTGGTTTTAAAAGCTCTTTATCTCGTCTTGATTCCGGTAGATCGCTTGTAGTTTTGTCAGCCTTTTTTTGAATTGTCTTCATAAAAAATATTTGAAGTGATAGATAATATCTACCAAGTAAAATCGTGCCCGGATATTAAACTGGAGTATTCTAAAAATAAAACGGGAGAATGTGGAATCTTTTTCCTCGAAATTGATGAAAAAAAATTACTCGGCAAGAGTAAAAGTATAACACCAGGCCTCTCCCTCTAAAACAGTCTCACCATCCTGCCGTGCTATTTTTATTTTTAATTGCGTGACTGGTTTTGTTTCATGTATACTTATCACTTCCGCTTCGGCAGTAATTGTATCATCAATAAATACCGGGGCTGTGAATTTCCAATTCTGGCTCAGAAAAACAGTACCGGGACCGGGCATATCCATTGCCACCATGGCATGAAGAAGTCCGGTAGTTAACCCGCCTTGTACAACAAGTCTTTTAAACTTTGTTTTAGCCACGAATGACTCATCAAAATGAAGTGGATTATAATCACCGCTCATTGCGGCAAATATCTTTACATGTTCTGCAGTTAACGTGATACTACGGGTTGCTTTTTGTCCTATAGAAATTTGCATAGCCATTTATTATTATCAGCTAATTTACTCAATTTTGCTGCTTATTATTTTCTTCAATCTCTTCAATGATCACTTTCTCTTTCTTTATCCCCTGTCTTAAAAGATAAAATAAACTCATATAAATATTCGCTATCCACACAATTGAAAAGCCCGCAATAAGATAGCCTCGCCAATCAGCATACAATAAATAAAATTTGGTGATTACCAGGAAGACTATAGTAACATAATGACTAAAACAATATTCGCAAGTAAGAATGTAGAAAAACTTTCTTAAAAGTAACAGCTTATTTTGCCTGCTATTCAATTCGCAAAATTTACGTGGTTCCTTAAATACTTCCTCATGTGTAACGGTCCATGAAATGCAGGCAACAGGAAGAGCAATTACAAAAAGATAAATAAGCTGCATATTTAAAGACATGGCAATGACTTTAATGAACAAACTTTATTGTTCAAAAGGCAAACCAAAACCAAGCCAGCATTTTGAATTTTATACCTAAATAAAAAACCCGGAAATTCCGGGTTTTTTATTTAGTATCATAGTATCGTGAACGCTGTATTTTATTTTAAGTCTGTGTAAACAACTCCCTGTGCATTCATCAATGCTATTTCAGAAACACCATTTTTAATAAGTGTTACATGATACACTTCTTCGTTTCCATTGGATACTCTTCTGGTAATGCTATATAGATCATTTCCATAGGTATTGATCGCATTGGTGACTACTACATCCGGTACATATGTGTTAAACACAGGCAAAGAAGCTTTAAAGCTTTCTCCCCTCATCATGTACCATGGCTGTGTATTATAATATACACGAACGATCCTATTATTTTCGTTTTTGTAGTTTGCATACCACCAATCACTGGTCATAGGCATCCAGGTCACGGTAGTTGCTGTAGGATAACTTGTCTCGAAATTTGTCTTAATAGTAACTGGTACTTGTGAACTATTGAACTCTGCATTAGTTGTTTTATACGTAGTGACTACTTCCTGTGCGTTTATTGTATAAGCAACTGCCACGATAATTGCTGCGCAAAATATTTTTTTCATAGATAAGAAATTTAAAAGAGTTAAACAATTGATTTTATCTATGAGAGCAAAAACAAGAATGGTGCCTACGATCTTTTCAAATTCTTACTTGCACAAAATCTGTTAATTATATCCAATAAAAATTATTCCCCCTCTCCGCGTACAAACATTGAAGAATTGTTCAGGCAAACAATTTCATAAGCGTATTTAATTTGGACAAAACTTTCCCAACAAGGTAAATTATTTATTACTAACTGGTGACGGAAGAATCATCATCATATAAACATACAAGCCGAGGTTATCAGAAAGAATTTCATCGGCCCCAATCGTTGCATTATTTAATAACCGTGATCCAGTGGGGTTAAGGCAACCCAACACTACCCGGTTTGTTTTAAAATTGATTGCGCCTGTTTTTTCCGGAACGATCATATAAGGAGATTCGGAATTCTTTCCATAAAATTTAAAACTCTTACCATTAAGTTTCATAAGGCTGTTAAGACTCATGCCTGAATAAATCCCGTCTTTTGAGTTCCAGACGTTCTCGCTGATGATCCCATCATAATTTGTGATGCTGCCCGCATTCATGTTTCCGCCAATAATGAGGTAGGCTGGCTTGCAAAGATTTGTATTGTCCTCCCAAATAAAGACTGCCTGCCTGCTTGTCTTTGGAAACAATACAGAACATTTTGCTACCTCTTTTTCAGAAAAATAATAAATATCTCTTATAACGTTTGCCTTTCCAAAAACACTTACAAGATATTCATGAGAATAAAACTGCAACAGGTCCTCTGCAAAATGGATATCTTCAGGCAATGGAAGTACTTGCTGATTAAAGGCTATTGAATAAAGGGTATCATCTTTTTCGATGACCATATTTGCCATCACCGAAATATCTTTCTTTTGAAATAAGACACCAGTAGTGTCTTTTTCATTACCGCAGAAAAATCCTGCTTCCTTTAACTCCTCCAGGCTTTCTGTATATTCTTTTTTTAAAGAAGTAATATAAGTAAATGAAGAATTATTTTTTGTACGATATGTTTCAATACTTCTTCTGATGTTCAATGTATCTTTTTTCTTTTTTCTTTTCTCAGGTTTTAAAAAATAGGTATTTACCACTACATCAGTCTGGTACCTGCGTCCGCCTGGTAAAAATTTTTTATTACTTAAAAAGCTTTCTAGTTTTTTTGGCGAAAGAGAAGTTGCATATATAAAATCCTTAGCAGAATATTTCTGGCTATGCACATTGCATACAGCTAAAAATGAAATAAGTAATAGTAATAATCCCCTCATAAAAGAATTTGTTCTTTAATACACATTGACGGTGGGGTTTTAAAAGAATATTGGGTTGAAAATCAAGAGGAAGGTATAAAAGTCTGCACAATAACCATACCGGGAGAAAAATCAAAACACGTTCACCCTTCAAAATTACTGATTTATCACAAGCAATTGATATGCTTTCTAATGAATATTTACTGGAAAACTATCAGGATCTCCATTTAATTGTTCCTTCTTTACTTTCTTTAAGCCGGAACCGGACAATCCTTTTGATCAAGGTCAAAGGCAATGGTTTATCATGCGGAAATTGAACCGAGCCTTCTGCACTTTTATACCCTGTTAGCTCTTTGGCAAAGGCTTTTATGGCTGATGGCATTGGATAAAAACCAGTATGTTTTTTGAATACAGCAAATGTGACAAGTATTTTCTGGTAAGAATAGGCAGGCATGCTCCATTTTAAACCTTCTATTGCAGCCGGTGCGGCGGTCCTGATGGATTCATGCAGTTTCCATAATCTCTCTTGTAGTTCAGCCGGTGCAGCATAAATATATTCCTCAATCGTTTTCGGTTTCATTTGAAGTGTAATTGCAATTTAATTCCCTTTACTTGCCTGCCATATAAACCATACGTTCGAAACAACATACAATATCAATACTACCAGTGATGCAGCAACATCAAATTTATACGCTTTCTCGATCTTATTCTTTTTAATAAGATTTAATGAATATGCATTGGCCGCAATTGTAGTGAAAATAAAAAATAAGGTGACTCCATGCAGCAGATCAACTAATGTAAATGAGCTTGACTCAGGCAAGGCAGAATCAATAATGTATTTGTTACCAATAACAGCAAATAATGCACCTACCGTTAATCCGAAACGGGAGTCCATTCCATCTGCATGAATGTAAAAACATACATAGGATATAAGAAATGCGAGGTACATTCCTAAAAACATCTTCCAAAACAGCCCAGAAGCTTCCCGGCTAACAACCAGTCTTATTCTGAATGAACTATATTCTGTGCGTGGTTTAGCAAGCTCTTTATCTCCAAACCCAGTTTCATACGTTTTTATTCCTGTTGAAAGCAAACAACTATCAATGGACCAACCACGCAATGTAAACCTCGAATCATAATGCTGACCAACTGTATCTGCGACAAAAACCATAGATCTTGAATCGTACTGGGAATTTTCGAATGCGATCCGAAGGCTTTGCCTGTCAAAGGGGAAGTTGTTAATTCTCCATGAGTCCTTCATTACACATTGCAATTTCATTTGCATATTGATCATCCCATCGCTGCTATCGACGGTTACAAATGACTTGGTCACATTTTTTGCCTGCGGTATCTCAAGATTATTATAAAAATCAAAATCCTTGTTTTTATATTTTAACCATATCCAGAAATTAACGCTGTACTCCTTTTGTTTAAAATCTATATCATGTATGCTTGTAATGTAAATACCGATGCTAACAGTATCGGGTTTTGGATCCTGCGCATTTGCGGCGAAGTAAACAACTGAAAAAATAATAAGTGAAAATGATTTTAAAATAAAATTCCGCTTCATATAGAAATCTGTTCTTGTAGGCACGAAAGATAGAAAACCAGCGATTAAAAACAAAGTACTTTTACACCGTATAAATTATCACTTCTTATAGGAACACTATTTGTTTTTGGCTATTATTTTTTCATCGGATAATGCATCATCAAATTATTTATCAGACCCCGGACAATAATCGGCGATTGTGATTCTACTAGGTAACTATGGAGCGAATTTCCATTTTCCCATGTATTACTTCCGTCTTCAGCTACTTTTATTTTACCTGTTTGAATATTCCACCATGGCTTGTACCCTTTCACAGCGATCAGCACAGCAGTCTGATCCCAACTCATTCTGCCAGCACTATCCTGCGGACTCAACGGGATACAGATCCGGAATGCATCTTTTACAGGGCTGTTTTTGATGGATCGATCATTTACCAATGGCAAACCGGTCTTTATTTTCATTCCAATTTCTACGCCGCTGAATAATATCGGAGTTTCCCAATTTTCAAAAACGACTTTGGAAGATGCTGCATCCATTCTAACATTGAATTCATTTCCTGCAGGAAAACTGCCTGCCATACAAACCAACTGTTTTACTTTTTTTCTCACCAATTCTTTACCAGTAAGCTTTGAATATTTATCAGGAGCAGATTGAAGTAGATCTGCCAGATTTGTAAGGAATCCTACAGTTATTATTGCTACTGATCCATCCGGTTGTGAAGCCAATGATTTTCTATAAACATCGATTGCACTTAATACTTCATCATTCTTTTTTATTTTATGAGGATAATTCAAAAGAAGTGTGTCTGTCCAATGTTGATTATCCTTTAATTCTAACGCCTTTCCTTTTGGAACTCCGATTAACAAATCCGGTCTTTTGAAATAAGTGTTTAGTACATTAAAGACGGCTCCGACTCCTTCATATTTCGTGCTGGCAATTGTTGCAAGAATATTAATATAGCCGCTGTCAGCAAATGCATGCAATAAAGTAAGAGCCCCTACATCATCATAGTCAGGTCCCATATCACTGTCAAAAATTACAGGGACAGGTTTAGTTTTTTGCGCTTCTGATGAAACAGAGATCATTAAGCAAAAGAAAAGTAATATTCTATAGATCACTTTTTAGTTTTTACTTTTTATAATATTCACTCCAGGTTATTGTTTTACCGGTTTTAGCAGATTGTCTTGCGGCATCAAGGATCTTAACTACAATATCATTTGTTTCAACGGAAGAAAGATCATATTTATTCATTTTAATATTACCGCGGATCACATTAGCAAAATAAACAAAGGGATCTTTGCGATCATCGCTTAAAGGAGAAGCCATGAGAGTCTGAACTTCCTTCTTTTCATCTTCCTTTATCTGCATATTTGTTCCATCCTTGCAAAAAACAAAACCAGTTTCTCCATATACCTGCATGTCCTTACGACCAAAGGGCCAGTTCCATGAGGCCTGTATGATCACCTGTGCCTTTTTATAAGTAAGAATGATCGTTGCTTCATCATCCACTTTTGGATATAGCTCAGGTTTTATTTGTTGAGTAACTGCCGCTACTGTTAATGGAGTTTCTCCATTCATGAGCCATGTCGTAAGATCAGCACCGTAACAACCAAAATCAATCAAGGCTCCACCGCCATTTAAGTCAGGATCTGTAAGCCAATGCAGGAATTCGGCGCTACAACCTATCTCCACCGGCCCCCGATGACCTGTATGAAAAACCATTTTGCGGATATCACCGATCAGTTTTTCTTCCTTTATCACCTGGTAAGCTTTTGCATTACTTCCATACCAGGTAGTTTCATAATTAGTAAGCAAAAAGATTTTATGTTTTTTTGCAAGGGCCAGCATCTTTGTTACATGTTCATTGCTTACGGCCAATGGCTTTTCAACCATAACATGAATACCTCGCGGTGCACAATACTCGACAACTTTTAAATGTTCATAAATATTATTAAAGGCAAGAGCAGCTTCTGGCTTTGTTTTTCCAATCGCTTCTTCCATGGTTTTATAAACTATGCTCATGCTATAGCCATATCGCTTCGAATATTTTTCTGCCAGTGACTGGTCAGGCTCGGCAATTCCCACAACCTCAATATTATTTTTATTTTGGTATCCAAGTATCCAGCCCACATGGTCATGTACAAGACCAACAACAACAACACGCAATGGCCTTTGTTTTGACGTATCATTTTGTGCTATCCCCGGTATATAATTAGATATAATGAATAAGGCGATCAAAAAGCGTAGGAGCATGGGATTGATTTTTAGCAAATATAACTTTTGTAGTAACGGGCATTAAAATTATGAATGGCCCCTGTATTTTGGCTCAGGATAGCTAAATTTACAATCCAGATCAAAATTTAAGTATGAAAGCAAAAATTATTGTAAGCATTACGGCAGTTATTATCTATTCGGTTGGATGTTTAGCACAAAATTCCCCAGTGGAAACTCAAAAACCCAATTCGGATTATAAACCTGTTAAGGCAGGGCAAACAAGAGTAGCAGGTGTAAAAACAAAAACACCTTATCAGGTGGATAAGATCGCAGAGAAATTAGGACTTCCATGGGCCGTTATTCCGTTACCAGATGGGCGATTGCTGATAACTGAAAAAAAAGGTTCTATGCAGATCCTTGATGCGAACGGAGCTTTGGTAAAAAAGATCACCGGCTTTCCCGAAGTAAACTCGTCAGGCCAGGGCGGAATGCTGGACGTAGCACTGGATCCAAGTTTTAGTAAGAACAAAACGATGTATT
>Ga0193740_1000046_pt1 | contig 31270 bp, 37 predicted proteins | sample L2s1metaG_FD_145072 | JGI IMG/M metagenome (GOLD analysis project Ga0193740, IMG submission 145072) | Soil microbial communities from a riparian zone of the East river system, Colorado, United States - L2s1 | ecosystem: Environmental > Terrestrial > Soil > Riparian zone | place: USA: East River... | reverse complement strand
GTTTGGATCTAACCTTATCTATCCTTCTGACATGCCATGTTATTGTTTCTCTGAGTTTGTCCATAGTATCTGCAGAAATTTTTACAATTATGTCATATACCCCATATACCCCACTTACTTCACTAACTCCAGGGAGCTTTCTAATTTCCTGTAATATCTCCTCTTCAGAACCCAGATCACAATTTATTAAAACATAAGCTGTTGGCATACTGATACATTATACTCCTAAGGAGTATTAAAACTCGATGTAGAATGTAGAATTAAGGTATTCCATACTGTTATTTTGACCTAATTTCGGGTATCGATTACGAATGTTATATTCTATTTTTTAATGGCCTGAAAAATTCTTATCAATAGCGATCGCCCTTATGGGAGATCCAGATGCTCCAGATAATTTCAGTGGCATCATTATCAGAGTAAAATTTTGGCTGCTTAATTTACTCAAATTACAAAGGTTCTCGACAATCAATATTTCCTTAGATAATAGCAATTTATGTACAGGAAAATTACTATCCGAACCCCTATCGATGCTGGGTGAGTCTATACATACAGCGTTTACCTTTTTATCAATAAGATATTTCGCAGCACCCTCTGAAAGTCCAGGATTGTGACTGAAAAAATAATCCTTGTCTACCTCGTTCTCCCACAAAGTAGAAAAAACAATAGTGTCGCCCTCCAGTATCTTTACCTTGGATGCTTCTATTTCACTTGCAGTTATTAATTCGTCTGAATCCTTCTCGATTTTAATCAGAAGAGCATTTGAAATGAATCTATTAACTGATATTTTATCAATTGATGAAACATCATTCACAAAATGAGATGGAGCATCCATATGAGTGCCTGTATGAGTACTCATAAAGATTACTTCTGAATAATAATCATGTACATCCATTTTAGTCCATGTAATAAATTTAGGTAATGGTGAACCTGGAAAGACTTTGGTGTCAGTACTTATTTCTCTGGTTAAGTCTAATATCATCAATGCAATTCCTAGTTATGATTTGTTCATATCTCTCTTGCCTTTGCGGCCAGATCTGATTATTCCATTTACAATGATGATACTCAAAAATCCAAATGAACCTATCAACACATACAAGACACCTCTATGAGCTATTTCGGTTAATTCATCTATTATCATTTCGAATGCCATTTGAAATTAACATAGATATCAAATAAACAAATAAAATATTTGCTATTAATCAGTAATCTTTTGCTAAGTGGTCCGCAATTATTATCAGATATAGATGGATAATAAAGAATTTACGCTTAATCTTGCAATTCCAACATATGCTGATTATTGTATCATGTTGTTTTCAGCCAGTTCCAAACTTTAATTCCTCTAATTGCACATTGCTTTCTAATAATTTGTCTTGCTCTTCTAGCTGCTTCGACCTCGTTCATTGATTTTGTTCTCATAAATTGTACCAACAATTCTTCATAAAGCTTTTTCGCTCTCTCTTCAGAAAATTCCTTGTATGATTTTTTACTCCTTGATTCCTCTGCTCTTTTCTCTGATTTCTCATCGTCTTGAGGTTTAGACTGAGTTAAACCTTTTAATTCTGCATATTCTAATTTACAGTCAGGACAATTTTCATCAAAAAAATTCTTATGGATATTACATGCAGACAATTACCAAATAATAATCAAAGTTAGATTTAAGGAAAGTGTATATGAAAAATATTAACCGAACAAATCAAATTAAAGCAAATATCATATCGCAGTTTTGGCGACCTTAAATTTTAGAATAAGTTTAGTGATTAGCAGATATAATAGTGAGGAGACTATCAAACTTGGAATTGTGGAACCTATTGTTGGTAGCTCTGATAAATAAATCGGTGAAAGTTGAGAAAGTAAATAATATACCACGGCTCCAATAGTCCACGCAACGATAGCAGGATATCCTATCTTGATTATCTTGTTACCATACATCATATCATTCTGATATTTACTACGCTTAACTACGAAATAGTCAGTTAACAGGACTCCAAATAGGGGAATAAATAAAGCTCCTATCAAGAACAAAAATTGTTCATATCCTTCAATCGATACAAAAATGGCCAAAATAGTACTTACAATCGAGAATCCAATAATCAGGTGTCGTTGATTTAGATTATGGAAGATACTTTGGGAAGAAATCGCTGCAGAGTATATATCTGCAAATGCATTATCTATCTCGTCGACAATCATAACTAGCAGAATAAAACCAAATAGAATTGCTTGAATAGATATGATGATGGTTGAAATATCTCCAACTCCAAATAATAATCCTCCAACATAAAAAATGATATTTGTAATTGAAAATCCAATTAAAGTGCCCATAAAGGCACCCTTACTTGTCTTTGCAAATCTGTTGTAATCTGAAACAAGGGGCATCCAGGAGATAGGCATAGCAATCACAATATCTAACGCAACAAAAAATGACATATCTTTACCTTCTCCGGACATCACATTTGGAAGATTTTGAAATAGTAAAGTAACCAAGATTATTGCTGAAGAAGCGTAAACTATCCATATTGCAAACTTTGATAACCACTGTTTTACCAAGAAAAAAGGCCCAAATATACCAAGCAGGGTAATAATTACTCCAAAGATAATGTTCCATACAAAGGTAACATGCATATTTGTTAACTGTTCAGCTGCCTTAGAAAGTATCAAAATTTCAAATGTAGTCCAGCCAATAAGTTGAATTACATTTAGTACAGCGGCAAGATATGACCCGTACAATCCAAAAGCCGGTCGTATTCCGATAAGAGATGGTACTGCATGATCGCTCCCTATTTTTCCTGCCATTGACAGCAGTACGGAACCTGCAATTGAACCAATTATGATTGCAAGTAATGCATGATAAAAAGGAGTCTCTGATAAAAAGGATCCCGCAGAAAAAACTAGTAAACCAACGCCAAGACTAGACCACAAAATGAAATAGTCAATACCTCCAAGAATTCTATGTTTTGGAGGAACAGGATTGATTCCCCATTGTGGCAGATTAGGGACCATATGGAGCTGATTAGTGATTTTTTATTAATATAAATTAAAAGCAAATAATTGCCAATTTCTTATTATGTGAATAATTATTAGAAATCAAACAAATATCATAAAATTATTACACAATGTTAATATGTCAAAACCACGAATATTATATCATGTCTATTTGTGTTATGTGTCTCAAAATATATGACGAAAAAGATGTAAATCTTCAACGAAAAATTGTAAATGATGAAGATTTCTGCAATGATTGTTGGACAGAAGTCATGAATACCGAATGATTTGACTCAAAAATTATTATTTTTGATTATGTAAATGATCATAAAATCTAGGAATTCCAATTCTTCTTCTTTTGATCATATTCTTCTCTTGAATATCTTATCGTTGCCGGATGACCCATTACAACAACATTAGGGGGCACATCTTTTGTTACAACGGCTCCCATTGCAATTACACTGTTTTTTCCAACCGTTATCCCCGCCTTAAATACAGCTCTCCCTCCAACTATCGCACCATCCTCTACTACAACTCCTGTCATTTTTGGGCTCATTGGATAAGGATCATTTGTAAATGTCGCGCAAGGTCCTATGAATACATTTTTTCCAATGGTAGTTAACGGCGGAATATATACAGCTCCCTCAATTCTTGTATTGTCCCCTATTTTTACATTATAATCTATATGCACGAGTGAACCAATAGAAACATTGTCCCCTATCTCACTATTGTTACCAATGTAGCTGAAGTGCCAAATCTTTACGTTCTTTCCTATTTTCGCAGTTTCTGAAATAAAGTTAATCAAATTATTACGATTCATTTCCATATTTTACCTTCTCCTATGTCTAATATCATACTATATCAATATCCAATTTATAGTTCCTTCAACATTCTCAAATCCCTTTACAAATGCCAAGGATTTCCATTTTTTATGATTTTGTTGGGAATTTTTTCCTGCCATTTTTGTAAAAACTGAATATCTTTTTCTTTATCACGTAGCTCATCTGGCAACATAACAGGAATTTCTTCAATAATAGGATAAAACCTTGAACACTGCGAGCAAAAAAGTACTCCCTCTTTTATCACATTTTCATTGATAATTTTATCTTCGGCAATATCAATTTCAATCAATTCCAATGGATAGTACTTATCTATAGGACATGCTAGGATGTCTAGCATAGAACGTCTCATGATTACTTCATGGTTAGCACATCTTATTATTTCATTTCAATTCCAAATAAATTGGTGAACCTGTTTCACTCGAAAGAAGTGCAGCCTCAGCTACTTTTGTCACATTTGTGGCTTCTACTGAGGTAACAACTGGCTGTTTCCTCTTACCTTCTATTACTTCAACGAAACTCTGTAATTCTAATACAAGAGGTTCCTGAAACTGTTGTCTTCTGGGAATAATGGTTGCGTCACCATGATCAATTCTAATCTCTTGCGTAATAAAATCCCCATTTACAGTACCTTCCGTACATACGGCAGAGAATGTTCTAACTTTCCTTGGAGTCACCCAATTCGATGCAATTATCGCAACCTTTTGATCTTCAAATCCCAGCATTATTGTTGCGAAATCCTCGAACAAATGAAATTTTTTTCCAGCTCTGGCAAAGACCATTTTTGGACCCTTGCCGAAAAGAAACATTGCAGTATCAATGTCATGAACTGAGGTATCATAAATTACTCCCACATCCTTGATATGTAGAGGCATTCTGTTTTCCCTGTGGAACTCCATCATCAAAAGATCACCGTATGCCTGTTGTTGAATTATATTCTTCAAATCCTGAACAACAGGATTAAATCTTTCGACATATCCGCATGTCAAGCTCACCTTGGCTTTGTCGGCCAATTCAGTCATCTCTTCACATTCTCTTGATGAAAATGAAAGCGGTTTTTCCACAAATGCATGGCAACCATTTTGAATTACCTCCTTTACTACTGGCAGATGTGATTTAGTAGGTGTGCATACTAGGCAGGCATCCAATCCTCGTTCGTTGGAAAAAAGATCCTTTATAGAAGAATAAAATTTTGTATCGTATTTTTCTGCTATTTCTTTTGCACGATCTGCGGACAAATCACAAACAGCTCCAAGGACTCCCATGTTGTAGAGAACCCTAGCATGATTCTTTCCCCAACCGCCTACTCCAATTACACCAATTTTTGTACCACTGTTCTTTTTTCTTACCAAGTTGGCGTTAGCCATCCCATAAACTTTTCAGAGTTCCCAATCACAATTCTTTCGTAATTTTCTCTTATACTTTTTGTCATGGTACCCTCCCTTCCATTTCCAACTATATTTCCATCGATTTTTGTAATTGCAATTATTTCAGCGGCAGTTCCCGTTAGAAATATCTCGTCAGCAAGATACAATTCTGTCCTCGAGATGGGACGTTCAACAACATCGAACCCCAACTCCCTTGCAATTATTATGGCAGTATTTCTTGTAATCCCTTCTAATATTGAATCTGATAACTGGGGTGTGTGAAGTTTTCCATTTCTAACTACAAAAATATTTTCTCCAGATGCTTCGCTGACACATCCATTCCTATCAAGGAGTATGGATTCGTCATATCCATTACGTCTGCATTCTTGAGTAGCTAATACAGAATTAAGATAATTGCCAGAAGCCTTCGCCATCGGAGGTATGGACTCATCGTCAATTCTTCTCCAAGAAGAAATGCATGCAGAGATCCCATCGCCCTTAAAATATTTTGAAAATGGGAAAATAATGATTGTTGTATGTGTCGGAGAATTCTTGGTTACATTTAGATCTATTCCATGCAAACCAACAAATGTTAGTGGCCTTATGTAACACGATTTTCTTATACCGTTTTTTCGAATTAATTCTACGGTAGCTTTGCAAAGTTCTTCAGCAGAAAATTTTGTTGTAAAGGAATAGACATTAGCTGATTTACGGAGTCTTTCCATATGTTCCTTGAGTCTGAATATGTATAAATTGTCATCAGATGGATATGCGCGAATTCCTTCAAAGACCGCCGTTCCATAATGAAGGGCATGTACAAAGATTGGAACCTTGGCCTCTTCCCATTTGAGATATTGTCCATCGAACCAAACAAAGTCTACACCCTTATCATTCATAATGGCAAATCAATAATTGGATAATAAAAGTATTCAAATCTTGTGTATTGAGAACATCTAGTTGAGAATACCTTCTTCAGGGAACTTCATTCCAAAAATTTTGATAGTCTTGTCTGCAGATTGGGCGTATTTTTCGACAATTTTCCAGTTCTCCATAATTATATTTACAACGTTCTTTGGTACCATTTTTTGCCATGATTCTTTGGAGGATTTACTAACTTGATCTTCGTTCTGATTCTTGGAGTGGTCATGATTTGAGTGATTCAAACTATTTTTCAGATTTCGGGTAAACTCATCCTTTCTTAGGTCTTCTAGCGCTTTTCTGTACAATAATTCTTTTACATTTGATGAAGATATTTCGAGCCTTTTTGCATTTATAGGATGAAGATGATAGAACCGCAAAGCTATCCTCTCAGCCTTGTCGCCAGTATACGAAATAAATCGGTGTTCTACCACATCACGCAAGATTCCTCTTCGCAACGACCATGAATATGGTGAGAGAATTGGTGGAAGATATTTGATAAATGGAGATATGAACCTATAATTAGGCAAAATTTCTATATTGTCATGGCCATTAAACAGGCCTAGTAGCATTTTCTTTCTCAATTCATAAGGAAACGGAAAAGTTCTTGTATTTACTTCTCTACCTTCTTTTAGAAAAACTACTGGAAAAACATACACATGGTAATCTTTAGCTAGTTGAGAAATTATTTTTTCATGGGAATTTGTAACTGGATTTAGATGGGCAAGATAAAGCGCTGCAATTTTTTCCAATTGTCAAACTTGATAGATACAATAACAAAAAGTAAGGAGAAAGCTCCTATGCTTTCTTTACTTCAATTTCTATTGTAGAGACATTCCTTGTTCTGCCATCTTCTGCTTGGAGTGTTTCTGACCCAATTCTAACATCACCTATCGTGTATCCAGCATTTTCCATTCTCTTTAGAATTATTTGTGAAACATCGACTGCTCTTCCAATACTTAACCCTCTTGCTTTTATGGTAACTGATGGTTGATTTGCTAGTTGAATAAGTGTAGATGTCACATATGCCATCAGGGGTTTCTTGCCTATGTATATAGAATCGCGGGGTCCATCTCTTTGCGGTTGTGTATTCTGTTGTACTTCAGACATAAAAAACCGTTAGTCTAAAGGATAATTTAAATCTAAAACACACTATTTGATTAAAAAAAATATCAACCTCATTTTGGGTCAGGTTCATCTACTATTCAATTTTAGAAAAACTTGTAACTTTTGCACAAGAAATTAAGATTGAATTGTCTCAATCTCACGATTATATATCTGGTTTGCATTTGTACTATTACTCTATGAAGAAAAACATCAAAAATGGAACTAACTCAGAAGACAAAGTGAGTGAGTCGAATACGGATGATGACAGTAATATCCAAAATGAAGGGTCACACTCTGAAATTCCAAATAACGACAACAATATTAAATCGATAAATTCTGAAAAAACAATTAGAAAATCAAATTCAACCGTGATGAAGAAAAGCTCTTGAAGGCTTACAAGAAATTACTTCAAGAGCAAATTAATCTAATTAATGCCAGAATACAACTTGTAGAGACTTAAATCCAAATAACCTAACAGTAATAATAGGACTTTTTAAGAATTTACACCCAAATTGAGACCAAGATACTACTACAAATTTACCGTTATCTAGAAACAATCTTTACCGATGGGGTACATTCATTTCATATTAGTGATTTTGTTGATAACATGACAACCATTCTTAAGAATATTTAAGAGTCTGCACATTATCAATACTAGAAAATAGATGGTATCAATATTTGATGATATTAATCAGAGCAGAATATCAATTGCATTATCAGTTTTTTCAATCTTTCTGATTATTGACTATCTTGATCATAACCTGGCATCCGGCTCTCTTCACGAAAATCCGATAATTCCTATGTCCTTTGAATCAGAATTTCTTACGTATGATGATCTTATTACTGGATTTAGTATTAAATACCCTCATGATTGGGATAGAGCCCAACACATTGACAAATCGGTCACATTTCATGCTCCGAGGGAGAGTAATTCTGATACAAATCCGGCAGATCTTAATATTATGGTAATACAAGTAGGATCAAATACGACACTGGCTTCCATAACACAGAACCAACTTAGTACCCTCAAGGAACTATATCCAGACTTTCAAGCGCAGGAATCTGTTGAAACCATTTTTCTAGGACACCCGGCGCATATGATTATCTTTACGGCAACTGATAACACGCAAAATGTGCGAAAGGCAATGCAGATCTGGTTTAAGGAAGACACTAAGGCATTTTTGGTGACTTACAAATCAGATAATGAGAGGTTTTCAAAATATCTACCGACCATTGATAGAATGTTAAATACATTTTATACATACAAGAAATAGCCAAATGTGTAATGTCATGAGTGTATAGTGAAATTGTCCTGCAAATTTGACTATACATAGGCACGAACCACTTGAGATGAATTTAGCGATTACCTCCTCATTCTTCAGGAAGTTTTGAAATAGTCAATAGATCTTCGATATTTTCTTCGCTGACTCCTTTCTTAGCCAACTCTCTTCTCAGTTTCTTTTTGTCCTTAATCTTTTGAGGCACATTTCTAGTAAACTGTGTTATATAATCAATAAATTGGGGGTCATCGATTGTGGCATTATTAAATTCTGTACTGGAATTGACGGTTAAGGATTCATAGTTAGGATTTATTATAATTGAGTTTGTTAGTTCAGTATGCTTAAGATCTGCCCCACCAAGATCAACACCTACCAGTCGAGCACCACCTAGATTAGCCCCAACCAGTCGAGCACCACCTAGATTAGCCCCAACCAATTTGGCACCCACTAAATGAGCATCTCTCAGATTAGCTCCCCAAAGACGAGTGCTCACTAGATTAGCTCCCCAAAGACGGGCTCCAACTAAATCAGCACCACCTAGATTAGTGCCCACTAGTCGAGCACCACTTAGATTAGCACCCATCAAATCCGCACCACTTAGATTAGCACCCATCAAATCCGCACCATCAAGGTCGGTACCACTTAGATTAGTACCCATCAAATCCGCATCCCTCAAATCCGCATCCCTCAAATCCGCATCCCTCAAATCCGCATCCCTCAAATCCGCATCCCTCAAATCCGCTTCTCTCATAGATAAAATCTTAAATTCAATGGCCCTTTTATCATTGAACTCATTAATCTTTCCACTTTGAAGTAACTTTACAGCCTCATAGTTTATGGTATCCCTATGTATGTTGGTTGGTTCTACAGCCATTTCTATGGCACGTCTATAGATATTCCAATCCCGTACGTTCCTTAAAGTATCTGAATTTTGTACCATAAAATTCCATAAATCCGAATCTGTCTTAAAATCTCGTAACACTTTCCATACTTTCATATCACCTTCGTCTTTTTTTTCTTCGTACAAATCCAAACTCTTCGTACGTGTTTCGTCATCCATCTTCAGATACTTATCTAATCCCTTAAAGAAGGATTCATCTGATTTTACTAATATGTTATAAAACTTGTTCCATCGTAAATGAATGGCTTGAATTAGTAGCAACTCTTTTGCCTCAAAATTTTTCTTACCAGAAAAAATCAGCTCTTTTGCCTCAAAATTTTTCTTACCAGAAAAAATTTCATGGGCTACAAAAAAGTTGTTCAAGAATCTCTTAATCTCTCTGGGATTATTATCTATTGCCAGTGAAATTAGTTCTATATTCTTGTCTACAACCTCTTTGAATTTATCATGAATCATCCCTTTTTTTACTAAATCTTTCACCAAGTTTACAATATCCTGATTACTCCATTTAGGTAATGTTATTGGTACTTGAATCAACTTCTTAATGTATTGTTCTCCATCACTACTTGTTTCGTTATTTTCGATGTTGCTTAACCTGATGATCATGTCATGACTTATTCCAATAATGTAAACAAAACCCTCAATATCATGAAATACTCTTATGAGTTCTAATATTTCAAGCGCCTTCTTTGGAGAACATTTATCCAAGTCATCAACAAATATAATAATCCTGAACGCAGGATTATTTAGACGAAGATTCTTTATCTCCTTCTTTATCTCCTCAAAACCATCAAAGTAGACTGTGTCCCTATCCAATTCTGCAATTAGTTGGATCTTTGAGTTTAATTCTCTCTTAAAAGAATCAATCATTTCATGAGAAATTTCATCCTCTTCTGACGCATATTTGGAGATAATTGATGTAAGGATGTCTGGAGTCTTCTTAAGAAAATTTATTGCACTTGTTTCTAGCTTCTGTTTTAACTCTTCAAATTGTTTCTCAGCCGGTAACGCGTATGCTATGCTTTTCAACAATGAAACCAGTGGAAATTGTTCTCGTTTGTAACGCCATGCTTCGAGTTTTATTCTGATCAAATCTTTATCAGTTTGAAGGGCTTTGTCAACAGAATTTATCAAAGTAGTCTTGCCTGCTCCCCAACCGCCAAAAATTCCGATAGTAAATTTTGGATGAGAGTTTCTTACTATCTTGACTATAGCATTACAATATAAGTTGAAATCTAGAATCGGATCACTCGCGATGTCATCCGTTAAGATTAATCCTCTTTGAAATAGTTCATCCTCTGTAGACAAAATCACATCTTACTTTAAACTTAATTCATTTTTAAGTATTTGTTGCTAAAGATGTTAATATAGAATATATTTTTTGAAATTTAATCAATATGACCATACAGATTATGTGTTAATATGAAATTAGATATTAAGAAATTAACCAACAAGCAAGATTCCAGGTATTCATTTCTAGAGTTGCAATGGCCAGAATTTATTGCAATTTATACTCCTGACCTGTCGTTTATTCTTTGATTATAGATGGTTCATATTTTTTACTAAATTTTTATGTCTGTAAATCTTCAACGAATCAAAGATAATTACCAAGATAGGGACTTTTTACCAGAATTTCGCAACTCTTGTTGAGGTTGAGCTTAATTAAATAATGATACTTTAAGACAGAGATATTATTCGTAGTAACATTGTAATAGAAATCTTCCTTTTCTACCATCATAATTCAACAGAATGCATAATATTTTTTACTATTGAAGAGGGTTGATAGAATGACCTATAATACTATCACCTTTCAAGATAATACAACACGGACACTTTTGATCCATACAGACTGCTGCTTGTTCATGTTTACAAACAGAGCAGATACAAGGTTGTTGTTGTATCTTGCCCAACTGTTCCATTTCTTTATTTTGTCTGCGCGACCTTTCATCAGCATATAGCCATAGGAAAACTACAGGTATTCCAATTGCAAAGAAAATGAGCATAGTACGTACAGGAACTCGTAAAACAAACAATGCCAAACCGAATATCAGGGCCCCTATACCTAAAGTTGCAAGCCAACGATTTGTGAGATTATCCATACCCATTTTCAGTCACCTTCTACCTAATGTAGGTAGCTTCCCCCTCATCATTATCAATATCTTGGTGTTCTCCATTTAATTTAATATCATCTGATAGGACGGCATTCTTTTTCTTTTTCCTTCGAAGTCTTCTCACTTCTTCAAGTATGTCTCTTAATCGATCCTCAGAGATCTTGGCAATCTTAGCATCACATTCTATGCCTCTCGAATCAAGAACCTGTTCTGTTAGACTAATCATCTCTTCTCTGTGTCGTTCTTCATCGTCAGTTAACATGTTAGTACTTTTGAATCGAAAAAAGGCAAATTCGCTCATTTCAATACTATAGTGCAACAAACTTATTATTATAATTGATTGCGCTAGTTTGAGTCCAGGATTCGGAAATATTATTTTGAGTTTTGCAAAGACATATTATTAATAAAATACACATCTAGCTAGTTTTTTGGTATTGGTTTACTCTTTCTGCTTAGTGGTTTCAAACATCCAGTTCCTCTTATAGGTTTCATCTGGAAGACTGAATCCTCTAAAAAGCTTAAAGTATGCTTCTTTAATTATCTTCTGGTTATCAATATCTGATTGAATCCACAAGAATTCAAAGATGGATATCAAGGAGTTGAGTTTTATTTCATTATTAGAATAGACACTCGGCCCCATAATACCTTGAAGTCTTTTATTGGAATTGGTATCTGTAGAAACGTCAAGAAATGTCCTTCTATCAAATATCATTGTTGTCATTTTTGTTTGTAACGATTTCTGTAAGAACTGAACAGAGATATGAGGAAATTTTTCATTAAACATGATTTTTAATCCATCTTTGATTTTATTATTTTCACAATACACTATTATCCTGACTTTATTACCATTTCTTGTAGCTTCTTCAAGTAAATTCAGTATCCGAAATTTCTTTGAATGCATCAAATGTTCATATTCTGAGAACAGAACTAATATCTCATCTATTGATGATGTGATTGATCTTCTCATAATATTCAATATGTCTGATGATTTGGAGATATTTTTTGTAAATGATTTTCTATGACCATATTCAATTTCTTTAATCTTCTCTTTGAAAGGTAACGCAATTCTCCACAGCGAATCAAATAGAAACTGTTGCGCAGATACGAATGATTTATCAGAAATATGTAATAATCTAAATTTATTCTTTGTATTGGCAAGGAACGTCATAAAGTTAGTTCCATCAATAAGTATAATGTTACATCCAATTTGATCAAAATGTCTTATATCAAAATAGTTTACAAACCCTCTATAAAATGAGTCATCCTTCATACCTATATCTGATATCATTCGTAATTTCAAACCTTTCTGTTTGAGTTTAAGTAATTTGAGTGATAGAATTTCAGGATCAATAACGGTAGTGAAATCACTAGCAATAAAACAATCAATATTTGTTGTGGCCTTAGATATCATTTGGATAGTATTTTCTATGATCGAGTTGGACACCACCCTAATTTCATTATCGGCAGAACGGTTAAGTGACAATTAAGACATATCTACACAATTGATTACAATATAAAAGATATGTGGATGCACAAGATAAGGAATCTGTTGAAAAGCACCATACAAAAGCCAATGTCAAATGCCAAATGCGAATGGATAACCGAAGTTAATCAAGCTGAGATTTTTAAGACTGGAAGATTGTTTTTTTGAGCTGAGAATTAACGGTACGTGAAATAGGTGACATTGTAGAGGCTGCTAAAATTCGCAATATTACATTAAGCCTTCTACAGGAGCAAATCCATGATAATACGGAATTTGGTACAGCTCGTCCTTTGGTGGAATCTCTACAATTGATATTAGATGACCCTCAGGATCCTCGATAATTGCATGCTTTCCAAAAGATTCTTGGGCAATCTTCTTATGAAATTTGACGTGCTTATCCTCTAGCTTTTTACAAACAGATTCCAAGTTACTGACATTGAATCCAACTAGCATGTTTGGAAATCCTTTCTGCTTTATGCGTGCAGGGTGTAATGCTAATACTGCACCTTGGCCCTCATTCTGAAATTCAACCCAATCAGGTGACTGGTTCTTTATTTTCAATTCAAGAGTATCTCTATAGAAGGCTATACATTTTTGTAAATCCTCAACCAAAAGAATGGCGGCACCTAGTCGTTTGAACATTCAATTCATCTTAATTCTTTTGACTTAAATTTGATTCGGTTCACAATTATTAGTACTAGAATAATTTTGATATTGACATTTGCTAAAACAGACTAAAAATTAGATAATGATTTCTAGTGGAGACTATAATTGCAGGTGTAAGCAGGTGTATGTCAAAATATCCATACTACTACTACAATAGAATACTTGTTAACCTGTAAGAGTTGATAAAGAAGAGAAACAATAACAGTAGCGGATAATAATTTCTCAGAATGGTAATTAAATGGATTTGTAGAATAAATCATGATTTTGGAAATGGTATTATGACATGTTGTTTTAAATAAAGTATGCCCAACTATAACGAACACATTGTAAATATAGTCGGTGACGCTGAAGAGGCGATATGTGATTATCGGACCTGTCGCCATAGGCTTTCTGAACATGGTTCCTCAAGTCGTATTTGTAGGTGTTCTCACCCGAGTAATAAGGCGATTGGAATAAATTTTCCATAGATTGCTTCGTTTACTTTTATCGGTTTGTTTATTGGTAATTGATCCATAAGCGTATGACTCACAAGTCAGACGCAGACGCAGGTAATAATCGGTTAATCAGGATATCTTATAACAGAATTATAATGTCCTCACTTCAATTTATTCATGACAGAATCAACCTTCTGATCAAGATTTTGTTCCTTATCCAATCTTTCATCAATATGCACAATAGAGATTATTCTCTGGATTCCAGAAGACTTGACAGCTTCATGTGCAATATTTATCGCATTCAGGATGTCCACCATGCTACCCGATTGAATTTGAGTTCCGAGCGGGGTAAGGGTTGCCTTCAGGTCTCTGATTCCACTAATTGCATCAAAAGCTAGTGCTATTTCCTTACTCATACTTGTTCCTGAACGAGATCCTACAGGGACTAGACTTATTTCTGCGGTAATCATTCTATAACTTCACATTCAGAAAGAAATTATTTAAGTACTACTAATTATCGAATCCTATTTGATAGGAAAAGAAAAATAAATATCTCTAATTGAAGACAATCTTTTGAGACAATCAGTTATTGTTGTTCATTTCTTTCTATTGTTATTACGGACTGTTTGAAAGATGAAAAATTGTGAGGTGTATTATTGGGTTTTATTTAGGACTAAATTGCTTGTTATGGAATTTGATAGTGGAGCAGTCTTGTTCACGTCTGTAAATAATACAACGGTAGTAATAGATTGCATCGTACTGTTTGGTAAACTGGTAACAAATTGCTGGAAACCATTTTTATCTGCCTTGAATCCATTTGGAATAGATGTCGTTTTCATTAATGTACCATTCGCCGTATATATTTTCATGGTTCCACTAATTTGTTTATCTACTGTAGCAGGATCAGTAACCGAATATGTCGTTGTTACCTTAATTTGTTGGACGTTCTTACCTAATGGTAAATAAAACTGGGCGTCATTTAACTTCAGAGTTATCTCCTTACCATGATTCGCAAATACCGATTGCTGTACAATCGGAAGAATAAATACACCAATCACGATAAATAGGCCAATATATCTATAGTTTCTCGTTTTATTATTCCAGTTCATTCAGATATTCACCTTTCTAGTCATAGAATATCATTTGAACATTTAATTCAAACTCGACATATATTAACGGTAGAATAAGCAGAAGCGATTTTAATTAACTGATAGTCTATAATATTTGATCTTGATACCAAATAATTTGCTCATTTTAGCCTGACCACTGGAAGTATCAGTAAAATCACAACCAAACTTCCTAACAACCATGCTATCTCATATCCCAATCCTCTGACTATACTGGAAAATAAAACCGGTACCCAAAAGACCCCAAATAATGAAACACCATTAACAAAACTAACTGCGAGAGTCTGATATTGAGGCTGAGCCTTGTTGATTTCTTTTGCTTTTGCATATACTATTACGAAACCTGCCGATAGGAAAAATCCTGTTACAATAATGGAAACTATGATTACGTATAATGAATCGGTGGCGAAACCTACCAAACTGAATGCGCTAAGAATACCTGAAATAAACAGTAATTTCCTTGCATTCCCAATTTTGTCGTATAGTCTTCCAAAAAAGGGGGATGAAAGAAGAGCGACGACCAAACTTAGACTTCCTATTAGCCCCGCATCAATTGGATTGATCTTCAAATGATCCACAAAGTAATATACACTGAATGTCAATATCATGCTCGATCCTGCTTGAAATCCAAGCAATGTGAATCCAAGGATTATCAATGACCTGTTAAATAATGTGTCAAAAACATGAGATACCTTAAGCTTAAACTCTTTCTTTATTTCATCCACGTCCCTTAACAATGCACTACATAGCATAATGGCGGTTGATATTCCTAATCCGCCACTCAAAATAAGTGTGGCTCTCCAGCCAAGAAATTCAGCCAGTACCACCCATCCAAGTAATCCTACAATTCCACCCAAGGCATGGGCCGAATTTAGCAATCCAATACCTAATCCTTCGGATTCTTTTCCTAAATATTTTGAAACGAGAATAACACTTGGTCCAAAGAAACAAGCCATTCCCATACCGATTATGAATCTCAATACAATAATTTGCGTAGTATCACTAGCTAATCCAGTTACTAATACTGCCGATGAAGCAATCATGATTCCATATATAGCAATATTTCTTGGACCAAATTTTGCAGCCATGATTCCTGCAGGTACTTGAAATAGACCTACTCCGAAAAGAAAACTAGCACTTATTATTCCTAGCATGGCAATGTCTTCTCTAAAATCCGAAGCTATTAGATAGAAGATAGAAGCAATGTTAAACCAATTAATCGTATATACTACTCTGGCAAGCATTAACGAAAGAGTCGCGAGTTTATATTGTTTCAATATATGATCACTACTATCCCTAAGATTGTATTGCTTGTAAAAAAGGACTGAACATCCGTTCCAATGTCAAGAAACTTTAGTTTTGACCTAGAACTACGTAATACTCCCTAATATCTTCAAATGCTTTTATTTTTTCTTCTCCTAATTGAATAGATTCTAGATTGAATTTTTGTGCAACCTTTTCCATTGTATATTGTGATATTACGATTTGATCCGCTTCAGCAATTCCTTCTAACCTGCTTGCCAAATTCACATGAGTTCCTATTACAGTAAACTGATCCCTTTCTTGACTTCCCATGAGTCCAACTAGAACAAAGCCGGTATTAACACCGCATTTTACGTCTATACTTATATCAAAGTTAGAAACCGTCTTCCATATGTCCAGCCAATTGTGCTTAAAATTCTGGAATGCCTTCTTGAGATTTAAAGCTGCGAGAATTGCGTTTGAGGCCCCAATTGAACCATCATCTGGTTCTTTAAATCCAAAATAAGCAAGTATACCATCCCCAATGAATTTATCAATAATTCCGCCATATTCATGTATAATCGGGACTGCTACGCCAAGGTATTCATTGAGAAATACAGCAATTAGCTCTGGATGATCTTTAAAGACTTCGGTTAATTTTGAAAAATTACTAATATCCCAAAAGACAATAGTCAATACTCTGTTCTGAATTAGGGTAGCAAGAGGGTCGCTCAGATATTCAATAATTGCAGGGTCTAGTTGTCTCTGAAGGCGAGTTAATATTTTTTGATTTGCGTTGTCAGATATACCCAAGTTTATATCGTCCAAAAATTTGGTTTTCTCCTCTTCTGTCATCTGCTCTTCCGGTTTGGATAGCATACCAATCACTCCTCTTTCAGAAGGATGCATAGTACAGTAGTATGGTATACTTTGTTGATTACTATCAATCTTAACAGTTGTGGATTCCCCCGGCAACATACTGCCAGTTTGAAAGAAAGGACTTTGCAAAGTTGAGTTTGCATCTCCCGAAATCAAATTATGTACTTTAATATCTCGATTGATCCAAGTTATTGATTCACCCTTGACAATCTTAACAATCCTAGGTTCAAAGTACATTATTTCATTAGTATTCTCTTTAAATCTAGGAATGACAACAAATTGTTTCAATCAATTCTAAATAATTGTTAGGGAATATAACCTTACGTACTTTTTACCCTATTTGGTTTCAGACTTTCATTCTATACAGAATACAAATTGGAAATTAATACAAATACGACATAGAAAAAGATCTTTATCCCAAGAAAGATATTAATTATGGTATTCGGGGTTTACAATTTATGGAAGGTATTCAAAAGCTAAAGTGTAGTTCCTGTGGGATTACATTCATGTCCGAAACTAATAGTCCACTTTGTCCTACATGTTCAGAGAATTCAAGTGCTCATCATCATGGAGAAGAACATGGATGTGGCTGTGGTGGTCACTAACTACTTTTTTTTAACAATACAATATCTATTTAGTATTATCTAGTACTATTTCAAGTATCAAAATTACTTGATATTTTTTACTCCATTTCTTTACAAGAATATCAAATCAATATACACTAAAATATTTCGAACTATTCTCGGCAATCCTTTAAGATCCATCCACAAAAAATATAGTTTACTTATTTTCTAAATCTGACCTTAATCTTTGAGTTATGGAGTTTTCTTTAAACAACAACAATCTCCAACTCATCATAAGCATCTTTTACCGACAGTTCAACCAAATCATCCTCATAGATTAATAACCAATCTCTTATGCCAACAACTGGAAGCTTTCTCACAAATATTTTACCTGTTTGAATCAAGTTTGCTTTTATGTATGCGTACCGCAAGGGGACTTTATTTTCAGGATTTTTGATTTTGAAAAGACTTTCTTGAAGTTCTATGCCAGGTCGACCTCCCTGTATGTTAACCATAACATTTTCTGCATATCTGTTTTGTATTTTCGCCGTAACATAGCTTTGCCCTATTTCAAAGCGGTCTATATTCAATAATACTTGAGATCTGACAATAGGCGCCATCGGTATTTCATGAAATAATTCTTTAGATATTGCGTCAAAGAACAAATTTCAAATCAGCAATCATGTGTACATCTATTCTATTTACGATTTTCCATAAATCTTGAAGGATAAGTTTGTCCAAGTTCAATAGTTTATTTACTTAATGACTCAATGTTAGTTGTCGCACTATTCCTTACTATATTTTGTAATGCAAATATGATTCCGATTTTTATGACACTTTAATATATTATTCTAACTTACTCTACCTGTCTTGATCACTCTTGACGAGCTGCTGTTGTTATACGATTACTTTGGTTATCCGGGCATTTTACTCGTGAGCTTTATTATCAGTATATTGTTCTTTCTGCCAATACCCTACTTTCCACTTCCTCTTATAGCAGCATTTGACAAGAATTTGGATCCTCATATCATCTCAATTTCTGGTACTGTTGGTGCTGTTGCCGCAAAAATGATCATCTTTTATCTTGCTTATTCCGGACGCAATATAATCACCAAAAAGTCAAAAGGAAGAACAATGTCACTTCAAAAACTTCTGGGCAAATATGGATGGATAGGAGCACTTGTGGCTCCAATAATCCCATTTTCTGAAAATTTCATTTACATCACACTGGGTCTTACAAAATACAACCCATGGAAGTTTGCAGTATCCGTATTTGCTGGAGTACTATTATATAATGAGTTTATAGTATGGATTGGAGTGCTTTTGGGACGACCATTTGTTCAAAGCATTATTTCAGAATTTACAAACACAGAAAATCCAACCAGCATCATCATAGCCATAATTCTCAGTAGCACTGGAATCCTAATTACTTTATACTTGCTAGTAAAAGTAAATTGGAATAAGATCATAGGGAAAAGGTTTCCGTGGACCAGAACTAATAATACGAATGAATAAGATTATGAATCTAACATTAATTATTGCCCATCCTTACTAATTTGATATTCTGCAGTTACTTTGCTGGATATCACTTTGCAGGATATCAAATTACCACATGATATCGCATGGATTCTGTCGAGAAAGGTATTAGTAAATCTTAATTATATAACATGTTATTTCTAAACATATTGCATTATTGGGTAGGCTCTTTTTGCCGTATATTGGATGAGAACCAAGGTATTCCATTATTTCCTGGAGGTGTGACTGCTATATCTGACATCATCAAGATAGTTGCCGATATTGGAAATCAAATTCCAGATAAATCGTGGATGCTGTACTTACTGGAATTGTTTAATATTCGCAATTTACCTGTTGAACTGAATCTGATTTGTCAGTTTGACAATCAAGATTATTTTGAAGCAATTTTTCAGGGTGTTAATAGGTACAGGTTTAAGAAAGTATTACCAGTGGTTGGGCATTCATATCTGCGGATGATTATGATGTACAAAAAAAATAGACAAATTAGATATACTCTTACTGATCAACTCAATGCAGAAACAGAGACCTTTGATTTTCCCCTTGACGGAACGAACTTTGATTATATTGGAGCGAATCAGTTTACTGGGATTGAGTGGTGGAACAAGACCAGTAATTTTCCTTACTCAATCAGATATAAAGTAGAAGTATCTCAACTCATGTCCGGATTTTTAGATAAGGATGACCCTGAGTCAATTACTTTTGTTCCTCATAATTCATTGATACCAAACAATGATAACTCTGGAGCAGGTTATCCAGTATCATTTCAAAATGTAATGTTAAAAGAAGGTTGCGTTTGTTATTCAATTGAACCTGGCAATTGTAACAATGGAATTCATTATAGTATATAATGGGAATATAGATTCGACTTTTTTCTTCAATATTTACTATCCATCTTCAACAATAAATCAATAACGAGTGAATTATTTTTACCTATTATATTCTAAACAGTTGAATTGAATATTTTCGTGTGATATCTAAGGGACAAATAAATTTAATATTTAGTTAGAGAATTAAATGGCATGATTTTCCCGAATTTTCAATAAACTCAAAGTTTAAAGCATACTCTATCTCAAGTATTTTTAATTGATAGGATGGATGCTTCTTATATTAGCTATCCTAGTTATTTTGGCAGTGGTAGGATTAGGTTGGGATACATTTTTTGGTGGCGTGAAGCAGGGCGCAGAAAAAATTGGAAGTCTTCCACAAGTAAAAAATCTAACCGATAAAGCAAAAAGTGAATTTGATAATATTATTGGTAACTCTACATTAGATATTATTGCAATTACTCAGAATATATGAAATGCCATTTTCTGCTTAAACCTTAATTGTGTTATGAAAGGGAGTTGCCAGCCCCGTGTTTGGCATCCCTTCCATCGTTGTTGAAGCTATGTACTTTCGGTGAACGGAGCCAAAAACCGAAAGCTTTTCCCTGATTAATTGTGCACAACAAAATTTAGAATGATTTACTATGCATTATCTAGAGTAATTCTGTTTTTAAATAGTATACTATTCTGCACGTCGCATTGGTGAAAGAAGATTGAAAGAAGATTTTTAGAATGACAGGAATTCCTACAATGGACTGAGTAATGTAACAGATTTAAATGATAGAGTAGAATATTGTACATGCTCTGCAGCATCTTGAATAATGGAGACGGTAACTGAATGACACAGGAAGTCTCTGGTAGCGATAATTTAAAATGTCAAATTTGCGGTATAATGTTTGCAACTCAACAAGAGAAGCAACAGCATATGAAGTTAGAGCATCAGAATAAGGAAGAGCCTACTGGAGTTGGCTAAATGATTCTACAAACATCTGTATTTTTAATGATGTGTTGATAATCTTTTGAAATGACTATTTTAATGGAGTTTTACGATTTGGTTCCAATTACCCTGTACAGTAATGTTTAAAATTATAATCCATATAACCTCAATTTCAAATTGCAAATTTGTAACTGGTATATAAATATTATATGCCTTACTAAAATATGATACATATAGGATATTGGGCATCCCAAGAACAATATTCAATGCAGCAACTAATTGATTTTGTGAAAGAGGCCGAAAAAGGAGGGTTTGAAAGGACGCTTACAAGCGATCATTTTCATCCATGGTCTCACACTAATGGACATGGAAACTTTACATGGGTATGGATTTCAGCAGTCGCTGAAAGAACAAGAAAAATGAAATTCTTAACAGGAGTTACTGCAGGTGTGTACCGATATAACCCTGGAATAATTGCACAAGCATTTGCATCATTGGACGTATTATATCCCGGGCGTATTGGACTTGGCGTGGGTTCAGGGGAAGCTATGAACGAAGTACCCTTAGGATTTGATTGGCCGTCTGCAGAAGTTAGGGTTGAGAAAACAATCGAAGCTATTCAAATCATAAACAAATTATGGAATATAGATAGGACTTCGAAAAATTCAGAAAGATCCTCAAATATTGATTCTGAAGAAAATAACAGCCGTGAAGCGAGTATAGAAGAGGATGGTTTTGTAACATTCAATGGAAAATATTTCAAAATTAAAAACGCAAAACTGTATACTCCTCCTTCCACTAATATTCCATTGTATATGGCAGGCTCAGGTCCTCAAGCAATTAAAGCTGCTGCTAAATATACTGATGGTCTAATCACAACTTCAAAACCTGATCAAGCCGGCGAAGCCTTTGATATATTTGATAGTGCAGCGCAGGAAGTAAACAAGGATCCTGATTCCCTCCAAAAAATAGCAAAACCAAAGGTGTCTTATTCTGAGGATTATGATAAAGCTTTCAAAGCATGTGAGTTCTGGCGTACTACACAGATAGATGATGCATTTAATACTAATATAAGTGATCCAAGGATTTTAGAACAAAAAGCACAACAAGAGGTATCTGATGATGAACAGAAAAAATCAACAATAATCGTTACTTCTATTGAGGATCTAATAACCCCAATCGAAAAATATTTTCACGCAGGATTTACACAAATATATGTACACAGTACGAGTCCAGATGAAATTGAATTTATCAAATTATTTTCAAAAAAAGTGTTGCCCTATTTTAGAGATCGATCAGAATGGCAAATAGCTTAGATATTCTACATAAATCCGCAAATATCCAATGATCATGAACCTGACCGTTTCAGCATATCACTAGCGATATAGAACTTGGTAGTGATTTTATCTGTAATATTTTTAGTTGCAGATTATTTGATGTATGGCTGCCAGGACTCCTGGGGAGGAAGTATTTCGTTTGGGCTTGTAACCATAACCTAACTACTAAATGTAATAATGTGCAAATAACAATGTCTAGTGTTGGCATTAGCTAAAGTTTCAGAAAGTGATAGAAAAAAAATTATTTGGAATTTCATGGAAGAGCTATGGGAAAATTATCTAAATGCCTTAGAAAATAATTTGCCAACCAAGTTTAATCTGTTGGATTTTTTTAACTTCGGAACATTGAAGGATGGCTTCAACGAAAATGATAAACTGTATGTCATCAAACAGTATGCCAAGGAATCAGGTTTTATCAAAATTATTGGCACCGAAGTATCTGTAACTAAAAAAGGACTAAAGGAATTTCAAAAGGATATCCACGATTGGGATATAAACACGTAAAATACTTGGTGTAGGATAGAAGATAGCTTGACTTACTATTCTAAGAATTCATAATTTACTGCGGTCTGTTAGTGACTTCTCTACGTTATAAAAGACATCCGCCCTGCTATAACCAGTTTCCGTTATAAAATCCTTGAATGTTTACAACTATCCTAATTATTGCTAGGGCATAGTAATGTGGACAACATTACTTAAAATAGTTCATAAAATTGAAGATTCCAAGGCCATCATGTAATAAAGAGTTTTTTTTGACATTAGATATTATGGAAAGTTCAACTCCACTATAAACACAATGTACGATATATTGAAGGTAATGGGTAAAGATGCAGAATTTCTTTATGACACAATTGACGCTTACATAGAGAATGCTAAAAATGCAAATAAACAAGAACTGGCCGAGATGTGGAAAAAAATAAAGTGCGACAGATTAAGTCATTCAAATATGTTAAAAGACGCCCTAGAAAAGAAATCTACAATAGATAATTTATTTCGTTACTAAAACAAGATCCTCTTGTGGAGAACTGTAACTTTTTTATTCTATTTTTTACCAAAACAATGCTGAGTATTCTATATTTAATTGAGCTTCTACGTTTATGAATGAAACTACAGCAAATAAATAAAACCTATTCAATATTTGAGTCCGACAAACTACACAGTGAACTAAGGATATAGAATGGATATTCTATCAAGTCTGCGTTAACAAAAAATGAAGAAAAAAGACGTTAATCTTCTTCTTTCTCTTCTTCCTCTATCGTTTTCTCTTCCGTCGTGTTCCCGAATTCATCTTTCTTTTCTATCTTAGTTTCCTTTTTCTTTTCTACATCGTTGTCCATGCAATATAATAACGCAGCATGGTTTAAATTGATTATAGGTCGGCTTATTTCTGTCGTAGGATGTCTACCGGTTTTACTTCAGTTTGCACAGTAAATAGGTATAAATTACTTCTAAAAGATACCTAAAAAAGAAATAATTTTTTTACTGCGCGATATCCCTATTCAACAGTTCTTGAATGTTTCTGTGATTCTATTTTGGTCAAAAAGTATTTTAAAAGTATTTTTTGATCTGAAAGACCTCTTTTTCTCCAAATGAGATTGTATACAATATGCGATATGAAGTACCAAATTATTGAATTTACGAGTATCGTGATAGGGAATCCGATAAAATAGGTCATAATTATTCCAGTTATTGTACCACCTGCAAGGAATGGGATTTGCCGTTTTATTGCGGTTATCGTAGTATGGTCCAAAGAGTACAAAAAACGATACACAACAAAGTTAATAATTCAGTCTCATCTCCGATCGCAAGACTGAAGGTTCATCAACTCTTCTATCACTGACGGTTAATCTGGCGCAGACCGACAAATTCACCTATTTTTATTTTGTAGTCCAAGTATAAATGTGGATTACCTGAAGGAGTGACTGAAACGAGAAAACCTAATACGACACTGGTCAGTTATAATAAGAAAAGGAACTTTGAGAAGACCAGCGAACCCAAGGGCATTATAAAGACAATCGACAAAGGTAGGAAACTTTTGGATTTCGTTGTACAGAAACATGATGCAACTCGTTTGCACTACGACTTTAGGCTGGAATCCGAGGACGGTATTCTTAAATCGTGGGCTGTACCAAAGGGACCGTCGATGGATCCCGGCATTAAGCGATTAGCTGTACTGGTAGAAGACCATCCATTGGATTACTTACTCTTCGAAGGAACGATCCCTCATGGAAATTACGGGGCTGGTACTGTAATCGTGTGGGATACTGGAAGTTATAGCAGCGAGGATAATATTTCGGACCAAATGAAGAGAGGGAAAATTTCAGTACAACTCTATGGTAACAAACTGAAAGGTCTTTTTTCTTTGGTCAGGACGAAAAGGGATAATCAATGGTTATTAATTAAATCGAGAGACGAATATGCCTTAAACGAGGATGTGACAGTTAAGCAACCAGACTCGGTTCTTACTGGTAGATCGAATTCAGATATTGAATTTGAAAATGAGGGCTCATCTATAAGTAAACAGAAGTCCAATGGTAAAGAGATTGAATCCTTTCCACAAATAATGCCAATGCTAGCTTCACCTGTTGAAAAGCCCTTTAACAATAAAGGATGGGTCTTTGAAATAAAATGGGATGGCGTCAGGGCTATTTTATTCAAGCATAAAAAAGATATTAAAATTCAATCAAGAAATGGCAATGACATTACACAAAAATATCCTGAAATAGTAAACGAGATTAAAAACTCTCTAAAAGACTGTAAATCTGCTATAGTAGACGGAGAAATTGTTGTTTTAAATGATAACGGTATTCCAGATTTTCACGCTCATCAACACAGAATGAATGTTCAAAATAGTAGAGAAATAATGGCCCTTTCTGTAGAGACTCCTGCCACCTATTACCTTTTTGATATATTATATAAAGATGGTAAGGATCTCAAGTCTCTAAACTACTTAGACCGGAGGAGGATATTATCAAGTACGATAAAAACCAACAAATCAATCAGAATATCTGACTATATTGAAGAAAGGGGGATCGATATCTTCGATAGTACCAACAAACTGAACCTAGAAGGAATAGTGGCCAAACACAAGAACAGTACATACAGAGAAGGTATCAGATCCAAAGAGTGGTTAAAAATCAAGAACTCTAAAACGCAGGATTGTGTAGTCATAGGGTACACAAAAGGTGAAGGTGCGAGGGATAGATACTTTGGTTCACTAGTGTTGGCGGTGTATTCTTCGAAGGAAAAGAAACTAAAGTTTGCGGGTCATGCAGGGACAGGATTTGATGACGAAACTCTTAACTTGGTATATTCTAAAATGAAGAGCGAGAAAATCGACTCTATGCCCGTGGATAAAGTTGCATACCTGAATCGTGAAACAACGTGGCTAAATCCAATACTGATTGCAGAAGTGAAATTTAGTGAATGGACTAAGGACGGCGTGCTGAGAGCACCCGTTTTCTTAAGGCTACGCGAAGATAAAAAACCAGAAGAATGTGTTACGGAGGCCGATAACCCAGTGAAGACCTCTCCTGTCGTTGAAATTGTTGACAAGAGTAATGAAATTGCTGATAATAAGAACAATAATAAAAATAATACGCCAAGCACGGTGACAGTTACAAATCCGGACAAAGTTTACTGGAAGGCTACCAAAGACCATCCGAAATTTCTAAAAAAGAATTTAATAGAATACTATGAGACCATAGCCGCTTGGATTTTGCCATATCTAAAGGATCGACCCCTTTCTTTAAGCAGATATCCCAATGGAATCAACGGTAAGTCATTTTATCAAAAAGACTGGGATCAGAAAAAGCCAGATTTTGTTACTACAGCGGAGATACATTCTGAACACAGGGGAGACAGTATTAATTACATTATATGCAACAACGTTGAGACTCTTCTGTGGATAGCAAATTTGGGTTGCATTGAGATGCATCCTTGGTATAGCAGAATAAAAGACTTTGACGGCTGTAATAGCTCATCTCTATACGAAGAAAAATGTGGGCTCAATTTTCCTGATTTTATTGTATTTGACCTTGATCCGTACATCTATTCTGGTAAAGAGAAAAAGGGACAAGAGCCTGAGTATAATATTCCAGGATTCAAAGCCACAGTCGAAATTGCCTATGAATTAAAAGATATCTTAGAAGGGCTAACAATAAATTCCTATGTAAAAATGTCAGGAAAATCAGGATTGCATGTTTACGTTCCTATTTCCAATAAATATCCTTACGAACAAACTAAAAGCTTTGCTGAGGTAATGGCGAAATTGATGGTTTCTAAATTTCCAACAAAAGTAACAACGGAATGGCGCACTTCAAAGAGAAAAGGTAAAGTGTTCTTCGACTATAACCAAAATGCAAGAGGCAAAACAATAGCATCCGTTTTTTCTCTGCGACCCACTCCGGCAGCGACTGTTTCTATGCCTGTTTCATGGAAAAAATTGGATTCCATTGTGCCGACGGAATACACAATATTATCGGCACCAAAGATCATCAGAACTAACGACGCGTGGCAAAATATCCTTTCAAACAAACAAGACATTAGAGAAATAATTTCTAAGGCAAACGAAATTTAAGGAATATTGATTTAACTTGTAGGCATGTTTGGGTATTTGTTACCAGATTACGAATTTCGTAGTTTATTCGTTTCAAAAAAAATCTAGTTAGTTGAGCGAATATACTACTCATTATCGAATAAGATCAGTTTACAAAGTTACATTTTTTCTAAAAGTTGTTGCTTCATTTTCTGAAATTCAGATTCACTCAAGATCCCCTTCTGTTTTAATTTAGAAAGTTTGTCAATTTCATCAGCGATTGAAATAGTGTCAATACTGCTTGTTGCCTCACCAGTGCTATTAGCTTTCATTCGTCGCCTTATTATTTCTAAAAGCTCTTCAGCCTTGTCTTTAGGGAGGGCTTCAATTACACCTTCTTGATCGTCCTCACCGCTAATATTTTCATCCATCAGTCCTAACTTGCTCTTGTTTACCATCGTCGGCGCCTTGAATAATATAGTTGAAGTAAAAACTCCCTTCTGTAATTTAACACTAGTTATAACGTCGTACGGAATATCAATAAGTTCCGATTTGAAGCCCAGCATGTAAGGGTCTCTTATAATCACTCGTCTGTCAGTTGCTATGACACTATTTGGTGTTAAAGCTGAGCCACCCGGCATCAATCTTGATTCCCTTGCTACAAGCAGTACTTTCTCATCCGAGCTTAATATTTTCTCAATCTTATCAATTTCATTTAATTCATCTCCATCAGTTATATCAGTGTTAAAGGAGTGTTTGTCACCCAACGCCTATCTATCCCTATATGCTAGGTTGACATATTTAATAAAAGCTCCCGTTACATCCTTTATGGGTCGAGGTACAAATACATTAGATTAAATTTAGTATCCATGTATTAAAGGAGACACGACAGGGCGTCAGTTAAATAGTTTCATATACTTTTGAAGTCATCGACGGCTGGTAAAATTACCTTGCTATTTGGACTTTTTGTATTAATCCAATTGTTACTAATTACCGATATGAACCTTGCTGTTATTAACGGTAATCAAGTTATAGAAATCTAGCACTTGTCTAGCTTAATAAAGAATTGAAACTTTACTGACTTTAATTTTCGCCTGCATCTGGATATAATCATTTCTTTTTGTAGAATCAAATTATTAATAGCAATGTAAGCTAATAATATCCATTAATACAACTTTTAAGCATTAATTTTTCCTGGATAGAACACATGAGATATTAACCTATGATAACAGTTATTACAGACAAACATACCTAGGAATTGATTTAATGAATGGATATGTTTTCTACAATAGTCACATTTCATACTTTCCATATATACATATGTTCATTAAAATTTAAATAGTTTTTAATATTAATTTAAGCAAATATTTTCTTGATTAATTTTCTATATGATGCATACATTAAAATGTTTATCTATGCCTAAAATTGAAGCTCACATTTCTTCGACTCCTTGATTGGCTAAATAGGCGAAACTGGTATAGCACAAATATAATAGAAACAATTAAAGGACTCATTCGTTACTTTTTGATAATCAGAGCATGAATCTCATTCTTAAAGGATCATTAATCATTTGTACCTGTATGTGTATTGCTGCTTTATTTCAAATAGCAATTGCACCACAGACATCTCTTGCTGTAGAACCACCTATATCAAATATAAATAAGACTAACTATGGTTTTCAACTTGAATCGAATGTTACTAATGGTACCTCACCAAGCGAAATTGGTTATAGGAATCCAGAACATGGAATCTTTATGTTGTTCCCCTCAAACTGGACTTTCTCCACAAGTGGGCTACCGGAATATACTCAGGTTGGTGCATTTTATGCCCCATTGCAAAATATTTCCGATCCAATCCCTGCGAGATTAACTATCACTGTAATGAGCTATCAAAAAGACATTTCTCTCAAGGAGTTTACTAATATGACACTTTCCTCACTTAATCAAACAGGCCAAATTATGATCTCAAGTTCAGATTCAACTACACTTGCAGGACGACCAGGTCACCAGGTAATATTCTCAACTTTACCAAATATAGGAAATCCTGTTTCATTTGAGATAATGCATTCTTGGACAACAGTAGGCAGCAAGGTTTATGTTTTTCAATATAGTGTTGAAAGCTCTAAATTTGATGCCTATTTATCCACAGTTAAACAGATGTTAGAATCATTGAGAATAGAATAGATACAAGGGCCCACCAAAGCTCAGTTATTTTGCAGATAATAAGTAAATAGTGATATTGAATAACCAATTTGTTAGGACAATTCATAAGTAATATGAGATATATGCCAGACTCTTGATTAGACCACAGCAATTAACTATTAGAAATTATATATGATAAGTGTAGGAGACAGATGGGAACCAAAAGAAAAACGTTAATCATTACATTAGTTCCGATTACGATAATACTTGCCATTACATATTATTATGTTCCAATTTCGAGGATATACCCTCTAGAATTTATGACTATGTCAGATAAATTTGGAATAATGGAAGTATATCCAACAAAACCAGGAGGAAGGGAATGGTTCATTGACATGAATAATCCTACTGAGGATCCTGGGTTCAAGCCTGGATCAAACATTACTCGTCAATTAGATGGTTCATGGGAGATAAGTGGAAGACTTGATAATGGTACATACGTTGGAGAGGTGAGAATGGAAGTCGTTAGACTTCCAGGATCTGAAGAATGGAAGAATGTCGAAATGACAGGGTACGCCAAAATAATTCCGTCTAACAATCCAAATGATTCACTCGTCTGGTCCGTCAGAGGAGGAAAACATAATAGCAGCATTCCTTGTGAAGGAACCGCTCTAAAGGGCGGAATCGATATTAATGGTACTGTTTCTTGGGCAAAAGAGATATGGCATACAGGTGGCTATACTAATAAACGAGCTGAAACACAAGTTACGGATTCCATTATTGGGAGGTGGATTGGATGGAAAGTTGTTGTTTACAATATGAACAATGAGACGGCAGTAAAGATGGAATCTTACCTCGATGACAAGGCCAACAATCACTGGTTAAAGGTTACCGACTTGATTGATAACGGCGGATGGTATGCCAACAGGGCAGATCCTGTATTCTACAGCGCAAACTGTGGAAAGGCTAAAGACCACGTTATAGTGAAAGGAGGACCTTTGGCTATGTTTAGGTCTGATAATATGACATGGAATTTTAGAGACTTGAGTGTGAGAGAAATCCAGCCTCCATTATCACCACTTTCAACCAACCAATCTTTCTGGAGCATAATAAGATAAATTTTAAAAGGATTCATAATATGCAACTAGCATGGAATACGAAGATTATGGTAAGAAGATGCTCATTTATGCAGGTATTGCAATTGTAGGTATATTCTTTGGACTACAGGCTATGTTTGGATTTCCTTTGTTTAAATCATTTGAAAGTGATAGTGTGAGTGATGCAAGAGTTGTAATAAAGGACGCTAGTGGCACTTGTGTTTTAGAAGCCTCTGATAAAATCCCAAGGGTAATTCAGAATTGTCCTTATGACAAAGAAGAGATTGTATCAATAACGTACAAGAAGGGTTCACCAGATATAAGAACACATAATCCAAAATCCTAGATACGGAAACGGGGATAATATAAGAGTGATTTATGCTGTTGTAAATCTTGATTTGTATACCAGAGATCAGTATCCTTATCATAAATAGAAAGCAAGATTTCCATGGAGACATACATTCATACTGTAACTGCTTGAAATTTGTAGTTCGTGAATTACGTGAATTAGATAGTCCAATTCACATTTTGTTCTAAGCGTTATATCTAATGTTCTACATAGTATGATATGACAGAGGATTTTACTAAAAAATTGACTTGTTTATTATATGATACTTTGGTTGATCCCAAATCTGAAATTCAAATATGTTCTACCTGTGTGATAGTAGCAATGTCGGATGAGGATTTTCAAAAACTATATTATATTTCATTTATAGAAAATGTTAAACCTAAACCTATAACCGATAAAGAGAGGAAAAGGATTTTCGATTTGTATATTCGTGCGCAAGAAGTGCAGGTAATAGAACATATTGACATAAAAAAAGGAAATAAATGAAACAAACGTGAAGCATGTAAGAACATTGATATAGAACATTCCTTCCTACGAACACATGTTAATAAACTATTTTGCATTATTTTTGTTGAATTCTATGAAAAAAAATAGTATCCTAGATACACTAGTTTTT
>Ga0193740_1000045_pt1 | contig 31852 bp, 21 predicted proteins | sample L2s1metaG_FD_145072 | JGI IMG/M metagenome (GOLD analysis project Ga0193740, IMG submission 145072) | Soil microbial communities from a riparian zone of the East river system, Colorado, United States - L2s1 | ecosystem: Environmental > Terrestrial > Soil > Riparian zone | place: USA: East River... | reverse complement strand
CGGTCTGCGGCCATGTGTAACCCATTCTTCAAAACCATCTACCTCAGCATTAAGGCTAAGGCCTTTGTGATGATCCATCAGGTTGCGACCGACCTGGTCACTTCCATTTCCTAATCCATTGGGGAAACGTGATGATGTTGAATTCAACAATATAAATGCAGTGGCAACGGTTGAGGCATTCAGGAAAATAATGCGGGCATAAAATTCTTCTGTTTGCCTGGTCTCCGTATCAATGATCTCCACTCCTGTGGCTTTTTGTTTTTGTTCATCATACAAAACTTTATTCACCAGCGAATGTGGTCTCACCGTAAGATTGCCGGTGGCAAAAGCTGCGGGCATCGTACTGGCATTGGTACTGAAGTAGGCACCAAAAGGACAACCGCGATGACAAAGATCTCTTGCCTGGCATTGTCCCCTGCCTTTTACGGGTTGTGTAAGATTGGCCGTTCTTCCAATGATCACTTTGCGGTCATTATATTTTGCTTCGATCTTTTCTTTAAAATATTTTTCTACCACGTTCATTTCAAATGGCGGTAAAAATTTTCCATCGGGTAAATGCGGGACGCCATCCATATTTCCGCTTACACCAATAAAAGATTCAACATGATCATACCAGGGAGCAATGTCTTTATATCGTATCGGCCAATCTACTCCATGACCATCTTTACCATTTGAGCTGAAATCAAGATCACTCCAGCGGTAACAGGCTCTTGCCCATAAAAGTGAACGTCCACCAACAATATCACCTCTTATCCAGTCAAAGCGTTTTGTTTCCGCATACCTGTTCTCCGCGTCGTTGATATAAAAATGTTTATTGTCTTCCCGGTAAGAATAATGACGGGTTTGAATAAAGTGATCCTTTTTGTCTTCGGCAGATAAATTTAACCGGTGAGTGAATTCCCATTGATCTTTTGTGGCGGTAGGATAATCTTTTACATGCTCCACATTGCGACCACGTTCGAGCAATAAAACTTTTAATCCTTTTTCACAAAGTTCTTTAGCGGCCCATCCGCCCGAGATGCCGGAGCCAACTATTATTGCGTCGTATATGTTTTGCGGCAAAGTTTGAAGTTTGAGGTTTGAAGTTTGAGGTTACCAGTTCGATACTCGCCTCTAAGATAACAACAACTTAAAAAAAACAACTTTAATCATAAACTTTCATTCATTTGCGGGTAACTATATTTAAGACTTTTACAATCTAAAGAACATCAAACCTCGAACTTCAAACCTCAAACACTAAAGTGTTTTTTCATCGCAACAGGATAATCAGCCAGCGCAGTTTCGGGATCTTCGAGTTCGGGGTGCCAGAGTTTTTCCCATTCAAAACTGTAATATCCTTTGTATGATCCTTTTGATAAAGCATCAACTGCTTCGAATATCGGCACCTCACCTTGTCCTAATCTTGTGTATTGCGGTTTGCCATCTACCAGCTTTGCATCTTTTATATGCGTGTGATGAATATATTTTTTTAAGATCCTGTATGCTTCTACCGGAGGTTCTTTTGTTATCGTCCACATATTGCAGGGATCCCATACCAATCCAACATTTGAATGACTTGCATTCTGCATGAGCTTGTCAATATCCTGTGTCCATACAAGATCGCCATGTGTTTCCATCAATACCATTACACCGCTTGCCTTTGCATAGTTTCCCAATTCCAATAATCCCTTTACAATAAAATCCATCGTTTCATCTTTATCCTTGTCTTTTGGAAGGAGGTTCGGAAATACCCTGACGTTGGGACAATTCAACTGCTGTGCAAGATCGATATAGGCTTTTCCTTCGTTAATATTTTTTTCCCTGTCTGCTCCTTCGCTAAAATGTAATGTGCATCCGGATCCAAGATCAACAAACCGAAGTTTTTTATCCTTCATTAATTTAAGTGTCGCATCAATATTTTTTGTGCTACTGAAATCGGGACATTTTGGAAGATTGATCTCACGTTTTAATCCGCGAAGTTCTATTCCAGTATAACCATGCTTTTTTGCAAAGTCAGTGATCTTTTTAAGATCCCAATCAGGACAGCCTAATGTAGAAAATGCCAATGGCAGTTTTTCTTTTTTAAAGTCAAATGGAGTTCGTGCAACCGCTGCTCCTAAAAGCAGGGCCGATGATGTTTGCAGGAATTGTTTTCGTGTTGTATGGCGCATCACAGGCAAGTTATGAAATATGACCCGATAGCTATCGGGTTACGAATTTACAAAACAAAGGGCAAGAGGTAGTGTCTCAGTTTGATAATTATTAAAAGAACCACAAAGACACAAAGGCTCTAAGTATCACTAAGAATGTACTTTGTGCAGCCTGGCGTCTTAATGACTTCGTGGTTCAAATCAGAACTGAAATACTATCTGATATCCTGATCTCTTTTCCCTCTATATTTTTTAACTTTAGTAACTAAATCCATGGATCATGAGTTTAACATCCCGCAGAGACCTAATAAAAACATTGGCGCTTGGAACAGGCGGTCTTATTTTATCTCCTGCAATCTTGCGATCAGCCAATATTTATAAAAAGGATCGTTTAGGTATTGCATTAGTTGGACTTGGTTATTACAGTACCGATCTGCTGGCGCCTGCGTTACAGCAAACCAAACATTGTTATCTCGCAGGAATTGTAACCGGCACTCCTTCAAAAGCTGAAACATGGAAGGCAAAGCACAATATTCCTGATAAGAATATTTATAACTACCAATCCTTTGACCAGATCGCTAACAACGATGATATTGATGTTGTATATGTAGTGCTGCCACCATCGATGCATAAGGAGTATGTGATAAGAGCAGCCAATGCCGGTAAGCATGTATGGTGCGAAAAACCAATGGCAATGACAGCAATAGAATGCCAGGAGATGATCGATGCTTGTAATAAAAATAAAAGATCATTAGCGATAGGCTACCGGCTGCAACATGAACCTAATACACAGGAATACCGGCGCATCCTGAAACGAAAACTTTTAGGGAATGTAAAAAGTTTGGATTGTGCAGCAGGCTATAGGGATAATCGTACCGATCATTGGAAACAAAAAAAAGAAATGGGTGGCGGCGTGTTATATGATATGGGTGTTTATTCAATTCAGGGTGCAAGATTGGGAACGAATATGGAACCTATCGCCATCATTTCAGCAAGTACTGCAACCAACAGACCAGAGATCTATAAAAATGGATTGGATGAAACAACTACTGCTGTGTTGGAATTTCGCGACGGTGTAAAAGCATCTATCAGGACCAGCTTTGGTGAGAATATAAATTACATGAATATTGTTTGTGACAAAGGTGAGATCAAAATGGCGCCTTACTCTGCCTACTCCGGCGTTAGGGGCAGTAGTCCGCTTGGTGAAATAAATACCTCTTATAATGTGCCATGGCAACAAGCCAAACAAATGGACGACGATGCATTGTCGATCATAAACGGAAAAGCAATGCTTGTTCCCGGTGAAGAAGGGTTAAGAGACATCCGCATTGTAGAAGCTATCTATAGATCAGCGGCTACAAAGCAAACTGGTCTAATTATTTTAAATTTTGAATGTTGAATTAATTCAAAATTTAAAATTCAAATTCAACATAGTTAAGCATACATCTTTTGAATATAAGTGGCACTATCTTTAAATTTATCGGCAGACATTTCAACAAAAATATTTTTTACACCGCCGGTTTTTGCAGCTGCAAAAAATTCTTTCCAGTCAATAACACCCTGGCCAACGGCTGCTTCTTTTTTGTCAGCTGTCCAATCAGATAAATGTGCTGAAATAAATCTGCCGGGATGTTTAGTAAAATAATCTGATGCTTTATATCCATGAACTATTACCTGTGTCTGGAATTGCAGCTTCACAAGATCCGGATCAAAGCGGGCAAGTAATGCATCATAGATAAGCTGTCCATCTATTTTTACAAATTCAAAATCATGATTGTGAAATCCAGCTTGCAATCCTGCCTTCTTTATTTTTTCTCCAGCTTTATTTAGCTTATCTGCTGCAGCCTGGTAATCACTTATTGTCGCGGTTTTTGGCAACCAGAATGTGGAGCATATCATTTGTGTCATGCCCATGTCTTTTGCGAATTGGATTCGATCATCAACATTTTCATCATTGAATTCATTAGCACCAAAATGACAGCTTGGACATTTCATTCCTGCATCTTCAATCGTTTTCCGAATGTCTGAAGTTTTTATTTTTGTAAAAGCACCAAAGCCGATCTGTTCATATCCTTTTGGCGAACACATCTCTATTGATCTATAACCCAGGTCCGCCATCATTTTTAAAGTGCCGGGAAAATCAGCGCTTAATTTATCCTTTATTGTCCATGATTGAAAACCGAGAGGCATATTATTAGCTTTAGCGTTTGCAAAAAATTCAGCTGGTAATTTTGATAAAACAAATGCGGCGGCTCCAGCTTTTGTTGTTGTTGAGAAAAATTTTCTCCGGTTTATTGTTTTCATAAAATGTTTTTTATTAAATGAATACTTTATTGTTTCTCTTCGACCTCAGCCCTTCATCATTTTTTTTTCAGAAGACCCTACATCCCCTCTCCTTTTGGAGCATTGATGGGGTTAGGTTTTAATTTCCTCTTAATTCTTTTCAAATCCCAATAATCGTGGTTCTCCTATATTTGATCAGGCCCCCATCCACTTCTGTATTCTCTTGTCAAATATTTATTCGCATCAGGCACATTCGTGATCTTCATAGTGGCCGCATCATATCTCAATAATTTATGTGCCCTTAATGCAGCTGCATATAAATTAACTGCTTCAGTCAAATATTCCGCCTCTAAAAAATTACCGGGATATTGTTTACCGGATTTGCATGCTTCCACAAATAATGGAAGAGCTGCAGAAGTTTGTTGTACCTGGTTTTGGTTGCCTGGTATTATTGGATTCACTTGAGGTTCCATTTTTTTACCTGAAATAATTTGCGGGTTCTGAATATTGAAGCCAGCAAGTATCTTTCCAGTATCACCAACAAACATCATTCCCTCCTGTGGCAATTCTTTGTTCTCACGGGTCAACTCTTCTGGTATTGGCGGTCTCATTCCGCCATCATACCAACAAAGATCCACCGGTCCCCTATTTCCATTGGCAGGGTAACTAAACCGAACCGTACTTGCCATAGGGAATGAAAAATCATTATTGATGCGATAAGGAACAGCGCCTTTAAAACCACAAACATGACTGCGATGCGGTTCAATAACTGTTGGTGATGTTAATTTCAATGCATTGAAAACTGACCATAAACTATAGTGTCCCATATCAGCCATTGATCCACCACCGAAATCATACCAGCCACGGAACACCATATGTGTATAATCAGGACTGTAAGGACGATCAGCTTCGGGACCTAACCAAAGATCCCAGTTGAATCCTTCCGGGACAGCAGGTTTGTCGGCAGGCAGATCCGGATATTGTGGCCATACGGGACGGTTTGTCCAGTTATGCACTTCTTTTAATTTACCAATTGCTCCAGCATTTATCCATGCCATCACTGTATCCATTGACCCATTTGAATCCCAGGGTATCAAATGTGTAATGACCTTTGGATTGCTGCGTGCCATCTCGATCGTTCTCTTTCCTTCTACCAAACGATTTGAAATTGGTTTATGCACAAGTATATGTTTGCCTTTTTTGATTGCCGCCATAGAAAGTACCCCATGTAAATGATCCGGTGTCATGATCTTTACTGCATCAAGACCTTTTTCTTTTTCTAAAAGTTCCCGCACATCAGCATAAGCAGTGCAGGCTTTATAGTTTTGTTGCTTTACTACTTTGGAGTAATAGGCATCAACGATCGCTTTTCCGTTGTCTCTTCCACCGGCAACTGAATTATCACCACCCGGTGTCCAGTTCGGGTCCTGTATAGTTTTACGAACTTCATTTCTTAAATAATCTACACCCCAATCACGGTAACCTCTTGCTTCTTTATTCGGATCACAAACAGCAACCACTTGTATTTGCGGCACAGCAAGCATTGGTAATAATTCTCTTATACCTTGTGTGCCTATACCAATGTATGCAAGTGTGATCTTATCACTCGGCGCAATATAATTTGGACCACCTAACACAGCTCTCGGAACAATTGTAAAACCAACCGCTGAAGCCGCGGTCATACCAACAAATTTTCGACGGGTTAATTGGGAATTAGATTCAGCATTGTCTTTTTGAACGTCATTAACATCGACATCCGGTTTGATATCTTTTTTCATACAGAAGCTTTTATCGTTAGAAAAGTGAGAGAGTAATGGAAAGTTACGGCATATGAGGATTGCCCGATAATTATTTTAAGCGTTGAACAGTCAATTCGTCCAAATTCAATGTTTAAAAACTATTTGAGTCTATCAAAAATATCTAACCCATGCGCCTTTGCTGTTTCTTGTGCCTCATTATATCCTGCATCCGCATGCCTAATCACTCCCATTCCGGGATCATTTCTTAAAACCCTTTTCAATCTTGCTTCAGCATCATCAGTACCGTCGGCAACGATCACCATCCCTGCATGTATACTATATCCCATACCAACTCCGCCTCCGTGATGCAATGAAACCCAACTTGCGCCACCCGCTGTATTTACCAATGCATTTAATATTGGCCAGTCAGCAACCGCATCGCTCCCATCTAACATGCTTTCTGTTTCTCTATTGGGAGAAGCTACACTTCCTGTATCCAAATGATCACGACCAATCACTATGGGTGCGCTGATGGTACCGCTTCTTACCAATTCATTAAATGCAAGACCTGCTTGTTCACGTTCTCCTTGCCCCAACCAGCATATACGGGCCGGCAAACCCTGGAATGCGATCCGCGTTTTGGCAAGTCGCAACCAACGTTGCAATCCTTCATTCTTTGGAAACATGTTTGCAATAAGTTTATCAGTGATCATTATATCATTCGGATCACCACTCAAAGCGGCCCAGCGAAATGGTCCTTTGCCTTCACAAAACAATGGACGTATGTAAGCCGGTACAAATCCGGGATAATCAAATGCATTTTCCAATCCTGCTTCTTTGGCTCTTGCACGCAGGTTATTGCCATAATCAAAAGTGATAGCACCTCTTGCCTGCAATTCGATCATTAATTCCACATGTCGTTTCATGCTTGCATAAGCAAGCTCTAAATATTTATCAGGGTTCTCTTCCCGCATAATAGTTGCCTGTGTATTATTAATTGTATGCGGTATATAACCGATCAATGGATCATGCGCTGATGTTTGATCAGTCAATGTATCCGGAATAATATTTCTTTCGATCAGTTTCTCTAATAAGCAAACAGCATTGGTAAGTACTGCAATTGAGATCGCTTCGCCATTCTGTTTTGCTTCCAGTGCACGGTCAATTGCGTCATCAATATTTTCAAACCATATATCGCAATACTTTGTTTCAATTCTTTTTTGAATACGCCACAGTTCTACTTCAGCGATCAATGCTACCCCTTCATTCATCGTTATCGCCAATGGTTGTGCGCCACCCATTCCACCAAGACCGGCCGTTACATTGAGTGTTCCTTTAAGAGTTCCGCTTGAGTTCGGAGTTCGAAATTCAGAGTTCCGAGTCGACTCGTGACTCCCGACTCCTGACTTCCGATTAAAATGTTTATTGGCTATCGCAGAATATGTCTCATAAGTTCCCTGTACTATTCCCTGTGAACCGATATAGATCCAACTGCCAGCCGTCATTTGCCCATACATCATCAATCCTTTTTGTTCGAGTTCGTCAAAATGTTTCCAGTTGGCCCAGTTGGGAACGAGTTGGCTATTACTTATTAAAACTCTTGGTGAATCTTTATGTGTTTTTAAAATACCAACAGGTTTACCTGACTGGATCAACAGTGATTCATCATTCTCTAAAATTTTTAATGCTGCAATAATGTTATCAAGTGCTTCAAAGTTTCTTGCAGCTTTTCCTCTACCGCCATATACGATCAGATCATCGGGACGTTCAGCTACTTCGGGATCAAGATTGTTCAACAACATTCTTAATGCTGCTTCCTGTATCCAGCCTTTGCAGCTGAGTTTGTTTCCAGTTGGAGTTTTATATTTGATGGCATCGTATCGTGTTTGAGTAAGTGTTGACATATGAAATATTTTTTTGAACCATGGAAGTGCTTCCTTCGTGTCGTTGTGCCTCCGCGGTATATTACAAAAGTCGCAATAAAATAAATATCTTCATTCCATGAGTATACATATTAGTGCAAAGCCGGGGGAAATTGAGAAGATCGTTTTATTGGCCGGTGATCCTTTAAGAGCAAAATATATTGCTGATAATTTCTTACAGAACGTAAAATTGGTGAGCAGTACCCGTAATATCTATTTTTTTACCGGCACCTATAAGGACAAGCCATTGACTGTTGGCGCCAGCGGCATGGGTTGTCCAAGCATTGGTATTTATTCTTTTGAATTATTTACCGAGTATGAAGCTGATTGTATCATTCGTATTGGCACCTGTGGTGCGTATACAAAAAAAATGAAATTGTTTGACCTGATAAATGCTGAAACAGCCTGCAGCGAATCTACTTATGCTGAATGTGCATTTGGATATAAGAAAGATCGTTATAAACACCAGGGTGATGCATTTGATATTATTAATAAAACTGCTGCTGAGTTAAATCTTGAATTAAAGACTGGTACTATTCATTCCGGTGATGTTTTTTATCGTGCAGAAAAAGATAAACCTGCCATTGTAAAAAAATATAAGTGTCTCGCCGCAGAGATGGAAGCATTTGCCTTGTTTGCCAATGCCCGGTATCTAAAAAAATCTGCTGCTACTATCCTTACTGTTTCTGATATTATTCCCACACATGAAAAGATCTCTGCTGATGAAAGAGAGAAGGCTTTATTGCCAATGATAAATTTGGCGCTGGAAGCTGTGGCGAAAATGTAGTCACAATTCCAACACACTTATGGCTCTCCACCCTATTAGGGTCTTGTCATGCCGACGAAGGAGGCATCTCAGGCGTTTCCAAATATGATCCAATTCAAAACCTATTAGGCTTTTCCTTTGGCGGCCAATGATTGCACGCAGATTTATTAAGAAATATCCAATCAGGATTTTTAGTTTTAATAAGAGTTTCTTTCTTCGCTCTATTCCATCCTTTCAATTCCTTTTCCCTGGCGATCGCATCATTCACATACTGAAACTCTTCAAAGTAAATAAGATTGTAGCAATAAAATTTACCAGCGAAAGTTTTAGAAATTCCTTTATTGAAATAATGTTCTGCTAATCGTGATTCAAGATTGTTAGTTACGCCAATGTATAAGACAGTCTTTTCATGGTTGGTTACGATATAAACAAAATAGAGGTATTGTTTATAAATGTACATAATGGTTAAGGGTTAATACCTGAGATTCCTCCTTCGTCGGAATGACAAGAGTCATTATATTCGAAACATACCAAAGTTCTTGTTTAGCGTAATATTTTTATCGGAAGCAAACTCGTTCACTTTTTCTACAAAAGAAAAATCTTTAATAATGCCGGCGATCTGATTAATGTCATCAGCAAAGATGCGATCTTCAGATGCGAAGCTGACATGTTTACGAACATTATCATGAGCAAACTCTAATACTTCAGAACTCTTTAACGGAGAACGAAATTCAATTGCCTGGCAGGCGGAAAGCAATTCAATAGCAAGTATAAATTCAAGATTATCTAAAACCCGATTTAGTTTTCTTCCGCTGATGCTTCCCATACTTACATGATCTTCTTGTCCCAACGACGTTGGAATGCTATCAGCACTTGCAGGGAAACACAATGTTTTATTTTCTGTGACTAATGCCGCCGTTGTGTATTGTGGTATCATAAAACCACTGTTCAATCCAACATCTTTCATTAATAACATTGGCAATCCCCATTTGCCTTCTAATAATAAATAACAACGGCGATCGGAAATATTTCCTAATTCAGATGCAGCAAAACATGCATAATCTAATGGTAATGCCAAAGGCTGTCCATGAAAATTGCCACCGCTAATTGTATCATCAGGTCCAAGAATAATTGGATTATCTGTAACAGCATTCAATTCTATTTCGGTTAATTCTTTTAAATGAAGCCATGCATTACGGCTTGCACCATGCACTTGCGGCATGCATCGCAAACTGTATGGATCCTGTACACGGCCACAATCAACATGACTTTGCATGATCGCAGAATCTTTTAGTAACAACCTTAATCGCTGTGCTACTAATTTATTCCCATTAAATGGCCGCAGATCATGTAACCTTTCATCAAAGGGAGCTTTGGTACCAGTCAATGCTTCCAAACTCATTGCACCAATTATATCTGCAGCCTCCAAACAATTATGCATTCGCTGCACTGCTTTTACCGCAAATGATAAAATGAATTGAGTGCCGTTGATAAGCGCCAATCCTTCTTTGGGTCCAAGTGAGATCGACTTGATCTTTTCTTTTTGAAAAATTTCTGAAGTATGTTTTCTTTCCCCTTTATAATAACATTCACCCAAGCCAATCAAGGGTAAAAACAAATGAGATAACGGTGCCAGGTCCCCGCTTGCTCCTACACTACCTTTTTCCGGCACAACTGGTATCACATTATTTTCAATATGCCATATTATCCTTTGAATAGTTGATAGCTGTATGCCACTATACCCTTGCGCCAGTGCTTGTACTTTTGTTATCAGCATCAGTTTCGCGACTTCAACCGGAATAGGATCTCCCACCCCCACACTATGGCTTTGTAAAATTTTATATTGAAGTGTTGCAGTATCTGCTTCTGAAATTTTTGTATTGGCTAAAATGCCAAAGCCGGTATTGATCCCATAAACTGTTTTATTATTTTCTATGATCTGTTTAACATGATCATGAGATTCATGTATTTTTTTTGATGCTTGAGCATTAATTATGCCCTTTATCCTTCCATTTGCAAGTGCAATTGCATTTCCAATAGTAAGCGTATCAATTCCGTAATTAAATATTTCCGACATAGCAAGTATTTCTGGCACAAAATAAGGTAGATTCTTTTATCTTTGCCGCTCTTTAAAAAGGTCCGGTAGCTCAGTTGAATAGAGCAATTGCCTTCTAAGCAATAGGTCATTGGTTTGAATCCAATCCGGATCACAAAAACCTCTCCAAGAGAGGTTTTTTCATTTTGCTTAACTTCAAACCTCAAACAATAAACTTCAAACCATCGATGGATGTAAAAATAGAGCCACATTGGAAGGAAATTCTTAAACCGGAATTCGATAAACCCTATTTTCAGCAGATCGCCCTGCATTTAAAAACAGAAAAATCCCAAAACAAGACCATTTATCCTCCCGGCCCACAAATTTTTAATGCATTTGATACGACGCCGATCGATAAAGTAAAAGTGGTGATCTTAGGACAAGACCCTTATCATGGACCTGGACAAGCTCATGGTTTATGTTTTTCCGTACAAAATGGAGTGCCGCCACCGCCATCGCTAATAAATATTTTTAAAGAATTATATGAAGATGTTGGAGCTCCAATTCCCAATCATGGCAATCTTACACATTGGGCGGAGCAAGGTGTGTTTTTATTAAATGCCTCACTTACTGTTCGTGCAGGCGAACCAATGAGTCATTCAAAAATTGGCTGGGCCGATTTCACCGATACCGTGATCAAAAAAATATCCGGAGAAAAAAAACATGTCGTGTTTTTATTATGGGGAAGATTTGCACAGGAAAAAAGAGTTTTAATTGATGAAAGCAAACATTTGATACTGCGGGCTGCTCATCCTTCGCCATTATCAGCACATGCAGGTTTTTTTGGCTGCAAACATTTTTCAAAGGCAAATGAATGGCTTATTAAAAACGGGATAGACCCGATCGATTGGAGGCTTTAAATAAAATCAAAAGTGAAAACTTAAAAGTCAACATTGCAAATAAAACAACTCTTCTAAATAGTTTTTACTTTTCCCTTTTAACTTTTTACTTTGCCTACATGATAATCTCACAAAACTTAAAATTAGAAACAGACAAAGTAATACTTCGTCCGCTGCAGCATTCAGACATTGTTTCTTTTGCACGACTAGCAAATGATGCATCGGTATGGAGGTATTTTACTTTTTTATTAAATAAAGCCGCAGAACTGCAGCGCTGGGTAGAAACTGCAATAAAAGAAAGAGATGAAGGAAAAAGAATTCCATTTACAATCATTGAAAAAGCAACAGGTGAAATTTGCGGCAGCACAAGTCTTGGCAGTATTTCTTATTATGATAAAAGAATTGAGATCGGTTGGAGCTGGTTGGCGAAACATTACCAGGGAACCGGTATAAATTTTCACGCAAAATTCTCTATGCTTAGTTATGCATTTGATGTGCTTGCTTGGGAAAGGGTGGAAATAAAAACAGATAACCTGAATGAAAGAGCCAAACAAGGATTAAGAAAGATCGGCGCAAAAGAAGAAGGTGTATTACGCAGTCATATGCAAATGCCACTGGATCGAAGAAGAGATTCTGTTTTTTTCAGCATATTAAAAGAAGAATGGCCAAAAATTAAAAACTCAATTTTTAAAGAGATAACTTCTTTCCAATATTCAGAATGAGAATTATAAAAGAAATAATGGGTCGTGTATTTGCCTTATGGGCACTGATCACTTTTCTCATTACATTCCTTATCATTTTTATCCCATCAATGTTCTGCTGGCTGATACCCGAACCAAAGGGACAGGATATTTTTATAAAGATCGCAAGGATATGGATGAATGTGTGGCTTACTCTTGTCGGATGTCCTATAAAAATAAAAGGCAAAAAAAATTTTATCCCCGGCGAAACATATATTGTTACCTGCAATCATAACTCATTGATGGATGTCCCCCTTTCCTGTCCTTATATTCCCGGACCAAATAAAACGATCGCTAAAAGCAGCTTTGCAAAAATTCCTTTGTTTGGTTTTTTTTATATGAAAGGGTCTGTATTGGTTGACAGGAAAAGTGAATCAAGCAGAAGGAAAAGCTTTGAGAAAATGAAAGAAGTACTTGAAAAAGGGATGCACATGAGCATTTATCCGGAAGGCACCAGGAACAGAACTGCCGAGCCGTTAAAAAAATTTCATGATGGTGCATTTAAGCTAAGCGCCGATACAGGCTGCCCCATTATTCCTACGATCATGTTCAATACAAAAAAAGTTTTACCAATGGGTAAAACTTTTTATTTCTGGCCACATAAACTGGAAATACATTTTTTGCCCGCAGTCCCGGTAAATGAGAATATATCTTATTCAGATCTAAAAGAAAAAGTATTTGCACTAATGAAAGATCATTATGTAAATAATCTTTCTTAATCACTGGTGAAGTATCTTGTACGATTGACTTTAAGATCCTGCAACATTCCCGACTTAGGACTTATTGTAAAACTAAAATAGCGGTAAGGTCCTACCGGTGTCACATTAATTGATAATTGCCAGCAATGCATTTCCCTGTTGATGCTCATTGTAAAGGTCTGCAGGTCATTTGTTTTGAAATCATAATATCCATTCATCGAAAAATTCCATTTTGGCGTCAATGAAAAACTGCCACTGAAGTTTAAGTTACTGCTGAATTCTTTTTCAAATCCACTATAATCTGCTTTTCTTCTTTCGCTGTAGTACATACTAAGCCCCAGGTTTATACGCCACGGGATATTAAAATCAACAAAATCGGATGGATTTCGCCGCATATAATCCAGTTGGCTTTGCGCATCCGTCGAAAGCAATGGATCATTCAATAGGTCTTGTTCCGTTTGCTTTCGTTCTTGTTCCTTTTTTTCATCTCTTGGTTTACTTTGAAAATCTGTTGACATGGAAAGACTGCCACTTGTAAATCTTCCTAAACTAAACTTATCTCCCTGCCATGCATATTTATTTATAGGGTTCCCTTTTAAATCTGTTTGGTAAGGATTCAATATAGTGCTGGCCGTTATATTAATTTTATCAAAAAGTGTGCTTCGCAAATAAAAATTAATAATGCTAAGCTTCATTGAATCGGCGATAAAATTATAGCTGCCGTTAAACCCAAACCCATCAAGCAAACGGGTCTTTTTCGACTTAACAGTAGTGTCTTTGGATCTCGTCTTCATCTCAAGATTATTATCCACTCCAAAACTCATTCCTGCAAAATCATCCTGGCCATAATAGCCAAAAAGAGCTCCTTCGAATTCTGAAAATGGTATTACTGTACCCGCAGTATCAACTTGAGTTTTGTACCAATGCGATTTTGACAATGATGGAGAATAACTAAAACTCATTTGAGGGCGAACGACATGCCTTATCGAAGTTGCTTTTGCTCCTTTGAAATTAAAAGTACCATATAAAGCTGTATTGATACCAACATTAAAAGATGCCCGATGATCTACATAAAACCCTTTGGTTATTGTAGTATCAACTTTTGACAATGAAGAGTTCCAACTTCTCCTGAACTTTTGTGCTATCCATGTATTTTCATAAGATATGCCTGGCGCTACAAGGAATTTTCCACCAAGTATAGGTGGCAAGGAAAGACTAAGTGGGAAATTATGTTTACCACCCCATTGCAACGTATCGAGAAGATCATCAACGCGAACTGCAGTATCATAAAATGAAACCTGGCTTCTTACATTTCCATTATAAGCGATCCCTAATTTATCATACCATTTCGGTGTACCGGTAATATCCTTTCTCTGAAGTGGGTAAAGCGTATTTAGCGTATAACTTATATCCGGCAAATTTAAATTGATCAAATGAAGCTGGTTATTCTGATTATGATTTGCACTAACGGTTAAGTTTGAATTTTTAAATGTTTTTGCATAAGTAATAGAAGAGCCTAACTGGTTTTGAAAATTCTTATTCACATTATTAGGGACATATTGATTATAGGTAGTGGAACCGGCATTTACATTTGCAGAAAAACTTGTACCCGGCCTTGCACGACTATCGGAAGAATGATTCCACATAATCTGATAGCTCTTGTTTACCAGGTAATCAGGATCACCTTTAAAATTGTATTTGGTATTTTGAATACTGAAATTCATTTGACCCTGGTAGCGGTATCTTTTCCGATAGGTCGGGACTACATTAAAAGTCCATCCTCCATAAGAATAAATATTGGCACGAGTGGTTATGTCAATATATGGACTTAACACTTTATAGTATCCCAAACCTTCAAGTCCTAAACCAAAATCTTCATTGGCAGTAAAAGTGGGAGCTAAAATGCCTGAATGTCTTTTGCTGCTTATTGGAAAAAAACCAAAAGGTAAATAGAGAGGAACTGGAACACCTTCGAACTCCGGGTGTACAGGGCCGGTTATTGCAACTTTATTATTTACAATTTTTATTTTATCATACCTAAAGCCAAAATGCGGATCGTCAAGATTACAGGTACTAATGGTTCCTCTTCGGGAATAAACTACATCGCCAATTCGTTTGGCGTATTCACTTATCATTACCATCTCCCCCTGCATTGTATAGGTATTCTTTGTAAGTCCTTTTTGCGTTTTAAAATTAAACCGGATCGTATCACTTTGAAATTTGTTTTCGGCTTGTGAAAAATGTGCCCTGTCAATAAGTTCACCGGTGCTATCAACACTCTTTACTGCCGTTAGAATTTGTGTTTCCTGGTCAAGCTCCATTTTTGGAGCGGTCAGTTCAATGTCTTTGTAATTTGTTTTTGCTTTTCCATAAAGTATCACTTTTTTATCCTTTACAAGAATCACAACAGAATCTTCTGCTTCATAGTCGACCGGAGCTTCAAGAGAATCCTTTGACAGCTTCAGATCGAATGTGTCGACCCTTGTTATAGAGGTATCAATTAATGCTTCTTTGGATAACGAGTCTCTTTTTAAAGTATCAGTAGGATTTATTGAAGGTCTTTTTATAAGACTGTCCTTAGTTTTTTGCGGTACCGTATCCTGCAGAGGTGTTAATGCGGTGTAAAAATTTTGAGTATAACTATAATTAGCGCTACTTTTCCACGTTTGTGTAAAGAAGATTGCAGTCAGTAGGCCGGCAAAAAGGTATTTTGATCTAAATTTGTGCAGTAGCATAATAGTGTTGGAAAACAAAAATATATCATTCAGATTTAAAGGATTTGTGAAGATTGAAAACTAATCCGTTAAAATTAATATCCACCATGTCAAGGCGAATTATTAGCGTTCTTATTTTCGTTGCAGTTTTACCCTTTGCATTTGCATTCAAAAATGCCCCCCTCAAGAAGAAAGGGGTTCAAACCATTATTATTGATCCGGGACATGGCGGTAAGGACCAGGGAGCAAAGGGAGCAATTACTACCGAGGCCCAGATCTGTCTTTCAATAGGATTAAAGCTTGGTAAAGCAATTGAAGAAAGATTTCCCGGCATAAAGATCCTTTATACGAGGACAACGGACGTACTTCCCGGGAATAAGCCAGATAAAAACCAGGCACTCCGCTATCGTGCCGAATTTGCCAATCAATCAGGTGGCGATCTCTTTATTGCTGTTCACGTAAACTCAGCTCCTAAAATAAAACACAGGGTTGAAAGCGGACATAAATGGGTTGGGAAAGGGAAAAAAAGAAGAAAGGTCAAGACATACAAATATTATTATACCCCGAATCTTGCTCACGGAACAGAAACCTTTATTTGGGCCGCAGACAGAAGTGATGATAAGTCAGGTACCATCACGCCTGATGATGAGTTTGGAGAAACCGACAGCACAATAACTATCCCGGAAATCAATGACCCTGTAATGAAGGCTTTTCAATTACTATATGCAAAAAAATATTTTGAAAGCTCACTTCATTTTGCCAACCTTATAGAAGCTGAGTTTGTAAAAGAAGGAAGGTTCAGCCGCGGTGTAAAGCAAAGAAATGATAAGGGTATTTGGGTATTACAAGCTACAGGTATGCCAAGTGTGCTTGTTGAAACTGGTTTTATAAGTGATAAAGATGAAGAAGTATATCTTGATAGCGATAAAGGTCAAACCGAGATCGTACAAAATATAACAGATGGATTAGCCAATTATATTGCTTCAAAAGAAAAAGCCCCGGCCAGTAATGGGGGAAAAAGTCCGGATACAAAAAGTGCTCAAACTGATGCAGCAAATCTTAACCGCAAGAATGCTTCTACAGTTCCGGCCAATAAACGCTGATAGGCCACATTTTATCCCCGCTTTTTAAAGTTTTAAATAGCTAGAATTATTTTATTAATTTGGCATCCTGTAAACATATAGGGAAAACAAATATTCATGAAGATCAGCAACGAAACCAAAGTCGGGATTTTAACTATTGTCGCTCTCACACTACTTATCGTAGGTTTTAATTTTTTGAAAGGCAAAAATGTCTTCAATAAGGAGAAGCATTTATATGCAGTTTTCTCAGACCTCGGCAGTCTTCGGAAATCAAATGAAGTAAAAATGAAGGGGCTTCCCGTTGGAGTCATTTATGAGTATACAGAGATCGATAAAAATCTCAGTGGCATCATTGTTACGATCACCATGAAAAGGGATGTGAACATTCCAAAGGACTCAAAAGCAACGATAGAATCGGAATTGCTTGGAAATGCTTATATGAATGTAGCTCAAGGCCAATCCATAGAATTTTTAAAAGATGGTGATACGATAGTAACAGACCGGGCCAGCTCTTTTTTTGGAGATGTGAAAGCGCAGATCACTCCAACTTTAACGAGTGTAAGAAGTGCGATCGATTCATTGAAAATAGTTTTAGGTGGTCTTAATCGGTTGTTTGATAAGGACACTAAAGGAAATGTTAGTGAGATCATTCGCAATCTTAAACAAACAACGAGCAGTTTGAATAGACTTTTAGATGCAGAAAGTGGTGCTTTGGCTGCAACACTTAATAATGCAAATTCAATTACAGGTAATCTTAAAAAGAATAATGATAGTATCACAGCAACAATAAGCAGCATTAAAAAAGCGGCAGATAAATTTTCGGGGCTGGAAGTACAACCCACTATCGATACATTACAGGCTACCATTAATGAGCTTAAGACTGTATTAGGTAAATTCAATACAAACGAAGGAACTCTTGGTTTGTTAATGAAAGATCGAAAACTTTATGATCAGTTGAATAGTTTATTGTTAGGTGTTGAGATCCTGTTTGATGATATTCGTGTTAACCCAAAACGATACACCGGCAGTTTGATATTTAACAGAAAAGATAAGTCAGGCCCTTTAACTTCGCCTGCGACAAAGGATACCATTCCGCAAGGCAATCAAAAATGACCCTGATAAAATTTATTCGCTTTTTACTCATCTTGTCACTGTTTACAAGTCCTCAATTTATTTTTTGCCAGGAATTACCAACTACAAAGACATTTACACCTGCAGATACAGTTCGTACAGTTGAAATACTTCCGGGTTCAAAAAAATTAGAATACCGCAAAATTGATTCTGTTACCGAAATAACAATAATCTCAGGTAACGTAACACTGAAACAAGGCAATACCATATTTAAATGTGATAGTTGTGTGATCACAAAAAGAACCAATCTTTTCGAGGCTTTTGGAAATGTTCATATCAACGATTCTGATACGGCGCATGTGTACTCAGATCATCTCCGCTATCTCACTGATAGAAAAATTGCTTACTTGGATGGCAATGTCAAATTAACTGATGGCAAAGCTGTTCTCACAACTCCAACATTGGAGTACGATATGAACACTAAAGTTGGCATCTATCGAAATGGTGGCAGGCTTGTAAATGAAGAATCTGTTTTAACAAGCGAAGAAGGTTATTACTACGCAGATATAAAAGATGTTTATTTCAAAAAGAATGTAAAGCTGAAAGATCCTTCTTATGATCTTCAATCTGATTCATTATTATATAATACAGGTACAGAGATAGTAAGATTTATTGCAGAAACACTTGTTATAGATAGCAGTGGTCGAACCATAAGAACAAGAGAAGGTTCTTATGACAAGAGAACCGGTAAAGCCGAATTTGGGCAAAACCCTATCATCACAGATAAGGACATCCAGGTAACAGGTCAAACCATCAAAAGCGATGACAGCACCGGTATTACGCAGATATTCGGCAGAGGAATAATTGTTGACACAGCAAATAATACAACTGTGATCGCCGATACAATTTTTTATAACAAAAAGAATGAATCATTTCTTGCTTTTGCCAAGCCACTAATGATCGTTGAGCAGGAAAACGATTCCATTTTTATAGCTGCAGATACTTTATTTTCTGCCAGGCTTACTGACTTGTATGAATCAAAAGATTCTGTTGCAAAAAAAGATACGTTGAAAGGAGTAAAAATTGTCGATACCAAAACAAAGGACAGTACGAACAGGTATTTTGAAGCATTCAGGCATGTTAGAATTTTTTCAGATTCATTGCAGGCAGTTTGCGACAGTTTGTTTTATTCATTTAAGGATTCTGTATTTAGGTTGTATGATGATCCTGTTGTTTGGTCAAATGAGAACCAGGTAACAGGTGATACTATTTTGCTTTTTACTAAAAATAAAAAAGCAGACAGGATGCAGATATTTAAAAATAGCTTTTTAGCAAGCATTGTACAATCGGAAATATTCAACCAGGTAAAATCAACCCGCATGGATGCGTATTTTATTGATGGGGATATTGATTCCGTTCGGGCACGGGGTTCGGCTGAATGTATTTATTATATACAAGATGAAGACAGCGCATTTACCGGCATCAACCAATCAAGTTCTGAATTGATGGATGTTTATTTTAAAGAAAAGGAACTTCAGCGTGTAGTTTTCCGAACTGCTGTAAAAGGAACCATTTGGCCGATGAGACAAAAAACTCCAAAAGAAATGCAACTTCAAAATTTCAAATGGCGTGATGCCGAAAGGCCGAAGACAAAGTATGAGCTATTTGAATAAAATTTGTGAATTGTCAATAGTGAGTTGTAAGTAAGGCGCAGTCTTGCCCACTCACAACTTATAACTCACCTCTCACCACCAAACTTTTGCATTTCTTTTAAACTTATCTGGCACCCTTTTCGTTAAACCAAGAGAAAACACTCCGCCATGAAGAAATCACTCCCGTTTTTTATAGCAGCGATCTTATTTTCTGCCTCTCAATTAAAAGCACAGGATTATAAGACAGCCCTTGGCATCAGGCTTAGCAGTAACGGCCCGGCAATAAACAATTCAGTAAGCTTTAAGCATTTTATGAATCCAAAGCTTGCAATAGAAGGGCTTTTCACTTTTGATAATACAGCAGCTATCGGCGCATTATTCGAAGTTCATAATGCAATGCCGTCAACTGAAGGATTGAAATGGTTTTATGGTGCCGGCGCCTATCTTGGTTTTGATTCTGATAAAACTAATACCGATCGTGCATTGATGGGTGCACAAGGTATTATTGGTCTTGACTATAAATTCGCGAACCTTCCCTTAAATCTTTCGCTTGACTGGAAGCCCGAATTAAATATAATTGACAATATCAATTTTGAGCCTGCAGCAATCGGCTTCTCCTTGCGATTTACATTTGGTAAATCCCAGCCTCAAACTGTTTCAGAGTAACCACCTTTATATATCTCAATTATAAAACCCGCATGCCTGCAGCATTCTAGGGTTTTATTTTGTCTTTTTGCAGAATTGCGTTTATTTGTGCGGTAAAATGCAGGAAATAATCATTTGCCATTCACTTTTTTCCTTAACTTCATTTTCACAAAACTATTGCTCATGCGAAAACTTCTACGATCGCTAACGATCGTTCCATTCATCATTATTTCCCTCTGCTCACAGGCACAGGAAAAAACAATTTCAGGTACTGTTATATCAGGAGATGACAGCAAAACTCCTCTCAATGGTGTTACCATTAAAGTAAAAGGGACACAACGATCTGTACTTTCAGATGCAAAAGGATTTTTTTCTATCAAGGTGAATTCCGGAGAAACTCTCCAATTTAGTTATGTTGGTTTTCAACCCATAGAAATTAAACCCGGTGCAGATAATACGCTTAATATAACCTTGAAGCCTTCTGATAATACTTTAGGTGAGGTTGTAGTTACAGCAATGGATATAAAAAGAAATCCAAGAGAATTAGGGTATTCGGTTCAAACTGTAAAGGGTTCGGATATTCAACAGACCCAAAGGGAAAATTTTGTGAATTCTCTACAGGGAAGAGTAGCAGGGCTTACTGTTACACCAACATCTGGTACTGCGGGAGCTTCCTCGGGTATTGTATTAAGAGGTTATAATACCTTGTCGGGTAATAATCAGCCATTATTTATAGTGGATGGAATTATCATCGATAACCAAACCTTAAACTCAAACTCACAAAGTGGCAGTGGTATTGGCCTTGCTTCTGATGGAAATAACAGGAATAATGATAATACAAACCGCATTGCTGATCTTAACCCTCATGAAATAGAAACAGTAACTGTTTTAAAAGGACCTGAAGCAACAGCTTTATATGGCAGCCAGGCAAGTTCCGGAGCAATTGTGATCACTACAAGAAAAGCAAAAGGTACAAACGGCAAAGTACTTCTGAGCTATGATAACAATTTCCGCTTTCAAAAGGTTACTCGTTTTGCAGAAACAAATAATGATTTCGGACCAGGAGAAAGCAATAACATCCCTACCGCTCCCGGCACTACAACCGCTGGTGCTTTTTTCAGATCCTTTGGCCCGACCTGGAAACCCGGAACTACTTTTTATAACAACATTGATAACTTTTTCGAAACGGGGTTTTCACAAACACATAATTTATCAGCAGAATATGGAACAAAAAATGTAGGATTTCGTGTTACGGGTCAGTACTTTGATAACTCAGGCGTAGTACCTTTTAATACATATACAAAGTATAATTTTAAAATTTCAAACACGACAAAGATTGGAAAATACATTTCCATAACACCAACATTTGCTTATATCAATGCAAATAATCTAAGACCACTTAAAAGCTCAGCAGGTACAGCAGGCATTGGTGGATATATGGTTGAATTATATGAGTGGCCTTCCAATAATGACGTAAGAAATTATCAAGACGCCCAGGGGCATAAGCCTCTTTTATTTAATCCAAACCGAAATTCTGATTTTGACAATCCGATCTGGAGTGCAAAAAATAACAGAGCCGAGGATAAGCTCAAACGCATGGTCTCAACCCTAGGAGTTGATATAAATCCTTTCCCGTGGTTGTCTATAGCTGGCAGGTTTGGTTATGATACCTACAAAAACGATGGATATGTATTTACCCACCCCGAATCATATATGCTTACAACAGCAACCGGGGGAAGCCTGGATAATTATTACAGAACGTATAAAGGATACAATCACACCATCACAGCTACAGCAAAGAAAAAATTCGGAGACTTCAATACTAGGTTATTAGTCGGTACAATGTGGCAGGATCTCGAAACACAACAATTTGCTATTTATGGTACCAATTTGAAAGACACATTAAGTACCGATAGCAGTAACACAACTGTTAATACAAGAAGACGGTTATTGAGAAATAATTCTGGCTTACCGAATGTTAGCATTTTCAGAGGTCTCGCCTATTTTGCTGAAGTTTCAGTTGGATATAAGAATTATGCGTTCTTAACCTATTCTCATCGTTTTGAAGAATCATCACCAATTCCAAAAGCAAATAGAAATTATAATTATCCGGGGGCAAGCTTAAGTCTTATTATTTCTGATATATTCCCTGAACTAAAAAAGGGAAATGTTCTTAATTATTTTAAACTGCGAGGTTCTCTGGCTAATACTGCCAGGTTAAATGATCCTTATTCTAATCAATCCTTTTTTGTAAACAATTTCAGTAGTACAAGCCTTCCTGTAACTTACACCTATGGTTTCACTAATGCTAATCCATATTTGACCCCGGAAAATCAAAAGACCCATGAGGTAGGTGCAGAATTGAGATTTTTAAATAGCAACATATCACTTGAAGCTGCTTATTACAATACTCTTTGTACAAACCAGATCGCACAGGGATACAGGGCCAGTTATGCAACTGGTTATATTTTAAATACTACAAATTCCGCTTCGCTGCGTAACCAGGGTTTAGAATTAACATTAAATATAAATGCGATCAGGAATAAGGATTTTGACTGGTCGATCAACTTTAACTTCAATCACATGTGGAGTGAAGTATTGACACTTCCGGAATCAATTGGTATTTTGAATGATTTCTATAACTCTGATACTTATATTTCCAATGTCAGAGCCGGATTGATCAGGGGACATTCTACAGGGACAATTACCGGATCTATATACGATAGAAATAATGCTGGGCAAATACTTATTAATCCTTCAACTGGTATTCCATTAATTAAAACAGGTAATTCTTTGATTGCAGACAGGACTCCAGATTTTACATTGGGAACATTAAATTCTTTCAGGTATAAAAACTGGAGCTTAAATTTCCTTTGGGATTTAAAAGTGGGAGGTGATGTTTATAACGGCACAGACCAGCTACTTACTGGCATAGGAAAGAGTGAGAGAACAGCAAACCGCAGTACACCTGTTATTGTAGAAGGTGTGTTGAATGATGGTCTTCAGAATACCGCAAACCCAACAGTAAATACATTGACAGTCATTCCACAGTATCAGAGCACCTATTATACTACAATGCCCGATGAAGAATTTGTACAAAAAGATGTAAACTGGTTCAGGTTAAGAGACCTCACATTGAATTATTACTTTCCAGATAAAACAATAAAACGCCTGAAAGGGTTCAAAGGATTAAGTGTTTTTGTAACCGGAACTGACCTCGTACTACTCACGAATTATTATGGCGCAGATCCGGCAGTTAATTCAAACAATCCAGGAACAAATGGCGTGGGTGGTTATGGAATGGATTTAGGAAGCGCTCCTACTCCATTAGGTATCAGCTTTGGATTAAGGGCAAGTTTTTAATAATAATTTAATTGAAGAAAAAATAATTTATATGCAAAACAAATTTTTAACCTCATCACTTTTTCTTGGGATCTTATGTTTGTTCAGTGTGATCTCCTGTTCGAAAAAAATTGATGATGCTTATTTAAATCCAAATGCTCCTGTTATAGTTGACGTTGAAGCCATATTACCTGGAGTTATTGGGAGTTTCACAGCATTTAATTCTGCCGCAGGTACAAACTATGGTGTCCAGATAGATGATATTTTATTAGGACGATATATACAATATTGGGGATCTACAACAAACGGAGAGAATTATGGCGGAATGGGTGGCACGATGCCTGCTAGCGACAACACCGGGGGTATATGGGCTGCCGCTTATTATGGCCATGGCCAGAATGTAAATAGAATTATTGAATGGGGTATTCTACAAGAAAAATGGGATTTTGTGGGTGTTGCTCATGCTGTAAGAGCCTGGGACTGGCTTGAACTAACAAACCAATATGGAGAAGCGATCCTGAAAGAAGCATTTAATACCAACCTTTCGCAATTCCATTATGATACACAACCTGAGTTTTACGACAGTTGCAGGGTAATTTGCCATAGAGCTTTGAGTTATCTTAACAGAACAGATGGCAACGTAAACCCTACTAATCTTGCAAAGAGCGATGAATATTTTAATAAAGGAAATTTAGATAAATGGAAGAAATTTGTTTACGGTATCCTGGCCCGCTCATACATTGATTTGAGTAATAAGTCAAATTTTATATCCAGCGGCTTTGCTGATTCAGCTATTAAATATGCAGACCTTTCCTGTAAAACAAATGCTGATAATATATTAGCGACATTCTCCGGCCTCAATAGCAGTAATGGTTTTAATAGTTATTTCGGACCTACCCGTTCTAATATTGGAACCATAAGACAAGGTAGTTATATTGCCAACCTGATGTCCGGTACTAATGATAATGCATTTAAAGGGGTAAGCGATCCAAGAGCATGGTATATGCTGAGTGAAAATGCAAATGGGACCTTTAAGGGAGTAACTCCATGGTTGGGTGTAACGGAATACACAACCGGCGCTAACAATACTCCTACTACAAATTATCCAAAGAATTTTTGGAGGCACCCCACACAAGCTTCAACAACAGGAACGAATGACAGTGCCAGGTATGTTTATGGAAATACAACTCCCTGGCCAATGATGACTGCTTCTGAAATGCAGTTTACTATTGCTGAAGCAGCTTACCGTAAAGGCGATAAGACAACAGCACTTGCAGCTTATACAAATGCTATAAGCTTAAATTTCGACATGTTAACAACAACATACGAGTTTAAGATCCCGGCAGGTCGTTCGATCACACCAGCATCGAAAGCTGCATACATGTCAAGCCTGGCTGTTGTACCACCCAATAGTACAGAATTGACCATGACCCATATAATGCTGCAGAAGTATATTGCCTTGTATGGTTGGGGCACTCACCAAACATGGACAGACATGCGCAAATTTCATTACACTGCAATTGATCCGGCAACCGGAAAGCAAGTTTATGCGGATTTTACACCTCCTCCTACTTCACCTATTAATTACCTGGTAACTACAAACAACGGTAAATGGGTTTATCGATGCAGACCAAGATACAATTCGGAATACTTGTATAATATTCCTGAATTAACAAGACTCGGTGCCTTGAATAACGACTATAATACTTATGAGTGCTGGTTCTCGATGCCATAACAGTTATAAATATTAAAAACAACAATAATGAAATTCTTAAAAAAAATAAATTCCATACTTTGGGTCCTGGCTATATCTGTTCTTTACATGTCATGCACGAAAGAAACTCCACATATAGCAACGAGAGTAACCGATTTCAGTAATTCTGCATCAGTACAGGTTTTTAGTGCAACAGTTAAAGCAGCCAGAAATTATGTTTACATTGATGGGATTCCAGTTTCAGGAATTGCATTAGCGTATGGGGGCATATTTCCCGGCACAGCTTATTCCTTTAAAGTGAGTGCAGGATCGAGATCCGTAACAATAAAGGATACACTACCAGCGACAACACAGGTGCCACTAACATTTACGCAAACTATGGAAGCTGGAAAAAGCTATACTATTTTTACATATGATACGATCACGAGTACGAAACAAGTAACTATTTTAAATAATATGGTAATTCCAACCGATTCGTCAGCGAGGCTTCGCTTTGCAAATTTCATTTACAATACTACACCTGTTGCCAATGTAGATGTATATTCATTCAGAAAGCCAGGTACTAAAGTATTCTCTAACATCGCAACCAACCAGGTCACGGATTTTATACCTTATGCTTCATTGCAAACAGATACTCTTTATGTATATGCCGCGGGCACTACTTCTCCGCTTATTGCAAAACAGCTTGTTCCCAGTTTGGTACCGTCAAGAAGCTACACTTCTGTTTATAATGGGAGCTACAGAGGTACTAAAGCAGTTACAACTTTTGGAACTTATTGATACCAATAATAATTTCCCTGAGATATTCATTAAAAATGTCCCGTTTTATGCGGGACATTTTTGTGTAGCTATACAAGAGAATAATTTATCCAAAGAACATGTACGCAAGCAATATTGATGTGATGATGCCAACCAGATCGGCAAGTAGCATGACGCCTACTGAATACCTTGTGTTTTTTACAGATACCGCACCAAAGTAAACAGCGATGACATAAAATGTAGTATCAGAAGAGCCTTGTAAAACGCAAGCAAGCCTGCCGGCAAATGAATCTGCGCCATAAGCATTCATTGTATCGATCATCATTCCTCTTGCACCGCTCCCTGTTAATGGTTTTATTAAAGCTGTAGGCAGCCCATCAACAAATCTTGTATCTGTTCCCAATGCTGCAAAAATATTTTTTATACCATCAATGACGATCTCAAAAGTGCCGCTGTTGCGGAGTAAGCTAATTGCAACAAGCAAGCCGACCAGGTATGGAATGATGCGAATGGCAGTTTCAAATCCTCCTTTTGCTCCTTCAATGAAAGCATCAAAGATGTTTATCCTTTTATAAATGGCCCCCAATACAATTAAAAAAAGGATCAGCAACAAAATACCATTTCCTAAAATACCTGAAACCAATTGTAGACGATCTGAACTCAGTGAAGTAAGGTACCAAACCAATGCTGCAATGATAGCTGAGATACCGCCAACCCATGCAAGAATAACCGGCTGAAATATTTTTATCTTTTGCTTAAATGAAACCATAAACATTGCTGCCATCGTAGCAACAAATGTTGCGATCATACATGGCACAAAAATATCTGTAGGATTTGCTGATGGAGGTTTTACCGCTGCTCTTGCTGCAATGATAGCTACTGGTATTAATGTTAAACCTGCAGCATGAAGGCACATAAACATCACTTGTGCGTTAGTCGCCCTGCTTTTGTCAGGATTCAATTCCTGTAAACTTTCCATTGCTTTTATTCCAAAAGGCGTTGCTGCATTATCAAGGCCGAGCATGTTGGCTGAAAAATTCATCATCATGTGTCCCATTGATGGATGACCTTTTGGTATATCAGGAAATATTTTTGAAAAAAACGGACCGATGATCCTTGATAAAAATCGAATACCTCCTGCCCTTTCCGCAATAGTCATAAAGCCCATAAACAAAGCCATGATGCCAATAAGTCCAATACAAATTTCAACAGCTCCCTTACATGTATCAATGATACCATTTGCCGGCAGCAATCGAAAAGCTTTGTAAGCTGTACCTTGCTTGGCTACTCTTTCCTTATCCCATACGGCAGTTTTTTCATATTGAAGCTGCTGGATCACATTTACAGGTAAACTGGCAGAATCTACAAGACGGGTAGAAACAGTATCTGTATTTTTTCCTGTTACTAATTGGCTGAATATTTTTTCCTGGCCGGGTTGAAATGTGAATTTTATCGTTGCTACTAAAATGGCAATTATGATAAATGCTGACCATATCCTGCTGAGCGCCATATAGAAAGTTTGAAGTTTATAGTTTGAGGTTTGAAGATAATGTAAACTTCATTACAATAGTTATGCATCCCTGAATTCACTTATCTTTGCGCCTCGAAAAAATAAAGACGTCAGTTGCTGAATAGAATTGATGCAGTATAAGAGTGCGACGCAAAGGAAGCTTAATAGTAATTCTGGTGACGAGCTCATAATAACAAACACTCAATAATAAATAGAAAATCGAATCATGGGTTTACAAGCAGGAATTGTTGGATTGCCAAATGTGGGAAAATCAACTTTGTTTAATGCAGTAAGTAATAGCGCCAAGGCACAGGCAAGTAATTACCGTTTTTGTACAATTGATCCGAATGTGGGATTAGTAGATGTGCCTGATCCCCGGTTGAATAAATTAGCTGAGCTCGTAAAACCGAACAAGATCGTGCCAACGCAATTGGAGATCGTTGACATTGCAGGATTGGTGCGTGGTGCAAGTAAAGGTGAAGGACTTGGTAATAAATTTTTAGGTAATATTCGTGAAGTAGATGCGATCATTCATGTGATACGATGTTTTGAAGATGAAAATGTATTGCGTGATGAAGGAGCAATTAATCCTGTGAGTGATAAAGAAATCATTGATACCGAACTTCAGTTGAAAGACCTTGACGGTATAGAAAGAAAGATCCAGAAAACCGAAAAGCTGGCTCGTGTAGATCCGAAGCTGAAAACTGAATTGGAAGTTTTGATCCGTTGCAAGGAACATCTTGAAAAAGGAAAAAGTATTCGTGTATTGAAATTGAGCAAAGAAGAAAAGGTTGCGGTCGCTGACCTATTTTTATTGACCGACAAACCGGTTTTATATGTTGCCAATGTAGATGAGCCATCAATGCATACTGGCAATAATTTTTCTGATGCATTAAAAGCAGCTGTGAAAGCAGAGGGTGCTGAAATGATCATCATGAATAACTCCATTGAAGCGCAGATACAGGAAATGGAAAACCTGGAAGACCGTTTGTTATTCATGGAAGAATATAAAATGACTGAACCTGCACTCGACAGGTTGATACATGCTACTTATAAATTGCTGGGACTATATACTTATTTCACTGCCGGTGTACAAGAGGTAAGAGCCTGGACAATACATGAAGGATGGAAAGCTCCGCAGGCTGCTGGTGTTATTCATACTGATTTTGAAAAAGGATTTATAAAAGCAGAAGTGATCGGGTATGATGATTTTATAAAGTATGAATCAGAAGCTGCCTGCCGCGAAGTTGGCAAACTAAGAATTGAAGGAAAAGAATACATGGTGAAAGATGGGGATGTGATGCATTTCAGGTTTAATGTGTAGAACCAGGATTTACATCATTACTGAAAGGATTATGAGGATAATTATGTAGCCGACTATAGAATCTCTATTAAGCTTTCGTTGCGTCGCACTCTTGTACTGTATATCTCTGCGGAGCATCACCTTTCCTCTTACTCCATATAAAATCCCATTAATCGTGGTTCTAAAATAGTGCCCTGATCGATGCTCTTCCAATATGCACTGTTCTTGCATGACCCGGTTTTCTTCCTTCATATGCAAAATTCAATTCCAGGCTATTCAGTAAGCGTTTTGTAAGATCAATAGTCCAGAGATAATTACTTCCGGGTAATAATCCATCAAGCATAATATAACTTACTGTTGTATTGGCAGGAGCTGTGTAATCAATATTACTAAAAGTGAACTTCCCGGTTATCGAGCCGTTTGAAAGCACATTGTATTTTGTTTCTATGTTGATAGAATTTGAAGTCGATATCTCACCCCCATACAAAGCATTGTTCTTTTTGTTATCAAATTTATAACCCGTTGCCAGGCGGAATTTTGTTCCCTGGATAAAAACAACCCTCGGTTCGATATTATAAATATCCAATTCATAATTACGATTCGCAAAGCTTGGAGTGTATAAACCAGTTAATCCCTTTTTACCACTAAGATCAAATGTTATAGAACGGCTCAGGTTCAATCTGAATTTTATAGTCCAGTCATTTATCCTGCGGCTTTCATATCCATAGGTAAGCAAGATCTTGCCCTTATTTCGCAGGTTACTGATATCAAAACCCCATTTGCTGCTAAAGCGATTGAATGAAAATGTATTTAGAAAAACTGTATTTAATGTCAGCAACGCAGTATCTGCCAGTTCATATTTAAAAGGATTGAATTCTGTATTTCCTTTGGCTACTGATTTTTTTGAGACTTGTAATGAAGACTTAAGATTGGTACGTGAAATAAGTTTTTGAAACCCTTTTATATCACTTTGATTTAATACAGATCGTGGATTTAACTGGAAACTATAATTGAAAGTGGTGTAATTCGCTTTTACAAATCGATTGGTGGGAGTAAATATGCGAATAAACTTTGCCTGGTCCGGAAACAAGGCTTCTTCAAATTCATTTAATTGCTGAATATGGTCGCTGTTATAGTCATTCCATGCAAACTGACCAGTACCTGCGGGCACTTCCAGGTAAGAGAAATCTCTTTGTTGCTCCTGCCCTGTTCCTAATTCATATAAGACATTACCCATCAACAATCCTTTCCATTCATTCACGATATATTCACCTCTTCCCAGAATTGTTTCATCTTCTTGTTGCTTGGAAACACTATTCAGAACCTTCAATTTTCTAAATGTAGTATTCACTAAGAATTGATGATGCTCGTTGGACAACAACTCTGTTTGCAGGTTCAGATTCATGCTTCTGTCACCACGACTTAGATTTTTGCCAACAGGATATTTATCAGATCGGGTAAAAAAAGTGATCCCATATTTATTCTTCTTTTGCTCTGAAGATCTCAGGTAAGCTGAATATGTATCAAAAGAAAAACTCTGGTTCGTTAAGGTATCTGTATTTTTATCCTTTGTCTTATTTTCTTCCAATACATATCTAAACCCAAGTCTGAAATCTTTTAATCGTTTTAATTCTTTACTAATATCCAGAACAGGTTTTATAAAACTTCCCTCCGTGAATTGAGTTTTAAAATTTGTAAAGAAAAGCTGGTTATTTAATTGCCATCCTCCCAATTTTTGAAATTGCTGGATATTATTTTGGAAACCGTTGTAATCATCACCACGGTGATAATTCATCAACTGGTAACTAAGCGAATTATTTTTTGCATTTTGTAATTTCGCAGATGCTTTAATAATATGTTCATCTGCGGGCAAAGCTTGCAACCCAAGTCCCCAGTCTCTTGTAAATTCCACATTTCGTATTCTCTCCAATGGTTTGAATTTTCCCTGTACAAATTCGTAATCAAAACTTGTGACCAATTCCGTTTTCTTTGCTCCTGAAGATTTCATCGGTGAAGTATTGGCAAACTGAACTTTAGCAGCAATGCCTGCATCATCCCCATTGTCTTTACCAGAAAATGTGTTTATATCATAGTTGCTCACAGCAACTTCTGTCTTCAATGATGTGTTATTGCTGATCTTATAATCAGTCCCTAACGTCATTAATTGTTGCTTCTTTGGTGTAACAAGTAAGATCACAGGCTCAGACCTTCCTTGTTTCACTCCGGCAACAGGCATAATGAATTTATATACTTTACCATTTGCGCCATTTAAGTCGGGAACATAATTACCCTTTCCTTCTCCCACATCACTAAAGACAAGATTATATTTTGCCGCAAACGGGTCAACAGAATATTGATAAAAAGAATCTACACCTGTGCCCGGATTGTAATAAAGTTTTTCATACAAAATTTTTCCCGCATCAAATACAGTATCAATAATAGCAGAGGGATAAAATGCATTTTGAACACTATCGCCAAGATTTGTTAAAAATGTTTTTTGCTTATCATCTAATGTTTGGTTGATCTGTGAGTTCTTTGAATCACTATTGTTAAAAAAGCCGACAAATAATTTTAATTTGTTATTCATTACGAATTCTTGTGATACATAAAGATTCGCATTCAAATAATTCCGGTCAGCATATTCAAACTCCACTTGTATACGGCTGTCTTTGGTGATCATTCTTTGTGGTGTGAAAGTGATCTCGGCCGAGTTATAATTGATCACGTAATCTTGGTCTTCTCCACGCTGTAACAATTCACCATCAATAAAAACTCTTTCTGTTCCTGCTAGAACGATAAAGAAAAACTCATTGTTAGCACCTGTAAGCCGGTAAGGTCCCTGGTTACCT
>Ga0193740_1000044_pt1 | contig 32100 bp, 25 predicted proteins | sample L2s1metaG_FD_145072 | JGI IMG/M metagenome (GOLD analysis project Ga0193740, IMG submission 145072) | Soil microbial communities from a riparian zone of the East river system, Colorado, United States - L2s1 | ecosystem: Environmental > Terrestrial > Soil > Riparian zone | place: USA: East River... | reverse complement strand
GTGTTCAAAACAAAAATGCGGGTGGCAAAAACACGCAGGATGCTATTGTTTTAAAATTCAATTCAGATCTTTCTACTCTTTTATTCAGCACTTACCTGGGAGGTACTGAGAATGACGCGGCTTATGTAATAGAGGTACATCCAACTAATGGGAATATTTATGTAGCCGGCGGAACTGAAAGTGCAAATTTGCCTGGTTCTACCATCGGCACTATTGGCACATCTGTTCATGGTGGTGTTGACGGATTTGTTTCAATTCTAAGCAATGATGGCTCTTCAATTTTAAAAACTTCATATTTAGGAACCAGTGCTACAGACCAGATCTACGGATTGAAATTTGATTTGATGGGTTTTCCATATGTTATGGGTCAAACCACTGGAAGCTGGCCGGTTGTGAATGCAGCATGGAGTACTCCAAATGGAAGGCAATTTATCGCTAAACTGCGCCCTGACCTTTCTGCTTTCGTATATTCAACAGTCTTTGGCAAGACTACCGGGGGCCAGGCTGCTCCTGACCTTTCACCAGTTGCGTTTCTGGTTGACCGTTGCGAAAACGTATATGTTTCAGGTTGGGGTGGTAAGGTGGTATCAGGAATGAATTATCCAAGTTCCGGAGTTGCAGGTTTACCAGTTACCCCTGATGCCATAAAATCAACGCCGGATATCAATGCAAAGTCGGGTCTGGGAGAAGACTTTTACTTTTTTGTTCTGAAAAGAGATGCGACTGCGCAACTATATGGCAGCTTCTTTGGACAGAACGGTGGTGATATTAGGGATCACGTTGATGGTGGCACAAGCCGTTTCGATAAAAATGGTGTGATCTACCAGGCTATTTGTGCCAGTTGTGGCAATACGCTTCCATTCCCTACTACACCCGGAGCATGGTCTACAAAAAAACCTGCTTCGGCTAATTGTAATCTTGCTTTAGTTAAGATTGATTTTGATCTTTCGGGTGTTAGAGCGGGACTACAGTCGTGGATAAATGGCCGTCCGCGAGATACTGCAGGATGTGTTCCATTAACAGTTGTATTCAGAGATACGGTTCAAAATGCGGTTAATTATGAATGGAGTTTTGGGGACGGTTCTCCAAGAGTAACTACAATCGATCCTACTACCACCCATACGTATAATGCTGTTGGAATCTACAGGGTCATGTTGATTGCGATTGATTCCACTACCTGTAATATCCGCGACACATCTTATTTAAATATAAAGGTGTCGGATCTGGAAGCTAAACTGGATTTTCAACCAATAAAGTTGAATCCCTGTGATTCGTTTAAATATCGGTTCGATAACCTTTCCAATGCGCCGCCAGCAAGGCCGTTTACTTCTACCTCTTTTACATGGGATTTTGGAGATGGATCGGCCAATATAACAACCGGTCCGGGTAGCGTATTCCATAACTATACTTCTGCCGGAACTTATAATATAAAGCTCATTTTAAACGACTCGGCTTATTGTAATTACCCCGATACCCTTATCAGGCAGTTGAGAATTGCTTCGCTCGTAAAAGCTGATTTCGAAACACCACCCAATGGATGTGCCCCCTATAATGCACAGTTCACTAATACTTCGCAGGCTGGTTCACAATTTACCTGGGATTTTGGAGATGGTAGCCCGGTTTCGAATCAGATTGATCCAACACATCTTTATCCCAATCCAGGTACGTATACCATTAGACTGGTTGCCATTGACTCGGGTACGTGTAATATTATCGATTCAACCAAATATACAATCACTGTATTTGGTAACCCTACAGCAGATTTTACCGCTACACCGCAGCCACCTACCGTGAACACACCTATAACGTTTACAAATCTTTCAAGCCCGGATGCGGTGCGCTTTAAATGGGATTTTGATGATGGTGATTCCCTGGTAACGACTTCAAGAAATCCTGTTTCGCACGAGTACAATGCTACGGGCAAGTACAATGTTTGTTTAATTGCATATAATCAGGCCAATTGTCCGGATACTATATGTAAACCTGTTGAGGCCTTAATCAATCCTGCAGTTGATGTGCCCAATGCTTTTACACCGGGCAAATTCGGGCCAAACAGTACAGTTTATGTACGTGGCTTCGGAATTGCAAAGATGAAATTTGCTATTTGGGCAAGATGGGGGGAAAAGGTATTTGAGACGGGTTCTAAAAAGAATGGGTGGGACGGGCATTATAAAGGCAAGTTATTACCAATGGATGTATATGCTTATACTCTAGAAGTAGAATTTTCTGATGGAACCAAAACAACTAAAACGGGAGATATTACGTTAATTAGATAGAGGAGCCTAATTTGAAAAAGTTATTTAAATATCATTTTTTAATTCTTTTTAGTGTGATTCTGTCCACATTTACTTATGGTCAGGATTTGCATTTTGCGCAATTTTTTAATTCGCCATTGACCACAAATCCTGCCAACACAGGTTTTATCCCTGATGGTGATTACCGGCTGGGAATTAATTACCGCAACCAATGGTCCTCAATAATGACATTACCTTATAAAACCATGAGTGTGTTTGGTGACGTGCAACTGATGAAAGAACGATTCGAAAACAGCTGGATAGGTTTAGGAGGAGTAGTTTTAAAAGATGTTGCGGGTAGTGGAAGTTTGAGTTCAACCAAAATTTATGGTTCTGTTGCCTATCACCAAATGTTGGGATATTCCAGCTTATTGAGTTTAGGATTTAATGTTGGTTACGCAAACAAACAAATCAATACGACAAATCTCAAATTCCCTGACCAGTTTGACGGCCAGTTTTTCGACAATAAACTTCCTACTGCAGTTGTTCTTGATCGCAATAATATCAATTACCTGGATATGCAGGTAGGAATGAATTACGCGTATTTTCCAACTGATAAAGTTTACGTAAATGGTGGTTTTTCGGCCCATCACGTTAACAAGCCGCAGGAATCATTTTTTACTTCTTCGGATCTTAGCAATCGCGTTCCTGTTCGATACATCGGTTTTTTAAACGGTAGCTTTAAAGTAAATGATCAATGGATAGTCAATCCAAATATTTACTATACAACTCAGGCAAAGCTTCAGGAAATTGTTGGCGGCTTAAATGCGCATTATAATCTTTCAGGCGATGGCACGTATCAACTGATAGGAGGCGTGTATTACAGGCACAAAGAGGCATTAATTCCAATGGTCGGACTGGGATGGCACGATTATACGTTTACATTCAGTTATGATGCGACGATGTCTTCATTAAAAAATTATAATAACTCTCGTGGTGCATTCGAATTTTCATTAATTAAACAAGGAGTAATTAATCCAAACGGGAATCGTATCACTCCGTGTCCCACATTCAGAACAAGCTATTAGGCAAATTGGAGTTCAGCATTTAACTGTTTTAGCCGATTTTTACGTGAAAAACAGACCATGATTGCAACACCAAAATCATTGGCAATCGAACATTTAGAGGCTTTCAGGAAAGTTGTTGGCCATTCAGCTGTTTTTGTTGATAAGGAAGTGTTAAGCAATTACGCTCATGATGAAACAGAGGATTTGCACTTCCTTCCAGATGTTGTGATCAAACCATCAAGTGCACAAGAGGTCAGCGCTGTTCTCACAATATGCAATCAATATGGAATTCCGGTTACTCCACGTGGCGCAGGAACAGGGTTAAGCGGTGGTGCCCTACCTCACCTTGGAGGCGTTTTACTTTCAATTGAGAGAATGAATAAAATCATTGATATAGATGAAAGAAACCTACAGGTAATAACCGAATCTGGTGTAATCACCGAAGTATTGCAGGAGGCAGTGAAATCAAAACGTTTGTTTTATCCTCCTGATCCAAGCAGCCGCGGTTCGTGTATGATCGGCGGAAATATTTCTGAAAACAGCGGGGGTCCGAAAGCTGTAAAGTATGGAGTGGTAAAAGACTATGTAATGAATCTTGAAGTGGTTTTGCCTACAGGTGAAATTATTTGGACGGGAGCCAATGTTTTAAAGAATGCAACCGGCTATAATCTGACTCAATTGATTGTAGGTAGTGAAGGCACACTTGGGATTGTAACCAAGGCAGTTTTGAAATTAATTCCTCTTCCTAAGTACGATCTGCTGATGCTTGTTCCATTCAGAGACCCTGTTAAAGCCTGCGCAGCGGTTAGTGCCATATTTATGTGCGGTTACACACCAAGCGCCCTGGAATTTATGGAAAGAGATGCTTTGGAGTTCGCTATGCGATTTATTGATAACTGTATTGTTCCTATAGGTGATGATGTGCAGGCTCACTTACTGATTGAAGTAGATGGAAATGATGTTGATGTTTTGATGAGAGAGATTGAAGGGATCTCTGAAATTGTAATGCAATTTGATTGCGGTGAAATTTTGTTTGCTGAAGATGCACAACAGAAAGCAGAATTATGGAAACTTAGAAGAAGAGTGGCAGAAGCGGTTAAAGCCAATTCCATTTATAAGGAGGAAGACACTGTAGTACCAAGAGCGGAGTTGCCATTACTTTTGAAGGGTGTTAAGGAAATCGGCAAAAAATACGGATTTCATTCTGTTTGTTACGGTCATGCTGGCGATGGAAATTTGCACGTGAACATTATTAAAGGAGATCTTACCGATGAACAGTGGAACGGCTCTCTGAAGAAAGGTATTGTTGAAATTTTTGAATTGGTTAAAACGTTGGGAGGCACTATCAGCGGTGAACACGGAATTGGGTTAGTTCAAAAAGAATATCTCCCTATTGTGTTTGAGGAAACGCAAATGCGGTTAATGAAGCAGATCAAAAAAATTTTTGATCCCAATAATATTCTCAATGCGGGAAAAATTTTTGATTAATGAATACCGGCACTGACAATAAAGACCTGAATCCACTGTTTATTGTGGTAAGTTTTAAATATGCTGTATGAAGAAAGGATTGATAATCACAATGTGTTTATTGAGTTTTTACCAGCTTGTTTTTGCGCAGGATGAAACTGAAGAGGAAGGTCCTAAAACAGGTTTTCACAAGGAAAATCTTTTTACCGGCGGCAATATTGCTATTTCTTTTTTTAACGGAGCCTTTTTGGTAGGAGGAAATCCCGTATTCGGTTGCAGCTTAACAAACTGGGTTGATTTAGGCATCGTAGCCAATTACACGTATGCTTCCTACAAGGATTATTATGGATTTAACGATAAGTTTCGTCAAAGTATTTATGGGGGAGGTGTATTTACAAGGTTGTTCCCCATAAAATTTTTATTTGCGCAGGCACAGGCAGAACATAACTGGATCACTTCTAAATATATTCCAGCGCCTGGATCCGGGGGCACTACAGAAATTGCAACCGTATCCGGCAATAGTATATTGGTAGGTGGTGGTTACTCAACAGGCAGGGATCCCAATTTTAAATCTGTTTACGGATACTTTGCCATTTTGTTTGATATTGGCAATGATCCTTACTCCCCTTATAAGGATAGTTATAATCGAGCTATTCCCATTTTTCGCGCGGGTTTTCATGTTCCCCTGTTCCAGGGCAAAGGCAGATAAGCACTGATCAAATGTGATGCAATAATTCTTTGGGTTCGTTCAAAACCGTAAGCACTTCTTTAAGTCCGTTCCATAAAAATCCTTCATCATTTAGGAATTGTAAATGTTGTAGAAGTTGATTATAGAATCCGGCTGTGTTCAGTATGAAAACTTTTTTATCATGAATTGATAATTGATTCCAAGTAAGTGTTTCAAACAATTCATCCAATGTTCCGAAACCTCCTGGAAGAATGACTACTCCATCACACAATTCGTACATTTTTCGTTTACGGACATGCATATCTTCTACTACAAATAATTCGCTTAGGCCTTCGTGTTGATGCTCCCAGTCCACCAAAACCTGAGGGATGACTCCTCTTACAATTCCGCCTTTCTCCAGTACAGTATTGGCGACTACTCCCATTATGCCTTTCTTCCCACCTCCATACACCAATTCAATTTTATTTTCTGCCATGATGTTTGCCAATTGCAGCGCATGTTGTATATATATTTCGTTTTTACCCGTTTTTGATCCACAGAAGATTGCCAGCTTGTTAATCTTGTTCATGGAGTTTATTTCTGGGCAAATGGAAGGTAAATTTTTCTATCTTCAAAAAATAAGGATGTTTGCATTTCATTTTTGACTGAAAAAATAATTTATGTCTGCAGGACTGCTTCTAAGTTTTGTTATTGCTTATTTCGTTTTACTTTTAGTGGTTGCATACTTCACTTCACGTAATTCCAACAATGAATCTTTTTTTATTGGCAACCGTAATTCCAACTGGATGTTGGTTGCATTTGGAATGATCGGTACTTCGCTGAGCGGTGTAACATTTGTGAGTGTGCCTGGTACTGTAGGCTCTTCTGCATTTGCTTATTTCCAGGTTGTAATCGGATATTTTTTAGGATACATCATTATTGCTTACGTATTACTGCCTTTGTATTATCGACTGAATCTTACTTCTATTTATAACTACCTGGATCATCGTTTTGGGGTGGTTTCTCACAAAACTGGTGCACTGTTTTTCATTATTTCCCGCGTACTGGGGGCAACTGCAAGGCTGTATCTCGTGATCAACGTTTTGCAAATATTCATATTACAGGATATGAGTATACCTTTCGCTGCCACAACGTTCGTCATTCTGCTAATGATCATTTTATACACATTTGAAGGTGGTGTAAAAACGATAGTATTCACCGATACATTGCAAACCACTTTCATGTTGCTTGGATTGATTGTCTGTATTTTTTTCATAATGAGTAATATCGGTCATACAATGGGGTCTACTATGCAGGCTCTGAACACGGATGGCCTCACAAAAATCTTTAACTACGATGTGAACTCTCCCGGATTTTTTCTCAAACAAATCATTGGCGGTATTTTCATAACTGTAGGAATGACGGGCCTCGACCAGGAGATGATGCAAAAAAATATTAGCGTACGTACGCTCAAGGACTCCCAAAAGAATGTAATGACCTTCAGTGTAATAATGGCGGTGGTCAATTTTTTGTTTTTGCTGTTAGGTGGCGTATTGTACTTCTATGCCCAAACAAACAACGTGGCAGCAAAAGGAGATGATCTTTTTCCTACTGTTGCCTTGTATTATATGCCAAAAGCTATCTCTGTCATTTTTATAATTGGATTGATTTCGGCTCTTTTTCCAAGTGCAGACGGTGCATTAACGGCACTTACATCCTCTTTCTGTATTGATATATTGGGATTGAAAAAAAGAACGGATCTTACTGAAAAAGAAAAAAAGAGAAGAAGGCTTATCGTACACTTTACGTTCGCAGTCATTTTCTTTATTATGGTAATGGGTTTTAAGTGGGTAAATAATAAGTCAATTATAGATATTATCCTCAAAGTAGCCGGCTTTACTTATGGGCCTTTATTAGGCTTGTTTGCTTTTGGAATTTTGACAAATCGAAAAGTAAATGACAAGCTTGTACTTTTTATTTGTTTAGCCGCACCAATCTTAATCCTGGGAATTGATTTTGTAAACAACGTTGAATGGTGGCAAAAGCAGTTAAAACTGTCATCATGGAGTAATAACATTAAGCAAATTTCCTCTACTGTGTTTGGAAGTTTTAAAATCGGTTACGAGTTACTCATTTATAATGGCATTCTCACCTTCCTCGGATTATTATTAATATCTAAACCACAACCGGTTTCAAAAGAAGTCAAAACGATTTTGGAACATGGAACTTACTAATTCATTGGCACAACAATACTCAGAAAAATACACTTCGGTGGAAGACGAGTTGTTGAATGAAATAGCTGATTTTACTTATGAAAATCATGCTCATTCGCATATTGTTAGTGGTCACCTGCAGGGCAAACTATTGGAAATGATCAGCTGTATGATTGGACCAAAGCGAATACTGGAAGTAGGGACCTTTACAGGTTACGGTGCACTTTGCCTTGCAAAAGGGTTAGCAAAAGACGGAGAATTGCATACAATTGAGCTCCGTGAAGAAGATGCTGCCAGGGCAAAATCCTATTTCGATCGAAGTTTTTTTAAAGAAAAGATAATTTTGCACATCGGTGACGCGTTAAAAATTATCGGTGAACTCGACGAATCATGGGATTTGGTTTTCATTGATGCAGATAAGGAAAATTATAGGAATTATTTTAATCGAATTTTTCCGCATGTAAAGCCAGGAGGCTTTATTTTAGCAGATAATGTGCTCTTTCACGGTCAGGTGCTGGAAAAAGAAATAAGAGGTAAAAATGCCATAGCCATACAGCAATTCAATGATTATGTGTTTGAGAGAACCGATGTTGAAAAGCTGATGCTACCAGTTAGGGATGGTATTTACATAATCCGGAAACTTTGACCGTAATAAACAAAAGTCCAATGAAAAAACTCAAGCTACTATCTACCATGCTGTTTGGTTTGTTCAGCAATCTCGTGTTTGGCCAGTCGTCTGAAACTGTCCGCAGCTATATCGAGACTTACAAAGATATAGCTGTTGCGGAAGAGATAAGGACCGGCGTGCCAGCCGCCATCACATTAGCACAAGGTATTCATGAAACTGGTGCCGGCACAAGCCAGCTGGTATTGAAATCAAACAATCATTTTGGAATTAAATGCAAGAGCGATTGGAATGGTGCCAGTGTAAGTCATGATGACGATGCAAAGGGAGAATGTTTTCGTAAATATGACGATCCATTTGATTCTTATAAAGATCATTCTGACTTTTTAAAAAATCGACCCTACTACACTTCACTATTTAAATTGGATCCAACAGATTATAAAGCATGGGCGCATGGTTTGAAAAAAGCAGGATATGCAACTAACCCAAAATATGCACAAGTACTTATTAAACTAGTGGAAGATTATGATCTGCAGCAATACACTTTACTTGCTTTAAGTGGCAAGTACGAGAATGGCGATAATGTGTATGTCAGCAATGCAAAAAATGAATCAGCAAGTGAAGCAACTACAGATCAGACTGCAATACAGAAAGTAGCGGTTAAAATATATAGTTATCCTTCGGGCGTTTTTAAAATAAACGAAACAAGTGTTGTTTTTGTAAAAAAGGGAACTGCCTTTTTAAAAGTGGCCAATGATAATGATCTTTCTTTGGCAAGATTATTTGAATTTAATGACATGAAACCGGTTGATATTGCTGAAAATGACCAATTGATGTACCTGCAACGTAAAAGAAAAATTGGGGCAGAAGACTTTCATTTGGTTCAGGAAGGTGAAACCCTGTATGATATAGCCCAAATAGAAGCAATACGTTTAGAAACCTTACTTGAATATAATTTATTAAAAAAGGGCATGCAGCCTGCTATTGGTGAAAAACTGAATCTGAAATGGAAAGTTTCGCAAATGCCTAAGCTTTTAGCAACAAGGTAAAACATACCTTAGCAGGTAAATAGCTGTTGATGTCATCCATTACACTTCACGACAAAAATTTCGATACCTATTTATCGGAGGGAGAAATACAGAAAAAGGTAAAGGAGATAGCAGAACAACTTAACCGCGACTACAAAGGCAAACGTCCCCTCTTCATTGCGATTCTGAATGGATCTTTCATGTTCGCAGCTGATCTATTCAAATACCTTACTATCGAAGCAGAAATTTCTTTCATAAAACTGGCATCTTATAAAGGAATGAAATCTAGTGGGAGTGTAATCACTGCAATCGGACTTGAAATAGACTTATATGGCCGCGAAGTAGTGATTGTTGAAGACATAGTAGATACAGGAAAAACCTTACATCAGTTTTTGCCGAAGTTGGACCACCAGCAACCGAAATCACTGAAAATAGCTGCACTGCTTCATAAGCCTGAGGCAATACAGTATCCATTACAAATTGATTATTTGGGTTTCAGGATACCCAACAAATTTGTAGTTGGTTACGGCTTGGATTATGATGGTTTAGGAAGGAACTACAAAGAAATTTACCAGCTGGCAACTGGTGCTTGATAAGCTGCGGCAAGTTTTGTATTTTTCTCACTATTGTTTTGAAGCGATTTGTAAATATTGTTCTCTTTTTCCTTTCGCCTTTACTCGCCCTGTCACAATACTATTTGCGAGGGCAAGTAAGAGATGAATCAGGAAAGGTTTTGCAAAACGCAGCAATTTACCTGCATAGTACTGGTTATTACTATTATTCTACAACAGAGGGTACTTTTACAATTATAAATGACCGAAGGATCGATACGATCACGGTTTCTCATGACGGATATATAAAGCAAAAGCTGAATGCAGACGCTAATTCATTTATGGACGTCAGGTTGAAGAAAGCAATATTCGCAAAAAATACAAGTGTCAACAAGCTTGTATCGTTAACACAAAATTTGAAGCGGGAGACCCAGCAACAATGGTTCGCAGGGGATGAAACGTATGCCAGTTTGGTGGAAAACCAGTTTATCAATGCAACTGCCTATCCAAAAACGGGATTAACATTAAGTATTGATAAAGCATCCTACAGCAATATTCGTCGCTTCCTTTCAATGAATACCCCTGTGCCGCCCGATGCGGTGCGGATTGAAGAATTGCTGAATTATTTCAATATCGATTATCAGGAGCCATCAAACAATAAAACTTTTGATATTAAAGCATCACTTACTGAATGTCCCTGGAATAAGGAAAATCAAATATTGTTTGCACAAATAGCATCAAAAAAATTAAAACTGGAACGTTTACCTGCAACTCATTTGGTTTTTTTAATTGACGTTTCTGGCTCTATGGACATGCCTACCCGGTTGCCACTTTTAAAAGAGGGTTTTAAATCATTAGTGAAGAACCTACGACCGCAAGATTCAGTATCAATTGTTGTATATGGAGGTACAGTGGGTATTAGTTTACAAACAACCGGGGGTAATGACAAGGATACAATTTTAAAAACACTGGATAGTCTTCAGCCAGGGGGCTCCACCCCGGGAGAGTCCGGAATTAAGTTAGCTTACAGTGTTGCAAGAAATCATTTTATTAAGGAGGGAAACAACCGGATCATTCTTGCAACGGATGGTGATTTTAATGTTGGCTTAAAAACAGATGAAGAACTGGAGGATATGATCACTATGCAAAGACAATATGGTATTTATCTTACTTGTCTGGGCATTGGAATGGGTAATTATAAAGATTCAAAAATTCAAACGCTGGCAAAAAAAGGACATGGAAATTTCGCCTATATAGACAGTTATGCAGAAGCAGAAAAAGTTTTGCTGACAGAATATATGCAAACCTTGTATACAGTAGCGGACGATGCATATATAGATGTACAATTTGATCCAGACTATGTAAAACAATATCGGGTAATTGGTTTCGATAATAAAGTTGGAGCCATTAAAGATGTACAGGCAACTATAGAAGGTGGAGATATTGGTTCCGGGTATTCTACCTTGATTGCTTTTGAAATTACGCTTACCCAACGCGCAAAAAATATGATTGGAAACAAAAATCCAATTGAACCAGTAAATTTTGATCTCAAGTACCGGTTTCCGTCTGATACATCGACTGTTCTTCATCTGAATGAAAAGCCAGTGATGTATTTTACTCCTTTTGAAGCCATACCTAAGTGTCACCGGTTTGCCAGTGCAGTTATTATGTTTGGCTCCATGCTTCGCAAATCAAAGTTCATTAAAGATGTTTCCTGGAACGATGTTTTGGAAATTGCTACTTCTTCCGCGGCCAGCGATAATTTTTCGCAAAAGGAATTTGTTTCGCTGGTGCAAATAGCTAAAAACCTTTACAGTAAAAAGACAAAAAAGGGAAAGAAATAATGTCTATGAGAACATTTCTTTCATCTTATCAAAGAATGATTTTTCATTCTTATCTGGATTTGGTTTGAAGTTGGGCGACCTACTTAATTTTTCAAGTAATGCTCTTTCTTCTGATGTCAGGTGTTGTGGTGTCCATACATTCACGTGTACTAACTGATCTCCCTTTTCATAACTATTGACTGCAGGAAAACCTTTACCCTTCAGCCGGAATATTTTTCCACTCTGAGTACCTGCTGGGATTTTGATTTTGGCCCTCCCGTCAATGGTTGGTACTTCTAACTGGGTGCCAAATGTTGCATCTGTAAAAGAGATATGGAGATCATGTACTACATTCAAACCTTCACGTTGAAGGTCTTTGTGTTGTTCCTCTTCAATTAAAATAATCAGATCTCCGGCACCACCACCTCTTTCACCACTATTTCCTCTTCCACTGATGTTTAACTGCATTCCCTCCTGGACACCTGCCGGAATATCAATCGTTACAGTTTCTTCGCCATACACCCTTCCTTCACCTTTACAATTGCCGCATTTTGCAGTGATGGTAGTACCCTCACCATTACAGGATGGACAGGTAGTTACTGTTTGCATTTGACCAAGGAAAGTGTTGGTCACTCTTCTCACCTGCCCGCTGCCGCCACAGGTTGAACAGGTTTGAACACTGTTCGTATCTTTTGCTCCGCTGCCATGGCAAATATTACAGGGAACATGTTTTTTTACCTTAATATTTTTTGTAACTCCCTTTGCAATTTCTTCATAAGTGAGCTTAAGTTTAATACGAAGATTGCTTCCACGAATTCCTCGGGCTCTTTGACCACCTCTTGTTCTTTGACCGCTGCCTCCACCAAAAAAGCTTCCGAAAATATCTTCACCGAAAATATCACCAAACTGGCTGAAGATATCTTCCATATTCATTCCACCGGGCTGGAATCCACGACCGTTGCCGCTAACACCTGCGTGTCCATACCTATCATATTGTGCTCTTTTATCCTGGTCACTCAGTACTTCGTAAGCTTCAGCCGCTTCTTTAAATTTTTCTTCAGCAGTTTTGTCTCCCGGGTTACGATCAGGGTGATATTGCATAGCAACTTTTCGATAAGCTTTTTTGACTTCATCGGAAGAAGCAGTTTTACTCACCCCTAATATTTCGTAATAGTCTCTTTTAGTCATAGTATTTGCCATTACTCAAAGGAAGATTTTTATTGAATTCTTTCTTATGAAAAGAATCCAGGGTTGTTGTGTTTTTGACCGAACATCACCAGTTCCTGACATATTGCTTCCTGGTGCAAAAACGGTCTAATGTGATTTATCGCTTGTGGTCGTTTTCTTTTACAGATTTGATTAACCTTAACTGCAAGTCCGGCTCAGCCCTCGGAATTTCCCTTAGAAGATGGCTTTTATGAATACTCCAGAGTTATCTAATAGATGAAAGGAACTTATCTCCCCACTACTACTTTCGCATGCCGAATTATCTTATCATTCAAATAATAACCCTTCTCAACTTCATCAACAACTTTGCCTCTCATTTCTTCACCGGCTTCAATCTCCGTAATCGCTTCATGAAAATCAGGATTGAACTCTTTGCCTACACATTCCATTGGTTTCAACCCTTTAGCTGACAAAGTATTGCGTAGTTTTGAAAAAACCAATTGAACCCCTTGCTTTATTTGATCCACCTCATCGGTGGACTCCATTTGTTTTTGAGCCCTTTCACTATCGTCTAAAACCACTAAAAGGTCGGTTATTACATCACGTCCAGCTGTCTGTATAAGTTCAATTCTTTCTTTGGCATTACGTCTGCGGAAATTGTCGAACTCTGCCGCCTGTCGCAAGTATTTTTCATTGAGCTCTGCTACCTGGGCTTTTAGTTGCTCCATTTCTGATTCCTCTGCAACGGGTTCATTTAGGTGTTGGTTGCCATCTATATTTTCATCAGAATTAATATTCACGGAAACATTTACATCGGAATTTTGGTCATGGCCGTTTTCCTGTATATTTTTCTTCTTCATGCTCGTTTCAAAATTGTGTGCAAAGGTACAGCTGTCAATAATATTGCCAACGCAGGATAAAGGGACAAAATGTCCTTATTGCACGTATTAACAAGGCTTTGCCCAAAACCCTTGTCATAATTTGAGTAGTTTGCGGCCAGCAAATGAAAAAAGTTCATCTTAAGCGAAAAATTGCCAACAGGCTAGCCGGTGGGCACCCATGGATCTTTGCGAACGAGGTGGAGAAAATTGAAGGCAATCCTGAACCAGGTGCAATTGTCGATGTATATTTTTTTGACGGAAAATTTGTCGGAAAGGGATATTTTAATGCCCAGTCACAAATTATTGTTCGCATACTAACTAACGATAAAAAAGTTGAGATTAATGAAGATTTCTTTTTAAACAAAATCCAAGACTGCTGGAGATACCGCCAAAAGCTGGGTTATATTGAAAATTGCCGGTTGGTGTTTGGTGAAGCCGACGGGCTGCCGCAATTAATTATAGATAAATTCAATGATCATTTTGTTATTCAAACATTGGCGTTAGGAATTGATGTTTGGAAACCAGCTATTATCAAAGCATTGCAAACTGTTTTTAACCCTTTGGGAATATTTGAAAGAAACGATGTTCCGGTGCGGGAATTAGAAGGTTTGCCCCAGCAAAAAGGTTTTTTATCGGAGCCATTTGAAACCAAAATTATCATCAATGAAAACGGTTTGCAATTTCAGGTTGACCTTGAAAATGGACAAAAGACAGGATATTTCTTAGACCAGAGGGATAACAGGCGAGCTATCCATCATATTGTAAAGGACGCGGATGTGTTAGGCGCATTTACTTATACGGGAACGTTTGAAATTCATGCTGCACATTACGGGGCAAAATCTGTTTTAGGGTTGGATATTTCTGAAAAAGCAGTTGAACAGGCAAATAAAAATGCAGAATTGAATGGATTGCAAAACATTGTTCATTTTGATGCTGCCAATGCATTTGACGTACTAAAGCAATGGGGCAAGGAAAATAGACGATACGATGTAGTGATGTTGGATCCGCCAGCCTTCACAAAAAGTCGTGCAAATATTCAAAAAGCAATTACGGGTTATAAAGAGATTAATTTAAGAGGAATGAAACTGGTTAACCCGGGGGGCTTTCTGGTTACTTCATCATGTACAAATTTAGTTCCACCACAACTTTTTTTACAGATCATCGAAATGGCTGCCAAAGATGCAAGAAGAAAAATACGGCAAGTGACGTTTCAAACGCAGGCTGCTGATCATCCCATTATCTGGAATATGGAGAATACGCAGTATTTAAAATTTTTAATTGTTGAACTTAGTTGAGAGCGAGTAAAACGTACATGGTGAAGTGCGATGAACGACAAAGGCAGTGAACTGCCAAAGAAACATAAAAAATTCCCGCAAAAAAGCGGGACCAATATCTTAAAGATTAATTATTTCGAAACCTGGAACTTACCGGTTTCAACCAATTTTCCATTTCGATCAAAAAGCTGATACACATAAATACCACGGGTAAAATTGCTTAAATCAATTGTGGTCTTATCAGTAATGTTAGTCTGCTCAATCATTTTTCTCCCTAACACTGCATTGTAAATTTGAATTGAATAACCCCTTTCGTAGGAACGTTGAAAATCAAATGTAATTGCTGTTGTTGCGGGATTCGGATAAAACCGTAAGATTGACGTTTGTGTGCCCATACTCGCCAAACTTGTCCTTGGTTGGGTTTGGGAGTGAGCTACTATTGTCAATAAAATGGATGCTATAAGTAAAAATTTCTTCAAATAATTATTTTTTTAACATCAGCGATACAATAATACTTGATTTTATAAAAAGGGCAAAGCCGATGCCGGAAAAAAGGAACAATTTGTAAAAACTACCTGGCAAGCTCAAGTAATTTTACCTGAATTGCTTCAAAATTTGGTTGAATGCCTGCATCCTCCAGCACCTCGGCGTACTGAACAATTCCTTGCTTATCAATCAAAAAAGCTGACCTTTTGGCAACTCCTCTCATTCCATAACTAAATTCAGTATAAAGACACCCATATAGGGTAGATACCTCCTTATTAAAATCGCTTAACAATGGAAAGTTAAGATCCTGTTCGTCTTTGAATTTTTTTAGGACATATAAAGAATCAACCGAGACCGCCAAAGGTTTTACATTCAATCCTTCATATTTCTTCAAATTATCCCGAATTGAACAAAGTTCAGTTGTACAGACACGTGTAAACGCAAGCGGGAAAAATAATAGTAGCACATTACTGATCCTTTGTTCGGAAAGTGTCATAATGTTTTTATCGGTGCCATAAATGGAAAAATCAGGTGCAACCTGTCCAACCTGTATTTTATTCATTTAATTTTTGTTTTTGAGAACAAATATCTTGCGGTAAAGTTTAAAACAACAGACATGAAAAAATACGTCGTTGAATTTATCGGTACTTTTTTTCTTGTTAGCGGGGCTATTTTATATGGAGCAATAGGCGCTTCATTGGCTTTAATAATAATGGTTTATGCCGGTGGACATATATCCGGTGCACACTATAATCCCGCTGTTACAACCGCGATGTATATAAGAGGGAAAGTAACCAGTGCTGAATTACCCGGTTACTATATAGCCCAACTTTTAGCTGGTGTTATTGCTGCGACCCTGATTTATTATGTATTTGAAAAGCAGGGACAGAATTCTGTGTGCGATGGATTTCCCAATGGAGCAATGAAAACTGCATTGGCTGAGATAATAGGAACGTTTGCGTTGGCTTATGTGATACTAAATGTTGCTACGACGAAAGGAACTGCGGGCAACAGCTACTTTGGCCTGGCAATAGGAGGGACTGTTTTGGCAATGGCCGTAGCGTTTGGAAATTTTTCTGGCGGCGTTTTTAATCCTGCCGTTGGTTTAGGTCTCTGTGTTCATAAAAGCATGTGCTGGGCTAATCTTTGGATGTTTTTTGTAGCGCCAATAATTGGTGGAGTAATTGCAGCCTTTGTATTTAGATTTGTAAATGAAGCTGACGATGAAGAACCTGAAAGCATTCCCGAAGAGCAAATTATCAGAACCGAGGGCAAAGTACGGCATTGACGGTGGAATTATTCCTGTCTAAAAAGCCGATATAAGAAAGACTGATTTCAAAACCTCCACGTCCATGGCTGGAGGTTTTTAGTTTGGAGATATTGGCATCGTAGCTAAAGGCAACAGACATAGGCGCATAATCCAGTTTTATCACAGGAATTAGGGCATCATTCCACCGCAGGAAAGCACCACCATGAATGGTATAAAGCGGATTGGATAAATCATCTCCTAATTTTACACCATATAAAGCTCCGGCAATAACCTCGTTAAATTTTGCCTGCTTTGAATAATCTGCCTGAAGTGTAAGATAGCTGGCCGGTGTAACAGCAAAACGAACACCGGCTGAACCCACCCATTTTGGTTCAACTGTTATAGCTGTATTTTGATAAAACGAATTTTTTGGTTTATTAAAATGATGATAAGCTAAACCAACGAAAATATTGTTGTCTGGATTTTCGTTCATTTGAGTGTTATAACTCATACCAACCGCACCATCTATGTATGTATAGCTCGTTTGCGTAAGAGTTTCACCATCGCCTAAGCCATCATACGTACTGTTCGTAGTCATTCTGGACCGATCGAAGTGACGGAATACAGGGCCGCCCATAAAACCCAATGATAAATAGCTGTTTCTCTCAACACTCAATGATTTATGATAGTTCAACGCGGGGAGAATATGAGTTGAGACCCATGATATGGTTCCTGCTTTATCATACAAAGCCTGCAACCCAACGGTAACAAAATCATTGGCTTTGCCGATAGGTAATTTGTATTCAGCATTTAGCGAACCAGTTTTATAAGGGGTAGTTACACTATTCCATTGATCCCTGTAAACAGCTTGCACACGAATGTCGCCAGAATAAATTCCCGCCAACGAGGGATTGCGCCATAACGGTGCTTCAAAAAATTGAGAGAAATGGATATCCTGCGAAAAACCAATAGCTGAAATTTGTAGGTTAACCACTATCCAAAATATCCTAAGGCTATTTAAATTTCTTTTTTTCATGGTTTACAGAATAAGGGCAACATTTCCTTCAAAACGGATAATCTCACTGTTTTCACAAAATAGTTCAATCTGATAAACATACACGTCGGGTACTGGTTGACTTCCTTTATATTTTCCATCCCATCCATTCATTGCATTATTGACGGGGAAGTTTTGCTGCTCGAAAACTACCTGGCCCCACCTATTAAAAATGCGCAAACTTTTTACCCGGTCCAGCCCTTTTCCTCTTATATACAAAACATCGTTGCTGCCATCTCCGTTAGGAGAAAAAGTATTAGGCACAAAAATGTCCGCTCCCTGGCAGGTTACTATTACATTAACGACTGTGTTGTTTTTACATCCATTACTATCAATAACCAAAATATTGTAGTTGGTTGTGAACTTTGGGGTAGCAATTGGTTGAGGGCAGTCACTACAACTCAATGTACCGGAGGGTCTCCATAAATAACTCGCTATATTATTACTATACGTTGCAGGTAGGGTTAATGGTATTCCTACAATCTTCGTTAAACTGGCCGGAACTGTTATTTCAGGCAGCGGATGAACGACCAGGTTTTTTGAAGAACTGTCGACACATCCGCTGCTGTTTACGGTAACAAGACTGATAGTGTAATTACCAGCAGTGGTGAATTGTTGTATGGGAGGATTTTGAACGCTGAAGCCCTTCCCATTTAAAGACCATTTCCAATTGACAGCCGAAGTATCTGGCCTTAGGTCAAGACCTTTGTATGTAACATAATCATTCTGACAGATCACTGTATCCGAAGGAGAAATATCAATTACGGGACTTTGAACAACTTTTACCGGGCCTGTTTTTAATGTGTCAGTACACCCGATTTCTGTATTCACAACCAGTGATACGGTATAAGTTCCCGGAGTAGTATAATAGTGAACCGGACTCGGAATGCTATAAGTGGTACCATCACCAAAATCCCATTCATAATTTCTTATTGGATCATTGAAAGTTGTAGAATCGGAAACTTTTATTTGGCCACTGTCACAGAATAACATTTTGTCCAACGAATACTTTGCCTTCACCCCAGATATGTTGATAGGATTTAAACCGGTCAAAGGCACCACGCAAATACCTGAAGGTTCTTTTAAGATCACTCTTGGAACAAAATCCCCAAAATCAATATACCGATGGCTAATTCGATTAATAGTGGTATCTATCACATTGCCATCGCCAAAATCCCAAATAAATCGACCAATCATTTGCGAAAATGCATCAAAGTTTACTAATAAGGGAGTGCAACCATTCAAAGGAGAATAGTTTATTCGTCCATCATTTGGATCAAAAACGTTAAGTGTTTTAGTGATGGTATCCTGGCAACCACCCGGACTTGTTATCACCAGTTTAATTGGATAGGTTCCGCTGCGGGTATAATAAAGTGATGGATGTGTTTGTGCAGAAGTATTTATACTCAAATCCCAGAAAGAAGAGTTATAGAAATAAGACTGGTTTGTAAATGCTGCTTCGAACGGAGTACAATAAGTTGTGAAGTTGTTGGCGGTAAATTCTGCTTTGGGTACAGCAACACGTATGGTGTCGATCTTTTTAAGCGAATCAGTACATCCTAATAAATCAGTTACCCTTAATGTAAGCGTATAATAACCTGTATCAGTATAAGCATGCAACGCGTCTTGAGTATTTGCTGTTGTGCCATCTCCAAAATCCCAGATAGCGGTATACGGAAGATCGCTTTTGGTTTGGCTGGAGGAGGAAAAACCAATAGCGGAATTGGGGCATGTAGCATTGGCAAAACTCCATCCAGCCTTCAATGTAGATACCTTAATGAAACCGCGGTAAGTTATACTGTCTTTACATCCTTTTGCATCCGTAACTACAAGCTTTACATCATAGTCGGCTATGCTGTCGTACTGATGTTGGAACGGAGGATTATTATATGTTTTTGATGTGCCGTCTCCAAAATCAAACTTCCAGCTTACAATCGGGTTTGTTCCATCTGTTTTACTAACGTCATTAAAAGTTGTCACCATGCCTTTACAACCAGAATTGGTTGTAGAAGTAAAATCAGCAACAGGACCATTCACTTTAACAGCAGTTTTTGAAAATTCATGACGGCAGCCAAAGCTATCAATAGTAGTAAGTTTTATTAAAAAATTCCCTGGTGTGGAAAAAACATGTGAAGTAGTAGCACCAGTAGATGTCTCGGCAGGGGAGCCATCCCCAAAATCCCATTCATAGTTTCTAATCAAACCACCATTTGGTGGGGTTGCAGTAACAGTCGTATTAAATGGCTTGCACCCTTCTGCCGGGCTGGTGTTAAAATTCGGAGTATTATCAGCAATGGTAACTATTCGGGTCAAAGTATAAGTACAACTTCCGTTTGTTGTCGTTAAGGAAACGTTGTAGGATCCGTCAGCAGGAAAATTATGTACAGGTGGATTTTGGCCAGAGTAGGTAGTGCCATCTCCAAAACTCCAATTCCATGAAGTTGCCTGGATAGATTTATCTGTGAAAGTGTATTGAAGCCTATTGCTGCAATTAGGAGCATAATCAAACCTGGAAACTGACGGCAGAATATTAACGTAGTCTGATTTGGTGGTCTTAATTTCACAACCATTGTTTATGGCAGTCAGAGTAACGCTAATCAGCCCGATATCGGTAAATGTATGTTGCGGGTCTTTAGCTGTCGATGTAGTGCCATCACTAAACTCCCACAAAAATTCCGTAGCATTTACTGATTGATTAATGAATTTGATACCGGGGTTCGCGCAGGCTGTGGTAAGGTCTGATGTAAAAGCCGCTGTTGGCAAAGTTCCCACCCTTACACCACCTGCCATGGTTTGGGTTTCAGTACATCCGCTGCTTGTTGTAATGGTTAACTTTACAGCATACGTGCCCATGGTGTTATAGATATGTGATGGGGTAGCAGCGTTTGAAGTTGTACCATCACCGAAATCCCACAAATAGGTTCTGACCGAATCCAGAGAATTAATATTTGCCGAAAAGTTAATCGTGGCCGGAATGCAACCTTTGGCAGGCAGGCCGGCAAAATTAATAGTAGGTTTTGCAATTTTTATATAAGCTTGCTTGGTCAAAGTATCACTACAACCTGCGGTGTCTTTAGCAATTAATGTCACATTATAGGTCCCAAAATTATTATAGCTGTGGTTTGGACTTGTTTGTGTTGACGTAGAACCATCACCAAAATTCCATAGATACGTGGATGCATTGGTGTTGTTGGTAAAATTGGTAGTTAGGATGGGTTGGCACTTTGTTGTATCGGATGCCTTGAAATTGATCACAGGTGCATTGCGTACTGTAATATTTTTCGTTAACGTGTCTGTACAAACTGCATATGTATTTATTAATGTTGCGGTGTAGCTACCTCCGGCAGAAAAAATGGTTTGAGCATTTTGAAAATTGTCCGTTTGGCCATTTGAGAAACTCCAGGAAGAACTAATTGGCCGGGGACTGGAATTGTTTTGAAAAGTAATTAGTGTTTTCGGACAAATGGTAGGAGGTACAATAAAATCAGTGTTTACTTTACCTATTGATAAATCAGCACTTGATGAATCAACACATCCCTGATCGCTGCTTACGATTAATGTCACATGATAGTTTCCATTGGCACCATATGAATGATTTGGGCTGTTTGTGGTGCTTGAGCCTCCATCGCCGAAGCTCCAACTATAAGATAAATTACCAGGGCCTGTGGAGTTGTTGGTAAAACTAATTGTGATAGGTGCACGACAAACAGTGGGATCGCTATATTTAAAAGCTGGAACTACTCCTTGTGCAATCGTAATGTAATTTGGCTTAACAACAACCTTTTTACATCCCTTGTCTGTGTTTACCGTTAGAATTACGGTATACATTCCTGGATTTTTGTAGGTATGCTTCGGATTTTTTTGATTTGATGTATTGCCATCACCAAAATCCCATTTCCACTCATTGATAGTTGTGCCAGTGGAACTGGAAGACAAATCAGTAAACTGAATTATAGCTGGGAAACATCCGGTGGTTTTGTCAGCTGTAAAATCAGCCTCCGGTTCAATGTAAACGGTCAGGTAAGCTTTTTTAGTTGTGGTATGACTTGCACCGGCAGCGTTGGTAACAGTTAACGAAACAGTGTATGTTCCAGGTGTAACATATGTTGTAGAAGGGTTTTGCAGGGTTGATGTAGCTCCGTTTCCAAGATCCCAAAGCCATTTCACAGGATTACCGGTTGATTGGTCCTGAAAATTGACGACTACTGGTGAGCAGCCTGAAGTGATGTTTGAGGTAAAATTGGCTGTTTGTGCATATGATACGGCGATGCATGAAGTCAATAAAACGGTTAGTATGGTCCTCGTTCTCAATGTAATCAATTTAGGGCCGCAAGGCAGTTTTCGAAAGGTGGTCTTTGAAAACGCAAATATGCTACAAAAATTATTCCTTCTATTGGGAATTATTGAAAGATCGTTCCAGGATGGAGGATTATTACTTTTCTAGCCGCATGGTCAACAATTCGCCGTTTAAAGTCTGGGTGGCATTTACCCAGGTCCATGAATTGTTAGTAATTTGCCATGTTCCGTTTAAAAAAATTAGAGGATTAGCGGCGTTTGAAAAGTTTGAGGTAATTGTTTGGGTGGTAGCATCCGCATTCCAGGAGCCCGTTTTTTCTACAGATGCATTATTAATATTAATGGCATCAACAGTGAAATTTGTTTTGAACTGAAATTTATAAGAAGCAAAATCAGTGGTGATATTGGTGCTGCCCTTTATAAAATTGGTAACCTTCCATTGACCGTCCACCATGGCGTTAATGACGATGTCTTCCTGTTTTTTCTTAATGCATCCCGAAAGGAAGAACAAAAAAACTACCGCATAAACTATTTTCATAGAAGGATTTTTTACAAGTTATAAATTGAAACGTACTTATCCAACAAATAGTTGATGAAATAATTGACATCCAATCTTTTTCCCGTCACATGGTTACACAAATCCTCGCTTGTACAAAACCTTCCTTTTGAGTGAATATTTTGACGAAGCCAGCTTAAAAGAGACGAAGTATTTCCATTTTCCATTTCACCGTCCAATTCTTTCAATTGCTCCTTTGCTGTCTGATAAAACTGGGCTGCATAAAAACTTCCCAAACTATAGGTGGGAAAATAACCAAAACTCCCGTGGCTCCAGTGCACGTCCTGAAGACATCCTCTTCTATCGTCGGGTACATCAACATCCAAAAACTTTTTATAATTTTCATTCCAGTATGCCGGGATATCATGAGATGAAATAGATCCATCCAAAAGTTTTTTCTCTAATTCGTAACGGATATAAACATGAAAATGGTAAGTGAGCTCATCTGCTTCTGTTCTTATGGCTGAAGGGTTTACCTGGTTAAGACCTTTGTAAAATTGATCAAGCGTAATATTCTCTAATTGTGCCGGAAAATACCCACATAAAATCGGGAAATAAAACTGCCAAAATTTTTTACTTCTTCCCACATTATTTTCCCAAAGCCTTGATTGCGATTCGTGAATGCTATAAGAACAAGCCTCTCCTAACGGAAGGCCGTATTGTTCTTCAGGAAGACCCTGCTCATACAATGCGTGCCCTGTTTCATGAATACAGCTCCATGTCATATTACTGAAGTCATTTTCATCAATTCGCGTAGTAATCCTAACATCATTGCGGTTGAAACTTACACTAAAAGGATGTTCACTAATATCCTGCCTGCCTGCAGCAAAATCAAAATTCAGGTGCCTGATCAACTCCATTCCCCATTCCCATTGCTTTTGCTTTGGAAAAGATTGTTTAACAAATGAATTATCGACCTGAGGTTGTTTAAGGATTCTGTCAAGAATATCTTTTAAAGTGGGAAGCAGATTATGGAATGTGCTGTCCAGCAACTCAATAGTGGCCCCTTTTTCAAATTCATCAAGTAATGCGTTATAAGGATGCACCTGATAGCCTAAAATATCCGCTTCCTGTTTTTTTAACTGGAGGAGCGCATGTAAGTCTTTTTCATACACCGAAAAAGAATTTTGTTTCCTCGATTCAATCCAGGAGTGGAAAGCTTTGTTGATTTGTTCGGATAATTTTCTGACAAACTCAGAAGTATATTTTTTATTCTTCAAATAATCTTCATTCGTCCTTTCAATATTTCGCCTTTGTTGTGGTGATAGATCTCCTTTAGATAATAACTCCTGTAGTATGTTTCCTAATTCTTCTTCGCTGAGTAGTCGATGGCTAATCTCTGACAAAGTGCTGATCTGTTGTCCACGTAAGCCCGCTCCTTTTGCAGGTAAATAGGTTTCCTGGTCCCATTGAAGTACAGCATTGGCATTCTTTACATCAGCAATGAAGCGCATCTTGGTTTGATACCTTTCATATAGGCCAGCGGTGCTCATGTTTTCAAATCTAAGTAATAATAATCCCGCCGTGGCGGGATTGCTATAAACAAAGGGTTTTTCTTATTTCGGAAACTTGCGATGTGTTTTTATCTGTTCAATCATATTTGTGTAGTACCTGCAATAAATTGTATTGAGTAGCAACAGCTGGTAAGCGTCGAAATTCCCGTTCTCAGTTTGGGCAATATGTCCTCTTACATTTTCTGTAGATGTATGAACATACTTTAGCATGTCGGCTCTTCCGTTCTTATAAAACTTCAGTGCATCTTTAATGTTCCGGAATTTAATATCGTTCTGAAAACTATTTTGATTTAATGTTAAAGAAGGCAAAGCTTCGTCCGAAAATGTTTTTTTAACAGATGGGGATTCCTCCTTTAATGAAGCCTGCGCAGCTGTCCATAAACTATCTTCTATCGAAACCAGGTTGTAGATACAATCTTTAATAGATAAATCCTTTTTAACTGCTTTAAAGTTGTATTGTTTTAATGAAAGCCCATCCACATTCTTTAAAAAATCACTCCTGGACGTTTTCAATTCAGTCACCAGAGTATGTCTTTCCTTGGTGGTAAGAATATTTAATTGCATTCTGCCTGCAAGTCCGGTAATCACCAACATTGTTAACAGAAAATAACCCTTGGTTCTTTTGAACATAGCAAACACGTTTAACAGTAAGTGAATGGTTGTATAATATCCGATGAAATTGAAAGTTACAATAAACTCAATGCAAAAGTACAAAGCAGTAACTTTCGTTAATGAAAATTGTTGAACTAATAAATATAATTGAAAATTATGCTGCACCTGAATTGCAGGAGGATTATGATAATTCAGGGTTGATCACGGGAAATCCATCATGGGATTGCAGTGGTGTGCTTTGCACTTTGGACGTTACTGTTCAAACACTGAAGGAAGCCAAGGAAAATCACTGCAACCTTGTTATTGCACATCATCCCATTATTTTTCGTGGCCTAAAAAGAATAAACGGAGGGAGCTACGTGGAGCAGACCCTCATTGAAGCCATCAAAAATGACATTGCCATTTATTCCGCTCATACTAACCTCGATAATATTGTTTTGGGTGTTAATGGAATGATTGCCAAAAAACTTGGTTTAAAAAATATTGCCATTCTTCAGCCAAAAAAAAGAATGCTTCGCCGATTAATCACTTTTGCACCAATTGATAAAGCCGAGCAGGTAAGAAGCAGTGTGTTTGGGGCTGGGGCAGGACATATCGGAAAATATTCCGAATGCAGTTTTAACAGCAATGGTACCGGAACATTTAAAGCCAGGGAGGGCGCAAATCCTTATGTTGGCGAAATTGGTGAAAGGCACCATGAAACCGAAACAAAGATCGAAATCGTGTATCCTTTTTACCTTGAAAACCAGGTTGTGAACGCCTTGAAAGAAAACCATCCGTACGAGGAAGTAGCTTATGATATTTTTACAATGGATAATGTGCATTTTGGTATTGGTGCAGGCATAATTGGGGAATTAGCTGATCCAATAGAAGAAAAAAATCTCTTAAAATTTTTAAAAGAAACGTTTGATGCAGCCGGAATAAGGCATACCCAATTACTGGGAAAACCTATTAAAAAGGTAGCTGTTTGTGGCGGGTCAGGTAGCTTTTTAATTAAAAAAGCCGCGCAAATGGGAGCAGATGTGTATATAACCGCAGATGTCAAGTACCACGAATTTTTTGACGCTGAAGGGAAACTAGTCATTGCGGATATTGGGCATTATGAAAGCGAGCAGTTTACGGTAGACCTAATTCATGACCTTTTAGCGGAAAAATTCCCTACTTTTGCCGTCCTTAAAACAAGGGTAAACACAAATCCTGTGAGGTATTTCACCTGATTGCTGAAAAGAGTTGCGGACAATACGAAGGGTGCACAACGCCGGTGATAACATTGCAGTTGAAAGCTAAACGTAAATCTATAATTGTAAATCGTACATCATAATGGCAAACGTTAAACAAGAGTTTTCGGTAGAAGAAAAGCTTACCTCCCTGGTACAGCTCCAAAAAATAGAATCTAAACTGGATGAAATCCACATTTTAAAGGGTGAGCTTCCTATGGAAGTTGCTGACCTTGAAGATGAAATACAGGGATTACATTCCCGCCAGCTTCGGATAGAAGAAGAGATTAATGGTATTACTGAATTCATTGAACAAAAGAAAGAAGCGATCAAGGAGGCACAGGCCCAGATCAAAAAATACGAAAAGCAAAGTGAGAATGTTAAGAACAACCGTGAGTTTGAGGCAATCAATAAAGAAATTGAAATGCAACAACTCGAGGTGAAACTTTGCGAAAAACATATTAAGGACGCCAATGAGGAAATTGCTGAAAAAGCAGTGGCGCTGGAAAAAGCAAAGAAAGCTTTGTCTTCAAAAGAAGGCGTATTGACTACAAAAAAAGGTGAACTTGAAAAAATTATTTCAGCTACAGAAAAGGAAGAAAAGCATTTTAATAAAGTAGCAGATGATGCTCGTTCTCATGTCGATCCAAGGTTGCTTTCGAGCTATGAAAAGATTCGCAAAAATTATAGAAATGGATTAGCTGTGGTACCTGTTGAAAGAGATGCATGTGGCGGTTGCTTTTATTATATTCCTCCTCAAAAGCAAAGTGAAATTAAACAGCGTAAGAAAGTAATGGTTTGCGAAAACTGCGGACGAATTCTAGTCGATTCGGATCTCGTTGATTCAGTGGACGTAAAATAATTAAGAGCTATAACCAATAGAAAGGCACCGCAGGGGTGCCTTTTTTTGTAATAAGCAGTTAGATTGGCGAAAATTGCCAGAATTTAGCTGAAACCATTTTCCTTTCGTAATGTAAATCTTACCCATATTTAAAGGAAATACCACGGTGAGGGTATTTTTCAAACTGACGTGAAGTTGAAAGTATTTTAGTCTGATACCGGGATATTTGTTCTAAACCAGAACTCGTATGACTGGTTCATTTGCGCATTAAAGAGTATCGGTGTTAAAACAAACTGCTTTTTTATTTGTCGAAATAGGAAATGGATTAATTTGTCGCCAGATTTATGTTGAGCAGGTTGTCCATACAGAATTACGCCATTATCCACCAACTTGAGGTGGATTTTTCTACTCAATTAAATATCATCACCGGGGAAACCGGAGCAGGGAAATCCATTATTGTTGGTGCCCTGGGATTGATCCTTGGACAACGGGCTGAAAGTAATGTGTTATTGAATCGCGAAAAGAAGTGTATTGTTGAAGGGTGGTTTAAAGGCGGATCGTCGGACGAGCATATCAACAATTTTTTAAAGGACCATGAGCTGGATATTCACGATGAACTGGTGGTTCGCCGGGAAATCTCTCCCAATGGTAAATCCAGAGCATTTATTAACGATACACCTGTCAATCTTTCCCAACTAAGCCAGGTAAGCAGTTTTTTAGTGGATTTACACCAACAGTTTGATAATCTGGAATTGGGTGAAAGCGATTTTCAAAGACAGGTTTTGGATGCTTTAGCCGGGAATTTCGAATTATTAAAATCCTATCGTACAACTTTTAATGCAGCCCAATCTGCAAAAAGAAATCTTGAATCATTAAAAGAACAGAAAACACAGTTCAATAAGGAATTTGATTATCAGCAGTTTCAGTTTAACGAATTGGAAGAGGCCAATTTCAGGCAAAGCGAGTTAGAAGATCTTGACCAGGAACTGAAAACACAAACCAATGCAGAAGAAATTAAAAGTGTACTGAACAAGACCTATTACGAATTGGAGGAAGGCGATAACCCAATTATTCCCCGGTTGAAGTCCATGATTAACGGACTTCAACAATTTCGTGAAATGCAGCATGATCTTCCAAACTTAATTCAACGTATTCAATCCGTTTACATTGAATTGCAGGATATAGCCGAAGAAACAGACCACGTCAATAATGGAGTAAGCTCTGACCCGGAAACAATTGAAAGAATTAATGAACGATTATCCCTGGGCTATCGTTTGTTGAAAAAGCATGGAGTGAAATCAACCGATGAATTGCTTTTAATAAAAGAACAACTCAACCAAAGACTACAGGCAGTTTTAAATATTGATGAGGCAATTGATAATGCAGAAAAAAATTTTGCTCAACTGATCACCAAAGCAGAAGAACAGGCCTCGGTTATTTCCGATGCAAGGAGGAAACAGGTCAAACTATTAGAACAGCAGGTGAATAAAATGCTGACAAAGGTGGGTATGCCTAATGCACGACTAAAAGTGGGCATCAGGAAAGACAATCTTTCTTCCAATGGCATGGATGAAATTGAATTTTTGTTCGACGCTAATAAAAGCAATCAATTCCAAACCTTGCGCAGGGTAGCTAGTGGCGGTGAATTAAGTCGATTAATGCTGTGTATAAAATCGCTTGTGGCTACGTCGATAGATTTACCCACTCTTATATTTGACGAAATTGATACCGGGATTTCCGGGGAGGCTGCTAAACAGGTAGGCATTATCATGAAAGAACTGGCTAATGCCAGACAGGTCATTTGCATTACACATCAGCCACAAATAGCAGGCAAGGCCGATGCTCATTTACTTGTTTACAAGGCTGTGGAAAATAATGCGGTGACAACTGGGGTACGCCTGCTTAACACAGATGAGCGTATTGTTGCTATTGCAAAAATGCTGAGCGGAGAAAAGCCAACTGCTGCTGCCATAGAAAATGCCAGAGAGATGGTGATGAATTGAATTTATATCTAAGTTTACCCGGTACTTATTGCTGCACAGCAGTAATCTTTGAATATTTTGATAGTATCTAACCTCTACAATTTATAGCATTATAATTTTTGAACTTTTCAAAGGGAAGTTTCTTTGCTGTAAAAATTGTTATGATCAATTCATTTTATTTTCTGAGCCAACATTTTTATGAAGGGCCTGCCATTGAATTTCATCCATAGCCTTTATGCGGCAATTAATGATTTCGAAACACAATTATCCAACCTAATCTTTTGCACCGTTTATTCTATGTTTTTATTATTAATCGGAAGCTTATATTTATTTACACCTTATTTATGGGTAACAGCAATTACAAACTTGTTCTAGTGTCAAAGGGATAAACGTTTATTTTTGCTCCCACCAAAATCAATACTATGTCGAATAATCTTTTAACAGGAAAGAAGGGAGTCATCTTTGGTGCACTGGACGAAAAATCAATTGCGTGGAAAACCGCATTGGCCTGCCACCAACATGGGGCACAGATTGTGCTGACCAATGCGCCTGTTGCCTTACGCATGGGAGAGATCAATAAACTTGCAGAAGCTATACAGGCACCAGTCATTGGAGCTGATGTTACCAATGCCGATGATCTGAAAAAACTGTTTGAAGAATCTCAAAAACATTTCAATGGGAGTGTCGATTTTGTTTTGCATTCAATTGGTATGAGTTTGAACGTTCGCAAAGGAAAGCACTATACAGAGATGAATTATGAATGGAATCAAAAAACACTGGATATTTCAGCAATGAGTTTGCATCGCGTTTTGCGCACGGCATGGGAAATGGATGCCATTAGTGAGTGGGGTAGCGTGGTGGCCCTAACTTATATTGCTGCGCAAAGAGTTTTTCCTGATTACAATGAAATGGCCGACGCAAAAGCATTGCTCGAAAGTGTGGCAAGAAGTTTTGGATACCACTATGGTATTCGCAAAAAGATTAGAGTAAATACGGTTTCACAATCGCCAACACGCACAACAGCTGGCAGCGGTGTAAAAGGTTTTGATATGTTCATTGACTACGCAGAGAAAATGAGTCCTCTCGGAAATGCAACAGCAGAGGCATGCGCTAATTATTGTGTTACCCTTTTCAGCGATCTGACAAAATATGTTACTATGCAAAATCTTTTTCATGATGGTGGATTTAGCTTCACCGGCGTCAGTGAAGCGTTAGTTAAGCAAATGACTGGTGAGGCAACCGATTTGTGAGAGCTTGCAGGCAGCCGGTTTTAAAATTAGGTTTACGTTTCAAACAACTATAAGACTAATTTTTATGGTTGTTATTTCCATATTATTATGATAATTCAGACATACCTTATGTTGGTCAGATGAGATGTTTGCAAGTAAAAGTCCTTAATACTTGCGAACTCAATTGCGCGACAATTAAAAAGCCCCTGAAAAACCAGGGGCTTACAATTAGGCGTCATCCTTAATCAACCTTCTACGGCAAGCGTGTAGTGGGAGAATAAGAATGACAATGATTTATTCTGATATATTTGGTAGCAATGGGGTGGATGAAGCTCTGCGGCACGATCATAATTAAAATTAGTATTCTCTCTTTTAATTTTCAAAATTTATAACGCAATTTGTTTTTGCATCATCATTTTTCGCAAGTTAATCAAGCCATAACGCATTCTCCCCAATGCGGTGTTAATGCTGCAATTGGTAATGGCTGCAATTTCCTTGAAGCTCATATCGGCATAATGACGTAGAATAATTACTTCTCTCTGATCCTCTGGTAAAAGATCAAGCATGTCCTTTACACGGTTATAGCTTTGCCTCTTTATCATTTTAGTTTCGGCACAGTCCTCAGTGAAGTTCAAAACCTCGAAAATGTCCTGGTCTTCGCTGTTTTTTATGGTAGGAGTTCTTTTCACCTTCCTAAAGTGGTCCACGCAAAGGTTGTGTGCAATACGCATGGCCCATGGTAAAAATTTGCCCTCTTCGGTATAGCGTCCGCTTCGAATCGTGTCAATGATCCGTATAAAAACGTCCTGGAAAATGTCTTCAGCCAGGTATTTGTCCTTAACTAAAAAGAAAATGGAAGTGTAAAGTTTGTCCTTATGACGCAATACCAGTACCTCTAATGCGTTTACATTACCGGAATTAAAAGAGTTAATTAACTCATGATCGGACAGCTTGGATAATAAATTCATAACTCCTACAGTTTTAGGTGGTTAGGGATATGGATTCAGAAATTTTTTCAGTAATAAATAACTAGAGTAGAAGTTTTGACTATAGGCTAAGTGTAGTTTGTGGGTTCCTTGAATTTTCGGATTTGTGACCTAAAAATAGAATTCTTTTTTAATTCACACAATATTTATTATTCCCTCCCTTAATTTTTCCGCCAAAGAACTGTTAACGTTAAAGACTAAAAGTTTTAGTAACACCCTTATTTTTGCATACCAAGGTTTACAATGAAAGAAAAGGTAGTGAAGCGGAAAGCCCCGGTGCAGGTTATAGAACATAACCAACCTATTTTTATAAAAGGTGCCAGGGTTCATAATCTCAAAAATATTGATGTTAGTATTCCCCGAAATAAATTAATCGTCGTTACTGGTGTTTCCGGTTCCGGAAAATCGTCCCTTACCATCGACACTTTATTTGCAGAAGGACAAAGACGATATGCTGAAAGTTTGAGTGCTTATGTGCGGCAGTTCCTCAACCGCATGGATAAACCGGATGTAGATTATATCAAAGGGTTATCACCTGCAATTGCAATTGAACAGAAAGTCATTACCCGAACTCCGCGAAGCACGGTGGGAAGTATGACCGAGATTTACGATTACCTGCGTTTGCTATTTGCAAGATCAGGTAAAACTATATCTCCTGTTTCAGGGCGGGTGGTTAAGAAGGATGATGTTAAAGATGTTTTGGAGGCTGTTACAGTTTTAAAAGAAGGAAGCAAGGTATATATTCTTACCACTTTTAAACAGCATAGGAATCGGGATACCAAAGAAGAATTGAAAATCCTGATGCAAAAAGGTTTTTCCCGGATCTATGTTTCGCCTTTTTCACATTCTCAAAAAGAAAATTCAGTAAATGAAGGCACTATTTATCGTATCGAGGATTTGATTACTTCACCTCAGGATTTTTTACAAGCCTTCAAATTTCCAGAAAATGTGTATATACTGATAGACCGCATCGTTGCCAAGGCGCTTGATGAAGACGATAGACATCGTTTATCAGATTCCATCGGTACAGCGTTTTACGAGGGCGAGGGCGATGTTTATGTAGAAGTGAATGGAGATAAGA
>Ga0193740_1000043_pt1 | contig 32117 bp, 28 predicted proteins | sample L2s1metaG_FD_145072 | JGI IMG/M metagenome (GOLD analysis project Ga0193740, IMG submission 145072) | Soil microbial communities from a riparian zone of the East river system, Colorado, United States - L2s1 | ecosystem: Environmental > Terrestrial > Soil > Riparian zone | place: USA: East River... | reverse complement strand
GGGAAAACGTCATGCTTTTATATTTTTTTTAATTATATTTGATTTGTATAAAAATAAAATACATTTGAATCGTGAAGGTCTTATGTTAGCCTTAGCATATATTAATATTTTAAATTAAAAAAAAAAATAAAAACAGATATTATTAATTATATAGAAAATTTATATGGTCCTTTACCTAAAATAATTCTTCCTCCAATTAAAATTATAGAAAAAATACTTGTACCTAGTCCTTGATGAATTAATGGTTTTATTGTAGGTGAAGGATCATTTACTTTTTTTAAAAGAACAAGATTTACAGTTTCAGGAATAAAAAAATTAGATTATACTTTAGTTTTTGAAATTTCACAAAGAACGCAAGATTCTTATCTTTTAAATGCTATAATAGCTTATTTTAACATAGGTAATTTATTTATGGATAAAAAAGGAATTAGTCGATGTAGAATAACATCTTTACCTATTTTACAACATATAATTCTTCCTTATTTTAAATTTTATCCTCTTTTTGGATTTAAAAAAATTCAATATGATATGTGATTAAAAGGAGTATGTTTATTGATTACTCAAAATAAATGAACTAAGAAACGAGAGATATCTTTGACTTCAATAATTAATCAATTATCTTTATTAACTAAAAATAATAATTAAATAATGTATTTATCTTTTTTTTTTTATAACTTAAATTAGCTTAAGTAGAAAAGTTAAAATTTTAAACAAAATTTATTGTATTTTCATATATTTTTGGCATTACACACCAAATGTAGATTTCGCTTTTTCAAGTGTTGAACATGAAAACTTATCGTATTGTGTTCATTAAACTTCGCTATATACTGGAACACTCTTAGAGCTTTTGGTACTAGATATAGTAATACTATTTAATTGTTTTTTATAGAAAATATAAAAAAACAAATATATTTTTGTTTTTAAACAGTTTAATTTATAACAGTAAAAATTCAAAAGATTGGGCAATCAGTAGGAAAATAAACTATGTAAATACATATAGAAGTAAAAACAAAAACCTCAGAGACCATACGCGAAGATTTCAGAAAAATAATGCATTCTGAAACATGAAATTATCCGATCAAATGTGAAAGCATTTGCTAACATGTAAGAATATAATGAATATTACACCCTTAAAATTTTAATGTATTAAATAGAACACCACCAGCAAAATTGAATCGTGAACAATTTTCACTTTGATTAACTGGTTTTATTGATGCTGAAGGTAATTTTCAAGTATATATAGATCGTAAATATTTACGAGTAATGTTTAGAATTAGATTACATATTGATGATATTTCTATTTTATACTAAATTAAAGAATTTTTAGGAGTAGGAAAAGTATATATTAATGGAAATAGTTGTGTTTACATTATTAATGATATACACAATCTTAGAACAGTTCTATTTCCTTTATTAGATCAATATAAATTTTATACTACAAAATGGTTAGACTATCTTGATTTTAAATTAGTCGTTTATTATTTATCAAGTGTTAATACAACTTTAATTTCTAAAGATAAATTAGTATGAGCTAATTCAATTATAAATAATATGAATAGAAATCGAACTAATTTTAATAGTTCACTTATTCCTACTATTCTAGTTAATCCTTTTTGATTGTTAGGATTTATTGAAGGTGAAGGAACTTTTGGTTTAAAAAACTTTAGTCCTTATTTTCAATTAGGGCAACATACAAGAAATTTAATAGTTATTAAAGCGATTGCTTTATATATTCAATCTTTACCTAAAGCTTTTACTTTTAGTTTAAATACTTTACCACCTAATGTGTCTAATACATTAAACTCTCGTACTTCCGTATCTGTGTTATCAATAAGCAATATTGATGCATTATACGATTATTTAATGTTCTTTTTACTTGATATATCATTCCAAACACGTAAAGGTATAGACTTTTACTTATGATGTCTTTTACTTCATTTTCATAAATTTGGACATATTTATATGCCAGAAGGTCGTTCTTTAGTAGCTCAAATTGCTAACTATATTAATGTAGGACGGTACTCTAATAATCCTAATAAAGGAATTGAGCCAAGTATTGAAAATATTAATAAAGTATTAAACCTTACTCTTCCTATAACACTTAAACCTGAAATGTTACATATAGATTTAGCTAAATCTTTTGCAAGACTTATTAAAGAACGTAATATTTGAGTGTATGATAACGGAGTATTAGTTGGTTACAATTTTTTTAGTTCTTTTGCCGAAGCTTTGCGAGCTATTGGTTACTCTCCTACTAGTTCAGCAGCTAGACGTACTATAGATACAGGTAAAGTAATAGGTGGTAGATATACATTTTATTCTTCTCCACAATCCTCTGCAAATTAATTTAATAAAATAAAAAATTTTTGCAAATAAAGAAGGTAAATGGGGACGGAGCCAAACATGTTAATAACATAAATGATTATGCGAGATGTAAATAATGGATGAATTTTACGTTATACTCACGCTAATGTAGCTTCTTTTTTTTTTATTTTTGTTTATGCTCAATTTTATAACATTTATTTTAATCTACTTTTTATTAAATTTAAATTTTATTGTTCTTTTTATTTAAAAGGAGTTTTATTTTTAAATAGAACTATCCAAATTTTTTTTTTATTATATTTTAATAAAAATCAAGTTAAAACAATAATGGAAAATTTTATAAACACATTTAAACCTTCTTTATCTAATTCTTTAAATATTAATAAACATGATAATATAAATAAAGGATCTAATATTAAATTAAACAGTGATAACAGTTTTCTTCAGTGATTTTCTGGTTTTACTGACGCAGAAGGTACCTTTAAAATAAATATTAAAAACAATAAAGAAGTACATTTTATATTTCAGATTACTTTACATATTGATGATGTTGGAGTTTTATTTACTATTAGAGATAAATTAAGTATAGGAATAGTATCAATAACAGGAACAACTTGTAGCTTCAGAGTTCATTCTTTTCAAGTAATAATAGAAAATTTACTACCAATTTTTGATAAATATCCTGCTGTGTGTACTGGGACTACACTAATGTGGGTCAAACTATCAAACTCCGGGGATACCCTAAAGCTTATGATACCAAACTATATTAGAAATACTATAAGTGGCTGAACTAATTACTCAGGTATGGTAACAAGTCATATGATGAATGAAAATGAAATGGGTTATCGCGGATCTAAATCAGAATTAACAAAAAAATCTGTAAAAGAGCAACGAGTAGACGGTAGTTTATGATTTAAACCAAATCATGTAAGGTGTACTCTAATGGGTTTCGAAAGAAATTATCAAATCAAAATCCTTTCTAAACAATTAAATATAAAAAAATTTTCTACCTTAAATTCTTTACCTAAATTAAATCCTTGATTTGTAAGTGGATTAATAGATGCAGAAGGCTCATTCTATATTACAATTTATAAAGATAGTAATTATAAACTAGGTTGATATTTGAAAGCTGTATTTTCAATTGGTTTACATGTTCGTGATTTAGATTTATTATTACAATTACAAGAATTTTTTGGTGGAATTGGTTCAATAAGTAAAAGTAAAACTAGTCATCAAAATATGGTAATTTACTCTGTATCTAGTATTAAAGATTTAATACACATTATAATACCACATTTTAATAATTATCTGTTGTTAACTCAAAAATCTGCAGATTTGATATTATTTAAAAAAGTAGTAGAACTAATGAAAAATAAAGAGCATCTAACTATAGAAGGATTATATAAAATAATTAATATTAGAGCCTCAATGAACTTAGGTCTATCTGATGTTTTAAAAAGTGAGTTTATTAAATTTAGTCCAGTTGAAAGACCATTGATTGTAAGTAAAAATATACCTGATTCAAATTGGGTAACTGGTTTCACAACTGGAGAAGGAAATTTTGATATTACAATACGTGATTCAAAAAGTCATATACTTGGCTATCAAGTACAATTAAGGTTTAAAATAACTCAACATGTAAGAGATATAGAATTAATGAAGCTTTTGATTAAATATCTAGGAGCAGGTAAAATTTATAAAGAAACTAAAACTTCAATAGTTTCTTTAACAATATATAAACTATCAGACATAACTAACAAAATAATTCCCTTCTTTTCTAAACTTTCTATACTTGGGGTAAAACAATTAGATTATCTTGATTTTTGCAAAGTTGTTAATTTAATGAATGATGGAAAACATCTAACAACAGAAGGTTTAGATTTAATACGTAAGATAAAATCTGGTATGAACACAGGTAGAAAGTAAAACTGTAAATTATTTAATTGCATGATAAATTTGATTGCCTTGTTACTTACTCATAAACAGTTAAATTATAAAGATTGGAGAAAAGCAATATTATTAAAAAAAATAGCAAGCCTTAAGGAAGAAAATAGCTGAAATTTAAATGTTGAAACCTTTAATAAAATAATAGAAATTAAAAAAAGTATGAATGATCTTAGAACTAATTATGATGGTTATACAATATCTAGTGATATGATTAATTCAAACTGATTAGTCGGTTTTGTTGAAGGAGATGGTACTTTTTATTTTAGTCATTCAACTGCTGTATTTGGAATTACTCAAAAAGATAAACAAGTCTTAGAAGCAATCTCCGTTTTTTTAAAAAATATTAAATTATCACCTCCTTACAAAGATTTAATTATTCCTAATGAACCTAATTGTATAATAAAAAATAATAAAGTAGCTTATCAATTAGTAATAACAGATTTAGACGTTCTTTTTCAATATATTTGTCCTTTTTTTAAAAATTTATTATTCTACAGTAGAAAAAGTATAGATTTTAATATTTGGAGCTTAGGTATTTATTTAATTATTTATGGGTATCATACTATTCCTAAAGGGAAAGAATTATTACTTAAATTATCTAATAATATGAATTCAAAAAGATATTTTTCAAATGTTAGTGATTTAATAGATATTAAAGAAATAGAAAGTCTTTTTGATATATCTCCTCCATTTAATATACATACTGGTAAGAGCCATTTCATTTTAGCTAAAGAACTAGCTCTAAGTAAGGGAAGTAGAAAAGGATTTAAATTACATATTTATAAAAATGGAAAAGAAATTACAGGTTCACCTTTTGATAGTTTTAGATTAGGAGGTAAAGCTATAGAATTAAAATCTGTTTCTTCAATTAGAAATTATATTGATACCGGAAAAATCTATAAAAATGAATATACTTTTTACTCTAAGCCAATTAAATAAAAATTATTACAGTAAAATAAGAATTAAAAAAAAAAGTAAATTATTTTTTACAATGTTAAAATTTTAACTTATATCTCATATATTAAATATGAGTAAGTGTTAATGGGCCTGCATATTTTAATTTCTACTAAATTATATATGTAGCTATTAGCTATATGCTAGAAAATTCATAAAAGTAATTATACTAAAAAGTAAAAATTAAATACTTTGAATCACTAGCAAGGAAATAAAAACCTTCAAAGATCATATGCTGTTATTCCGTAATAATTTTATTTATTTTAAGAAAGTAGTTTAATTTAACATTATTTTTTTGGAATATGACATGATCTAATTTTCAGTTTATATTGTTAATAGAGGTTACACTTTCAATTATATATTTATATTAAAATTTATTTATATTAAATATAAACTGTAAATTGCACGTTGGTAGAGGAATATATTATGGAAGTTATCATTCACCAAGAACACTTGTTTGAAGTATTGGAGTAATAATACTTATTCTTATGATGGCTGATTTGCTATGGCCTATTTGCCATATAACTTATAAAAATATATTTATTTTTACTAAAATAATTGAAAATGATGCTTTTTTAATACAAAGTATTTTACCTTTATTACCTTTTAGTAAAAGTAGAACTAAAGCTATACTTAGAATAGGTCCACATAATTTAGATATATTATCTATAATAATTTGCGGTATGCTAGGTGACTGGTGATCCCATTTAATACCAAGTAGACATGGTCCTAGTGTTAGATTTCAATTAGAACAATCTGTATCTAATTCAGCATATATTCATAATTTAACTCTTTTTTTACATAACCTAGGCTATTCTGCTAGTTTTGTACCTAAGTTAGTAAAAAAATCAGAAAGTAAATTACTAAGTAAAAATAATATAGAAAATAGATTTAACTATAGACTAACGCTTTTTACATTTACTAGTTTTTTTTGAATTCATAATGGATTTTATATTAAAGTTAATGGAATTAATAAAAAAATAGTACCTTATTGAATTTCTGAATTTATAACTCCTTTAGGATTAGCACACTGAGTTATGCAAGACGGTTCTCGGCAGAAAGGACAAGGAGTTATGATAGCTACAAATAGTTTTACCTATAAGGAATGTCTATTTTTAGCTAATATTTTAACTAAAATTTTTGGTCTTAAAACTAGTGTGATAAAAACAGGGGTTGTTAATCAATGAAGAATAAACATTTGGAAAGAATCCATGCCTCTACTTATTGATTTAATTAGTCCATATTTTGTACCTGAAATGAAGTATAAGCTATACAATTACTTATAATTTTTATAGTTATATCAAAGTCTTATCATTTATAGTGTAAGAAATTTGTATTGAAAATTACACTTTTTATAATTAATATTAATTTTATTATTAAAAAAAAATTAAACTTTTTAAAAGGTTAAATTTTAATAATTTTTATTTTTAATTAATTGATTTTATCCTATCTTCCTACCCTTAAGGTCTATCCTTAACTCTTAAGGATAGTAGGGTTAAATTATAATTGATAATTTAAATATTTAAATTTAAATATTTAATACTAATTATTTATGATAGTATTTCTTATTATAAATTTTACTTCCATTATATTATTAATTCAGCTTAAGGTAAATTAAATAATAAATTACTTTAAGCGCTCGCTTGCGCTTACCACTTATTCTTAAGGATCGAGCGAAAGCGGAAGCGACAAGCGAGAATCAATAATGAAAATTTAATTTAAGAAATAAAATGAAAAATATTTATTTTCATTTGGCAATAAAGGTGAAAACGGTTAATATGTTTTATATAAATTTTTATAAAGACCGTCGATTTAATACAAAATCGTTACAGACTGGATCACCTAAAGGTATCTGAAATGATGCTTAATGTACAGTCGAATATTTTTAAATTATAAATTTAATATTTTAAATTAAAATTCTAATTATTAATTTTATAAATTTCAAATAAATATGATAGCTTTCTTGGGTTATAGAAATAGCCCTAAATGATCTAAATTCAAATATAATTATAATAATAAAAGTAATTTATTTTCAAAAAATCATATTAATTTAATTCAAAAAAGATATAATTCTAATATGTTTTCCTCTAATATAAATAAAAATTCAATTAAATTAATTGAATTTTTAAAAGAAAATAATTTGACACCTATTTATTCTTACGAAGATTTACAATTAAACGAAACTAAAAATAAAATATTAAAAGACACTAAAGGGCTTAGTGGTATCTATTTAATTTTAAATAAAATAACTTTAGATTTTTATATAGGATCAGCATCTACAAATAGATTTTATGCTAGATTTTCTAATCATTTAATATATTTTAAAGGCAGTAAAATACTTAAACATGCAGTAAGAAAATATAATATTAATAATTTTGCATTTTTAATCTTAGAATTATTTCCTGAAATAGTTAACAAAGAAAATAATAAAAAATTATTAGATAGAGAAGATTTTTATTTAAAATCTTTGTTACCTAATTATAATATACTAACTGAAGCTGGATCTAGTTTTGGCTATAAACACACTGAATTAGAGCGATTAAAAATGAAATCTAATTATAGTTTAGATCGTCGATTAAGAATAGGTAATTTGAATAAAGGTAAAATTTTATCGAAAGATACAATTGAAAAAATTAGAGATAAAGCTTTAATTAGAGAAAAACGAAATTTTTCTGAACAATCTATATTAAATATGAAAAAAAAATCTAAACCTATAATTTTATATAATTTAAACTTTACAGTTTATGGTGAATATCCTAGTATAACAGATGCTGCAAAATCTGTAGGTTGTAATGAAAAAACAATTAGAAGAGCTCTAAAAACGAAAAAAAAATTATTAAAAAGACGTTGATTTGTAAAATATAGTGAAAAATAAATATTTATAATATTTGAATTTTAGATTATAGTCCCACGAGTAAAATTTTTTATGTAATTTCTAGTAAAAAAAAAATAAAAAATAAAGTGGAATAGTCCGACAGGATTATTAAAGAAATTTTATAATTTCTTTGGCAATGTTAGTGAATACGATCAAAAAAATTTTTTTTTTATTTAGAGATCGTTGGTTATCTAGATAGTCGCGACAGACTGGGTCACTAATGGGTAGCTGAAATGCTGCTTAATGCACAGGCGAAACTTATTATTTTTATCCTTCAGGCTTTCCTTAAGCCTTAAGGGGAGATTAATAGAATATACGAATTCAAAGTTATTCTACTTTTTATAAATATTATATTTTTATTTATATTAAAATTTAATAAATTTATATTAAATAAAAAGCAAGTTTGTATGTATTACCTTACGGTCAAATGAGTTTATGAGGTGCTACTGTTATTACTAATTTATTATCTGCAATACCAATTTTTGGTCACGATTTAGTAGAGTTAAAAAACAGATTACCTACTATTGGGAAAGTAAGTACTCATGCATTTAAAAAGGGTCGAGTAAAAAAATCAGAAAAAGATAAAAATGAATTTCTTTCTATTCCTTATCCTTTTTTAGCAATGTTGATAGGTTTAATTGATGGAGATGGTTGTATTATTATTAATAAAACAACTAAAGGTTATATAAAAATTAATCTTAGTATTGTATTTAATATTCGTGACTTATCTATTTTACAATATATACATTCTATATTAAAATTAGGTAAAATTACAGTTTACTCTAAATTTGGTGTTTGTAAATTGATTATTAATCGTACTGATATTCAAGAAATATTTTTTCCTTTAATATTACACCACAAACTCTGTTTTTTAACAAATATTAGACGAGAACAATTTAATAAAGCAATGTATATTTTACAAAATGAGTTAAAGTTCTTTACTGAAATTCCTTCAATTGTACCTACTATGTATCCATTGCCTGAAAGTGCTTTAGGATATACGAAATTACCGTTTTTTAATAATTGAATAGTAGGATTTACTGTAGCTGAAGGCTCATTTTTAGTTAAATCAAATAAAGATGCTTGTTTTCAATTACGACAGTCTATACATAATACATTATTTGAATCATTTAAATTAATTTTTGATACAAACCGAAAAATTGGATTAGATAATAATTCTTACAATTTGTTCAGTGTATCTACTAAAGCTGATATACAACAAGTTATTAATTTTTTTTCTTTTGCTGGTCATCATCCTTTATTAGGTTATCAAAATATTCGATATGAACAATGGATTATATATTTACGAAATAGTAAACGATATAAATCACTGAAATTTCCTAATTAAAATTTTTCAATAGTAGTAAATTAAATTCTGTATTATAGCTCCTTAAAATAGTAATATTTTAGAGGCAAATGGGGAGAATTGCATTAAATTTTAAATTAATATAAATTTTTAAAATAATTTGCAGCGGAGCTTGTTTCGGTGTTTTTTTAAGTTAAATTTTAACATTTTTAACTAAATTAATGAATCAAGAACGTTCAACGACTAACAAGTGAGTAATACCAACAATAAACTTGACAAGAGAACCCTGCATCCAATTTATTTTATAAAATATTTTGTATAACATTATTGGATGAAGACATAGTCTAAGCATCATTGTGAAATGGTGAGTATAGTTTTAAAATACTATCTATAATACTACTGTAATTTGATGTGGATTCAAAATAGAGGGTGCTTTGTGAAATGGGATCTCACTATTGTGCCTAAAATTATCAAACTCCGGGGACACCCTAAAGCTTCTGATACTAAGCTATATACGAAAGTATATATGTGGCTGAATTAATTACTCAGGTATAGTAATAAGTCAGAAGATGAATGAAAATGAAATGGGTTATCGCGGATCTAAGTCAAAATTAATATCTAATGTTAATTTTGTAAAAGAGCAACGAGCAGATGGTAATTTATATTCGTCAATAAAATATATAAGGTGTGCTCTAATGGGTTTCGAAAGAAACTATCAAATCAAAATCCCTTCTAAGCAATTAAATAAATTTTCGACTTTCTCTATTGTTAATGATAATTATAAATTAAATCCTTATTTTGTAACTGGTTTTTGCGATGGCGAAAGCTCTTTTAATGTCACAGTTAATAATAATAATAAATTAAAAACAAACTGAGAAGTCAGAGCTCAATTTACAATTGGTCTACATTCACGTGATTTAGCTTTATTATTACAATTGCAAGAATTTTTTGGCTGTGGATTCATCTTTAAAAATAAAACTCAAAGTAAAATAAGTTATCAAGTACAATCAATTAAATATTTAACAAATAAAATTATACCACATTTCGACAAATATCCATTGTTAACTCAGAAAGCTGCTGATTTTTTGTTATTTAAAAATGTAATCAAACTAATGAATAATCAAGCTCATCTAACCGCAGAAGGATTACAGCAAATAATTAATCTTAGAGCTTCAATGAATTTAGGTTTATCTGATCTGCAGAAATCTGAATTTCCTAATTTTCATTTAGCGGTCAGACCAGTGATTAACACAACTAATATTAAAGATGCTAACTGAATTGCAGGATTCACCTCAGGTGAAGGTTGCTTTTTTGTCGATATTTATAATTCTAAAACAAGTAAAATTGGATTTAAAGTAAAATTAACATTTTCAGTAACTCAACACAGCAGAGATAAAAATTTATTAGAACTAATCGCCAAATATTTTAATTGTGGAGTTGTTTACACTAAAAGTGAAAATGCTTTTGTTTTAAAAATACAAAAATTTGAAGATCTGACAAAAAATTTAATTCCTCTATTTGCAATAAATAAAATTCAAGGAATCAAACAATTAGATTATTTAGATTTTTGTCAAGTAGCTAAATTAATGAATGCAAAAAATCATTTAACTATTGAAGGATTAGATAAAATACGAAAAATAAAATCTGGTATGAATAGAGGAAGAGAAAACTAAAATTTAAATTTAATTGTATGATAAATTTGACCGCCATGCCATATTATAGTGATATAATATTAAAAATCTTGCTTGATGCTGAAATAACCTTATATATATTTATATATTTGATTTTATTATTAAATATAAATATATTTGAAATTACATACTTTATTATACAATTATATAATCATTATATTAAAAATATTATTATAATAATTTGAAATAAATATAGTAAAGTGAAAATTATAATGACTAGGGGACAATCAGCAGTGGTTATAAATATAATTTATTTTTTATATTTTGAAGCTACTCAGAGACTTTTTTTAAATATTAATAAAACAATTATAATATTTAAAAGGATTTATACTACATTTAATAACATTGAAAGCAAGTATAAATCAAACGCAAGATGTCTATCATATGCTTATTTAGTAGGTTTAATAGAAGGTGATGGTTGAGTTTCTATAACAAAAAAAGGTAAATATTTAACATATGAATTAGGATTAGAAATGAATATTAAAGATATTCAATTATTATATAAAATTAAAGATGCTTTAGGAGTAGGTAAAATTAAAACTAAGGTTAGAAAAAGTATTAATAATAATGAAATTAAATCAGTTAGATATAACATTAGAAATAAAACACACTTAAGAGAAATTATTATTCCTATTTTTGATAAATACCCTATGTTAACTAATAAACAATCTGATTATTTAAGATTTAGAGAAGCATTATTAAATGATATAAAATATTATGATGATTTACCTAAATATACTCGTTCTAAAGAACCTTTAAATTCAATTGATAATATTTTAAATACATCTTATTTTTCTGCTTGATTAATAGGATTTATAGAAGCTGAAAGTTGTTTTAGTATTTATAAAGCTAAAATTAATGATGTAAATTCATATGTAGGTAGTTTTGATATTGCTCAAACAAATTCATCTGAAATTATTCAAGCTATAAAAAGTTATTTAAAATTTTCTGGTAGTATATACAAAGATAAAACTAATTGTTTTAAACTTAAAACTACTAGTGTTAGAAATATTGAAAATGTAATAAAATTTTTAAAAAATAATCCTATTAGATTATTAGGTAATAAAAAATTACAATATATTTTATTTCTTAAAAATCTACGTAAAATACCTAAATATTCTAATATTATTAATATCCCTGATAATTATTAATAATTTAATTAGGCAATTATAATTATAATGAATCTGTCAAATTAGAAAATATGATAGATAAAGATATAGTCCGAACTAATATATAATATTATATATTATGTATTGTGTATAATAAGAGTTTTTATTTATATAAATAAAAATGGAATTATCAACATTAGCTCTGTTTCAAATGCAACACTAAATAGATTTTTTTCTTTACATTACTTATTACCTTTCTTATTAGCTGCTTTAGTAGTAGCACATTTAATTGCTCTGAATTTATGAACATAGAAGGGCCTGTTTTATTAAAACGTAATAAAATTTTATATTATAAAGTTTTACTATAATAAAATAAGAATTACACTATATGCTGTAATACTATAAAAAAAAATAGTGAAACAGCAAGGATATAATAGTCCTTCAGAGAATTTACGTGTAACATCCTTAATATATATTGACTTTACGTTTTTTTATATATACTAAATTTATATTATAATATAATATAAACATAGCATAAAAGGATGAAGATAAATTCCATTATTTTAATTATTATTATATTTTACAGAACATATTCTATTTTTTGTTTTATAAAAGTATGTCCGGTAAAGATAGTTATTTTTATAAAAGCTTAATCCAGAAATTGTATACAGTTCTTCTATTAAAAATAACTTAAAAAATATAACAAAACGATTAACCAATGAAGAAAAATTATCGTTTAATCTTGAAGGTAATTTAGCCTTAAGGAGAGAAATTTTAATAGGTAATATTTTAGGTGATGCTCATATGAGAAAATTTAACATTCTAATAAATAGTAGATCTAATGCTAGAGTTAGATTTTTACAAAGTGAAGCTCAATCTGAACTTATTTATCATCTTTATGACATATTTAAAGATTATTGTGGAACATCACCTACCTTAAGGAAAAAAAGTTTTTCTTTAATAAAAGAAACAGGTAAAATAAGATATAACATTTCATTTGCTATTAGAAGTTTACCTTGTTTTAATGAATTATATTCATTATTTTATAAAAAATAGAATTAAAATTATACCTTCAAATATTAAAGAATTATTAACTCCTATAAGCCTTGCTTATTGAATAATGGGAGATGGATCTTTCCTTAAGGAGAACTGGTTCTGGATTAAAATTACATACTAATAATTATTCTAAAGAAGAAGTAATTTTATTAATTAATGCTTTAAATAATAAATTTAATCTTAATTCTTCTATTAATATTGCTAATTTTAGCAAATAACAATATACTATTTATATTCCAAGTAGAAATATAGCTCATGTAAAATTATTAGTGTTACCTTATTTATTGCCTTCTTTTGTGAGAAAATTAGGTATAAAATAATTAAATAAATGCTTCACGTTCATGGGTTTGAAGGCCCTAAATTAAATTTAAATATTAATTATATTATAAAAAGATATAAATCTACAATAAAAATAATTTAGCTTTTATTTTACCCAGATTTAAAGCTAAAAATAGAATAGGACCTCATAATGAAGAAATAATATCGATTTTAGTTGGTTCCTTATTAGGAGATGGTCATGGAGAAAGACTTAAAAATGGTGGTGTAAGATTCAGATTTAAACAAAGTGTAAATCATAAAGATTATTTATTTTACTTACATAAAAAAATATTAGATTTAGGTTATACTAATAATACTTTACCTTATTTAGTAAACAAAATTTAAACAATAAAATATTTGAATCATATTAATTTAACACCTATAGTTTTACTAGTTTATTATGATTATTTAAGTTATTTTATTAAAAAAATAAAAAAGTTATTCCTAGTTAAAATTTTCTTTATGAATTATTAACACCATTAGCTCTTGCTATTCGAATTCAAGATGATGGAACTTGACATAGTTCTGGTATAAGAATAGCTACTAACAATTTTAAACTTAATGAAATTGAAAATTTAAAAAGTGTTTTAGATAAAAAATTTAAAATAAAAAGTACTATTCATCATTTTTCTAAATCTAATCAATATCAACTATATATTAGAAAAGAATCTATTGATTTAGTTATAAGTTTAACTTCCTCCTTTTTTCATGATTCTATGCTATATAAATTAGGTATAAATAATTAATATTATTTTAATAGTCGTAAATTTTTAAATTAAACATTTATTAATTTAAAATTTTTAAGACAATGACAATTGTCTTCAAATAATTAATTAAAAAAATTTTAATTAATTATTAGGCAATGCTAGTAAAAACGGTTAAAATTTTTTTTATCTAGATAGAGAGACCGTCGGTATAACTTTTTTGTGAAAAAAAAGATGAAATCGCTACAGACTGGGTTACTAGTGGGTAAAATTTTTTTAATCTATTAATATATTGAAATTTTGCTTTATGTACAGTCGAAAAATACAAATTAAAATATAAATTTGTATTTTGCTAATAATCCAAATGGAGTAACATCTAATGGAGATAGATTTTCAATGCATCCTTATTTTATATTTAAAGATCTAGTAACTATTTTTTTATTTTTACTAGTGTTGTCTATAATTGTTTTTTATTACCCAAATTCTATGGGTCAAAAAATATGGCCTAATATAATATTATTAATAGTAAATATTATATATGTATGTGCTATATGCTGGAAGGATATACTATATTATAAATATAAATATAAATATATAAATATAGTTAAAATTTATAATGAAACTATAAATGTAAGTGATTTATTTATAATTAACATTTTTCGTAAATATATTATAGATTTAATAAATCCCGTTATAGTAAGATATTATTATAAAATATATAATCAGCAGATAACCAAAATAATAAATAATATATATTATTATATTCTGAATTATTTTTCTTTTTATTTGAAGAGTTATATATTATTATTACTAGTAGGAATTTCAGTGACTTTACGCACACACAAAAATAATATAATAAATTATATATTTTTAAGAAAATTATCTAATAAAAATCATTATAATATAATAACTGATAATCATAATAATGAAATAAGTTTAGAATTTAAACAGTGATTTTCAGGTTTAACAGATGGTGATGGTTACATATATGTCAATAAAAATGGTCAAGTTGGTTTTGAATTAACTTTACCTGCACAGGATGAAAAAGTTTTACGTATTATACAAAATAAATTTGGAGGTAATCTACATGCTAGAAGTGGTTTAAAAGCTGTGCGTTACCGATCTCAAAGACATGATGTAGTATATAAACTAATTCATTGTTTAAATGGTTTAGTTATAAATAATATTAGATTAGCTCAATTACATAAAGCTTGTTTAGCTTTAAATATATCTATTAAAGATCCTATTTTACCTACTATTAATTCAGCTTATATTAGTGGATTATTAGATTCAGATGGAACTATTAATTTTTACAAATCAAATTATAATGATACATATAAATATCAATTGACTATTAGCATTTCAAATAAAAGTCGATGCAATATAGAATTTTTATTAAATGTAATTGGAGGAAATATTTATTTTGATAAATCTCTAAATGGTCATTATAAATGAGTAGCTAATTCTAAATTATTACATTTAAAGTTATATGATTATTTTCTAAAGTTCCCACCAAAAACTATTAAATCCCATAGAACTTTTTTAATAAAAGAATTTCATGAATTAAATTCTACAAAAGTTTATTTAGATAATAATAAATTATCTATGAACTATAAGATATGACAAAAATTTATTATTAGATGAGATAATAAAAACTAATTTTTATTATATTTATTTTTTAATTAACTAGTTAATTAAAAGACTATTATAATCCATACTATTTTTTCCTTAAGGAAAGATTATAAAAAGTTTTTATGAAGATATAGTCCATCCTTCATTAAATAAAATTATATTTTATTAAGAAGGAGCATTCTGATAATTATATTCCTGCAGACCCTATGGTTACACCAAGTTCGATAATCGTACCATTTATTTTTAAAGAAAAAATTATAGAATTTAATAAAGATAATACTACTAAAGATGATATATTATCACAATTAAATAAATCAGAAGACTTAGTTATTAATAATCAACCATCAAATAATAATAATAATAATAATAATATTTTATCTCAAGCCTTAAGGAATGAAGAAGATAAATTTAATCAGATAGGTCAAGGTATTTTCCAGGCAGCCGGCCACATTGGAGGTTATTTTACAAAAAAAGAAGATGTAAATTTTAGACCTTTAGTTTACATTTCTCAAAATGCTACTACTGAATCGATTCTTTTTTTTAAACAGTTAAATAAATTATTTGATAATCAAATGAAATATCAAATATCTTTAACAAGTAATAATAATTATCACATAAGATTACAATCTAGAGATTTTAATTTTATTCTTAATAAATTTATACCTTATTTTTCTAATTTACATAGTGATAAGTATTTAGGATTGATTTACTTAAAAAAATTATATCATTTATTAGAATTATTAAAAAAAGAATTGAAAGAAAGTAAAGAAAATAATCAAAAAATAGATATCTTAAAATTTAAAATTATAAAGTTAGCTTATAATTTAGTAGATAATCCTAAAAAGTATATAAATTTAAAAGAAAAATATGAATTGTGTAAGTTAAATCCTACTTTAATGGATAAATCGACAATTAATTACATTAAAAATATGAATACCATTTTATTGAAAAATTTACCTAAATTAAATAAATGGTTTTTATATGGTCTATTTCTAGGAGATGGGAATTTCAGTGTAAGTATGAGAAAAGATGGAATATTACCTTGGTACGGTTTAAGATTAAAAATATCTCAAAAAAATACAATTAACAATTTGCAGTTTATAGATAATATTATTCAATTTTGTTCCAGTTTTAATATTAAATCGTACTATTTAACTAAAAAACACAGGAATGTTATAGAGTGGTACATAGAAGATACAAATAGTATAAAAATAATAAAAAATATGTGATGTGAAAATAATAAAATTTTATTTTCTTTTTGTTCTTTTTGAAAACATAGTCAATTGAACTTACTAATTAAAACTAGTATTTTAAAAACTCACATTAAACATTGGAAAGAAGGACAATTAACTATGTTAAATATTATCTATAAATACTCAAGTATGTCTAAGAGTATTTACTCTGATTGATATAAAAAAATTATTTATTATTTTGAGAAAAAAATAAATAATAAAAATATACCTATCTTTTTAGAGTCTTCTTCTCCTTTAGCCTTCACCAACGGTGTAGGTAGGGAAGAAGGAGAAAAAAAAAGTGAAAGTATATATACTAGCGATTTAACTTTTATATCTATATCTAAGAACACTTCTTGATTAGTATCCCTTCCTATTAATGTTAAACCTAAAGCTAAATATTTTTTCTTTAAAACTTATTTAACTAAAGAAAAAGCTTTAGAACAAGCTTTAAAGTATAGAGATCAAACATTAAAAGACTGATTACACTCTAATAATTTAATTTAAAAATAATATGTAAAATGTCGATTTTAATTGAAATATATTAATAAAAAAAGAAGGTTAATTGTCAAGAATCTCCAATTAATTAATTGGACAACTTGCAGCGAAATATCTTATTGCAACTTAAAAATTAATAGTTAATTTTTATGAATATCTATGATAAGTAAGATAGACGTTCAACGACTAGAAAGTGAGTATTGCTAACAATAATCTTTCCACGAAAGCCTTCCTATTTGCTTTGATTCTTCAAAGGATAGATGACATAGTCTGAACCATTTATAATTAAAATAGCATAAAGATTTAATATCTTTATATATTAAGAAATAATGGAAAATAAAAGTTAAATGCTTTTATAAATAATAATAAAATGCTTATATATTTTAATACAAACCTTAAGGCCTTAAGGACATAGTATTAAAATATAATTTATTATTATATTTAACAAATTTGAGTACCTGAATGGTATTAATAAGATGCCATACTTAAGAGTAATCTTAAGAATAATAAATAATACTATATGCTAGAAATTGTTAAATTTTAATAAATATTTTATAATATTTTTTTATTTTACATAATTAGCAGGAAACTAATTTATAATATTTAATCAAAATTAGAATCCTCAGAGACTATACGTAAAGATCCTTTAAGGTTTAAAAAGGATAAAAAAATAGTCCAAAATAAATTATAATATTTATTTGATCTGACAACTTATTTAAGTTTATTTTGTAATTCACATTACAGTACTTTTCCTTAAGGAGGAGTAAAATTAACCAAAGTTCAAAGATTAAAATTTAAAATTGAGAATTCTTAAAATGAAATAATAATAGGATTATTATTAGGTGATGGTCATATTCAAAAAAGAAATTTAAATGGTCATTCTAGATTTATTTATGCTCAAAGTAGTTTAAGAATACATCATTTTAATTATTTCACACATGTTTTAAGTTTGTTTAAACCTTATTTATCTAAAGATTTTAATCTTAAAACTAGAAAATTTATAGATAAAAGAACTGATAAAACTTATAGTTCAGTAAATTTTTGCTACGTTAACTTTACCTTGTTTTTATTATTACAAATTTTTATTTTATAGCTCTGAAAATAAAAAATAGTTCCATTAAATATTAAAGATTTGTTAACTCCTAAAGGATTTTCTTATTGAATTATGGATGACGGTTCGCGTCAAAATAAAGGTTTACATTTAAATACATATGGATTCAAATTAGATGAAGTAATTATTTTAAAAAATACTTTTCCTTAAGGTTCCTTAAGGAGAAAATATGTTTGGAACAAATTATTTCCTTAAGGAAAAGTGTTCTATTCACAAACATAAAAAAGGAAATAGAATATACATATGACAAGAAAGCATGAATATATTAAAATCTAATATTTCTAAATATATACATAAAGACATGCTTTATAAAATTGATTCTCAAAATTTATAATATTTTTATTGATCTTTTACCATTCTATGCAATTTTACGATCTATCCCTTCTAAACTATTTGGAGTTCTAGCAATGTTTGGTTCTCTGTTAATTTTATTAGTTCTTCCTTATGTAGATACAAGTAGAGTAAGATCTAACCAATTTAGACCTGCTATGAAAGTTGCGTTTTGGTTCTTTGTTGTAAATTTTTTTATACTAATGTGAATTGGTAGTCAACATCCGGTATCACCTTTTGTAGAAATAGGACAAATTTCAACTGCTTTTTATTTTGTTTGGTTCTTAGTTATCGTTCCTTTAATCGGATTAATTGAAAATACATTATTCGATATAGCTGTAAAAAATAATAAATCTAACCCCCTACTATCTTCCAAAAATAATATAAAGATACCATCTAGGAATAGCACATAGTAATGAATATTATTGGCCAAAGACGATTTATTTATAATCTTAAGCGGAAATAGAAAAATCAATTGATCCTAGGGAAAATGTAATTGAAACATATTTTTACGAAGGAGATGATTCTTTTTTCCTCTCCTTCTTAATCTGAATAAAAGGAGGAAAGGATAAAGAAAGGAGGGAAAATTTTTAGGTTTAAACATATAAAAAAAAGGTACACAAAAATATTAATTATATTATTTAAATAAAAAAAAAAATAAATTGTATTTAATTTGAATTTTTATTCTAATTTGAAAAATTTGTTATTTTTCGTTTTTATTTCGATAAAAATAATAAATTTTTATCGTAATTTCTACTAATATTTAAATATACAACTAAAAAAATTTTTTTAATTTATTTAAATGTTAAATTTTAAAAGAAAGTAATATTTAAAATATATAGTTTTTATTCTTTTTTTTTTTAATGATAGATGACAAATTGGATAGTCGCTCCTTTTGGGTAGGAGATATATAGCGTGTTCGAGTCGCGCCTACCATAAATATTTAATTCTTTAATATCTCAATTTAAAGATTTTATAATTTAAAATTAAATTAAAGTTTTTAATTAAAGCGTCTAACTTTTTTCTTATTATATTTTTTAACAATAATAATATATATATATAAAAATAACAATTAAACTATAGTTTAATTATTTAATTAAAATTTTTCTCTCCATCCTTCTCCTCCTTGGCCTTTCACCTTTTAACTCTTCTCCCTTTGCCTCCTTAAGGCTGCCTTAAGAGTGGAAAGGGGAGGACAAGGATCCTTAAGGAGGCAAGGCTTAGTTTAATAAAAAATTCTCTTAGTTTAATGGCAGAACAACTTTCTTCTAAAAAGTTTATTTTGGTTCAAATCCAAAAGAGAATTAAGTTATAAATGTTTTTTTTTACATTAGTTATCTATATATCTATTTTAATTAGTAATAATTTTAATAATTAATGAAACATATTTTTAACTTTAATTTATTACAATAGTGTTAAAATTAAAACCTTAAAATTAAAATTATAAATAAACTAAATAATTATTATTTAGTTTTTTATATTAAATTTTAAATTGTTATATTTTATATATAGCATACAGGGTTTTATATACTGTATTTTATTTTTAATTATATTTATATAATATATGTTATATTTAATAAATTTCATTGATAATAAATACATCCCATTCATAAAACTTACAGTAAACCTTATTTTTTTTACTAGATTTTTATCTAGACTATATAATATTTTCATTAATATTTTAATATAAAATTTTAATTTAGAATAAAATATAAAATGAAGAATTAAAAATTATTCTATTATAATATAAAATTAACATGATTAACATAAAAATTTTTACTTCTATATCTAATGTATTATTTAGTTTATTAGATGTTTTAACTGTAATTATTCCAGTTTTACTATCTATTGCCTTTATGACTATTTTAGAAAGAAAACAACTTGCAGCTCATCAACGAAGAGTAGGACCAGATACTGTAGGATATTTTGGTGTATTACAACCATTCAAATTTTGAGTGGCAATCTCAAAAAAAAAAACTAATTTAAATTTCAGTATTAATTTTATTAATACTGAAATTAACAAAATTTTGTGATTGAAAATAGAAACTATATGCGTGAAAACTTAATAAATTTACAGCTACTATTAATTTATAGTAAAAATCTAGTATAAAAAGTCAACCCGCAGAAAATTATTTTTCTCAACGATTATACGTTTTATTTACTATTAAATAACCTAAAAGTAAAAAGATATAATCTATAATCTATATAGATTATTGTCAATTATGTTGTGTTGTTATTTCTCTTTTAAATTTTATATTTAAAATTTTAGCTAATGAATCAAATATTTATTTAATTAACATTTCTAGTTTAAATTTATTTGTGATGTTAAACCGAGCAAATCATTTTAACTTTATTATTAAAAATAAATCTTGACCTTATCTACAAAAATTTAAAAAACATATTTCTCTACCCTCCTTTCTTTATCCTTTCCTTAAGGAAAGGGTGAAAGGATAAAGGTGGAAAGGAGAAATATACTTCTTAACATTTTAATCAATATAGGTGAATGTCAAAAGAGTGGCATAAATGTTAAAACTATATAAATATAATAACCTTATGAAAAATAAGACTATATGCTGGAAAGATTTTTTAAACAATATGGTTTATTTACTATAATTAGAAATTAAAAAGCCTAATTGTAAATCAATCAGCAGAAAAAAAAAAAACGAATTTTTTTTTTCTCAACGATCACAAGTCTTACGTATCCTATAAAAAAATATATTTTATAATATAAAATTGTACGAAGATATGATCTACTAGTTAATAACTAATTAATAAAAACAAAAAAAAAAAATTTTTTTTTATTAATTTAATTATTTTTAACTAGCCGTCAGCGATGCCCTTAAATTAATTCTTAAAGAAACAATTATTCCTTCTCAATCTAATAAAGTCTTATTTTATTTAGCACCAGTTTCAACTCTAATCTTTAGTTTATTAGGTTAGAAAATTTCTTAGCTTAATTTAAATTTCAATATACGCTAGAAAATTTAAAATAATTTATTTTTAAAGGTTTAAAATTTTAAATTTTGATAATAACCTTATTAATTAACTAGCAGGCTTAATAACTTATTAAGCTTCAGAGACTATACGTGAAAAAATAGTAAAAATAAAAAATTTTATTTTACATAGTAATTAATTTATAATCTATTTAAGAAATAGTCCAAATTTATAGCAAGCCTTAATGCCCTTAAGGCATTTAAGGAGAAATTTTATAAATTGATTATGTAACTATATTATTGTTTATTGATAGTAATAAAAATAAAATAATATTTATCTACAATTATCTGTTTTAGTTATTTTAAATAAAATTTTAAAATTGCATATAAAAATTTATATTCGATTACATTCAGAAATAATATCCTCTCCTTAAGGCTAATAAAGTTAAAAGACCTAAAACTTTACCTGTACCTTAATTTATTGAATTAAAAAAATAAGTTATTTTTGGATTAATGTTAGGATATTTTAGTGGATATTTTAGTGTGTAAAAACAAGTTTGAATGGAAATATTATATTACGATTTACATGTAAACTAAAAATAAAGAATATGTGAATCATTTATACTATATTTTTAAACCGTATATTGCTACGCCAACTAGCCCTATCCTTAAGCCTTTCCACCTTTACATTTAAAGGTAAAGGTAAAGGAAAGGGAAAGGAGGCTTGCTAGTAAGTTATGTGAGGTATTATTCCTTTTGGTCAAGGTTTAACTCTTTTTGATTTTTCGCTAGGTATTTTATATACTTTAGCATTATCTTCTTTAGGAGTTTATGGTGTTCTTTTAAGTGGTTGAGCTGCTAATTCAAAATATGCCTTTTTAGGTTCTATTAGATCTTCAGCTGCTATGATTTCATATGAATTAATTTTAAGTTCTGCTATTTTATTAATTATATTGTTAACAGGATCTCTTAACTTTAATGTAATTATTGAACATCAACAAGCAATTTGATTTATTATACCGTTACTACCTGTATTTATATTTTATTTTATTTCGATACTAGCTGAAACTAGTCGTACACCTTTTGATTTACAAGAAGCTGAGCTATTATTTTAATTAAAATGATTCGGCTTCTTAGTTTAAAGATTGCTATTTACTGAAAATTCTTTAGATATCTTATTACTCTTAGAATTAATAAAAAAAATAATTTAATAGTTAAAATATAAGATATTAGATAATCAGTAGGAAAAAGTTTAAAGTTCGAACCCTCAGAGATTATACGCAATCATTGAATAATTTCAATATGATATAATCCTACTTTTGTTAAAAGACAAAAGATATAAATAAATAATTCTTTCCTTAAGCCTTTCCCCCTTTACCTTACCTTCAAAAGTAAAGTTAAAGGAAGGGGAAAGGAAAGGAAAGGAAAGATAAAATTTTAAATTAATTTATTTTAATTTATATTTATAAGGAATCAGAACTAGTAGCCGGATTCTTTACTGAACACGGTGCTACAATATTTGTATTCTTTTTTTTAGGGGAATATTCTTCTATAGTACTGTTCAGTTGTATATCTAGTATATTATTTTTAGGAGGATACAATATACCTGAAGTTTTTATTAATGAATCTATTTTAAATATTCAGAGTATAGTATTGGGTTTAAAAACCTGTTTCTTTTGTTTTTTATTTGTTTTATTTAGAGCAACATTACCTCGACTTAGATACGATCAACTTATAAAATTTTGTTGGTTGTATCTGTTACCTGTAGCTGTAGCATTTATAGTTCTTGTACCGAGTATATTAATTTCCTTTGATATTACTTCTTATTAATTTGACTAATTGTAATTATAATTTAAAATTTTAACTAAAAATTAAATTAAAAACATAATATTATTATTTCTTAAAATTTATTGATTATTAGATTAAAAATAAAAAAAACATGATAATTCAAAGAACCTTTGCTTCCTGCTGCTTTCTCTTATTACCCTTCTCCCCTTAAGGACCGATTTTTTAATAAAACTTATTTAACTGAGTTTATATTTTGAAAAAATGTACACTTAGATTATAGTATACTTTTGTTATATTTTAAGACTTTACAAAATAAAGAATATATCTTAGGTTACCAACATTTTATAAATTAAATTTTGCCTCCTTAAGGATCAATCTTATATTTAATGCTTCCCCCCTTTTTTTTTTTATAAATATTATTTAAACATTTAACCCCCCTTTATTAAATAATAAAAGCCTTCCTCACCCTTAAGGCTTAAGGCTTAAGGCTTAAGGCTTAAGGGAAAGGATGGGTAGGACGTAGGTATCTTTTGTAAAAAGTAAAAAAAAAAAAGCTTTTTTTTTTATTCCCTTCTGCCTACCGCCTATAAATTTTTTGTTTTTTTAGCTTTATAACTCCTTCACTCGCTTAAGTGGTAGTGGCAAATTATTAAAATTTTCTATTTTTAAAAATATTTTATCTTATTTTATATTGATTTATTTATCTAATTTATTTACCACTCTATATTTCCTTTTTTTTTATATTTTTTGATTTATAATTTTTTATTTTTAATATTATTTTAAATAGTTTGCTAATTAAATTTTTTCCTTAAGGAAAGGGGAAAGGCTTAAGACTGGGGGGATGGAAAATAATTATTTAATACTTTATCTCCTTTATCATTTAAGCGCTTAAGGTTTTGTATTTTAAATATATTTAAAATACAAATTTAAATTATAAGTTTAAATGCTTACTTTAAGGAAGCAGTCCTACCTTAAGGAAAGCAGGAAAGCGAGCCTAAGGCCTATGTATTTTATTATGTATATTTTTTTTATTGTGTACTACCTTCCTTACCTTAAAGAAGGTAAGGAAAAAAATATTCAGTATATTAAATATTTGTAAATATTTTTTGTATATTAAACCTTGCCTTAAGCCTTAAGTTTTAAGGCTTAAGGGGACGTGTTATTGTAATGTTGTAGCCTTAAGGTATGTTGCATACCTTAAGGATTGACTATAAACTTTTTTATAAAAAAAAATTGTATATATTTTTTGTATATTAAACCTTTCCTTACCCTTAAGGGTACAGGAAGGATAAGATTATACGTATATTAAATATTTGTCCTTAAGGAGATATTTTTTTTATTTTTATATTTTATTTTTATATTTTATTTTTATATTTTATTTTTATATTTTATTTTTATAAACTATATAAGTTTATATATATATAAGAATATGTAATTTAACATTACATATGTTAGACGCTATCTTTAATTTTTTTTATGACAAAACTATGTTACAAAACTTTTTTTCCTTAAGGAGAAATACTTTACCTAAATATGGGCAATTGTTTTTATTCGTTGCTAGTTCGATAGCCTTTCTTCAAAGTATAAAAGACAACAGACTCCTTAAGGATAAAAATTTCTATTTAGAAAAAATATCAGAAGTTAATAAATTAAAGGAACAATTAGAACAACTGAAAGAAGAAAAACCAAAATTAATGGAAAATCAAATAACAGAACAAGATTGAAATACACTACAAGCTATAGATACAAAAATAAATTTATGTATTAAAAAATTACATAGTAATTCTCAAATTTTAACAAATAATTCTAATTTAAGTCCTGAAAAAGTCTCAGAAATAAATGCTGAAGCTACAGAAAATATTTCTACTATTGCTGACAATACTGAAAATTTTTCTAAAATAGTACGAAAATATCTAGATAAATTTAACCCGAAAGATGGTACAAATAACTTTTTATCTGGTTTAGATAATTTGTTTAATGGTAAATTATTTAGTGGAATGAGTCTTATAGAAACTGGAGCAATAATGCATATTAGTGGAGCTTTATTTATATTATTTTCTTTATTTACTATAATAAGTATATTATTTGGAAATATGATAATAGAAAGATATAATTTGGAAAAAAGATGACCTAAATTAGCTAGATTAATTCAATTAAGAAACAAAGTTACAAAATATTCTTTAATTTTAAATTTTTCTTTAATTATTTTAGTGTTATTAGTTTTTATTTTTTTTAATTTTTATTTTTTTTATTTTTTTTTATTTTAACAACTTTTTTTTTCGTGCTTAACTTTTTCAACTTTAATTTATTTTTTTTTTTTATATTTTACTAAAATTAAAAAAAAAAGTTTGGAGAAATTTTTTTATAATTGAAGATCTAAATTTGATCGACTATACTCACTGCTTTATTCTTATTTATGGATCTATTTAAGCTGTTCGATATTTCCGAATTTATCGAAGAATAATTACTTTTTTTTTTACTCCCTATTTTTATTTTTTTTTATATTTATATTTACTATGTTTACATTTTTAATATATATTAAAAATATACTTATTTCCCCTTAAGCCCTAAGGAAAAGATATATTTTTCCTTCTTTTTTCTTTTCCCTACCTACACCGTTGGTCCTTAAGGGAAGGCTTAAGGAGGAAGGCTATATATTTTTATGTCATTTACCTTAAGGAAAAAAATTTTCTTTTTCTAGTTAAAATACTTAACCCCCTTTTTTTTATTTTTTATGTTATACATATATCTATAAGAGAAGTATAGTTTAAAAACATATTTTTTTAAGCAACCAAACATGAACGTTAAACGATCGTATTTTGAACTTTTACTAGTTTCTAATTTAATTTAATATAAATTATATTTTATATCTAATTAAATTATCCTTATGCTCGAATATTGAAACAAAAGTAAAATTATAGTTCTGTACTTTGGTACCGATTAAAAATTTAAAAAATAAAAAAAAAAATGACAAAATCTATTAATGTAAATCAATATCAATTTTTTCCCTTTCATCTTGTTACACCTTCTCCTTGACCTGCTGCGTTTATTAAGAAACAACTACTGTGGGTTAAATTATCAAACTCCAGAAACACCCTAAAGCTTATAGTACCAAACTATTACCAATTTATTATAAAATTAAAAAGTCAACTACGGCTTTTTCATTCAAATTTAGTTAAGGTAACAAACTATAAGATAGATGAAAAGAAAATGGGCAATCGTGGATCTAAGTCAGGCTTTACTTTAAAGTCTGTAAAAGAGCAACGAGTAGACGGTAATAGATGAGTTAGACCAATTCATTTAAGGTGTACTCTAATGGGCTGTGAAAACAGTTATCAACTCAAAATCCTTTCTAAACAATTAAATTTAAATAAAAAATATTTATCTTCTATCAACTCTCTCCCTAAATTGAATCCATGATTTATTACTGGTTTGATAGATGGTGAAGGATCATTTTATACTTCAATCTTTAGAAATAATGAATATAAATTAGGATGACAAGTTCAATCTATTTTTTCTATAACTCTTCATTCTCGTGACGAATCTTTATTATTACAATTGCAAAGTTATTTTTGCGGTATTGGCTCTTTAAGTAAACAAAAAAATGCTGTAAAATATTCTGTCGCTGGAATTAAAGATTTAAAAACTATTATCATTCCTCATTTTGAAAAGTATAGTATACTAACTCAAAAAGGAGCTGATTTTATTTTGTTTAAACGAATAATTGAAATAATGAACAATAATGGTCATCTTACTCTTGATGGTCTTTATCAAATTATTAACATTAAAGCTTCAATGAATTTTGGTCTCAAAAATATAATTAAAAAAGAATTTAGTCAATTTACTCCTGTGGAAAGACAAATTATTTGTACTAATAGTATTCCAAACCCTAATTGACTTTCTGGTTTCACAACTGGTGAAGGAAATTTTCAAGTTTGAATTGCTGAATCAAAATCAAACAAAGTAGGATATCAAGTACAATTAATGTTTAGAATTGGCCAACATAAAAGAGATATAAAATTAATTGAACTATTAACTAAGTATTTAGCCGCTGGAAAATTATATAAAGTTTCTAGAGAACCTTTTGTTTCTTTAACAATATATAAATTTACAGAAATAAATAAAATAATTATTCCCTTTTTTGAACAAAATCCTCTGTATGGAGTAAAACATTTAGACTTTCTTGATTTTTGCAAAATTGTAAAACTAATGGTTGAAAAAAAACATCTTACACTAGAAGGATTAGATCAAATTCGCGAAATTAAATCTAGAATGAATAGAGATAGAAAGTTTACGGATAATTAATTGCATGAAAATTTTTGATAGTCATGATTTTAGTTGGATTTTCTCTTTTAACTATGACTACTGGTGCTGTATCTTATATGCATGGTTATTATTTAGGAGGATATATATTAACTTTAGGTTTTATTATTACAATTTATGGTATGGCTTTATGACTTAGAGATATCATTACTGAAGCTACGATCCCAAAAAAAAAATTTTTAATAAATGTTTAAATTTAAAAATTTTAAGTTACAAATTATTTAATTTTTATTCAATAATTTTATATTTTCTATTATTATTATCTATAAAACTAAAAAAATCAGTGTATTTATATATTCCTAAAATTTATAAAAAAAGTCAATCTTATTTTAGTCAGATTAATATAACAAAGGGTGTAAATAGTGATACTAATAATAAAACAATAAAATCCTTGAATTATTACAGGACTTACTGACGGTGATGGTTCGTTTTATATTTCTATAACTAAAAATTCACAAAACTTAGTAGGTTGACAAGTTCAAATTTATTTTACAATTGCAACAGGTATTAACCCTCCAAATTTGAAAATGTTGCAACTCATTAATAATTATTTTGATAATATAGGTCGAATATCTCTTTCCTTCACCAACGGTGTAGGTAGGGAAGAGATCTGCTAAAACATATCATTTAACTTTTAGTGGAGTAAACGATTGCTTAATAATCAAAAATCATTTTGATTTATTCTATTTAATGACTTATAAACAAGTTTATTATTTAGTTTGATGTCAAGTTTTAGATATTATGCTAAAAGGGGATCATAAAAATATGAATGGTTTATTAACTATAATTAGCTTAAAAGCATTATTCAAAACAAGTTTATCTCCCAAGTTAAAATTAGCTTTTCCTAATTTAATTTTAGCTAAATTACCTAAATATTCACTTAATTTAAATGTAATTAACATTCAATGATTGGCTGGAATTATTAACGCTTTAATTTAAAAATAGTAAAAATAAAAAAAATAATATGATAAATTTTTCCTTTTATAAAAACAAAAACTAGAAAAAATAAAACCTTTTTTTAACTTAAATATATTTTATATAAGAATGATAAAAATTTTACATTTTATAAAAGAAATTTATTTTCTTCCTTCTATAAATATATATAATATAATTAAAAAAAATAGTAAACATAATATTAATATTAGAATAATTACTATAGTTTTAATATATACCGGATTATTAGTATTAAATACAATAAATATTCCTGCAATGGGATTCGGTTTTTAGTTTTAAATTATTTATCTAAATTATTTATAAATAATAATATTTATAATAATATTTCTATTATATATCCTATTTTATTATTAAAAAGAAATTTAAAAACTTCTTCTTCTCAATTAAAAATAAAATTTTCTAATTCAGATCAAAATAAATTAACTTTACCGCAAAAATTAAACCCCAATTTAGTTGAAATTTGTTCAAATAAAATAGTAATATGAGGAACAAATTTAGGTTTTATAACAAAAGGTAGAATTACTAATAATTTAAGACAGATGTGTGATTTACCTTCTTATCAATATAGTGTAATAATAGGTTTATTATTATCTGACGGTTGATTAAATTTTACTGATAAAATTAAGAGTAAAAACGCTCAATTAGGATTTAAACAATCACTAAAAAATTTTGAATATATATGATATGTATTTAATATTTTATCTCAATATTGTTCTAGTTTACCTTATGGAAATATAGGTAAAAGAAATAATACAATTACTTATGGTGTTGGTTTTATTACTCGTGCCTTACCTTGTTTTACAAATTTACATAAATTATTTTATATCAACAAAAAGAAAATAATACCAACGGATATTTATAATCTATTAGATCCTATTGCTTTAGCTCATTGAATACAAGGAGATGGTACAGTAAAAATCTGAAGGTATTCTATTATGTACAGATTCTTATACGATTCAAGATGTAGTGCGTTTAATGAATGTATTAATGATACGTTATAATTTAAAATGTACTATTCATAAACGTAAAACAGATCAGTATAGAATATATATATCTAGAAAGTCTATGGATATTTTAAAACCAATTGTAATTAATTATTTTGTACCAAGCATGTTATATAAACTTCCCCCCATTTGTTAATAAATAAAATTATTTAATAATAATTAAATAAAATTATTAAATAATACTTAAACAAATTAGTATTTTATTTGTATTGTTATTTTATTTTGTTTAGTAATTAAAATATTAATCATTACTGTATTATAAAAAAAGGGACATTTTGCACCTGGTTTAAAAAAAGTAGATTGTTCTATTACAAATTATTATACTGCACCTTAAATTAGTATATCTCAAGATAACATTAGTCTAATTGTATTAAATGAAATCAATAAACTTATTGGAATAGGGAATATATATAAAGACGGATTAGGAGGTACAGTATCAATATTACGTATAACTGGAATTAATAATATTAATTTATTTATTTCTTTATTATCCACTGTTAAATTTTACGGTTCTAAGGCTTTAGATTATGCTGATTTTTGTAAAATAATAGATTTAATAAATAAAAAATTACATACAACAGAAGATGGAATTAATGAAATTAAAAAAATTGTAAGTAATATGAACAAAAAAAGATTATTCTAATTCTTAAATATATTAAATATTATAAATTAAAATAAACATTATTAAAATTTTTAATTAGGTGGTTTCAAAAAACTGAAGCTACGGTCCGTGCAATTTTTAATAATATATTATTTAAAACAAAACTAAAGAACAGAAATTTATCATTAATTAATGATAAATTAAAATATAAATTATTAAATATTTTGAGTTATTTTTATTTTTTCTTATTTAAATTTAATCAAAACTGTCTTTTTAATAGAAGTACTTCTAATAATTCTATTGTTAATAATAGAATATCAAAATTTTTTTCTACTCCTTAAGCCTTAAGGGGAGAAGAATTTGGATTTTATTTAGCTGGTTTATTAGAGGGTGATGGTCATATTTCTATCCCTGCTATTGGTAAAACAACTTTAAATAAAATATTTAATCCACGTTTTGTATTCACTTTCCATCTAAACAATATAGAATTATATAAAAACATTCAATTAGAATTGGATGGTATAGGACGTTTTGAAAATAAAGGGGAGAATACTTGTCGTTATATTATTGGAAATATTGAAGGGATTAAAAACTGATAAATATTTTACATAGTAAACTACGAACACCTATATTACTTTTAATAAATTAATTCAATTTATGAATACTAAATATAATTTAAATTTTAAAAAAAAGTATTTTAGATAATTCAGGAATTAATAATAATGGTTGATTTACTGGCTTTATAGATTTAGACAGGCATTTTGGAATAAGATTAACAATTATAAACCTAAATCGTATACAAGAAAAAGATCTAGAAGTTCTAATGCTTCTTTAGTATTTAAATTAAATCAGCGATCTTTTAATAGACCTACATCTTTTTTAATGTTGCCTATTATGGAAAAAATTGTTAAGTTTTTATCTTGTAATTTATTAACTGTAAAAAGATATCCAACATGAGATTCAAAAGTAGAATCTATCGATATGTTAACAGTAGAAATTTCTGCCGTGCAAAAAATAGAAATACTTATCAATTATTTAAATAAATATCCTTTATTAGAAATTAAGCAACTTTATTTTAATGATTGGAAATTGGTTTATGATATGATTAAAAATAAAGAACATCTAACTGAAGCCTTAAGGGCCTTAGGGCCTTAAGGGCAGGAAGAATATAAATTAAATCTATTAAGTCTAATATGAATACTAATAGACTAATTTAAAATTTAAATTTAATTTAAATTTATTTTGATTTAAAACCAAATCTATTTTTAATAAATTTTGTTATTTTTTTAATTTAATAAATTTAGAATCATGTAGCTTTATAGATTGTATTTTTTTCTTTACTCCAAAAAAATATAAAAATAAATCAGTTTTTAAATAAAATTAAACCTTTCTTTATTACCTTTAATTAAAATATATTGTATTTATTATA
>Ga0193740_1000042_pt1 | contig 32760 bp, 33 predicted proteins | sample L2s1metaG_FD_145072 | JGI IMG/M metagenome (GOLD analysis project Ga0193740, IMG submission 145072) | Soil microbial communities from a riparian zone of the East river system, Colorado, United States - L2s1 | ecosystem: Environmental > Terrestrial > Soil > Riparian zone | place: USA: East River... | reverse complement strand
CCCATTCTCAATCCTACTACCGACGACAAACCCATTCTCAATCCTACTACCGACGACAAACCCATTCTCAATCCTACTACCGACGACAAACCCATTCTCAATCCTACTACCGACGACAAACCCATTCCTAATGGTAACATTGATACCGAAAATATTCCGCCTGAAGAGAATCGAAATGAAAATACCGGGTACGATTTTCTTGCATCAGTAACCAATTGATGTTAGAAGTACAATAAACTATCAATTACTCTTTTATGTTGATGTAATAAATAAATGCAATATTAGCCAGAAACCATGAGATCCAGTTTCATGGTAGAGTCTTATTTATATTTAGTAGTCATGTAGGGGACAATACTTGAGAATGAATTGATAGGACAATGCATATGATTATTATTAATAACTCTTGTGTCCATTATTAGGTGGGACTTTGATTCACATTATTGTCAAGTCTTCAGATTAAGTTGATTCATTCAGGTTTAGTATATTTTTCTATAATCCTTTTGTGCTGGGGATACTTTTCTGAAAGTTTCTTCCTGTTTCCTATTTTCCAATCTCTGTAATCAAAGCCAGGAGATACCGTGCAACCGACTAGAGAATATGATTTCTTTTCATTTATGGACGTCGCAAACCAACAGCCTGATTTTACTATCACTTGAAACCTTTCTCCTTCATCAAAATTTGGACCTACAAGAATTTTGTTCATTTGACCTTTTGTATCTATTATGTTTAACGTTAAACTACTGCCCAAATAGAAATGCCAAATCTCATCTGACTTCATTATATGAAATGATGCAAATTGGTTTTCTGTTAGCAAATAATAGATGGCTGTACATGAGTATCTGACTCCATCATAATCACGCAATTCAATCTTTTTGTCAGAGGTATATGTATTTGTAAAGTATCCACCTTCTGGATGTTTTTCAAGTTTGAGTTTTTTTATCCAAAATTTAGCAAGTTTATTCAAAGTAGTGTGGATAATCAATGCTAACTTATTTGAGTATGCCGGAATTTTTTTGATTAATACTAGGTCCTATCACGTGGAATAAACTTTCACTTCGTAATATCATAATTTAAAATGTCAAAAATAGGACCGGTCATTGAGATTGCTCTTATTTGCATTACACTGAGATTTCAATTTCTTGATTAAGGTAAACGGTCAAATAGTCAGTCTATTGTGAATAAGAACCTAGGATTCATTCTCTAACTGTATTTGAACTTTACATGGTATATTACCTAATAATTATCTATTTCATTATTCAGAAATAAGTTTTAGAGATATTAGATTGATAAATGAAACCCATAGTCCAAAAAATCCGCTGTTCAAGACAACAAGGACATTTATGAAGCAAAATATTATATAACTTAGATGTAGAATGTATATTGTATATGCTAATAGGACTGCAAATTTTGCTTTTGACGTTTATGATATCAATTTCAGCTACTCTAGCACACGTTAACCTCGCAAATGCTACGACTGAGAATAATTCAACTAGTGGCGGAACATCAACCAAACAAAATGAGGATGTATTTGCATTATTACAACTTGAAAAAGATGTAGCAAAGCACGAAGGTTCCTTAAAAGATCTACATTCTGGTAACAACAGTCCATTTGATCTTTTGGGAGAGGTAAAAAATGAAGAAAAATTCAAACCAGAATCCGGGAGCTTTCTTCCAGAATATGATGATACTTCAGAAGATAACGATGAATAGGAACATTATCACTAAATGAGTTAAGATGTAATACTGGTAGACTACAATTAATTTCGCAGCATGTGTTAAAACTTGATACTTACCAATATACCGAAATTTCATTTTTTTCATTTTAACGTCTAGGATAAAACCAAAATGGCGTGTATTTTTAGAATAATTTGACTAGTGTAATGATGGATGGTATTACCATAGATGAAAAATATCTTTCTTACTGTATTTTTTAATAGAAGCTGAAAGCAAAAAATATTTATTATATCGAAGTGACTCGAAGCCGTAAGCAATTTGTTCAATGTTAGATTTAGAAATTTTGGATATATAATTGGTTTTTCAACAATACTTCTTATTTTTTCATCGAATTTGATGATAAACCATCAAAATTTCTCAATTGCATATCCTATCGTAAACAAAGTTACCTTCGATGAATTAAATAGATATGCGACAGTACCTATAAAGGAAACTGAACGTAATTTTGGAACGTCATTTTCTACGAATAATCCAAACCTTGAGGAATTGCAGAACAGACTATGTGAAAATAACAATCAAGCAGATAGTAATATAGGAATTCCTTTCGTATGTAATCCGTCTGGAAACACGGAGCAAAGAGAAAACAATAATCAGCAAAATGAAGAAAACAATAATCAGCAAAATGAAGAAAACAATAATCAGCAAAATGAAGAAAATAATAATCAGCAAAATGAAGAAAATAATAATCAGCAAAATGATGGGATTTCTGACAAATTGAACAATAAAATGGAAAAGTTAAAGGAAAAATTGGATGACTCAATATTAGGCAACGAAGAAAATGGCAAATCCCAATCTAAAGATCTCCAATTGAATTCTGAAGATGATAACAATAATGATGGTAAAGATAACAATGATGAGAATGGTGACAATAATGATGATGGTAATAAAGATGAGGAGAAGAAATTCTTAGAACAACAGCAATTCTTGGAGCAGCAAGAAGAGAACAAAGTAAAAGGTGAAATTGATGACAATGATGGAAATAACGGCAATCCATCTGAAAACACGGAACAAAAAGAAAACGATAATCAGCAGAATGAAGAAAACAATAATCAGCGGAATGAAGGCAGTTCTGACAAGTTGAACGATAAAATGGGAAAGTTAAACGAAAAACTGAATGACTCAATATTAGGCAACGAAGAAAATGGCAAATCCCAATCTAAAGATCTCCAATTGAATTCTGAAGATGATAACAATAATGATGGTAAAGATAACAATGATGAGAATGGTGACAATAATGATGATGGTAATAAAGATGAGGACAAGAAATTCTTAGAACAACAGCAATTCTTGGAGCAACAAGAAGAAAACAACGCAAAAGGTGAAATTGATGACAATGATGGAAATAACAATAATCTGGGCAATGACGGTGATAACAACAATCTCGGAATTGCTGGATTGGACTTGAATATCGACAAAAAGCTTGACAACGTAGACAAGAAAATTGAGAATTTAAAGGATAAGATAAATAACGGCCAACAAGAAGACGGCAAAGGTAAAAAAGATAATAACGATAAAGACGCCAATGACCAGAATCTTGGAATTACTGGATTAGGCTCGAATATTCAGAAAATACAGGCAAACTTAGAGAAGCAAATTGAGAAATTAAAAGATAAGTTTGAGAATGACGAGGATAATCGACGCCTCATAGAGCAACGAAACGAATTTGACGAAGATGATGATGAAGATGACGACGATGGTGATGGCAAGGACGATGATGATGGTAAGATTTATGACGGCTATGGGTTTAATGGCGACAATGATAACGGAAAGGAAAATGGAGAAGAGAACTTTAACTTTGCTGCAGCAGGTGATTTTGGATGTTCAACAAATACTAAAAATACTGTAGAAAATATGCAAAGCAAAGAACCCGAAATAGTCTTGGCATTAGGAGACCTTTCATATCATAGTACTGCAGATTGTTGGTTTGACATGATGTCGCCCATCAAGGATAAATTAATGATCACTCTAGGACATCACGACGTTGAAGATGGGCAAGCAAAAATGAACCAGTATCTAAATAGCTTTGCGTTGGAAAAATCCTTCTATTCTTATGATTATAATAAAGTACATTTTCTAATCATGTCTGCAAAATCTGTCTATTACAAGGGTTCTGAGCAATATAACTTTGTCTTGGAGGATTTGAAAAAAGCATCCGAAAATGAAGATGTTAATTGGATAGTTGTTAGCTCTTATGGACCTCCATATACCTCACCGTCAGAACATCCTGCTTTCAAAGAAATAAGGGATCTTTATCATCCAATCTTTGAAAAATACGGTGTTGACTTAGTATTGAGTGGACATAATCACAATTATCAGAGAACATACCCCATTGCATATAATCCCGATGATAGTGATAGTCCAGTGGTAACAAGTGAGCTTACTACAGGATATAACAACCAAAAAGACGGTATCGTGTTTGCAATAGTTGGGACAGGCGGAGTAAATTTCTATTCTTTCGAAGGTCAGGCCCCATTTGTGGATACTCAGTTTGCCAACAAATTTGGATTCCTGAATATAGATATTAGCAACGGCAATCCGCACACCAAATTGACTGGAACATTTTATGACAACAAAGGGGACCAAATTCTGGACCAATTTACAATTGATAAGGAAATAAAAAATAAAAATAGTGAAGTAATTTACAATTGAAAAAAGAAATAAAAATAAATGCCAGAAAATAAATAATCGTTCTAGTCATATAGAACACTAATTTTAAAAATTCTTTTCTCTATTTTGAGAATCTGGATAAGCCTTAAATTAGCCTAATCTTTTACATAGTTGATTATCATTGAGAAGATTTAACTCGAATATTACAAAATTTAATTTACTTATTCTCTCATGCTATAGCGTCTTCCTATTTGCAATCTTGCAATTTTCATTCATTGGTCTAGCCGAATCCCAAACACATAACGAGATAGAATTCGTTTATAATATTGAGCAAATGAAGGGCCATCTTGAACAAGCTATTATAAACAAAGAAAATGGAAACAATACATTAACCCACGCCCATATTCAACATCCAATAATAGAAATTTATGATTCTATAGAAGCACAACTTGCTTCTGTCGACAGTAATCATAATACTTTGCTTTTTAATTCTTTGAATGAGCTATCAAAGAATGCAGACAATTTGGACTTATCTCAATTTAAGGAAGAGACCAATGAAGTCAATCAAATACTAAACAAGGCAATTGATCTCATTGTTCCGGAGGATAACAGTACTTTGACTCTAATAGCAGCATCTTGGCTACTTGATGCCACAAATGCAGAGTACGAGGAAGGTGTAAGGAATGGAAATGTAATACAAATTATTGAATACCAGGACGCTATCGGATTCATCTCAAGATCAGAATCATTACTTAATGAAACGTTACCTGCGCTTAATCAAACAATGAAAAGTTCAGCAGACGAAACCAAGAAGTTATTTGCAGAACTGAATTCAAAGGTTGAAAGTAGGGCCGATATAGATGACATCCGGGTGTCAACCAATGAGATTAAGCAAAAAATATCTAACATTACGGGTTTCTAGTTCCCAACATGAAAGACATCTAAGATTGAAAGTTCAAATCCAATAGTAACAAATGGGTTTACTACATATTTTAACAGTCAAAAAGATGGGATTGTTTTTGTAATAGTTGGAACAGTCGAGTAACTTTATTCTTTCGACGGTCAGGCCCCGTTTATGGATACTCAGTTTGCCAACAAATGAGTTTTGAATAAAGACTTAAGTAAGAGAAATGTTCACGGAAAACTAACCGGAACTTTCTATGATGATGAAGGAGCCAGATAGCTGACGTGTTTACAATTCAAAAAGAAATAAAAAATAAGAGTACCGAAGCAAAGCAGTTTGCAGTTAAAGAAACAGCCTATTAAAAAAATGATTTTTTATTTTTTAGCTTTATCTAATCTTTCTGAAACATCTTGCCAGTTTATTACATTCCACCAAGCAGAGACATAGTCAGGTCTCTTGTTCTGATATTTGAGATAATAAGCATGTTCCCATACATCACATCCTAAAAGTGGTATCAAACCTTCTGTTCGTGGACTAGTCTGATTCGGCATTGATTTATACTCAACTTTCTTTGTTGACGGATTATATGCAAGCCATCCCCATCCACTGCCTTGAATCAGCACAGTAGTAGAGGCGAATTTCTCTTTAAAGGCAGCAAAGCTTCCAAATGATTCATTAATTGCATCTGCAATAGAGCCGCTTGGTTCACCGCCACCGTTTGATTTCATATTCTGCCAAAATATTCGATGATTATCAAATCCTCCTCCATTAAAATTGATGGCACTTTTTTGATCCGCTGGCACTTTATCAAGATTAGATAATATTTCTACAATATCCTTTCCCTGTATTTCTGATGGACATTTTTCAAGAGCTGCATTGAGCTTATCTGTATAAGTTTGATGATGTTTAGTGTGATGTATTTCCATTGTTTTTGCGTCAATATGTGGTTCTAATGCATCGTAACTATATGGTAACGGAGGTAATTCATATTTTCCCATATGTCTATTTTTTCTTTGTAATTATTAACTTTTACGTTAAAAAACAAAATTTTCAGACTATGGGAAAAGCTAGTCAAAAAATCTAAAATTTCTGAAAGAATTTTACACCTTGTCAATATTCATATTATCAATTAAGATTGGTAAGTTAAGTTGCTATATTCACTAACTTAATTTTTTTCCATTTATCTATAACGGGGTTCTATTCACCGGCGTCTTCTTCAGCATCCCCTTCAGCATCCCCTTCTGATTCTGATTCTGATTCCGAAGGCGGTGGAGGAGGTATTGGTTCATCTTCTGATTGGTTAGATTCGGCAAGGGATCTGCTCAAAGAAGCAAATGAGGTTTCATTTTCAAAGAATTGGGTGTCTTCATCGGATTCGTCTGATATTGAAGCATTTGACAACGAACTATTCAACAGCGAGTCACTTGGCAAGGTGGTATTTGACTGTGAAGATGATACTATAGCAAACGATGGAATCAAAACGAGGGCAATAGCAATTGATATGATGAAATAACTCATTCTCATATCCTTCATTAATAAATCACTAATAATACGCAATGTTGCAAATATAAAGTAGACTGTTCGAAACTCTATTTGGCTTTAAAAGCAATTTATGAGTAAGAAACAAAGTCTCATCCTAACTAGTTAAACCTATCTTTCATGAAAATCCCTTCATAATCTTTAATAATTATTGAGTCTACTATTAAATAACTCATACTTTGGATAAAAGAATTTCAGACAACGTACCTTCAAATTCAAAAACGTCAGATTCAGCAACTTCTACAGATAAAGACTCTTTTGCGCTGCTTGTAAATGAGGGGTTTGATGCGGGTCAAAAAATTGCTAAAATCTCTATTGTAACCCTAATCAGTATAGGAATTGCCGAATTACTTATGGGCTACATTAGTGGCAGTGTAGTGGCTACAGCCGACGGTGTAGATTCAATGTCTGACGCGATGATATCTTTTATAGTATTGATAGGCTTACGATTTGCACGCAGGCCTGCTGACAGAAAATTCCAATTCGGTTACCATAAAGTAGAAAGCTTAGCAGCAATGGTAGCGGCAATTGGGATGATCGTGATAGGTATTTTCATTGCTTACCATTCTTATGAGGGACTTATGCATCCGAATGAAATTAAGCAACCAATACCCACCATGATAGTTCTAGCTATAGCCGGTGCCATATCCTTACACAGAGCGTTTCAGATGCGACACATTGCCAACAAATACAATTTACTTTCATTAAAAACAGATGCTAAAAATTCGATAAAGGATGGATCAGCTTCTGTTCTAGGTTTCTTGAGTGTACTCCTAGCTACTCAGTTTGGATTTCTGCAGGCTGATGCCATAGGGGGAATGATAATTGCTGGATTCATATTCTCAGTGGCTTATGTTTCTTTGAAACAATCCTCTTTGATACTGGTTGATGCATGGTATAATCCCGTTAGTACAGATTTTATGAAAAAACTAGTAGAGCAAAAGTTCGAAGGTGATGTTACTGTAAGGTCCATCAAATTGCGCCAAACTGGTATGATCTCAAGAGCTGAAATCCATGTTGAAATGGATGGAAAAAAACCATTGAATGAGGTGGAAATGGTTTTGCTTAACACTGAAAAGGTGATCAAATCTCGCATGCCTAGTATGGATGTAGTTTTGGTTATTCCACATGCACAGCGAAGGTCATGATTGACGAAAGGTTACTTATTAAAGCTGTTACTAATAGTGAGTATAAACTAACAACCTGTATACAAATGCACAAGTAAAATAATGAATCATTTTTGACATAATTGACGGACTCGTCATGAGAATATTTTAATCGAAAAGCGTGGGGTGGGAATCGAAGTCATTCATATTCTTAGGATTTGATTACATAACGGAGATTGATATACTTAATTACAGTCTATTTATACAGTCAATAAATTTCTTCAATTTTTCAAAACCAAGGCAAAAACTGATGGGTTCAACTTTGCGAAAAGTGTCTGCTGAATCCAACAGGATGATAAGAACTCTATGGTATTAGTCTTGTGAGCTACAACAAATAAAACTATTGTAGTTTTTGGAGTCTACTTACTACTATTACCGCTTACCCCTTCTTTTATCTCCTCAGTTATGTTGCCAAGTACACCTGCAGCACCTTCACCAATTTTTTGGGCAGCTTCGCCAGTTTTATTAAGTATGTCTCCACCAATTTCAGTAGCATTTTTTCCTATTTTTTGTAAAGATTCACCTGTGCTGTTAACTGCTGACGAAGCGTTTTGTCCGAGTTCGGAAGCAGTCTGGTTAGCCGACGCTGTCAAATTGCCCGCAGCATTTGAGGCATTTGTCGTCACATTTTGAGCACTCAAGTTGTTTGATGTCGTCAAAACTAGCATCAACATCGTCGCTCCAATAGTGATTAATACTTTATTCATTATCCTCCCATGTCCCTAATTTTTATTTAAGGATTATGGATTCGTACTCGGGTAACTACTTTGAAAACCGTTTTTATTTCATGTTCAAGATAGCCTTTAAGAAATTTTGAAATGAGGGTTTTGCTCGGAGAATCTGGCCACTATGTTACACAACTAGCTCTCTGCTATTGTTAAATTCAAATAATATGTTGAGCCATGGAGAATATGTCAGAAGGCATAATCCCCAAGGACAAAGACTATCTCAAGCTCTCAAAGGCAACTTCGGGTTATTTGGAAATTCCTTACTTTGTTAACTCCGAATTAGACCGAGGCTATTTCTGTAATAATTGTTTATATTTCATCAATAAGGACGATTGCGCTATAGTAAAAAAACAAGGGCCTGATGTGCAGGGAAAGGAAAGTGGAATCATAGCTCGACATGGCGTTTGCACACTTTGGTATCCAGATGAAACTAAAACCTTCTAGGTGATTAAATGGTAAAACTGGACAGGAAAATAAAGGAGGCCGTTGGAGCAATAGACAACATCTCCAAATTTGAAAAATTAAGTAAACTTAAAGCCTCATACATCGAATACGACAAGTTTGCTGATTCCAATTTGCGTCAGGGATACTTCTGCTATAACTGTATTTATTGGATTAACGTAGAAGGAGGCAAGTGCATTCTTGTTAAGAATGAAGGATACGATGTAATGGGAAAAGAATCAAAAATCATAGCTCCACATGGTTGCTGCGCTGGTTATGAACCTAATTATGATAAACTTGAAGATACTCGAAAAAAGGAACAAAATGAAAAATTAACGACCGATGATGTTACCTGAAATATCTCCGTCGTTCCCAGAATCTTATTTTAGTCAGGGCCTCCAAATGTCTAGTTCCTTTTCTTCTGCCATATTTCTCCTATTGCCTCAAATTGGTCTGTTCTTCCGCTTAGAAAAGCGAGACCTAATTAACCAGAGCACTATAATTATAAGAAACTTCCATAACATACTTTTCCAGTTAAACAATAGAAAAGCCTCGAATCATCTTTTCCTGAATTTAGGGCAAGCACATTTCATACATTGATGAATGGTGTCCTTTGTGTTTTTGCCAAGAAATGCATGTTCATATCCCATATGTCCGCATATACAGTATTCACTCTGTTCTTTCAATGTAGTATACTGTAATTACCTGGGGACGGATTTATTCCAATTCTATTATATTCCATAGTTACCATTTAGTGATTTTTCAATTTCAGGTCATCAACCGAAATCGTTTTGTTTCTGCTTTTCTTATTCCAAAATAGAGTGTACGCCCGTCGAAGCCAGCAATTAGATTCTTTGGTATACAATATTTCTCTTTATTAATAATACCTTTTTCTGTAACAATAACATCTGCCTCAACTTTCTGAACTTCCCCCAAATCACAATTATCATCTATGCCGTTTGCCTCTTTTTTGAGTAGTTCATCCCATACAGTATTTTGGCTCACGAGACTATTATTGCAATATATCTTATATCGATTATTAGTCACAAAATTTATTAATTTCTTGAAAAATAATGCCAACGTTGGCGTTTTCTAAGAATTGTAAGTGACTTGCTAGATATTTTTTACTCATTCAATATTTTATTATGAAAATCTGAATTAATTAATTTGGCGCTCAAATTAATTGAGCTAGCAATTCTTACGAACCCGTCTCCATCTCAGTAAGGCTTTATAAGAAATGAATCTTCAATTAATGGTCCTTTCGCGGAGTGGTGGTAAGTGATTGGTGGTTTAGGAGTGAGGATAATTGGTGTCGTAGATGATGAACTTAGACATTACTCAGCTTTTTTTATGCGAAGAATGTTTGTGGAGTATGACGTTGCTTTATAAATCTCACTTAGGAGATGTAATTGGAAAAGAAAGAACCTGTCCCGTGTGTTTCCAAGACCAGCTATCAAGCTTTCCTCTAATGTTGAATGATTCCTTAACATATGGTTATTCAGAAAAAAGAGGCATTGAAGTCAAGTTTGGTATTGCAAAATGATTTAAAGTTCGCAAGATAGCCTTTAAGAAATTTGGGATGAGGTCTAGTGTTATACTAACGGTGACTTTTTATTAAAATGCACTAGTCTATCACATATTATGAAAATTGGATTAATATCAGATACACATGATAACATTGAGAATATACTCAAGGCTGTTAAAGAATTTAATAGTAGACATGTGGATATTGTTCTACATGCAGGCGATTTTGTAAGTCCAATCGCTGTTGAGTCTTTTGCAGGTATCAAACTTGTCGGTATACTGGGAAACAATGATACAGATATTCCAGGGCTAACATCAGCCTTTAATAAAATACATGGAGAACTTAAAGGGGAGATTTTTGAAGCAGTATACGATAGAATCAAGCTCGTTATTTATCATGGTACCAATTCTTCAAAAAAAGAATTTTTAATCAAATCTAGAAAGTATGATATGGTTATTTATGGACACACGCATAGAAAGGCCAATTACAAGATTGGAAGGACAGCAGTTGTCAATCCGGGTGCAGCTAAAGGATTGTTCTTTGGATTTTACGCAACAATAGCTGTATTTGATACCTATACTAGAATCATAGAGTTTGTCAATTTATAATTTCTATATCCGAATCTTTGGATTTTATATGGACTGTTCCTTTTTTGATTCACTATAATTGGTATGTGATATTACAAGAAAATCTATCAAAAACATGTAGATTTTATTCGGGTTCGGTTGAACTGATAATGCTAGAATTACGATTTGAGAACCCTGTATGTTCTGAGATGTTTGCATTCATAATGTGGTATGACATCAGAGAAGTTATTACTAGAAATTAAGATAACAAAGCCTTGCTTTGGATTTGTAGTTAAAATAGCAGGTAATAATAAATAATATTATTTCAAGGCGTCAACAATTTTTCTAGTTTCATCAAGATTAAATGCTTTTAGAGTCGTAACACGCACGTTACCTAGCGCACCAGTAGCGAGTGATACTGACATTGCGATTTCATCCGTAGGTAATTCTGCGGTGACAACTATGTCGTATTTTCCAAAGGTATAGAAAATGGCGGTTAACTTACCACCTTTCTTCTCAAGATATTTTCTAAAAGATTCAGCACGCCTAATTGTGTCCTTTACATTTTTAATCCCTTGATCTGTCCATCTCAGAAGTAAAACGTATTGTCCCATTTCCTTTATTAGATTTTGGAGTATTTATGAATATCTATTTCTTAAATATTGCCTTAGGGAATGCCCCAAATTTTGTATGTTTATAATGATACCAGACTTTAGATAAACAAATATTCAATGGTGGCGTTCTGTTAATTATGAGGTCAGGAACGTTCTCATGTAGCAACTGTAAAGTCATTTTTCAGCTAATAGGAATATCTACGGTAAAGAATCCAAATTATTGTGCGTACTGCGGAAAAGATTCCATTCAGACCCACAATATAATTTTTGGCTAGATTCTTTACTAACAATGCTTATTAATTTTCATTAAAAATAGGTATTAGACGATATTCGAGTAAGTATCATTATGGGCTAGCGTTTCCTTGGCATTTCTCTTGACAGTTTGTACCGACTCACTAAAACTAAGTCCAAGATTTTCAAAAATTTGGCGAGCCTCACTGGTATCAGGAATATTTTTGATTCTAAAATAATCACCATCATAAAATATTGCAAAAAGGCCTGAAATTGCAGCTCCGGCCATTATTGGTTTAATTTTGGACGATGCACATTCATTGGATATTTTCCTCAGGGATTCGGTTCCTTCTTTTTGCTTTCTTCTGTTAAGTAACACCCTACCAAAATCTGTAAATCTCGCAGTATCACCATCTTTTTTTTGTAATTCATTATTTGATAAATTTAAACATTGGTTCAGTGGCTTTCCTGGCAACTTAATTGCACGTGTACAATCACAGGCCTCACATTCCATAGTGCATTTATCTCTAAACCGTCCATCCTTTACTTCTATTGAGTCAAAATAATTATTCAATGTTGGTATCTCCTTTGAAGCTAAAAGGCGATTAATACATCTCTGAAACAGCACTGATTTCGAAATCTTGTTAGATGAAACAGAGAACGACCTTTTCTAAAATCAGGACTTTGTAATGTGATTATGTAATGTGATTAGTTCCCTTCATGTTGTAGGGTTCTCCTAACTGGTATTTAGCTTTTGTTCATAAATTTTTTTTCGTAATAATAATGCAACAACTGAAGTTCCAATAAATGTGGCAGACCAGTATAGCCACAAATACGTCACCGAACCTGACAACAAGGCGGGAGCCAGTGATCTTGCAGGATTCATTGAAGCCCCAGATATAAACGCAAAGAAGTAAATATCCAAACCTACAATGCCACCTATCGCTATTCCGCTAAATCCTCGTAGTCCTTTTGTGTAGACAACTGCAAATATAACAGCCATTAATAATGCTGAAGCTAAAACTTCTACACCAAAAACAACGGGGAGTGGAAAACTATAGTTTGGAGCATTCGCACCTAGGTTAGCTTCGGTGCCTATGAAATATTTTACAAATAAACTTGCCAGAAAAGCACCAATTATTTCAGCTGCTAAATAATAAAGTAATAATTCTTTACGCAAATGTTTGGATATCAAATAACCAAGTGTTACAGCTGGATTGAAATGTGCCATTGAAATCTTACCAAAAAGATAAACACCGATAACAACCCCAACAAAGGGTGCAAATGCAATAAATGAAATGCCCAATGTTTTACCAAGTTTAGAATCAATAACAACCGAACCGGTTGCTAAAACTACAACTATGAACGTTCCAATAACTTCAGCAATGAATTTCTTTTCAGTAGTTGTTAATCTATTAGTAAGTCTTGAGACTTGCAACAAGTTCGTTTACTCTGCGGTCTATTTCATCTCTTATTTCCCTTACCTTTTCAATGGATTTGCCTTTAGGGTCTTCCAGATTCCAATCCAAAACATTTGCTAAAAAGAGGGTTGGACAAGAGTCTTTATCCATACAACCCATGTTCACCGTTTTGTATGAATTACGTATCATATCTTCTGTAATCTCCTTAGACTTTTGGTTGCTGATATCAATGCCTACTTCTCTCATAGCCTCGATTGCAAGAGGATTGATCTCTGATACTGGTTTTATTCCGGCACTGATTGCATGGTATCGACCAGGAGCATATTTGTTGAAAAAACCCTCTGCCATCTGACTCCTACCTGCATTTTCTACACATACAAAAAGAATTGTCTGTGTAGGTTGTTCGGGTTGAGACTCGCTCAGTGAGAATTTCATTTTCCTGTTACTGCTCCAACGACTATACTTGTAATCTTTCTGCCATCGGTCTGTGTTTCGTTCATGTAAACTTGTTCACTCATAACTTTCACATCTTGAAATCCTGCTTCTTTAATGCTGTTGATATAATTTTCCTTTGTTAATGCTCCGTCAATGCAGCTACACCACTTGTCAGGATTCACATCATCTCCGTGAACTTCCTTATTAGTGATTAGATCCGAGATAGCAATTCTGCCTTTTCCCGATTTCTTCAAAATTCTATAAACTTCTTTGAATGCTTTTACTTTGTCAGTGGTTAGATTGATTACACAATTACTTATCACAGTGTCCGCTGAATGATCCTCAACAGGGATTTTACTCTCAATATCTCCCTTTCTGAACTCAACATTTGTAAAACCGTTTTGTTTAGCGGCAGTTGTTGCTTTCTCTAACATGTCATCTGTAAAGTCTATTCCAATGATTTTTCCACCTTTCATAACCTGTCTAGAAGCTAAAAATGCATCAATACCAGCACCTGATCCTAGATCGACTACAATTTCACCTTCTTTTAAATCGGCGAAATTTAGTGGAGCTCCACAACCGACTCCGAGTATGGACGATTGAGGTATTGATTCCAAGTCCTTCTTGTCATATCCCACAGTCAACAATGCTTGCTGTGAAGAATCATCCGTGCTGCAGCATACACTACCTGGCATGCAACAACTTTCGGTGTTTCCGCTTAAGGCAATTTTTGCATAATTTTGTTTTATTTTTTCTTTTATTTCCTTCATGAATGATATTGTTTACAAAAGAAACTATTTAAGTTGTCAAGTTGACTTGCCGACACTTAGTGTCAAAAGGGAAACTAAGCTACATACAGTAAGTCGATCAGTTTTTGATAAAAAATATTATCTAGATAGTCAATATACATCTATATTTTTCGTAATGTGAATTGTTATATGCATGACAGACAATTATTTATCACTCCAAAGTAACGCAGCAATTGATGGGATTGGTTGTTTCTTGTTCATCACAACCTATAACTCCATCACTTGTCTGATTTGAGTTGTATTCTAGGAAATAACCATTATATTATTATTTTGTACTTGTATGAGGTAACGTATTCAATAAGAAATTTGTCTCCTTAAAAGTGAATTTCTCCTCATCAAATATGGAATTTATACCGACTAAGGAACTACTATTGTGCTTAAATATTTTGGCTTAACTAATGAAGATATATGCAAGTGGGAATAGATAGTTTCGCAGCGGCTCATGATGATGCCAACCTCTCCGTCAATCCATCAGAACGTTTGCTGAATTTAATCAAACAAATTGAACTCGCCGATCAGATTGGCTTGGATGTGTTTGGAGTCGGGGAACATCATCGTCGAGAGTTCCTTGATTCAGCACCTGTTGTCATCCTAGGAGCAGCTGCCAGCCGAACGAAGCAGATTCGCCTTACCAGCGCCGTAACTGTACTGAGCGCCGCTGATCCCGTCCGTGTATTTCAAGAATTCGCAACACTCGATCTACTCTCGCAAGGTCGGGCAGAGATGGTAGTTGGCCGAGGATCATTCGTTGAAGCGTTTCCCCTCTTTGGCTTTCGATTGGAGGACTACGACTCAGTTTTCGCAGAAAAACTCGATTTGCTACTAAAGATTCGTGACAATGAACACATTCATTGGTCAGGGAAATTTCGACCTTCCCTAAATGGAGAAGGGATTTACCCCCGACCATTACAGAACCCTTTACCAATTTGGATAGGCGTTGGTGGAACTCCACAATCATTCGTGCGTGCCGGCCTGCTTGGGCTCCCCTTGATGGTTGCAATCATTGGCGGCGAGACAAGTAGGTTTAAGCCATTCACCGATCTCTACAGGCAGGCAGGAAAGCAAGCCGGTTATTTACCTGATCAGTTGAAAATTGGGGTACATTCACTTGGCTACGTAGCAGAAACTACCAAAGAGGCAGCAGATGACTTCTTTCCTGGATATAGAAACGCCTTCAACGAAATCGGGAAGGAGCGTGGATGGGCGCCCGTAACACGTAAGGATTTTGATGCCCAAAGAGGTCCAGATGGTGCGCTTCTTATCGGCGATCCAGATTTGGTAATTGAGAAGATAAAACATCACAGTAAAATTCTCGGCAGTATCTCCCGCATTACGTTTATGATGAATCCCGCGTCGTTACCTCATGCAAAACTCATGCGAGCTATAGATTTAATAGGCAAACACGTTGCACCTGCACTTCGCGAATTATGAGAGTCAGCGTATGCTAAGAATGTCGAATTATCTATGAAAAACATGCTTAGCTTCGAAACCTAGTTCGATATATTGTATTAAAATACTCATTGATTCCATACCTAAGATATTGAATGAATTTGTAATCTTGGAAGGCGATCAACAAGAGTTATGGGAAATAGATTATGAAAAGAAAATTGCGATAAATATTTCAGACCTAAACATAGTTGAAAATAAAATGACAAGATATGATGGAACCATTAAAGATTATTTGATGGAAAAGGGTTTCACCGAAGTCCATTTTCATGAAACAGGATCACTTCCTTCACGTGCTCATTATAGTAGCAAACGAAATTGTTCTTTTAGATAAGGCTGTTGGAAGATGCTATTGAATACGTTTTATTTTAATCACAATGTATGAATAATGATCAGTAAAGATAGCCGCACTCAACTTTTTCCTTTATTGTTGGTTAATTTTATCGGCACCCTGGGATTTAGTATCGTTCTGCCTTTCTTGGTATTCTTAGTCATGAAATTTGGAGGTAATGCGATCGTTTACGGTATATTGGCTGCAACATACCCTGCCTTCCAACTTATAGGTGCACCGATTTTAGGAAGATGGTCGGATATTTACGGAAGAAAGAAGGTTCTTTTATTAAGTAATGTTGGAACTTCATTTGGTTGGCTTTTGTTTCTTTTTGCATTATTTCTACCATTTGAAAAGACGTTCAGTATTAATTCTGTCTATCTTGGAACGTTTGTTATTGGAATTCCATTGCTTGTGTTATTTCTTGCGAGAGCCATTGACGGTATTACTGGTGGTAATATTTCTGTTGCCAATGCCTATCTTTCAGATATTTCGTCAGATGAGAACAGAAGTAGGAATTTTGGGAAAATGGCAATATCTTCTAACCTGGGATTTATTTTAGGTCCCGCACTGGCTGGAATTTTGGCTGGAACAATTTATGGAGAAATTTTGCCGGTTTTAGCAGCACTTTTACTATCTTTGATTACGTTAATTGTAATAGGGTTTTTATTGAGAGAATCTAAACCTAAAACCGAACAAGAATTTGTTCCTGAAGAAGGTAGCATCAGAAAGGTTTTTGCGCAGGAGTGTAAAGATTGCTTTGAGCCAAGTCCCGTTAAACCCAAGATGCGAGATGTTTTCAAGATAAAACATATTCCTTTTTTGCTAGTATTGTATTTTCTGATATTTCTAGGATTTAATTTGTATTATGCTTCATTTCCGACTTACGCAGCTAACGATCTAAAATGGTCAATAACACAATTAGGAATATTTTATGCAGTTTTAAGTGGAATTATGGTTTTGATTCAAGGCCCTGTTCTACGTCAAGCTTTAAAAAAATTTTCAGAAGAAAAACTTGTTATAATTGGTAGTATAGTTTTGGGCATGAATTTTGTTTTGTTCGCTTCAAATAATATTATCTCTGTGTATGCGGCAGTGATCTTGTTCGCTGTTGGTAACGGTCTTATGTGGCCATCTTTCATGTCTATCCTTTCAAAACGAGCAGGAAAAAATCTTCAAGGGGCTGTTCAGGGAGTTGCCGGTAGTTTTGGAGGCCTAGCAAGTATAATTGGATTGATAGTGGGAGGTCTCTTGTTTAATTTGATTGGAGGTTTTACCTTTCTAGTCAGTGCTGGAGTAATATTCATAGTATTTGTTATGTCTTTTCGGATAATGAGAATATAAGACTTCTGAAAGCAATAATCAGGCCTTCAAAACCAGCTTTTGCCTGGTCAACTGAGACAAAACTGATAGGTTCAACTTTGCGAAAGTATCTGCTGAACCCAACAGGATGATAAGCTGTATGGTATCAGTCATAGGAGCTACAACAAATACAACTATTGTAACTCCAGGCCAATTTCCTACTTACCACTTATTCCTTCTTTTATTTCACCGCTAATGTTGCTTAGCACATCCGCTGCTCCTATGCCTACCTTTTTAGCGGTCTCTTCTGTCTCGTTTAGGATTTCTGAGCCAATTTCTGAGCCGACATCGCTCATATTTTGTCCAAGCTGATTTAGTGTAGAACCTACTTCTTCGCCTGCCTTATTCAGTAGCAAAGAAGCGTTTTGTCCTAGTTCGGAAGTGGTTTGGTTAGCTGAGGCCATCAGACTGCCAGCAGCATATGAGGCATTTGTAGTTGCATTTTGAGCAGTCGAGTTGTTTGCTGAAGTAAATGTCAACATCAATATTGCCGCAGATATCATTATTAATCTTCGATTCATAAGCTTCAGATACTGCAATTTTTATTTAAGGATTATAGAATGCATCTTTCAAGCCACGGATTTCTCAAAGCGTTTTTTGGATTTAGCTTGCACTTGATATAGTATCTCACTTACTCAAGAGGTATATACGCTCTAACTTCTAATAAAGCTAGAGTTCTTGGAAGACTGACTACCTCTTTTAATATATTAAGACAGTATAAGATGTATGGATGCATTTGAATCCGTAGCGACTAAACTCGACATACGAGAATTTAGTCCAAAACAAGTTCCACATGAAATAAAATCAAATGTACTTGAAGCAGCCAGATTGACAGGAACTGGTCTTAATACTCAACACTGGCGTTTTATTTTAGTCGAAAATAAAGAAAATCTGAAAAAGCTAGCAGAGGACAGCACTAGTGGAAATTGGGTTGCAAACTGTAATTTTGCAGTAATAATTTTAACAAATCCAAAATATAACTTCCATTTAATTGATGCAGGCAGAGTATTACAGAATATGCAGGTAACTGCATGGAATTATGGCGTAGGGTCAGGAATATTTACAGGTATTAATGAAGAAATATTCAAGCGAGATTTTGGAATTCCAAAAGAATTGAATGTGGCTGCCGTTATCGGATTTGGTTACCCTTTAAAGAAATTAACAGGAAAGAGAAAAGACAGGCTTCCTCTAACTGTGCTTGTTCACAATGAAAAATACAGTGTTACCAATGAGAGGTAATGCAACGGATTCATGATTTGACCTCTGCACCTAAATCCGATGAGTGCGTTGCCTGTCAGCATGCTAAACGAATGCATTTTTTTGATAAACATGGGCAAAATTACTGCATGAGGTTGTACTTGCAATGGTTTTCAAAATAAGTAACCTAAGTAGTTGGATAATCGAACAAAGTCTTTTGTTTAGATTTATGTTCTCTTCCATTAGTAGCTTGTAATTCCATATTATAATCAATGTCTTTTTCCATACCCCATTCAACGGAAGGAAGGTTGTTCATCACTCTAAACATATTAGCGGTAGCAGCACCAAATCCTGCATAATGATTATTAGCGGCCACAATTCCTACTTTGACTTCTTTCTCATCCTTTTGAACTGTTCTAATTTTGTTTGACCAATATTTCATCTCTTGTTCTCTGTCTTTCTGAATCTTTCCAAATTCATCATCTTTAATACTTCTATCTCCAATTAACCTAAGATACACAAAGTCAGTTGTTACTATGGGAGGAGATTGTATTTTATCAAGTTGATTCCACGTCATACAAATATTATTATTCGAAAAGAAATTGTATGCTAAATCTGAAAACCACGATGGATGTCTTACTTCAACAGTATATCTAAAACTATCATCAAAGAAAAAATCATATTGTTTCAGTGCCTCCAGTCCTTCTGTAATTTTTAGGTAAGGTGGAAACTGAATTAACAATGCAAGTAATTTATCCTTTAAAGGTTTCATCGCATCATAGAATAAAGTTAATTCCTTCTCTACATTCTTGAATTTTTTATCATGCGTAATTACTTTAGGAAACTTGGCAGTAAATCTAAAATCAGCAGGCGTTTTTCTGGCCCAGTTTTTAACCATAAATTCATTTGGATTCCTGTAAAACGTGGAATCAACTTCTACATAGTTAAACACTTGTGAGTAGTAAGAAAGCCAATGCTTATTTTCCAGATTGGATGGGTAGAATGGCCCCTGCCAGGAAGAATAGCTCCAACCTGAACATCCAATATAAAGTTGCAAGAGCTTATTGATGTCCATCGTGCAATAAATAAATTGGTTTACATCTTGCCAGAAGTTAATTAGAGTGTCTCACTTCCTGCATAGGGTCAACCCTCCCTCTCTAAAAGTAGCTCCCTGATTAAAAAGAGTTCAATGCACTACAGCTAAGTTCCATGTCAAAACTCATTGAAGAAAAGCTAGAAAATTCTGTACAGACTTCTATAGACAATGAAATCAAGAACCTGAAGCTAAAGACTGCTTATGACTATCTTAATCAAATATCATTTACAGTTGACGGTACTTCAAACAAAACTATAGAGTTGCTGTCTAACGATGCAATATGCCTGCTTGGTAACCCAAGAATGACAAATCTCATGCTGACAAGGCTAGCGGTACATTGCCTAATGCCAAAGAAACATGGAGGTTTTAAAAGTTCAAAAGTGTTTGTCCTTGACGCGGGAAATTGTACTGATGTCTATCAGTTTGTGGACTTTATGAAACAATACGGTTTGAACATCAAAAAGAATCTCAAGAAAATAATGATATCAAGAGTATTTACTGTATATCAGCTTACTCATTTTTTGAAATACGAGCTTCCCAAAATTATCCATGATTACAAAATCAACATAGTAATAATTCCGGACTTGTTAGCAATGTTCCTTCAGGAGGCAGAGATGGACTTTGACGAAGTAAAGTTCTTGGTGACAGAAATTATTGACATTCTTAAAGTAATCACTCATGAAGGTAAAGTACTGTTAGTAACTTCATTCACTCTTGATGACCAATTACCCCCTTTCGTTATAGACTTAGGGAACAAAATTGTTAAATGTTTTAGCAAATGTGTTGCAATTGACAAAAACAAAACAAATGATAAATTTAAAATACTCATACAGCAAAAACAAGGTGCAGATTATATCGCTGTTAAAAAGTATTTGTCGTTAACTGCTGAAGATGTGTTGACAGTCATAGGAAGATGATGAGTGATTATGGGCAGGACAATTCCGTCTTTTAGGTTAGCATGTATGGCCGAGGAATTGAGGTGGCGTAAATTTCGTTCTAGATTGAATAAGGATGATAGAAAAAAATTCGATGAGATGTTTTCAACTTCTCGCCTCTATAATAGCGCATGTGCAAATTCGGCTAGACCAATTGTTTTGGAATGTATTATAATGTCAATTGTTCTGAATGACTTCAAGCGATTAACAGAATTGATGGAAAAAAATCAAAATAGAAATACTGTGACTCAAGGCCATTCTAAGGAAACTGGCTGATAAAGTTGGCATTGTTTCCAAACGAAGATATACTAACAAAGGAAATCCAGGCATGGAGTGGATTTGCTGACGCGCTACGGGAAGAAGACAGAGTACTTTTTTTGCGCATGCTAGAGCAATGTTACCAATATATTGAATCAATCAATTCAAAGGGAGAGTACTATTCAACAGAATCTCTACTGATAAGTTTAGTCTTTGTTCAGCATAAGATTATTAATTGGTTAATCAATAATGAAAATTTTAACCAGCAAGACTGGAAATAATTATAATCATAGGAATTAGGAGCCACACATGTTCTCAGGATGGTTGTTTGATGCATATGCGAAAAACGATAAGATGGTCTTTTGGATAAGACAGAGCAATGGGGACACAGTAAGGATAGAAGATGAATGGTCTCATCCAATATATGTAGCAACAGATGATAATTCACTGTTTGGAGAAATTTTAGAAAGCGAGGACATTGCTGAACAAATATCAAGTTCTGAAATTGTACCGAAATATGAACAATTAACAGATTCCAAAGAGTCAATGGTACTGCAATTAAGACTAAAAGACTCTAATAAGGCCACAAAAGTTGCTTCAAAGATTGAAAAAAAATTCAGGTTCGGAAAAATTAGACTTTACAATGTAGATGTACTTCCAGCTCAGACATATTTTTATGAACACGGCATATTTCCGACATGCTATTGTCATATTGATACGGGCAAATCAGGTTTGGACTGGAACTTGAGAGACAGTGTATGGTGTAGTAATTATGTGCTTCCGCAATTTGAAAATATACATCTTAGAGTATTTCCCAAAGTAGCAGAAGGTACGATACCAAGATACACGGATAAGATTGACCATATTGAAATTCAAAAATATTTGACAGATGAGATAATTCAGATTGAAGAGGACTCTGAGATTGATATTTTTAGCAAACTTATGAAAGAAATAGCAAAGACAAATGCGGATTTTGTACTGACAGATGACGGAGATTCTTTTACATTTCCGTACCTGATTGAAAGGGCAAATAGTAACAGTATAAAACTAGAGCTAGGAAGAGAAAAGGATAGCGGTGGATTAATCAGGCCAGCAAAGGAAGGTACTTCGTACTTTTCATATGGCAAAATATTCTTTAAACCTTCTACAGTAAAGTTACCCGGAAGAATACACATTGATACCGATAATTCATTTATTATGGCAGAATCAGGACTGCCCGGTTTATACGAGGTGGCAAGAATTTGCAGAATGCCATTTCATACGGCGTCCAGGGCAAGCATTGGAAAATGCATGAGTAGCTTGCAGTTCTACCATGCAGACAAGAAGAACGTTCTAATACCATGGAAACCAACTTTGGCTGAACATGTCAAGAGTTTAGATGAACTTTTAATTGCTGACCGTGGAGGAATGATTCTTGAACCTAGAATAGGAGTTCATGAAAACGTTGCAGAACTGGATTTTGTATCTCTATATCCCTCTATAATGCAGAAGATGAACATATCAGCAGAAACAGTCTTTTGCCAATGCTGTCCTGATTCCAAACTTCTAGTTCCTGGATTGGAGAACTATTACAGGTGTGAAAAAAGAAAAGGACTCGTTCCAACAGCCCTTGAAATTCTTCTCAACAAAAGAAAAATCTACAAACAACTCAGAAATTCGACTACAGAGACTAAATTGAAAGAAATGTATAATGCAAGACAAACTGCACTCAAGTGGGTTTTGGTAACAAGTTTTGGATACCTTGGATTTAACAATGCTAAATTTGGCCGAATTGACGCCCATATTGCAGTCTGTGCATTTGACAGGCAAATTTTGATACAAACTATAAGAACAGCCGAGCAGCAGGGATTTAAAATTCTCCATGCCATAGTGGACTCTATTTGGGTGCAGAAAAACGATGGACAAAAAAAAGCAAGAGCAGACGATTATGGCTCGCTGAAAGAAGCAATAGAAAAACAAACTAATTTTGATATATCACTCGAAGGTGTATACAAGTGGATTGCATTTGTTCCCTCAAAAAGTAATGACATTGTTGGTGTTCCCAACAGGTACTTCGGTGTCTTTGAGGATGGGTCGCTCAAGCTTCGGGGTATTGAAGCAAGAAGACATGATACCCCAATTTTTTTCTCTAATTACCAACAGCTAATATTGAATATGTTGTCAGAAGCTGACACCATCAACGAGGTCAAAGTGATGTTTCCTAAAATAAACACGATATTTCTAAGTCATTTAAAGATTCTAAAAGAAAGGAGGGTACCTCTGAATGACCTGGCATTTAGTAAAAGAATTTCAAAAGACTATGACGAATATGAAGATAGAAACACTCTTGAAAATAATGCTATATTAAACTTGAGCGGAGGAGGTAAATCATTAAGAGCTGGAGAGATTTTAAAATATGTAGTAACCGACTACTATCGGAAAAACTCTAAGAAAAGAAGTATCCCCATCGAATTAGCAAATTCACAAACGAAGTATGACATTAGAAGATATTGTGAAGTATTAGAAGAAGTTACTAATACAGTAACGCAACCATTTGGCTTGTCAATAAAAGGGAGAATACAATAGAATTCTAGGCAGTTTTCAAACTATTATCCAAGGTTGATTGTCTAGAAGTTTCAAAAAAGAAATTTCGAGCATTTTCTACTACGGCTTTTTCCTTCTCTGACAAAACAGTTCCAAGCATCTCTTTGAATTCAATAGCATTTACTACAGCTCGAGCTCCATAATGGTTGTTAAAATACCCTCTAACAACAGCAGTATCTGTTGAAATTTGTCTAACCTTCTCAACCCAAGGCTTTAATTCTTCTTTAGAGTAAAGATAATTGTATCTTGGTTTTACCTGTCTCCCGTGCCATCTAATAAAAGAATGATTTGCAGTTACAATAGGCTCAGAAAGGAATTTCAGCTTATCTGGCGGAGGCGAATCTGTCATAACGGCTGCTATATTATAGTGCTTTAACATTTCCCACGGCCCTTCTGTATTCCACGACGGATGTCTGAATTCAATAGCATAATCATATCCGCTAGGAAGTCTGTCAAGAAATTCCTCTGTATTCTGAAATTCCTTAACCGTGAAACTTGGAGGCAATTGAAGGAGTACCGCTCCCAATTTATTAACAGATTTTAGTGGCGATATCTTTTCAAGAAACTCATCCAAAAGTGCCATTGCTCCTTTATTTACGTCTAGTCGACTATCATGTGTTACTGTTTCAGGAACCTTAATAGAAAATTGAAAGTTGTCGGGGGTCGCTTTTGTCATTGCTGCGAATGTATCCTTAGTCATATACATGTAAAATTTTTCATAGAACGTTGCATCCATTTCAGCTGTGTCAAAAAATTGAGTATAGTACTGTAGCTTTTTGGCCTGAGCATCAGGATAAAATATCTTTACCCAGCCTCCCTTCTCAAACGAATCCGAATAGCTCCAACCTGAACATCCTATGAGTACAGCCATCGTAATGTATTGTGCATAAACACAATTATGAATTATAGTCTGGGCCCCAGTGGTTTGTGAATCAAATTTGACACGATTTCTAGATTTCAAGTCTATGTGTGCGGCAAATACTTTTTCTCTTGTTTTTATATTAATTTAGAGGATAAACACTTATCATAATGATGCAATAAGACACAATAATATGCCACTCAAAGTCACCTCAGCGTTATCGATATCGAACTTTGATGGCAAGAAACTTCTGGTTGTTATGACAATACTGGCCATGGTGTTAACAGTAGAATCATCGATTGGCTATATTGCAGATTTTATCCCAGAACAACTAGCTTCCACTGAGAGTATCAGTACATTCATTGGAATTTTTGCAGTATTTGTAGTAACGCAGTACTATATTTTAGCTCTTATTAATTATAATAATAAAAGCCACAATGTTAGAGCCCGATTCCTTCATACAACACATAAGATAGTGACTGTTATACAGTACTTATTAGCAGGAATTATTTTACTGGCTATATTACAAATTCTTATTCTTCAGCAGTATAATACAATCTTATTGCATCTCGCAATATCCATCAGCTATGTAATCTGGATAGTGATGTTTAGTCTTCTAGCTAAAGCATTCTTTTCTTGGTATAGGTCAAAGAAAAATCTAATGATTTTCATATTTGCTTTATCTATGATTGCATATATCACAAATGGAGCATTGGGTCTATATTATCAAATAGATGACTTAGCAAAGAGAAACTTAGTAATAAGGTTGGGCGATATTGCTGTCTTTTCAGAATCACCCTCTTCTACAGATATAGTGTATCAAATGGCGGGTACTGTTAGTTACGTTCTAACTTGGATAGCAACCGTCATGCTGCTAAGACCTTATATTGAAAAATTCGGAAAAGTAAGATTTTGGATAATGATGGGTGCACCTATGATATACTATCTTATCGAATTTCCTCTCTTCAGCATCGGCATTTTTACTCCGTCAGAGGATTCAAATGCAATGACTAATATTCTTATTTTCTCACTTTCTGCAGTATTCGCAGGAATACTATTTGGAATTGCGTTTTTATCAATAGCAAGAACTCTGAGAATTGGTACTCCAGCTAGGAACTATATGATAATTGCTGCTTATGGTTTTGTTCTCTTTTATATTGCTGGTTCCGCTTGGACTTCTCAAGCGGCTTATCCACCTTATGGTCTTATTTCTGTCTCCTTTACAGGATTATCATGTTATTTGATATATAATGGTCTTTATTTTTCTGCAGTTTCAATTTCTCAGGATATGACTCTACGTCAAACAATCAAAAAATCTGTAATGGAGCAATCAAAATTATTACATAGTATCGGTACTGCAGAGATGGAAAATGAAATACAAAAACAACTGTTACCAGTAGCAAGGAAAACATCGAAATTGATGACTGACAAGACTGGAATTGAAGCATCAATGGATGAAAATGATATTAAGGCGTATGTGCAACTTGTAATCAAAGAGCTTGGTAAAAAACCAAACTTGTAAAGTGGGGCTTAGGTTTGTGAATCAAATTTGACAAAAATAGATTATGATGGTTAATCGAAGTCTATGTCATCGAGCATTTCTTCTATATCATTGTCAAGATTATTACATTTATCATCATCTAATGCATCGTCAATATCATCTAATAAATCCTCAAGGTGACGATCGATTATATCTTCATATAAATCTGGTTCGACGCCATTTTCATTTAGCTCATGCTCATTTTCAGCTATATCATCTGATGGTACTAATGCCAATAATTGATCCCACGTTATAAGTGTAAGAGCAAGATCTTTGCAACCAACCTTTACCTGATTATGGCTTCCAAATGCCGATCCGATAAAGGCGCCGCTACCTATTACAAAAGCTAGAAATACAGTTAGTGCCGGGGCAAACTTGTATCTATCATTCACTCCTACAATAAAGTTCTCAAAATATATAACTTTTTACAATATATTGACTTAAAGTAAATAAATTAGATAAAAAATATCAAATGGAAACAATTTGTTATATGAGTAAGGTACAGCAAAATAGTAATTCAAAACTGTTATTATATACAAAATTAATTATAATTATTTCATTACCTAAAAGGTAACAAAAAAAATAAAAAAAGTACTTCTATTATTTATTTATTGTTGCTTTTATTGTTGCTCTGTGGTGATATAAAACCGATTGTAGGATTACCTGCAATCCCCTTACTGATATCAAATCCTCTATAGTCTTCCACTAGAAAATCAAAATGTGCTATTTTAGAACCATTAGCATCAGTCACTGGTTTAACTATTAATGAATCCTCTAAATAAGCATCGTTAGGTTCATCTTCGAAATATACTTGTGTAGTAATTAATGGTTGACCTGGTACTCCAACTATTACATGTATGTGACTAGGGCGAGTAATATTACCTAGTTGTAAACTTTCAGGATAAACAGTGTTCAATACGTAGTTACCATCTTTGTCAGTTACAATTTTACCTCTAAGATTGAATCCTTTATAGTCATAATCTCCAGTTGAATTTGTTTGCCATATATCTAGTACAGCTCCCTGTACTGGTTTACATGTCATATGATTCAACACCTTTCCACTTAAGACTAATCTTTCACCTGGGATCCCTTGAGCAAAATCTTGACCTTGTCTAACTGGTGGATTTGGTGTGTATTCTGGACCTTGTACTGTTGGCTCAGTTACGTTACAAGGCGTAATCACTCCTTTTACTTGTGATGATTGTGCTGATGAAGGGGTCTGATTTGTATTAGTTGTCCCGGTTTGTGCAAAAGAAAATTGTGGCAAAAGAAATGTAAAAGACAACGTAGTTAATACAGACAGAACAGTTATTGCAACTGCTGTTGACACTATTGTTTTTAACTTTCTTTTTTTCAGTTTCGTTTCAGTTTTTAATATGTTAAATATTCTATACTATTGTCTTAGATTGATTTATGCTTTGTGCAAGTTACTACTTTACTCAAAATGATAACTGACGATCTGAAACTACTACATTATTCACATTAACTATTCCTGATTCAACCCTTGACGATAACCTTTCTGCTTTGTCTATCGTTTATTCGTGCGAGTTAATTATCTCAAACTTTGCGTCAGTATTCAGCGCTAAGTACTACTGGAAACCGACTTACACTAAGAATATCACAACGATTATAGACGCTATAATGACGAACGAAATACGTAATGCCCAAAATTGCATTAATAGTTGGATCTGTAAGGAGGGATCGTCAGGGTATCAAAGTCGCACGGTGGATGGAGGAGAAATTGAAGACCCGCAATCACACTGTATATTTTATCGATCCCTTGGAACTGAATCTGCCTTTGCTTGATAGAATGTATAAGGAGATGGTAGACCCTTCAGAGAAAATGAAAACCCTTAGGAGCAAAATAAATGATGCAGAAGGATATCTTGCAGTTACTCCCGAATATAATAGAGGACCCTCCGGTGCCATGAAAAATACATTGGATTACTTTTTAGAAGAATATTATTTCAAACCATCAGCCATTGTTTCTTATTCCCCAGGAATGTTCGGTGGGATAAATGCTGCACAGCAACTTAGGCTAGTATTTGCAGAGTTAGGAGCTCCATCTATACCCTCGTCCTTCACAATACCGAGACTCCATAATGCATTTAGTGAGGATGGTAAACTAATTGACGAGGCATATGACAAGAGGGTTTCAAAATTTCTTGACGAATTTGAATGGTATATTGAGGCCTTCAAGAACCAAAGAGCAAATGGCACTCCCTACTAGCTCGTATGTAGTCTAATTAAATTCTCATAAATACGGCAAATAGGCCGTTACTGCTTTAGATAATATGCGACATATTTGTTCAGCCAACACTTTCATATCAATCCTTAGCGAATTATCTGATACTGCATATAGTAGCGCTTAACTACTAATTACTATATATTGACATTGGCACTATCCGATTTTATTTCGAAATAATCAAACCGCAGAATGCAGTTATACAAAAGAATCTATCTTAAGATAAGAATTGGGAATAATGATGCATCATCAATGTTATCACATACAATAATTGGTAGTGATTGATGGTAAGAGCTAATTATAACCATTTAGTAAAAATAATGGTTGGCTGCTACTATGAACTAACATCTTACTTGACTTGCATTGAAGGCCATACTATCATCTCTGGCACTACATCCTCTATCCTCACCATCAGTTGCACAGTAATTGTCAGAATAACTACATCTAATGCCTAACATCCCAGAACTAATATTGTAAGAATTTGTAGGATATGTGAAAATTCCTTCTCTAATTTTATCTACATTAAGGCCTAGTCTAATTGCTAGAGCAAAAATATTGGTAACCTCATCAGCGCGTGGTCTTTAGGTGAGCATCCAAAATACAGTTACTGCTTTTTTATATCAACACTCACTTATATTACAATGTGGTCTAATGAGTTATGAGCGAGTATGAAAATATGCGTACAGCTGATATTATCGCTGAAGCCTTGCTTGATTGGAAAGTTGAAGTCATTTTTGGTCTTCCAGGTGATGGAATAAATGGATTTATCGAAGCAATAAGAAGACGGACAGACAAAATTAAATTCATTCTTGTCAGACATGAGGAATCTGCAGCCTTTATGGCTTGCGCTTACGCGAAATATACAGGAAAATTAGGAGTGTGCGTCGCCACCTCAGGACCGGGTGCTATACATCTTTTAAATGGATTGTATGATGCAAAGTTGGACAATACCCCTGTTCTGTCAATAACCGGCAGTACTTATTCTGACCTTATGAATTCTAGTTACCAACAAGATGTTAATCTTCTGCAACTCTTTTCTGATGTTACTGTTTATAATAACATGATAAATAGACCTGAACACGCCGAAATGACAGTAGATATAGCATGCAGGTCAGCAATATCTTTGCGTGGAGTTAGCCACCTAACTATACCAATCGACGTGCAAGAGATGAAACTAAAAGGAAAATACTCCAGGCATAAATTACCCGGTCACACTTCAGACTTTTACGCTAACATAACCGTGCCCGATAGAGGCCTATTAGAAGATGCCGCAAATATTTTGAATTCCGGTAAGAAGGTAGTATTGCTGGTTGGACAGGGAGCTCTTGGTGCGGGAGATGAAGTAATACAAGTAGCAGAAAAGTTGAAGGCTCCTGTGGTGAAGGCATTGCTTGGTAAAGCAGTAATTCCAGATGATCATCCTGTCTGTATCGGCGGTCTAGGGCTTTTAGGGACCGAACCTGCAACTGACGCAATGAATGAAGCCGATATATTACTAATGATAGGAACATCTTTCCCATATATTGATTATCTTCCAAAACCCGGTCAGGCAAGAGGGGTACAGATTGATATTAAACCAAATAACATTGGATTACGTTATCCTATTGAGATCGGGTTGGTAGGTGATTCTAAACTTGTATTGTCTGAATTGTTACCGCTGTTGCGTCAGAGGGATAAGGAGACAGAGGTCGAGTTTCTTAAATCTAAACAAAAAGCAATGAAAAATTGGAATAAACTATTGGAGGAAAAGAGTACTAGAACCGACAAGCCAATCAAACCGCAAGTCGTTGCAAAAGCAGTTTCTGAAGAAATAGAAGATAATGCAATAATTTCTGTAGATTGTGGTGCGAATACCACTTGGGCAGCTCGTTACCTAGATATTAGAAAAGGAATGAAATTTTCACTTTCAGGTACTTTATCAAGTATGGCTAACGGTTTACCATACGCGATAGCAGCACAGATTGCCTTTCCAGAAAGACAATGTATTGCATTTGTTGGTGATGGTGGACTGACTATGTTGATGGGTGAATTTGCTACTGCCGTACAGTACAACCTTCCAATCAAAGTAATTGTTATCAAAAATAACATATTAGGGATGATTCGGTGGGAACAAATGGGGTTTCTTGGAAATCCAGAATTTGGAGTAGAATTTTCTCCAATCGATTTCGCAAAATTTGCCGAAGCTTGTGGTGGCAAGGGATATGTCATAAAGGAACCATATGAGGTAAAATCTAAAATTCATCAAGCCCTGAAAGAAAAAAAACCAACTATAATTGAAGCATATGTTGATCCATTTGAACCACCCATGCCGCCAAAGGTAGAAATGGAATTTATAAATAATCTAGCCAAGTCATTTGCAAAAGGGCAGCCATATTCCAGAAGAATTGGATTAACTCTATTTAGGAACCAAGTGCATCGAAGTTTAATGAGTATACATTCACATTCTGTTAAAGAAGACTAAACTTGATTAATTGCTGACAATCTCTATCTAAAAATGATATGAATATACGCCAATGAATTACGATAATGTTTCTTTATATTTTGTACATTTTTTTGTTTGCGATTCACTCAATATAGTCTTTCATCAATCACTGTGCTCCATGATGAAATAAAATAAGATAAAGCAGATCCCTTTTCTTCCTATACAGCAAATTAGCGTTATCAGCGACTCGTCTAATTATTCAAATTCACGATGGTGTTCCGGTTTGAAGTGACTGTTAAGCAGATTTGCTAACGGTCCTTTGATTTCTTTAACCTTGTCTTTAAACAATACCATGTCTTTACCTTCGCTCCTGCAATAGATATTTACCTTCCATTTTTCGTCATCTAGATTTGGAAAATCAGATCGATAATGCGCTCCCCTACTTTCCTGTCGCATCAGGGCAGACCTTATTATGGCCTCGCAGACAACCAGTGAAGACTTTACTTCCATAGTTAGGGGAACATCTTCATCATCAATATTGAATTGTTTCAGAATGTTCTCCCTAGAATAAAATTTCCTCCTTAATTCCAAAATTGTTTTCAATCCATTTTCAAGTCTTGTCCGTTCTCTTATTATCCCCGCATTGAATTTCATTAGTTCTTGTATTTGATTGCGAAAGGTAATCGGTTCCTTGACTATGAAGATCCCATCATCAAATACTTTTTGGTTATTTACGTTGGATGCTAGCACTGATGTCCCAGTTTTCTGTCTTTCTCCCACTTCCTTTGCTAATGTCGCTGCTTCGCCACCAGCGATTTTTCCGAAAACTACTGTATCCAGTAAACTATTTCCCCCTAAGCGGTTGGCACCATGGATCTGACTTATTACTTCTCCAACAGCAAATAGACCTCTAACTTTTGTTCTACACTTTATATCTACTAGTATTCCGCCCATGGAATAATGCGCAGTAGGTCCAACCTCCATTTTCTCCCTGGATATGTCGATTCTGTCAATATTTTTGAATTGTTCGTACATCGTTGGGAGCCTGTCCAAAATTTTTTCCTTAGAGAGATGAGTTACATCCAACCACACTCCACCGTGTGGCGTACCCCTACCGGCAACTATTTCATTAAAAGTCGCACGTGCTACTACATCACGTGGTCCTAGCTCCATTCTTTCCGGGTAATAATTTTTCATGTACCTTTCGCCTTTTGAATTTAACAAAACACCTCCCTCCCCGCGTATTGCTTCGGTAGCTAAGGTACCCAAGGCTTTCTCTGGCCAAACCATTCCTGTAGGATGGAACTGTACCATCTCCATATCTACTAAATCTATACCTGCTTCATATGCTAGGGCCACACCTTCTCCATAGTTTTCGAAAATTCTTGAACTACTAACGGCATAAACTCGCGTATATCCACCGGTGGCAAGTATTAAAGACTTGCACTCGAACAGTACAATCTCTTTCTTTTTAATATCTATCCCGATTGCTCCCTTGACTTCTGGTACTTCTACTTTTTCACCTACATCACCTGATTTTAATAATTTTGTTATGTAAATATGGTCTACTATTTCGATTTTCCGCAGTCTAACTTGGTCTAGCAATACGCGAATTATTTCCTGACCAGTCCAATCTTCATAAAATACAGTCCTCCGGTAAGTGTGGGCCCCAAAAAATCGTTGTGTTAATCTACCATCCGTCTCCCTATGAAATCTAGCACCCCATCTAACTAGTTCATTTACAGCGTCGGGCGCCTTCTTGCAAA
>Ga0193740_1000041_pt1 | contig 32825 bp, 19 predicted proteins | sample L2s1metaG_FD_145072 | JGI IMG/M metagenome (GOLD analysis project Ga0193740, IMG submission 145072) | Soil microbial communities from a riparian zone of the East river system, Colorado, United States - L2s1 | ecosystem: Environmental > Terrestrial > Soil > Riparian zone | place: USA: East River... | reverse complement strand
CGTGCCCCATACAGTGCCTTTGCCACCACTCAACGAAGTGCCACCGATAACAACCGCAGCGATCGCATCGAGTTCATAACTGGTGCCCGCATTGGGCTGCGCAGAATCCAACCGCGACGTAACAATAATGCCACCTATAGCAGCGAGGGCTCCAGCCATGGCATATACAGTGATCTTTACTTTGGTGATATTGATCCCGGAAAATTTTGCAGCTGTTTCATTTCCGCCAATAGCATAAATGTATCTTCCGAGTTTTGTTTGCTGCGTAATGAAAACCGCAAACAGCACAACCACCGCAGCGATCCAAACGGGAACAGGAACACCAAGCAACCAACCCGTACCAATGAATGCAAAATCAGTTCCGAGATTACTGATGGGCTGACCTTTTGTATATAACATGGTGACTCCTCTTGCAATGGTAAGCATCGCCAACGTTGCGACAAACGGAGGAACTTTAAATTTTGTAATAACAAACCCATTAAAGAAACCGAGCACTGCACCAATGAGAATTCCTGCTAAGACAACACCAAGAATGGTAAAGCCAATAAACAGATCTGCTGATGGAATCTTTAACCCGTTTTTAAGCAGCCCTGCTGCAATAGCACCGCACAATGCGAGTACAGACCCAACGGAGAGATCAATACCTGCAGTGAGAACAATTAATGTCATGCCAGTGGCGATACAAATATTTACTGCTGTCTGTCGCAATACATTTAATCCATTGTCTGCAGTAAAAAATTTATCAGTAAGAATGCTTAGTACAAAACACAACACAACCAATGCAATGAGTGATTGAAACTTGCTGAATTGATTTTTATATGTTGCAGTGATAGCTTGCATCTTCTGAATTAATTTTTATGTATTGCATACTTTAAAATTCCAGCTTCTGTTGCTTCGTTAGCTGGTATATTAGCAGTGAGTTCACCTTCACACATTACCAATACTCTGTCAGACACCGCTAATATCTCCGGCAACTCTGATGAAACGACTATGATGCCCATTCCTTCAGCCGCTAATTGTTTTATTAATTTATATATCTCGGATTTAGCATTTATGTCAATACCTCTTGTTGGCTCATCAAGTAATAAAACCCTGGGTTTTTTTGCCAGCCATTTTGCTAAAACAATTTTTTGTTGATTACCACCACTCAGATTTTCTACAATTGTTTCTGTTGAAGATGTTTTTATTGCTAATTGCTGAATGTATTGTTTGGAAAGCTCCATCTCCTTTTTTCTGTTCAACATGATGCCCCAACGTTCGAGTTGTTTTAGAATTGTGATGCTCATGTTGGACCTTACAGATTGACTGATTGAAAGCCCTTGTAGCTTCCTGTCTTCCGGTACCAGCACAATACCTTCACTTATCGCATCGGAAGCTGATTGAAGTTTTACTTGCTTTTCATTTATTTTTATTTCCCCAGAACTGAGTTTCGGATGAAGCCCGAAAATAGTTTCCATTAGTTCAGTGCGACCGGCACCCATTAAACCATAAATGCCAATTACTTCTCCATTATGCAGATTGAATGAAATATTATGAAGGATATTATCGGAACGGTTTGCGGCACTTTTTAGACAAATATTTTTTAGCTGCAATAATTCTTTATTCTTTTCTGAAGCTGATTCATGCCGCTGAATTAAAATTTTTCTTCCTGTCATCATTTGTATCAGTTCGTCATGATTTGTATTCTTCATGTCGCCTGAATTTACAGTTGCACCATCCCTCATTACAATAAAACGATCGGCAATTTGAAACAGTTCGTTTAGCTTATGAGAAATATAGGCAATAGTTTTCCCCTGGACTTTTAATTCAACAATAATAGAAAAGAGATTATCGACTTCCTTACCGCTGATGGCGGACGTGGGTTCGTCCATAATAATAATCGCAGCATCCACATGCAATGCTTTGGCAATTTCAATTAACTGCTGTTGTCCTACTTTTAATGTGCTGATCTTAGTGTCTGGATCAATGTCAAGATTCAAACGCTTTAGCAATTGCTTTGTCTTTTCCCGCATTTTCTTTTTATCCAAAACACCCAAGGCAGTCGTAAGCTCACGACCTAAAAAAATATTCTCCGTAATAGACAAATAAGGAACAAGGTTTAACTCCTGGTGAATGATAGCTATCCCTGACGCTTCTGCATCTTTGGTAGAAGAAAAATTTACAGGGTTATCATTTAAGATGATCTCCCCTTCATACTGCGTGTGCACACCGGAGAAAATTTTCATTAGTGTCGATTTCCCTGCTCCATTCTCACCAATGATCACATTCACTTTACCTGGATGCAACTCCATGTAAATATTATCCAGTGCCGTAACACCGGGAAATTTTTTGGTTATATTTTTTGCAACAAGCACTATTGTACAATTTGTAACTGAACAGGAATTATTTCCAGTTCATTCCACTTAATATGTTCTTTATGTATTTCGATGGCCCCAGTAACAATTACCTTATCTCCCTTCCTTACTGCGGCTTTAAATGGCGGCAATAATGATTTGCGAACCACTTTATTCAACTCCTCAGAAATATTATTCAGATCCATTGTCTTTGGAAAATCTTTTACATCAACTAATCCTGATGCATCACGAATGGCATTGCCATAAATAAATTCAGTTGCGATTTTTGCCGTCATAAGGGAATCACCCAGTTTTACCTGCAGCGTAATATCATCGTCATTGATAACCGTAACAATTCCTTCAGCTTTAATCAAAGCATAACGATAATTGCCAATACCGAGTGCGTTGGTATATTTTGAAAATGCATCAGGCGGGTTTGCTTGAGCAACCTTAATGAATTTTGTTAATTCAACAGAACTGTCAAGTTTAGCTGGTAATTTCTCCTCCCATAGTTTTTTTGAAAATGCAAAAGCATCAAACTTTTCATCGGTCGCCACTTTCATACCGCTCAGCTTTTTTACATAAACCGATTTGTAAGCAACAAGACCGATGACAACGATCAGCAATAAATATTTTACATACCTGTTCATTTATATAAATTACTTTTTACCGTAGGCGATATAATCCTGGATATTTTTAAATGTCACGAGCTCCACTGCTACTGGTATCTTCTGCGGAAAATCTCTTCTACCTTTTATGTACTCATCTGCAAATTGCGCAGCCGTTTCTGCCATCACTTTTGGAAACTGCATACCTGTTGCTGCCACTTTATTTTCATTAATGGCAGTGATCACATCTTCTGCTCCATCAAAACCAAACACTTTTACTTTATCAGCTTTACCAGATGAAACCAAAGCCTGGTAAGCACCCATTGCCATACCATCATTGCCGCAAAACACTGCATCAATATCTGGATGTGCCTGCAAAATAGATTCCATCACTTCCATTGCTTTGTTACGGTCGAAGTCGGCGCTTTGCTGTGCCACCATTTTTAATTCAGGATAATTATCTACGACACTATGAAAACCTTTCGACCTTGCCCATGTATTATTATCACCAACGATTCCGAGTATCTCCACATAGTTTCCTTTTTTATTCAATTGTTGTGTAAAATATTTTGCAATAGCAACTGAACCCGAATAACTGTCCGAAAGAATTTGTGATGTGGCGGCAGTGTTTGAATTAATTTCCCTATCCATGCAAAACACCGGAATACCTGCAACTTTTGCTTTCAGCACATTGGCAACAGAACCATCTGCATCCGTTGAATTAAAAAGGATCGCTTCAAAACCCGCGACAATTATATTCTCAAAATGATCGCTCTCCAATGCGGTGTTATTTTGTGAGTCGAAGATCTTTGCATCATATCCTAATGACTTTGCTTTTTCTGCTGCGGTATTTGCAAGGAAAACAAACCACGGATTGTTAAGTGTAGAAACAACAATAGCAACCTTATGCTTTTTTTCAGCAGATGATTTGCTCTTGCATTGAATAAAAAAACAAGAAAGCAGTAACAAAAAATATGGCAATCGTTTTAACATCCTAATTATTTTAATAACCCGAGAACAACTTCAGTAATTCCTTTTTCATTTATTCCATAATGATTAAATATATCCTGCTGCGAACCAGTTACAGTATATTCATCAGGGATACCAACTATCCTGAATGGTTTGAAAATATTATGCTGCATCAGGTATGAGGCACATGCTTCACCAAGGCCTCCGTATATACTATGTTCTTCCACTGTTACAACTGCTTTACATTTATTTGCCAAATCAGCAATCAATGAGGTATCCAATGGCTTTATAGTGTGCATGCTCACTACTGTTGCAGCAATATTTTGTTCATTTAATTTTTTAGCAGCCTGCAAAGCAGGATAAACAGTTTCGCCGGTGGCAACGATCGCTACATCAGTTCCTTCTGTAATTATTCTTCCTTTACCAAATTCAAAGACGTCATCGTTCACCTCTTTTAATGATTGCATTGCTTTTTTACCAAATCTTATATAAACAGGATGATCCGTATTTGCAGCTAACTGAATTGCTTTCCCAGTTTCAAAATTATCAGCAGGCGCCACTACTATTATATTATTAATTGCCCTTAATGCCGCAAAATCATGCAGGCTATGATGTGTTGAACCCAACGCACCATAACTTACGCCAGCACTAATGCCAATAACTTTTACAGGATTGTCACTGTAAGCGACATCATTTTTTATTTGCTCCAACGCCCTGGCTGTAAGAAAACATGCAGGTGAAACTGCAAATACTTTTTTCCCACAAGATGCAAGTCCTGCTGCTACCCCAACTAAATTTTGTTCAGCAATTCCAACTTCAATATGCTGAGCAGGAAATTTTTGCCCGAAAGGTGCTAGTTTTCCCGAGCCGCGGGAATCACTTGTGACTACAATAATATCACGATCATTTTGAGCCAAATCCTGAAGTGTACTTGAAAACACATCCAGGTTGGTTTTTGCTTTTCCTTGTTCTAATTCTGTAACTGCGCCCACAGTACTATTTCATTTAATATTAATAATCATTTTTTTGTGAGTGGTGAGCGGTTAGTTGTGAGTTTCCTTTATCACTCACCACTTACTATTCACAACTCACCATCAAAAATCATCCGGTATCGTGACCATTGCATTATCTAATTCAGTTAAAGCATTTTCATATTGCTTTTCACTTGGTACACCGTGATGCCATTTAATTACGTTCTCCATATAACTTATTCCTTTTCCTTTTACAGTATGCGCAATAACAAGGTTCGGTTTGCCTTCAGTAAAAGGAAGTGCGCCAAATGTTTCTTTCAGTGCATTCAGATCATGCCCATCAACATGACGAACTGCCCAGCCAAAACTTTCAAATTTGGCATCGATAGGGTCCGTATTGCAAACCTCAGATGTCGGGCCTGTGATCTGTAATTTATTATTATCGATAATGGCGCAGAGATTATCCAATTTATAATGAGCTGCTGTCAGCGCCGCTTCCCAATTAGATCCTTCCGGTAATTCGCCATCACCTAACAATGTAAAGACGCGGAATTTTTTATTATCCAATTTAGCAGCTATTGCAGTACCTACACTAATTGGCAAACCATGTCCTAATGCACCTGTATTTTGTTCTACTCCATTCACTTTACGTGTAGGATGACCGATATAATGCGAATTATATTTGCATAATGTATTCAGATCTGATTCAGGGAAAAAACCTTTATCAGCCAATACTACAAACAATGCCTCCACAGAATGCCCTTTACTTTGAATATAACGATCACGGTCAGGTGATTTAAAGTTCTCCGGACTTACATTCATCACATGATTATACAATACATTTAAAATATCTATACAAGACAAGCTGCCTCCCGTATGTCCCGCATTAGCGTGGAAAATATATTTAAGAATATTTTTCCTGTAATTAATTGATTTTGCTTTTAGTTCTTTTGTTGTCATCCGATTCTCCTATCAAAGTTTTAGGGCTAAAGCCCAGTGATATTGTGTTTAATTGCCTCCGGCATAAATGCCGGAGTTATTTATTATTCTCAAAGAATTTTTATAACCATTACTCCCCTTTAGGGGATGGGGGCTTAATGCTGATAAGTTTCCCATCCCAAATAGTTTTCAAAAGCTTCCTTTAAAATTCCCGCTGTCTTACTTGCATTCATCACCACATGATGTTCAAACCCGTTACGGCATACATACTGCATTAGTCCCTGCAAATTATTTATCTGTGCTACGGCACGATTACCAAATGTGTTCAGTGCATCATTGGTTAATTCACCTTCGCCGATATAAGCTTTCATCACTCCTTTGCAATCATCGGTGCTTATACGCCCATAAGTCAATGGTGAAGCAGGTGTACGACCGTCCAATGCACCATATGTATTTTCAGTACCCACAGAAGTACCAAGGATCGGGGCTGTGCTTATTTGTATATCGGGTAAAAAAGATTTGGCCCAGTTGCCGCAATGGAATAACACACATTTTTCATCATCATCTGCATAGTTATTATTCCAGTCGACCAATGCAGATGGTGAACTGCTTGCAAGCTGCATGGCATACATCGTTAATGTTCCGGTTACATCCACTTCACAGGCACTGGGCAACATATTCTCACTCATCATGCTCATGCTCGTGCAAACATTACATCCATAATTTTTCTGCAGTGATGTCCAGCACTGGATAGCTGTTGCATCCAGATAATTTTCCGTCATGAAATCTGCAAGCACTACATCAAGCTTTGCTATTTGCACTAACTTGTCTGGTGGAGTTTTACCAGTATTAGCATAGGCATGGATCTTATCCAGTTTTTCTTTTACTGATCTGTCATCAGCATTTAATTTATTAGCATTACCAAGTATTTCAGATAGATCAACTGTTGTTACTGATATTCCATTGCGTTGTAAGATCTTTTCACTGTATCGAACCGTATTGAATGCGCCGGGTCTTGCGCCAACAGCACCAATCCTCACGCTTCGTAATCCTTTTACTACTTTACAAACTGCAGTAAAGTTTTTCAGATCACTAATAAATGTTTCGTCAGTTACAGCAACTACATGTTTGGTAGTCAAAGAATATTTTATTCCAAACTGGTAAAGGTTATTACAAACAGAAATTTTCCCGCACCATGCATCTCTCCTGTTCACTACATCCATTTTACCCAGATCATCAGGATAAGCCTGGATCAAAACCGGCACATTCAATCCTGATAGCTTGATTGTCTCCGCTACACCTTTTTCATCACCAAAGTTTGGAAGTACTACAAATATCCCATCAATTTCATCAGCATGCTGCTTAAATAGCGCTGCACATTTTTTTGCTTCAGCAAATGTTTCTACGCCACCAAGCTTTGAATCAGTATCGCTTAATAAAATCGGAGTAATATTCAATTTCTTAAATAGAGCCAATATCTCTGTTCTTGCTTCTCCTACAAGTTTGTCAGGAAAAAAATCACGATTGCCGATAATGACGCCCAGTGTGGTATTCCTATTTGCAGACATAGTATTTTACAATGCTTTTGTTTTTAAATAATGAATTGTGTAGACAGCTTCCTTATCTTTTCTATTTGCTCCCGGCAGATCATAATCCTGATCAGTCGGCGTATCAGCATCGGGAAAACGTCTTGTATTGCCAGTTCTGAAAACAATTCTTTCAACAGATTCTACCGGGGCAAAACATAGATTATTAGATGGATTCTTTCCATTTATAATGACATTATAAAATCTTGTATCGGTATTCAATTCAATTTTAATAGTCATCGTTTCCCCTGGATTATATTTTCCCAGCGATTTATTTCTATATCCTTGCTTTGTCAAAACATTTCCTAATGAATCCAGCATTAAACGAAGGCAGGGAGTTCCCTTTTTATCAACTATTTCGATTTCCATCACTCCGAAATTGTTTTGGTGGGCTGCGATCGAGAATTCAATAACAACTCTTTTTGATTCAGAAAACAGTCTTTCAGCTTTAGCATAATCGAAGGGATCACTGTCTGCTAAGGTTAATTTTTTATCTTTTATCACTGTCCTGCACCATAGTGGACTGTATAGGTTCCATTGATTCAATTCCTCCCCATTTTTCATTTCTGTAAATACATCATTTACATCGCTTGTCACTTTATCTTTTACTGGTACAGGTATTTTGCTTACCCACATATCTTCCTTATTCATGCTGTATGTCACCCACATATTTCCGTTTGGAGGAGTGCCGTCCATTTCCTGTATACCACGAACATATTGTGGCCCATAACTTTTATAGGCCCCGCCATATCGCAATGAAGTTATTTCTCCATTTACCAGTAACAAGTTTTTATACTTTAATCCATCATCGCTCACACTTATTGCCAATGGCCAGCGAAACTCAGAAGGATTATAAACTGTTGCATATTTTTTATCAGACGTTTTTTGTCCCCAGATCTTTGCATTAGCATTTACAAAACCAGGAGCTCTTGTCGGATTATATTGCCATGTCTTGCCTTCGTCTTTTGATATACTTGTCAAAGCATATTTCCATAAGGCCACTACATTTCCATTTGGTAAATGATAATAATTAAATGCCTTAAAATCTTTTTGTAGTGGAATAAGCGGGTCATTTCTATCCCCTTCTTCTACAGTCTGCATCATTAACAGCGGTGTATTTAAAATTTCATCACATGCTGCCGCAAGACCTTTATCAGTTGACGTTCTATAAAAAGGATAGGAAGTATTTTTTTCATTAAAAGAATGATTGTATCGCAGAAAATAAATTGGTCCGAAACTTCCGTCTGCTTTTATTTCTCTTATTACCCGGCCAATTCCATTACCGTCATTTGGATCATCACCTTTTGCCAAGGCAATACCGTAGTATGCCAACGCAAATAGTCTTTTGGATTTAGCAGTATAAAAACCGATGCGCTGATGCATCACTGCATAACTATTTCTTGCAGTATCAGTCTTACCGGCTTTTACAAACCCATCAGGTATTTTATACGGAGGGAAAATTACAACAGGGCTGCTCCAACTATATCCATCACTGGAAGTTTGTAATAATGTTTGTCCCGGAGCAATATGTTCACCAACAGGATTACTTAGGTATGCTAAATAAAAGCTATTGTTCCAGTAAGCCAGCATAGGAGCATGATTATAGGTCCACGAAATAGTATTGTTATTATCAGCTCTATTAGCTCTCATGGTTTGGATATTATGAACACCGATAACTGGTGATAATTGCCCATGATGATAATCTACATTCGATAATGTGTTACCGACATATCGAACAGTGTCTTGCCCAATTAATAATGAAGAATTAATAATTAATAATATCGTGAGCCTTATTCTCATTTTTTAAATTCTTTTACCAGTTGTCTGACAATTTTTCTTTTAACTGTTACGATGGTACCGTGTTTATGTCCTTCCGGCACTTTTGTTTTACTTGTTGCGTTTTCAAAATGAATAAAATCCTTAGTTGCCGATGCTTCATATATTTTCTTTCGATATGAATCATAATATATCAGCCAGTCATCTTTCACTTTTACTACAGTTGGTCCCTCAGTGAAAGTATCAGTGAAAGGCTTTGAAATATTTTTCCATGGCCCCAAAGGATCATCAGCAAAGGCAACTTTAATATTTCTTTCCGGTCTTGTATTATCTTTTAATACCAGCACATAATCTTTTGCTGCCCTTTTTACAATTACAGCATCTATTACACTAAATCCCGGATCAAGAAAAAGTTTTGTCTCACTGAATGTCTGAAAATCTTTTGTTACTGTATAATACATCCTGTGATTATTGCTGTCTTCTTCGATCCCTCTTTCAAACCTTCCCGGAATGCAGCTTGCCCAAATAATAATGTATTGTTTTTGCTCATCATCATAAAATAATTCAGGCGCCCAAACATTCACAGTTGTTGGCTCATGCTCCATCACAGGAATTATTTTCTGTTCACTCCAAAGGATCAAATCATTTGATGAAGCATAACCAAATCCTTTATCTCCCCGCCAGCTGCTTGTCCAGACAAAATGAAAAATTCCATTTGGCCCTTGTACCATCGACGGGTCACGCATTACCTTCTGATTACCTACTTGTGGTTGCAAAAGAACTGTGTCCAAATCATTCCATTTATATCCATCATAGCTATACAACATCCTTAATCCAGCATCAGCCGGCTCATGAAATGAAGTAAACAAATATGCCTTATTAGTGCATGACGCAAGAAAAATTAATAATGAACAATTAATAATTAATAATTTATCTCGCATAGTTATTACTTCTCTAAAATCAAAACCCAATCATTACCACTCTCTTTTTCACCTGGCGGATCAAAATTTGCAATTATCGTATTTCTATATTCGCTTATCGTCTTTGTTTCCCCATTCCTTGGATTGAACCACCTTGCTTTACCCGGAATAAATTGCACCTTCTTTATTTCTACTTTAAAATCTCGTCCATTATAAACGTAAAACATTGCATAGCTTTTAGCTTTTGTCGCAATTATCCTTTCATATCTTTCACCATTGTCAACTATCATCGACTGATCAGGTATTCGATCAAAATAAGATCTACCCAATATTAATTTTTTTAAATGCTGCATCTGCCCTGCACCCGGCGCATCTAATTCATCCTGCCATTTTATTTTTGGGAAAAAAGAAATACCAGAATCACCCGGTGTATAAAACTGCATCACTGAATTATGTCCATAAGTAAACCCACAACCACCTGCAAATACACTCCAATAAGCATAACGACGAATTTCATAATCCTGCCAGTAGGGTTCATCCTGTTTATGCAAACCATAAGGAATATCTTCATAAGAAGGTTCACCGTCGAGGGTCGGTTTCACTGGTTTTAATTTATAGTCATCGCTTACATACTTCCAGTTATCTTCTCCATAATGTAATGTTTCATTTGCAGATGTGTCTTGAGCATAACTTCTGTGGCCGCTTTGAAACATATTGAAATCAAGCCATGGTTCATTATGAAACCATGCCGAAGATGAATTTCTTCCCCGCGGATGAAAAGTCATCAAATGTTTTTTATCAATTGAACGGATAGTATTCCCGATCACCTTCCATTGCTTCAATCCATCGGTGCCTTTTATATCGCCACCATTCAGCCAAATAATATTGCTTTTGTTTTTGTAACGGTTGGCAAGAAATGTCGCATAGATCTTTGCCTGTTCTTCGTTCACATATTTAATATTACCGCCCCACACAGGAACCAATGCCATATAAATTCCTCTCTTTGCTGCTTCGTCAATTATAAAATCAACATGATCCCAATAAGTGTATTTCAGATCATCGATAATATGTTCATCCTTTGTTACGGGTTTTGAAACATCGCCTTTATGAATTGATGAGTCGCCATAAGCATTCACAGCAAGTTTTACATCATGTATCAGCATCACCTGAATGACATTAAAACCTTTTTCCTTTCTGTCATCCAAATATTTTATCGCATCTTCTCTTTTACATTTTATAAATAATAACCATCCAGTATCACCCAGCCAGAAAAAAGGTTTGCCATCCGCAGTTTGGAAAAATCTTTTATTAGCAGATATTTTCAATTGTGGTAATTGTGCATCGGCTTTTATCAACGAACAAAGCAATATGATCAATAGAGACTTCTTCACTTCTTTTCTAACCTTTTTGTTTCTGAATTATACACAATACTGTTCTTTCCATTACTCAATATGTATTCGTTCCTGCCAGACGAAACAGTTGGTTTCATGCCTGCAGTAGCTTTTAATAATTCTTTGTCAATATTTTTTGGAAGAACAGCCAAACTACCACCAGCCATAAATGCTGCCATTCCAAATTCAGGATAGCTATCGCCGGAATAAACAACAGCTTTATTCGGAAATTTATCCTTGTATTCTTTTACTGCACGATACACTTGTTCAAAGCTCGTCTTCCTTGGCTTTAATAACCGTGCATGCTGACGTGGCGCTAAACTTTGCCCCCCTTTGGGTTCATAGGTTGTTCCATCAGCTTGGTAATGCCAGTAACGAATATCGATCAGATCAACTATCGCAGCATAGGCTGGAATATTTAAAATAGAATCCTGTACATCTTTTGTAACACTTAAGCCAATAACGGGATGTTTGCCGGTTTCTTTTTCCCATTCTTTAATTACATCTAACCAGAATTTTACGAAATGAGTTGGACCCGTAAACTCCTCACCTATTAATTGAATGACGCCATTGTTGTCTTTAAAATTATTCAGGCATTGACGGATATACTTTTTGTGCAATTCTCTCCGCACAGGATTTGATATATCATAAAACTGTTCAGCATAAAATATTCGTTTGTCACCTGCATAATTAACCGGCTCAACAAATCCGGTATTATTTATATTATTGGCAGTACGCCAGGGGAAATCTGCATAATGTGCCCCTGCTTCTATAATGTTATGTTGAAAATAATTTTGGTGAACAAGCAACAACCCTTTCTGATCTGCCAGGTCGGCAAATTGTTTCAACCTGCTCCAGTAAAAAGGATTGTATTTTGTAAGATCATATTTGCTCAAACCGTCCCAGGCAGTTTCTTTTCCACTCCTTGCAAATGGTAATTCATAAAACGGAGGCCATACTTCACCATCCATTCTCCGAATTCGTTCATGGTCATCTCTCCTTCTATCGTACCACAAACCATAATTATGTTCGATGCCAATAGTATTTGTTGCTTTCATTTCATCAGTCACTTCATTCAGATCATCAGTTAATCCCTTTCCGGTTCTTCCAGGAACAAAACGAGTAATATGCGATTTTGCATTTTTAATATCAGAAGGTTGCAAGCCGCCACTCCACCATTGCACTCCCTGCCTTTTGCCTGTTACAATTTCATTTCCTCTTACAAGCCAGCCGTTTTTAATTTGTAAAGCAGGTGCATTTGCTGAAGCAATAGATTTTTTAATCCCGATCTCATCTATTGTTTTAGCTCCACCGGCATTCGTTGAAATTGAATTATGTTTTGAAGCCTCATCGATCCATTCTTTTAATTGCTTTCTTGGCTTTGAAGCTTCTTTTGTCAATTCCAATGCAGTTTCAACAGATGGACTGCTGGATGCATCTGTTGGTACAAATAAAATTTGTGCTTGCTCATCAACATTTTTATTTAAACGTTCTTTCAACTGCTGGTAAAATAAACTCCTCGGGGTAATTGTATTATTTGATTCGGCCCAATAACCATCCCCTGCAAATTGGCTCCAACTACCAAACGACCAGTTTTGTGCAGTGGGTGGTTGATAACAATCAATCCTTGCAGCCGAACAATTCCAGAATAAACTATTTGCTGCTGTCCATCCAGCACCCTTGGCATCTTGTCCGCGATTACCGAAACGTAATGCATTACGATCTACATTTACTACATCAAACAAAACTCCCGAAGCCCAGCTATCAATCGCTCCACTAAAACTGTATGGCAATATAGATTCACACTGCACAAACGCATTGGGACCAGGAGCACAATAGCCAACAGCAAAATCATGATAACCATTTTCAGCATAGCACCGCTGAAATAAAGTTTGCTGACCCGTAGTTAAAAAAGTATAGCGTCTTTGCCCACCGATCTCTGAAACAGGTGAAAGTGATTTACAATCTTCGACTGTAATTCTTTTTGAAGTTTCCAAAACACTTACTGCACTACCAGCAAAATATTGAAAATTCACCTGCCTTACCCAGCAATCTTCTGCATTCTCAATATTGATAGCGTTCCACCGATGATCTTCATCTTTAGTATTTGCCTTATCGTAGGTAGAAAGGCAACGCAGGTTTTCTATACCACAATTTGATATTCTTTCTTTCTGATGATAAAAAGTAACGAGTGCCCCTCCGTAGTTTGAATCTATGCCTGTTGTAAGCGGTACATCAATCGTTATTTTCCTGCCTTCAGTTTTTGCAATCCCTCTATCAAAAAACAGATCCCTGTCGCCGGGCTTCCAACCTAGGGCAGAAATTCCTCCGCCGAAAATGTCTGTTCCTAATTGCGTGATCCATTCCTTTGTAGATGGCCGGTGAATAATTGCTCTGTTATAATAGGCTAATTTTATTAATAAGAAACTGCCATCAATATTAAACGCCGTGGCGTTAACAGGAACATAGGCATCTGTGATCTTGAATGTAGTGCCGCCTTCCATGTTATTTTGTTTATCGTTGTTTCATTTACGCCGCTTCCACGCAACACTACACCTGATGCAGTAATTCTCAATTGTCCAAAAACTTCATAATTCCCTTTTTGCAATAGCACAGCTCCACGAAAACCATTTGCATCAAGTGGTAACGAAGCAACATAATCCAATGCTGATTGAATGCGAAGTGTTGCATCGCCTTTTGTAACCGGTACAATAACGTTTACAGGAATAGTTGGTATTGGCTTTTCTGAAGCCATATAACCGCAATAAGAAAAATCAGGGATGCGATTGCCGAGTGAATCGGTTGTGTATATCAACTTTCCTTTTTCAAATGAAAGAGGAGGCAAAGTCTTTGACTCCATTTGTGCTGCTATCTGAAACGAATTAGTAAGTAAGATGAAGCACGCAGAAACTGCATGAAGAATGTTTTTTTTGCTGTATAATTTCCGTGCTGATAATAAAGCCTTCAAAACGGTTTTTTTTATTGGGTGCTGGGCACATTATAAATCTACTATTATTTTAGGCTCCTTTTATAGGTTTTACATTTGCTACCGGTACCACGCTATTCAGATAATTCTCGATATTACTATAACCATTACCGTTTACTTTTCCCGCATCAGAGGCATCTTTTGGATTCAGTTTATTTTTTGTTTCCCAATCATCTGGCATACCATCATTATCGCCGTCTTTATAAGGAGTCCCTTTGTATTCGGGATAACCACCTACCTGGCTCACATCAGTTATAATTCCAATTTTATAACTATCCAATGGTTCCCGACGATGTTTGAATTGTGTCGTTGGAGGCACTATATTCGGCGATACCACTATTTTACCTGTACGAACCTGCTCAGTAATTCTTTTATCAACCGCATCTCTTCTTGGTAATGTTGCTCCCGCATTTTCCAATACATAGTCCCTTGCTTCTTCTGCCGGAATCACACTAAGTTCTGGCATTGGTAATGGTTTATGCCATTTTATATTGTCAGTATATTTCCCTGCATTCGGCATTTCTTCAACCTGCACACCACCATTCCAGTTATCTTTTGTTATTTCAGGATAACCTTCCATGAAATTTCCATTTACATAAGCTCTTCCGTAAGTCTGGTATTTCAATTTGCTTCTTCCGCTTTCAGGTTTTAAAATACGATGACCAACATTCTTATTCTTTGGAGTAGCCGGACCAGGTTTGAAATAATTATTGATGATATTGTATTGTGCACGATAATCACCACCATCAATAGAACGATGAACCCAATTGAACACAACATTATTTACAAAATTGAAAACGCCATGCCACCCGATCGATGGGTTACGTCCCGTATTGTTAGCCCAGAGATTTCTCATGAAAGAGCAATTCTCACCACCCAATGTGCTACCGAATGAATGATTCCAGGTATCCAATGCTTCAGCGAAAATTGAATTCTGTATCGTGATATTTACTGTTCCTAATTTTTCTTCTGCAGGCTTACCTGTACTATCATTGTACATATGACGATACATACTCATGTTCTCATCAAGCCCCCAGGATGCACTTACATGATCGATCATAATATTACCTACTGGATTACCACCTATTGCCAACCCATGTTTCCCCACGACGAAAACGCATATAACGGATGATAACATCATGCGTATTTAACCAAACACTTTCGCCTGCAATGCAAACACCATCACCAGGTGCAGTTTGACCCGCAATAGTGATATAAGGTGCACGGACTATTACAGGTGTTTTTATTTTAATGATACCGGCAACATTAAATACAACTATTCTCGCCCCACCTTGTTCACAAGCCCAACGAAAACTCCCGGGACCATTATCATTGAGATTAGTTACCACTAATACTTTTCCACCGCGACCTCCAAAACTAAATTTACCACCTCCTTCTGCACCGGGAAAAGCAGGTATATCTGATTGTGGCAAATCAGTAGGACGATTTGCAAAATCAATAAAAGGTCTTCCTTTTTTTGCTTCTTCCTGAATGATCGGCCATGCGATATTCCATGCGGAGTCTGAATGCATTTTTGCTGCACGTAAAAGTGAATCAGACCGACGCTGATCTTCCTGTAGTACTTCAGGATACTGAGCTTTTGTAAGAAGTGTTGCTGACAAAGCAATAGTTATTAAACTCAGTTTGTTTTTGAAACTATTCATTATTTATTTTTTTTCTTCTACGTAGACGTTTTTTAGAAAACGTTCGTTAAAAAATATCGTTAAAAACAAAGAGAAGATTTTATCTTCTCTTTGCCTTATTTCAATGGTTACTTTATTGTTTGTAATCAAACGTTCCCATACCGCCATTGTAATCCTTCCAGCCAATGGTTTGTGTCAACCATGGGTTATTTGATAAAATGGTAGCCGTTAACCCAGAAAGATAATAGTTCTGCCTATACAAGATATTTACAGGAGTTGCACCATCACGGTCCATTGCCTGGTCAAGCGGCGTCATAACAAATTTGTTTTGATATAACGTTTTAAGCTTAGCTATTTCTGCAGCAAATGTCGCACTTGATGCATCGGGATCAATAGATATATTTCTATCTGATGCAGTTAATGGATCACTGCTTGTAAAATTTTTCCCCTGCCAATAATATCCAGTACGATTAGTACCGTTGATAATAGGTATTCCAAGTTTAGCATTAGTGTTGTCATTTGTGGCTGCATCATCGGCATACAACAACCAGCGTTGAATATCCCAAAAGCGTTTGCCCTCATAGGCAAGTTCAATACGACGCTCATATAAACATGCTTCTAAAGCGGCATTTTTATCAGCTAACGAGCCGATACCATAATTGTTTGCAGAGGGAATGCCAACACGACCACGTATTTTACCAAGGTACTCTACACACTTGGCTATATTTCCGGTAGCTGCATAACATTCCGCAATATTCAATAATAACTCGCCGTAACGATAATCAAATATATCTGTGCCGGAAAAAGCGAAGCCGGTGCTATCTGCTGCAGGATTAGACATTTTACGAATAACTGCGGGGCTGCTTACCTGGTTGTTTCCAAAGTAAACAGGGTTGCCGGTTGCTGAAGGTCTCCATCTGTATAACCAGGTTGGCTTATTGGCATTAGTTTTAATACCCCATTTAGACCCCGAGAATGCGAACGTACGATAAAAACGAGGATCCCTGTTTTGAAAAAAGAATGTATCTACATATCCGTTTGCAGCCGTCGGACGGGTACCATTTGCGAGAGGAAATAAGTCAAGCATGGCTTTCGGTGCAGATATCCCGTTTCCTGAACCATTATGATCTTTTGGTCTTACTGAATTTTCCCAGTTACTATTAGTCCCGGCTGATGTAGTAACAGTACTGGAAAGAAGTACTACCATGATAGCCTCGCTATTAAATGCGTTATCGTTTTTGAAAGTTACTTCTGCCCAGTCTTTTGCAGAATTGATTGAGTTACCATAACCTGCTGCAGTCAATGCTGTTTCAGCCGCAAGACTTGCAGTAAGTGCTTTTTGCCAGCGATCATTACCCGGATTGTCCCAATCAGAATTAAACAACGGGCTTGCTGCTGTCAGCAAGACACGACTCTTCATTGCGAGGGCAGCCGCTGCGGTAAACCTACCATAATCAGTACCGCCATTCGCCCATTTCATCGGTAACAAAGCCGCGGCCGAATCTAAATCTTTTATGATCTGTGCAAAAACCTCTGATGACTTAGCACGGGGTAATTTAAGACTCTCGTCGGTAGCACTAGCATTTTGTACTTCTGTAACAATAGGAACGCCGCCATAAATACGAACAAGATCAAAATACTGAAGTGCACGAAACAAAAACATCTGCCCCTTTGCTGTAGCACGGAATGCTTCAGGAAGCGCCTGACCAATGCCATCAATTTTTTCAATTAAAAAACTGGCATTGCGTATCCTTGTGTAAGGGTTGTTGGTAACACTGGCCGGGAGGGCCGCACCATAATATGCATCAGCTTCCGATGCCGCCTGAAGAGTTTTATTGGGGTTAGTATAATCATGTATAGTTCCACCGATTTCCTCGGTAATGTTTCTCCTCGTATCATTATACAAGCCTACCACCGTCTGGGAAGGATTTCGGTAAGCTGCAAAATAATAGTTGTAAAGCCTGTCGATATACCATCCGGTTTGAACCTCATTGGTAAAAAGGCTTTCATCGTATTTGTCATAGCTCTTCATGTCCTCCAAAAAATCCTTTTTACAACTTGCCGTCGCTATAACAACAACGAAAAACAAGAGATATGCTATTTTATTCTTCATAATAATAATATAATGATGTTAACGAATTAGATAAATTAGAACCCTAAGTTTACTCCCAATGCCCATGTTCTTAATGTCGGATAGCCCACATTTGGCGCATCATACATATTCCGATATTTTTTGGGATAAGGATTATAGAAATCCCACAAATTATTACCGGAAAGGAAGAACCTTGCACTTTCGAGATGGGCTTTCCTCACTAGATCCTTCGGTAAAGCATACCCAATACTTAGTGCACGCAAATAGCATCGGAAAGAAGATGTTGTAAAGAAATCAGAGTTCGTTCCTTTGAAATTATCATACAATGCAAGATTTGGATATTTACCAGTATTATTATCTGTTGAATCATACATATCATTCAGGTAAATTGGCTGTGCCCACATGCTTTGCGTACTGCTGGTACCCTGCTTTATAAAATCCAGCCTGTTAATACCGCCACCCCATGACGTAGCGATCTGCGCCATTAAGGTAATTCCTGCATAAGAAACACTCAGGTTCGTATAGAATCCATAAGACTTGCTATTTTTTGCTAACTTAACAAGATCCTGCCCATCGTCCGCGATCACTCCATTCTTTCCGCCATAAGTTCTATTTACAGCATCAAGTGCCCCACCTATATCTTCATAAACAAGCATACCTTTTTTCAGTCCCGATTTATTTGTAACATCAAAATATTTAGGTGCTGCTCCTGCAATACCAGATTTGGCTGCAAGATCAGTTAGGTAAGCCCAGTAATTATCAATATCTGCATCTGTACGTAGTATACCATCACCTCCTGAAGTTTGCTTCCACGTACTAAAGCCCCATACCGGGAAGAATGTGGATTGACCTACGTCTCTTCTGGTTGTCATTTTGGATTCGTAGTCGAATGGCTGATCTATGTATTTGGTAACCTTATTGTCACTCGTACCAAAGTTCATATTAACAGAATAGTCAACCTTCCTCGCTATTTTGTCTTTCCAGGTAACTGAAATTTCGGTACCCCATGCCTTGATCCCCGAATAATTTTCTTCTGCAAATGCACCACCAACTGATATCGGAACACCGATAGCTCCGGACATTAATGTAAGCATGTCAGTCGATGTGTTGTAGTAGTGATCCAGACTTACAGACAGGCGGTTTTTCAGCACAGTGAAATCAATACCGATGTTGCGCTGAATGGTACGATCCCATTTAATATCCCTGTTAGGCGAAACCTCCGGCGTAATGCCAGTCGTTAGAGCACCGCCATTGGACCCAAAACCCATTCCTTTATCAGTTTCTGCTTTGTAAAGCTGCATCCATTTCCAGGCTTTTACATTGTCGTTTCCTGTTCTACCAAGTGAACCACGCACCTTAAAGTAGTTCACCCATTTTACGTTAAACCAATTTTCTTCAGACACTACCCAACCCACTGAAACACCTGGAAAGAAACCCCAGTAATTTTCTGGTGCGAAACGCGATGACGCATCGGAACGGAAAACAAACTGCGCCAGGTATTTGCTTTTATAATTATAGCTGGCGCGGCCCAGGTAAGAAAGTGATCCACTTTCAGTACGTGATGTAATAGTATTTCCGGCGTTTAAGGTTCCTGCAGAAACAGAAGTACCATTGTATGCACCGGGAATAGGATTATCATAAATCTGATATCTGTCCTCCCAGTCATTTTTTCCCCGCTCACCCGAGAATACAGCTGAAACTGCATGATCCCCGAAAGTGCGATCATAATTTACAAAGAAGTTTATTTGTTCTGTAGAACCTGTAGCATTATCATAAGTAACTCTTGAATTGGACCGATTGATTGCAGGAGCATTCCAGGTTGCAGAATCATATAAGTGATGTTCAGCAGTATTGGTATTGTTAGCCAGTGACAGCGTAACCGGCATCATTATTTGTTCTGTATTATTGGAATACGATGATATGGCATAATTCACTTTCGCAGCTAAACCTTTAATGAAGGGAATATTATATTGTAGAGAGAAATTTGCATTATACCCAAACGACTTTGTCGTTGTTTTAGATCCGTTGTTTAATAATGCATAATAATTTGAATTTGCCACAGAGTTATTGCCGCTCACAGTGCCTACTCTTTGCGGCCCCATAGCAGGAGATACATACCGGTCAACCCCTCCAATATTATATATCCAAGGTATGTATTGGGGAAAATGGAGCAACATGTTATAATCATTTTGCTCACCACCTATCCCATAACTTCCGTCGTTAACATTGACTTTGGTAAATGATTTTTCAATAGATGAGTTGTAAGCGGCAATGTTAGCGCCAAATTTCAGATTATTTGCTACGGTTACATCTGAGCCCGCCCTGAATGAATACCTATTAAAATCCTGTGACCCCAAATTCGCTCCCTGCGTATAATAAGACCCGCCGACAAAATAATTTGCCCTATCAGAACCTCCGCTAACATCAAGGGAATGTTGCATGGCACCCGCAGCTTCCCAATCATTTCTCAACCAATCATAGTTAAGTGATTTCATCCGCTCCAATTCTGAAGCACTAAAAAAGTGACCATTACTACTCCATGGGAGTGCCCGCCCAAAACGATTCGCATATACGCCATAATCGTAAGCACCCATTACGTTTCCATGACTGACCGCATCAGTCATTTCAAATTTACCCGAATAATTAATCCTTGGCAGACCACTTTTCCCTCTCTTTGTTTTAATAACAATAGCGCCTTGCGATGCACGGGAACCATAAATAGCAGCACTTGCATCCTTCAGGACGGTAATGCTTTCCACCTCTGAAATATCAAGCAGATTAAAACGCTCTAAAGAAGCCAATCCCGTTTGGGGGTCGATCTGAACAACATCATCAATCACAATCAAAGGAAACGGATTACCTCCATCTTTACCCCAGTTAAATTGCTGACGAATGTTTAAAGTAGGCGTAATACCAGGACGAGTACTTCCTCCTACAACGTTTAATCCTGGTACCTGTCCTCTCAAAGCTTCAGTAACAGTTGCGACGGGCATATCTGTTAGCTTTTTAGGATCAATTGATACTATAGCTCCTGTGATATTTCTTTGTTTTTGTGAACCATAACCCACCACCACAACTTCATCCATTGATCTTTCGGAGGCGGTCATTCGTATTTCAACTTTATCCTGGATGCCTGCCTTTTGTTCGAAAAAAACAAATGATACATGCGAAAAACTGATCACTGATTCAGTTGATGGGGCCTGGATGGTAAACTCACCATTCGCATTTGTGGTGGCCGTAGTAGTGCTATTTTTAACTTTTACAGTCACCCCTTGAATGGGTTTCCCGTCAGGATCGATTACTTTTCCTGAAATTGTTCTTTCCTGTGCAGCAACTGAAATGCTCAGAAGCGGGAAAAGGAACCATAGCAGCAGTTTTGTTACTTTGAAACAATTCATATGGTTGTCATTTTTATATTTTGAACAATAAATGCAATCGTTATTTAACTAACATTATTCTTCTTAGCAGCTTCTCTATCCTTTATTCTCTGTTGCCAGCCTTTCTCTTCCACTTTCATATCATATCCTTGTTTTGAAAGATAGTTATTGATCCTTCCTTTGTATTTTCCAAAAACCTTGTGTTTATCTTCTGATGAACCTTCATCCATTGCCAGTTCTCTTGCTTCTTTTAGCCAACCATATATCTTTTCTTTTTGTTCTGCAGTCAACGTGGGTATCATATCGTGGTATGCTGTATAGGTGACGGGCATCACCTTATAAGTCATTCCGTCTTTTATTTTTTCGATTTGATTTTCAGTCAAAGATTTTTGAAGTTGTGCTATGAATTTCTCGTGTATTTTCTTTAGCTGTGCTGTTTTTTGTGCCTCTTCTTTTTGAATACAACTATCATTATCCTCATTAGGCAACGGAGTCGATTTTATCGCTGCTATTGATTCTTTTGTTTTATCATGAACCTTATTGAGGTTGAAATATTGATCAGTTACGAGATTTACTACATCATTATATTTAACTGAATCCGTTAAATTAAGTGTGTTTACGATTTTTACAGAGCGATCATGAAGAGTTTTTCTGAAATCAGCTTCGTTCAGTTGTGCTTCAGCTTTTAAAAAACTGGTAGAAAGAAATACGCAGATGATAAATTTTTTCAAAGAAGCCGTACGAGATAATAAGATAAAAATTTTATGGCTATCCAAAGTTCCTTCTAACTTATGATAACTGCTTGCATTATGTTTTTGTCTTAAGATACTCATACGGCTTGCTTGATCGGGATTCTTAAATGAATTTCAATCTTTCATTTAATTTGCTAAAGTTACATGCACTGGTGAGGCGTAAAAATGTAAGGTTTTGCTATAAAGATGTATTATTTTACTATTCGCCTCTGAGTTATTTCCGGGAACGATTGCGTTGGCTTTTTCCTATCTATCAGTTGTTTCGAATGGTTATGGTGGCTGATGAAATACCAGGACTGATGGCAGTAAATGTAATATTTCCCTTTTTTTCTGTCGATTGAATTATTGCCAAAGCCAAACCTTTCCAGCATTTTCGTTCATGGCTTTTCAAAGAAACAGTGTCGGCCTGGTAACCATTATCAGTTCCTACGATAGTACCATCGCCGATAATTGAAAATTTGATGAGATTATCAGCATAAGGAACCAAATTTCCTTTCTTATCTAATATCCTTGCAGTTACAAAAGATAAATCTTTTCCATCTGATTTTAAATTTGTTTTATCAACAATCATGTCTATTCGTGCAGCTTCGCCAGCCGTTCTTATTTCTTTTGTCAAAACTATTTTTCCATTTTTTTTTGATACCGCTTTTAACGTTCCGTCTTCAAAAGGCACCCGCCACATCACATGCAAGGCTGTATCGCTTTTTTTTCTTGTACCTAACGACTTTCCATTTAAAAACAGTTCCACTTCATCAGCATTATTATAATAAGCCCACACGTCTACGATTTGCCCAACCCTCCAATTCCAGTGAGGATAAATATGTAATACCGGTTTTGCTGACCATTCTGACTGGTACATATAATATACGTCCTTGGGAAAACCTGCCAGGTCAATGATACCATAGTAAGAACTTCTTGCCGGGAATTTTGGATACGGTATTGGCTCGCCTAAATAATCAAACCCGCTCCATACAAATGCACCAGCGATATGCGGATTCTTTTTTACTGCAAGCCATGATATTTCGTGTGTATTGCCCCAATAGGCGTGTGTATTATCATAAGCAGCGGAAGTAAAATCTTTATTTGCAGAAAAAGTATCCTGAACTTTAAAGTTTGGCGGCCATATTCGAATGCTATCTCCCGGGAATTCATAAACACCTCTTGTTTCCAATGCAGATGCAGTTTCTAACGCTATGAATTTTTGTCCTGGAAAACGTTTTGGCAATTCGGCATAATCATAATCTTTATAATTAAATCCAATTACATCTAACACATTTGCTTTTGTTATAAAATTTTTTTCGGCAAATGTTTCTGTTAACGCAGAAGTGACAGGTCGGCTTTTATCTAAACTTTTTACAATTGACACCAATTCCTCTGCTATAGCCGTTCCTGAACTGTCAAATTGTTCTCTTACTTCATTGCCGATACTCCACATAATAATCGAAGGATGATTTCGGTCACGCAATACCATTGCTTCGATATCTTTTTTGTGCCATTCTTTAAAATAAAGATGATAATCAAATTTGTTTTTTCGTTTTTGCCACATATCAAATGCTTCATCAATTACTAGAAAACCCATTTGATCACAGAGATCCAAAAGTTCAGTAGCTGGTGGATTATGTGAGAAACGAATTGCATTACAACCCATCTCTTTTAAAATTCTTAATTGTCTTTTAGCTGCATTGATATTAAAAGCAGCACCTAATGCACCAAGATCATGATGCATGCAGACGCCTTTTATTTTTAATGGCTTTCCATTTAATGAAAATCCTTTTTGATGATCAAAATTGAAACTGCGAATTCCGAATACCGTACTAATCTCATCTACAATTTTACCCTCTTTAAACAATTGTGTTTTTAGAGTATATAGGTGTGGTTGATCCACGGACCATAAAATTGGCTTTTCTAATTTTATGTTTTGAACAATTGCTGAACCCTCAAAATACAGTTCAAATTGAAAGGGGGTTTTCTGTTTTACCAATTTGCTATCGCTTGTATAAACAGAATTTACTAATGTGATCTTTTGATTGGACTTATATGATGTAGAAATAACATTTGTAATTTCCAATTCTGCAAACTCTTTACTTATGTTCGGTGTTGTTATGAAAACACCCCCCTTATCAACAAAAATTTTTCCATTCACAAGCAACTTCACATTCCTGTAAATACCACTTCCCGTGTACCATCTTGAATCAGGTTGTTGGCTATTATCAACTTTTACAACAATCACATTTTTTTTCGGTGATGGAAGAATGTATGAGGTGAGATCATAAGAAAAATTTACATACCCATAAGGTCGTTTACCAAGATAATGCCCATTTATCCAGGTCTCGCTGTTCTTATAAACACCATCGAATTCAATTGAGACATTTTTATTCTTTACTAAAACTGGAAGTGCAAATGTTTTACGATACCAACCAATACCACCCGGCAATGAACCACCCTGATTAGTAGCAGGGACATCTTTTTTAAAATCTGATTCAATGCTCCAGTCATGCGGTAAAGAAAGCGAACGCCATTGATTGTCATCAAATTTTGGGTCAATCGCTAAGCTATCATTACCCAAAAAGAATTTCCATCCTTTATTAAAATCAATTTCAGAACGTTGTGCAGTTACGTTGAATGCAATAGAAAAGAAAAAAACAAAATATATGTGGGATGATCTTTTCAAATTTTTAATCAATTTACTTCTACCATTGCTTTAATCACTCCGTTTGCAGGATCTAACCACCCTTCAAAATTATCTTTCACTTCATCAAACAATACACGATGCGTAATATATGTTGCAGGATCGAGTAATTTATTACTCACACTATTTAATACATGATTGAAATCCTCCGGTGTAGCGTTACGACTGCTCATTAATGTAGCTTCCCTTTTATGAAATTCAGGATGACTGATAACAATTTCATTTCGCTGCAATCCTACCAATACATATCGGGCACCGTGAGCCATGTATTGAAATGCATTGTTAATTGCTTTTAGATTTCCGGTTGCATCAATTACAACTGTAGGCATATCACTGCCTGTAATTGATCTTAATTGTTCCATGGCATCTTCTTTTGCCGGATTAATAATGTGTTCAACCTTCAATTTATCCTTACAAAATTTTAATCGTTGATCATTTAAATCCATTGCAATAACCCGACCACCTGCGATCCTTGCAAATTCCATCACACCTAAGCCAATAGGTCCCGCACCAATCACTAAAACAAATTCATTCGGCTTTACTCCTGCCCTTCTTATTCCATGGGCACCGATAGCCAACGGTTCTACTAAAGCCAGCTCTTCAAAACTCAGGTCATTTCCTTTGATCAAATATTTTATTGGAACAGAAATGAATTCACTCATACCGCCATCTATATGCACACCAAAAACATTTATATCAGCACAACAATTAGTTAGCCCGTTACGACAAGCAATACATTTACCGCAATAGAAATAAGGACTAAAAGTAACCATGTCACCAACTTTGAATTCGCTATTGGTTTTTACATCTGCAATTTCGGCGGCTAATTCATGTCCAAGGATTCTTGGGTAATTAAAAAAAGGTTGTGTGCCTTCAAATGCATGAAGGTCTGTACCGCAAATACCAATTCTTTTGATTTTAAGAATGGCATTGCCATCTTCCAATAAGGGTTTCTCTTTTTTTATATACTGAAATGAACCCGGCTGTTCACACACTAATGCTTTCATCTCTTTCAATTATTTACTTTAAAGATATATTTACCAGATCCAATTTTTACAATTGCTCTTCCATCAGCATATTTTGCTTTTATATTTTTCCCATCTTGCTTTATAATAGAATTTTTTACTGCTGGCAAATAGATAGTTGCAGTTGTATTAGCCGGAACCTGTACTTTCAATTCAAATTCACTTTCATTTCTTTTCCATTCGCTGACGATATCACCATACACAGAATGATAATTTCCCTTTGCCGAAGTTATATCACCTACCGGTTGAGGTTTTATTTCGATCTTATTATAAGCAACAGAATTATCGGCTTGTTTTATTCCTGCCAGCCCCGCATAAAACCATTCCATCAAATGCCCGAGCATAAAATGATTGTTACTCACCGATTCATATGCCTGCCAGCTTTCAGTTAATGCGGTTGCTCCATGTTTTAACTGAAATCCATAACCCGGTACATCGTCACGGCTGTTCATATCAAAGATAACATCGCTTCTGTCTGCGTCTTCCAGTGCCCGCAACACAAAACGGTAACCAATATCTCCGGCAGTCAGTGCATTATTACGGCTTTTAATATCCCTTACCAACGCATTAATAACTGCATTTTTATTTTTCGATTTTACCAATCCCATGTACAAAGCCATTGCATTTGCTGTTTGGCTTGCTGAGTCGTATTGCTGTTTTTGCTTGTCAAAAAATGCTTCATTGAATGACTGTCCCACTTTCTTTGATAATTTCTCATACATTTTTCTATCATTTTTTTTGCCCATCAACTTTGCCACTTCACTCATAATCCTAACATCATAGTAAAGAGTTGCCGTAGCAGTAATTCCCATTTTAGTCATTTGCGAAAAACCAGATCTTTGTGGACCGATATCAAACCAATCTCCCAATCCATGTTTTAAAATGTATAAAGAATCCCTGGTTAATAAATAATCAATATAGCGTTGCATCATTGGATATGCTTCTTCCAATGTCTGCTTATCACCGTACCATTTATAATTATACCAGGGCAAAATGATCGCTGCACTTCCCCACTCGGGTGATTCATCAAACGGCGGAGTAAAAACAGTAAACTCCGGTGCTATTTCAGGTATCTTTCCGTCAGGATATTGTACATTCATCATATCCTTAATTACCTTCCTATTCAAACTAGCAACATCATAATTATATTGAACCGATGAACCCATTAAATGAGTTTGTTCCAGCCAACCAAGTTTTTCCCGATGCGGACAATCAGTGAACACACTTACTGTATTACTTTTAATTGCCCAGTCAATTAACTCATTAGTTTTATTGAACAGCTGGTTAGAAGAAGTGAATGATCCGATTTTATTTGCGGCATTCCTGGTATGCAATCCTTCGATATGTTTAACTACAGGCGGAGACATCAAACTATCTTTTGGAATACAATGAACCTGCATATAACGAAACCCTGTATAAGAAAATCTTGGTTGCCAACTTTCCTCGTTACAACCTTTTAATATGTAAGTAAAAAAACTTGGCGATCCGGTTGCTCTTTGATTCGCGGTTCCATCTGCATTAAGCAACTCAGCACAAAATATCTTTACAGTGTCCCCTTCATTGCCCGTGACTGTTATTGCAGGAATACCTGAAAAGTTTTGTCCAAGATCGTATACCCGTGTGTTGGGCTTAGGCTCTGTTTTATTCTTTACAGCAAAGCGTTCCATTATCTTTAATGGCTGCTGCAATTGAGATTCTAATTTTTCAGGGCCAGCTGTTATTATCACATCAAACCAATTTTTTTCCTCTTTCAGAAAATTTGGTTGACTCCAACCTTCCTGCTCAAGATTTGCATCATAATCCTCACCACCAAAAATGCTGCTAAAAATAATAGGCGAAGAAAATGTTTGCCAGCTTTTATCGCTTATAATATTTTCAACTGAACCATCCGTATATTCGATCACAGTTCTCATTATCATTTTAGGATGTCCATAAGCTCCTGTCATTTTCCGATAACGTTGTCCCGGAATATAGTAAAACCCATTACCAAGCATTACTCCAATAGCATTGATCCCGTTCTTCAATTCTTTTGTAATATCAAATGTTACATACTGAGCATGTTTAGTATAATTTGTCCAGCCCGGATCTAATAAATGATCGCCAATTTTTTTTCCATTCACATGCATTTCAAAATGTCCCAGACCACAGATATAAGTTGTCGCTGCTTTAAGTATTTTGTCAACTGAAAACTCTTTACGCATAATAGGCAAAATATTTCTTCTTGGGCCCCATGATCTTTTCCCATTTTGATGAACATGAGGGGCAATTCGTAAAGAATCTACCGGCTCATCATAACCGATCCACTGTGCATTGTTCCAATCCGGCTTACTTAATAATCCCATTTGCCATGTAGCGATATCACTCCATGCGGATGAATTCCCTTTATTATCCCAAATCATTACCCGCCAGAAATATTTTTTAATTGATTGCAATACCTTTCCAGCATAGCTGACTTGAATCGATACAGAATTGTTGAACTTTTTTGAATCCCATATATTTCCAATCTCTTTTTCTAATAGCAATGGATCATCTGCAACTAAAATCCGATATGCAGTTTGCAAAACATTTTGCTGATCGCTTATCAACTCCCAACTTAGTCCTGGATTTAACAGATCAACTCCTAAAGGGTTTTGAGTTGATACACAACGAAGATTAGTCACAAAGAGAGTTTGTGAAAAACATGGGATCATAAGCAACCAAAGACCAATATGACAAATCAATCGTTTCATTCAGCCAGTTAAATTATTGTATATCGATACCAGAAATTGCCAGATCTGCAGCATTACTTATTACAAGACGAACTGTATAATTACCGGCATTGATCATATTACCTGTGTTAATAGTAAACTGATTCCATTTGCCGGTATTGGTAAAAGTAAATTGCACTTCTTCATCCGGCATCATGGTGTTCCCTGCTCCTATCAATTGTAATCTTCCTTTAATTGGAGTCAGTTTGCCATAATAATATTTCATAGTAATGGAGTAAATATCTGCAACACCTGTTTGTATAGGATATTCAATTATTGCTTGTTGATTTGATTTAACAACTGCACACTCTCTTCCATTGACTGTTTCGTTTGTTACCGCATCATTCAATTTGGCGACATTGATTTTATACTGGGTAACAGGTTTTAAATCGTAGGCGGGTTGCATATTGGTAGCCGGCAATATCACTACCAGGGAATTGTTATCAACCTGCAAAGAGATCTTACTACCTTTTTTAAATCGCTTACGATATACTTTGTAATATCTCCCGCCTAATTCATCGGTTATAACAACACCGCCGGTATTTTCCCATTCGTTTAACCATTTTGGAAAGATCGCATCAATTCTTGAGCAGACAAATACATCCGCATCATTAGCCAGACTAAATGAGATATCTTCTGTAACACGCTTTTTATTAAACTGTATCCAATCAGCACCAAACAAATTAGCAGGTAGACTTTGAAACTGAAAATTACCATCCTCGAATTGCTTTTGACCAATGTCAAGCCAACTTTGTAAAATGCAACCAGGCCCTGATAAATTTTCAACCAATGAAGAAGATATAACCGGCTCTATTTTTTGATTTACTGATGCAATAGCAATGGCTGAAATAATCGCTTGTCCGACTTTTGTTTCAGGAAATGAAATGATCATTTTACGATCTGTAATCTTAGTTTTAACCACTTTCTTTAAAGCATTATTTGTACCAGCCTCACTCCAAATATCAAGATCATCTAAAACTATTTCCTGATTAATTGCTACATCAAACAGTCGCATCTCTTTAGCATTTATTCCTCCTCCGATCCCTAGCCACGGTTCAATAAAATATAATTCAACTAAATATTCTCCATCAGGTAATTCAAATTCATACTTCAATCTATTTTTTCCATAACGAAATGTTTGAAATAGCTTCCAATCTCTTGTTCCCTTGATTGGCGAAAATGTTCTGCGTTGACTGGCAAAGTATTCAGGGGTACCAGGAAAATCGTTTGCCCATGATTTTGAAAACCCTTTGTCCGCTTTCCACATGCTTTTATTCTCATCATCATGATCAGGACCCCCACAATTTATCCTATATATATAATTATATCCATCTTGCGGCTTTAAGGTATTTCTTGCAGCAGTAAATAGCTTAGAATAGTTAGGAGATTGGCGTAAATGATTTAAAACAATCGTATCTTTTGCAACAGCTTTTCCATTTACATAACCAACAGCATAAAGAATATTGTACTCTATTTCCTGCCACTCCCAAATAAAGTGAGTACCGATACCATTCCGTTTTCGTTTTCCAAGAGAGATAGAGTCGATATCATTGAACAATTCTACTTCATCACAATTGGAATAAACATAAATACTATCTTTTGTCCCATCTCTGATCCAGCGACTGGGCCATGTATGCGAAACGATATATACCATCGGTTCTTTTTCTTTCGATGCATAATTGCTCCGATACATATAAAATGCATCGGTTGGTTCTTCCCATGGTGTAAGCAATCCTTTATAATTGACAGGCCCTATCCTATCTAATTCTCTTAATCCCTCTCCACCTTGCACACGACCGGGATTATCATGAGAGGTTAATAACCAAAAGATATGTCCTGCGACACTATCCTTCACCGATTCAGCTAATCGAATTTTTTGCTCCATCAATTGTGTCATTCGATCCTCACCTAAAGTTCCATTTTGTACAAATCCTCCTTCTGTATGAAGATCGATCGTTCGCCATGCACCGTATTCACCAACCAGTATCTGTTTTTTTAGGTCTTCGGCATAAGTTTTTGGATCACCACCATAAGTACCTGTCCAGTTTTGAGGCACATCCCAATCAGTGCCGCTGCCACCGTTGCATGTTGTTACTAGTCGTTGTGATGATACCGTAGGATCTAATGAACGAATAAGCTCAGTGCACTCTTTTGCAAAGTCTTCCGGCAGTTTGCTTTCGTTTTGCAAACCCCATAAAACTACCGATGGATCATTGCGTCTTTCAATTACCCATTCTTTTATCAGTTGCTTGAAATTATTTCTAAACTCAGATGTATTGTACCAGACATGTGCAGATAATTGTGTCCACCAAAGAATGCCTTTTTCATTGCATAGTTTTCCATACAATAAATTATGCGGTTGATGACCATCGCGAAAAGCATTGAATCCCGCAGCTTGCAGCCATTTCATTCTTGCAATGATCTGCTCCTTACTGAAAGCATGTGATTGTCCAAGCAGATGCTCATATTCCGCAACTCCATTTATGAACACAGGTTTACCATTTAGGTAAAATTGATTGGATGAAGCTTTCCAATTGATCGTTCTGAAACCAAAATCATTTGAGATTTTATCAATGACAGTATTATTTTCTTTGATCGTCGTTACAATTTTATAGAGATAAGGGTTTTCTATTGACCAAAAATTAATTTTGGAAATAGACAGACTGGCTAAAGGTATAGTGATCGAATCTTTTGGATTTATTTTCTTAGCAGAAGTTGATTGTGCAATAATTTGTCCTTGTTTATTTATTAATTGGTAAGCTAATGTGATACTTCTTTGTCCGGACGAATAATTCTTAATTGTAGTGTTGATCTTCAAATCTGAATTATCATTTTTTATAATAGCCCATGCATGCACACCAAAGGGTTCAATGCGTATGTCATTTGTTACGATCAAATGCACGGGTCGAAAAATGCCCATCGGTTGTGAGCCTTCGGAAAAACCTCTTTCATCACTACAACCGCCGCATACCCATGGCAAGTCTTTGATGTTTGGAGGATGTGATGCTTCTACTTCTAATTCGTTTTGTGTTCCATCTGTTTTAATTGCATCTGTAACATCTAATGTAAAAGTTGTGCGGCCACCTGCATGTGAACCAACTGGTTTACCATTCAGGATAACTGTTGCATAGCTGCCGACACCTTCAAAGAATAAAAAGAAACGTTTTCCTTGCCTTGATTGTTTGATCGCAAACCTTTTTTTGTACATAGCATCACCATGCAAATTGCCATGCTGCAATCTCCTGTAGCCGTAATAATCATCCCAGTTATGAGGCACATTTACTTTTTTCCATGCATTTGTTCCTTTTAAAGAAGTCTGCCAGTCATTGTTTAAGTTAATATCCCGTCGCTGTGAATATAAATTGAACGACAGAGAAACAAAAACACAAAGAAGAATTAAGGGCTTCCCGCAAAGACGCAAAGATTTCGCAAAGGCGCAAAGAGACTTGCCGCAATTATTATATCGTTGCAAATGCTGCATGAAAAATGCTGAATAGCGGGACGAACCCAGAAGAGTGCGACGCAACGACAGCTTAATAGTAGCACTTAAGCTGGTTACCAAAAAAATCTTATAGCTTATTAAGCGACGCATCAAATTTGTAAACAGTATTTTTAGTAGTGGGAATATTAACCACTTTATTATTGTAGCGTAAGAGCAAAGCTTGTCCAGCTTTTGATGTCACAGCTAGCTCCTGCAATTTTCCATCACTCCATTTTATATCAAATACAAAACCACCTCTTGCACAGTAGCCTTTTACTTCACCATTGGACAATGCAGCAGGTAATGCCGGTAGTATATCAATAAATTTAGTATGACTTTGCAGGATCAACTCTCCGATTCCCGCAGCGCCACCAAAGTTACCATCGATCTGGAAGGGCGGATGTGCATCAAACAAATTCGGATAACTGCCTGCACCACCTTTCACAGGGCTCAACAACATTTTGATCATGTGATAAGCATGTTCACCATCTTTGAATCGTGCCCAGCAATTTATTTTCCAACCAAGACTCCAACCGGTTG
>Ga0193740_1000040_pt1 | contig 33486 bp, 28 predicted proteins | sample L2s1metaG_FD_145072 | JGI IMG/M metagenome (GOLD analysis project Ga0193740, IMG submission 145072) | Soil microbial communities from a riparian zone of the East river system, Colorado, United States - L2s1 | ecosystem: Environmental > Terrestrial > Soil > Riparian zone | place: USA: East River... | reverse complement strand
ACATCAGGTCGAACACAAACGAACCGTACGTTATGCAATGCAATTTATCAATGAAATTGAACTGGATACGGCGCAATTTCAGGACGGCGTTCAATTTACCAACAGAAAACTTTACGATACCGATTCGCTGTTGGGAGCACTGGACAGAAAAGACCTGAAGGAAATATATTATCAGGCGCTGAAAGCAGACGATTACTACATAGCCAAATTCCATTCAGCCACATTTGAACAGATCAAAAACTCCGGTTACCTGCGAAATTTTAGGAGTGATTCTCTCATTACTGCCATACAGGATTATATCAACCTTCGCGAGAATGTTGAGATCGTGCAGAATGCTCTTTCTATTTTTTATAACCAACAACTCACCCCATTTCTCAACAAAAATGTTGACAGACAATATCAATTAAAGGGTAATTACAGGAGACGTATCGTTTTTGACAGCATTTGGATGCGATCAGGAAAAGAACACGATAAACTGATTGATCAACCTGAGGTGATAACGGAGTTCCGTAACCTAATCATCGGTCTTCGCACCTCTTATTACCTAGGGGGACTGTACAAGCTCCTTACCGTAAAATCTGTCATATTGATCACTTTACTGAAAAAAGAATTTCATATAAAATAACATTATGGAAGTACATGCTCATTCACATACCTCAAGAAAAAAATGGACACATTATTTCTGGGAATTCCTTATGTTGTTCTTAGCGGTGTTCTGCGGATTTATGGCAGAGAACCAGCGGGAGCATATGATAGAACATAAAAGGGAAAAGGAATATATGCGATCGCTGATCGAGGACCTGCAAACGGATACTTTTAATTTAAACAATAATATACTGTTAGGCCAGGTTGTAAGAACCCGGCTCGAAAACCTGATATCATTTTTAAACAATGGATCTCCAAAAGATAGTGCAGTACAATTATATAAATTAAATAACCAGGCAGGAAGGGTAGTCAATATAGACTTTGAAGACAGAACCTCTGCCCAATTGAAAAATGGTGGAAATATGCGCCTTATAAGAAATAAAGCGGTGGCTGATTCCATCAGGAGCTACTGGGGAGGTATTAAAACAATGGAAAGTATTAGCTCACGATTAGAGGAATTAAGAATCAAAGCAGCCGACATCCAGGTACAGATCATCCATAATAAATACATTACACTTTCAGACCCGCTGCATCCAGTACCTTCAGACATTGTAGTTTCTCCAGGAGCGAAACTTATCAATAGCGACCCGGAATTACTGGCACTGTATTCAAACAGGCGTCAATTCGCTTTGCTCGTTTTAAATAATTATATACTTAATATGAAACATGCATATTCAAAAGCAATAAGGCTGGTATCATTCATAAAGAAAGAATATTATTTAGAATAAAAAGCATTCCTATGGAGCAGCCTTTACTTCAAAATCAAAAAAGAATTACATCTGTCGATCTTCTTCGTGGAATCATTATGATCATCATGGCCCTTGATCATACTCGGGATTTTTTTCATTTTGATGCGCAGACAGGCAGCCCACTTGATCTTAATACAACAACACCAATTCTTTTTTTCACAAGGTGGATCACCCATTTTTGTGCTCCGGTATTTGTTTTTTTATCCGGCACCTCTGCTTTTCTGCAATCAGCACGAAAATCAAAAAAAGAACTGAGTATTTTTCTGATCACAAGAGGCCTGTGGTTGATTCTTGCAGAAATTACTATTGTCAATCTTTTACTCACTTTTGATATAAATTTTTCTTTCATTGCTCTCGAAGTTATTTGGGCCATTGGTATTAGCATGGTGATACTCGGGTTGATGATCTGGTTGCCATTCGAAATTATTTTGGCTGTTGGATTGTTGATCGTGTTAGGACATAATGCACTTGACTTTTATGAAAAAGATCAAACAACTCCATTTAGCTCAACATACAATCTTATTCATCGCCAGGGATTTCATTCTTTGTGGGGACGACAGTTGTTAATTCTATATCCATTTCTGCCATGGGCCGGTTTAATGATGCTTGGCTATTGTCTTGGAAATGTTTTGCGAAATAATGATGCTGCCTGGCGTAAAAGATATTTGATCATCGCTGGAATGTCGACCATTGCATTATTTATCATTCTTCGATATATAAATGTGTATGGCGATCCGGCTCCATGGTCACAGCAGCCAAATGTATTTTATACTTTTCTTTCCTTTATCAATTCAAGCAAATATCCTCCTTCATTGTTTTTTATGTGTATGACGATCGGCCCTGCATTACTGCTGATGGCATGGTGGGATGAAATTCAAAACGGATTTACAAAAGTTGTTTCGGTGTATGGCCGTGTGCCCTTCTTTTATTTTTTAGCTCATTTATTTGTTATTCATCTTTTTAGTGCTGTTACATATTTTATGCGTGGCCATTCATTTGAAGAAGGAGTTAACCCTACAGCATTTATAAAGTTTATTCAGCCGGGTGAAGGAGTTCAGTTAAGATATGTTTACATTATCTGGCTTGCCGTAGTCATCATTTTATACCCTTTATGTAAATGGTATGACCAGTATAAAACAGAACATAAAGAAAAGAAGTGGTTGAGTTATTTGTAAAAATCTTATTTAAGTTGTATTAAATAAATAAACATGAAAAATTTCACTGTTCTTATTTCGATCCTGCTAATTCAACTTTGCACCCACTCACAAAAATCCCGTGCAAGAGATATCGGAATTCCATTTGACGGCACACCAGGAAAGTTCAATGCCATTACTGATGTAAAAGGTGTTGAAGTTGGTTACAGCACCATCATTTCCGGCCAGGGGAAAAATATAAGAGGCAAAGGCCCGGTGCGTACAGGTGTCACTGCTATTTTACCAAGAGGAAAAAACAATAATCCTGTTTATGGAAACTGGTACACGCTAAACGGTAATGGTGAAATGACCGGAACAACATGGATAACTGAATCCGGATTTTTAGAGGGCCCTGTTATGATAACAAATACCAATAGCGTAGGTACAGTAAGAGATGCTGTATTAAAATGGTATGTAAAAACGGGATGGTATAAAGAAGATTTTTGGTACACTTATCCTGTTGTTGCAGAAACCTATGATGGTTTCTTAAATGATATTTATGGTTTTCATGTAAAAGAAACCAATGCATATGAAGCATTGGACAGTGCAAAGAGCGGTTTCATTAAAGAAGGCAATGTTGGTGGCGGCACAGGTATGATGTGTTTGGGATTCAAAGGTGGATCGGGCACTTCATCAAGAGTGATAAAAATAAGAGATTCGACATATACACTGGGTGTGTTTGTGCAATCCAATTTCGGCAGAAAAAGAAATCTGACTATTGCCGGTGTGCCGGTTGGTAAAGAATTAAAAGATACATTAAATAATGAATTCAAAGCACCTCCATCTTACCAGGCTGGTGATGGATCTATCATAGTTGTTGTTGCCACTGATGCTCCCTTATTACCACACCAGTTAAAAAGAGTTGTGCAACGGGTTTCATTAGGCATCGGGCTGGTGGGTGGACAAGGAACAAATGGATCAGGAGATATTTTTATTGCTTTCTCTACAGCTAATTCAACAGCATTTCAAAGGAATGGTTTTACAAAAGTAGATGTGTTGCCAAATGATTTTATTGATCCATTATTCGAAGCAACCATACAGGCAATGGAAATAAATCTTATGCATTGCCGCATAAATTAGTTATTGATATTTTGAAAAAATATAACAGGATAAAATAAAAGATGGGTAAACACGGCTAAAAAATGGATAATGTCAAATAAAAGGTCACTGCCCAATCCACTTACGATCTTAATGATCGTTATTGTTCTTGCTGCTATCTGTACATGGCTGTTGCCGGCTGGTCAATACGCTAAAATAGAAACAAACGGAAGAGATTTTATTATTTCAACAGACTCCGGCAGTACCACGCTACCGCTTACTCAAAGAACCCTAGACAGCTTTGGTATTCGTATTCAAGTACAAAAATTCATTGATGGTGATATCAGGAAACCGGTTTCTGTACCAGGCACATTCAAATCATTGGAGAAAAATCCGCAGGGATTCATCAGGATATTACAAGCTCCTGTAAAAGGAATTTATGATAGCATAGATGTTATCTTATTTGTTCTGATCATGGGTGGATTCATGTTTGTATTTAATGAAACAGGTGCGATGACAAAAGGCATTGCATGGCTTTCTTATACAATGAAAGGCAGAGAACCATTGTTGATTGCTATTCTTACAATTGTATTTTCTTTTTTAGCCGGTTCTTATGGAATGGCAGAAGAAGCGTTGGTCTTTTATCCCATATTGGTCCCACTTTTTATAGCGGCGGGTTATGATCTGCTGATCCCACTGGCAATTATTTTCGGAGGAACCTCGCTTGGTTGTATTTCTGCATTTTCAAATCCATTTTCTACCATCATTGCCTCCAATGCCGCAGGAATTAATTGGATGGATGGATTAACAGAACGATTAATACTTTGGGCCATTTTTACCGCAATATTGGTATGGTATATATTAAGGTATGCAGCCAAAATAAAAAAGGATCCTGCTGCTTCATTGGTTTATAAAATAGACGGAGTGGTTAAAACACCTTACGAATTAACTCAAAGCAGTGAAACTGTTATTCCAAAACTGGAATTGAAAACAAAGTTGCTATTGCTGATCTACCTGGTAACATTTCTTGGAATGATAGGCGGTGTTGTATTTTTAAAATGGTGGATGACCGAAATGTCTTCATTGTTCCTTGCCTCATCTGTTCTTGTTGCGGTAATAGGGCGGATAAATGAGAAAGTTTTTATACGGGAATTTATTAAAGGCGCAGAGAGTTTACTTTCTGTTGCATTTATAATAGGCATTGCAAGAGGTGTTACTATTATCTTAAATGAAGGACATATAAGCGACTCAATACTTTTTTATACGGCTAACCTTGTACAGGGAATGTCGCCGGCGATCTTTATCCTGGCACTGTTATTATTCTATCTTATTTTCTCCCTTTTTATACAATCCAGTTCGGGAATGGCCGTATTAACAATGCCGATCATTGGTGCATTGGCCATTATTATAAATATACCGGGCAGAGAAATTGTAAACTCTTATATGTATGGAATATGTATCATGTCTTTTATTGCGCCAACGGGTCTCATATTACCAAACCTTGCAATGGTAAATATAAGTTTGAAAACATGGCTTAAGTTTATTACCCCGTTACTGATAATTATTACGATACTTTGTATGCTGGCGCTGATAATAGGTATTAACAGGTGAAATGAATAATACGTAAGTTAGCAAGCCAGAATTACAGGATCTCACTATATAAAACAAAGATGATCATGAGAAAATTTCTTTTTATTCTTTTTGCCCCGCTTATCGTTACTGCACAAAAAGATCATGCACAATTACTGCAACAGTATATGACCGGCCAGAATAAATATTTCCAATTCAATGGAACTATTCTTGTGGCAGAAAAAGGTAAACCCATTTACCAGCAGGCATTCGGATATGCAGACTACAATAGTAAACGAATGCTAAATGATAGTTCTGTATTTGAATTGGCCTCCGTTTCAAAGCAATTCACGGCAATGGGAATTATGATCCTGAAAGACCGGAAATTGCTGAGTTATGAGAATAATATCAAAAAATACTTTCCGCAATTACCGTATGATAATATTACCATCAGAAATTTATTGACACATACTTCGGGAATTCCATCATATGAAGACCAATTTGAAAAGAACTGGGACAGGAAAAAGATCGCTTATAATAAGGATATTATTGAAATGCTGGTTCAGCGGCATGATACATTATTTTTTAAACCCGGAACTAAATGGAGATACAGTAATACGGGTTATGCATTGCTTGCTTCGATCATTGAAAAAGTATCGGGCATGCGTTACAATGATTTTATGGCGATAAATATTTTTCAGCCTTTAGGGATGAAACATACATTTATATATAACAGTCGTCGCACCACAAACAAGTTTCCCGATAATTATGCATTGGGGTTTGTGAATTCTGATACTTTAAAGAAATACATTTTACCAGATGAATTACCGGCATACAGTATGGTCTATTATCTTGATGGCATTGTAGGCGATGGCACTGTGAATTCTACGATCGGCGATCTGTTTAAATGGGACACGGCCCTGTATTCAAATAAACTGGTAAGCAAAGCAACACTTGCGGAAATGCTTTCTCCTTTAGTTCGGACTTCTCCAACAGATTCAACTTCTTTTTATGGTTTTGGAGTAAGTGTGCAGCCAAAGTCTGATAAAGGGAAGGTCATTTCTCATGGAGGCAGCTGGCCCGGTTATCGTACATTAATAGTGCGATGGCCGGAGATCGAAAGAACGGTTATTATACTTTCCAATGCTGAATCAAACCTTCCCTTTTTCCGTGCAGCTGTTGAATCCATCCTGGATGATGAGGACATTGTAATGCCCTATGAACACAAGGAAATAAAGATCGATACAGCAATACTTGTTAATTATGTTGGTAAGTATTTTGGTGGCGTTACAATGGAGTTCATAAAAAAAGATGGAAAGCTTTACAGGCATCGTAACAACACACCAGATATTGAATTAAAACCTGAATCTGCAACAAAGTTTTTTTATGGCGATGGCACCGACAGGCAAATAGAGTTTGAAACAGATAGTAATGGTAAAGTGACCAAAGTTTGGTTTTTAAATATGGGTCAAAAAGGAGAGTTGAAAAAAATTGAATAAAATAATATCACTATTCCTCACTTCTAAAGAAAAAGCTATAAAATCAAAACATGCCCAACACAAATAAAATAGGATTAACAATTTATGCACTTTGTTCTCTGATGGTGTTATCATCAACCGCACAATCCATTCTTCCACCTGTAATTGAATGGCATGGAAAAAGTGAATCGTTAATTGCCAAAACAAATGATTCCTGGATAACAGCAACAGAAAAATCAGGCTTTGTAACCACTCCGGATTATAAAGAAACTGTGAGCTGGTTTAAAAAATTAGCAGATGCTTCTCCAATGCTGACGATGGTTTCCATTGGTAAAAGTGTAGAAGGACGGGATATATTTATGATCATTGCTTCTGCCGAAAAAAATATAACTGCCACAGCACTAAAAAAATCTGTTAAGCCCTTGCTGCTTGCACAAGCCGGTATTCACTCAGGAGAAATAGATGGTAAAGATGCAGGCATGATGTTACTCCGTGATATTGCTTTTGGCAATAAGAAATCATTGCTGGATAAAGTAAATTTCCTGTTCATTCCAATTTTGAGTGTGGATGCACATGAACATTCTTCTGCCTACAACAGGCCCAACCAGCGTGGACCACAAAATCAAGGTTGGAGAACCAATGCACAAAACTTAAACCTGAATAGGGATTATGCAAAACTTGATACCAAAGAGATCAGGTCGGTTATAAAAGTTATCAATGAGTATGATCCGGTTTTGTATATGGATATTCATGTAACAGATGGCGCCGATTACCAGTATGATATCACCTACGGTGGTATTGGAAAGCAAGGTTATTCCCACGGCATCCGGGACTGGCTGGAACACACACATAAAATTTTTGTTGATAAAGATCTAACTGCCAATGGGCATATCCCGGGGCCTTTAATGAATGCGTATAACGACCAGGATTTTTCGCAGGGAAATCTTGTAACATTTGGTGGCCCGAGGTTTTCAGATAGTTATGGCGACCTGCGGCACCTGGCAGCTATATTAGTGGAAAATCATTCTTTAAAACCCTACAAACAAAGGGTGTTGGGTACATATATATTACTTGAAAGTACATTGAAACTGTTGGCAGCATCAGGACAAACATTAAAAGAAATTACACAAAAGGATAAAGCCGAAAGAATAGCAACAATTCCCACGGGATGGAAAATTCCACAAGTTCAAAATGAAGTAAGCTTTGATTCGAGAACTGCTAAGAAAGAAGTTGATGCTAATGCGGGCGTTCCTGATAGCATGCACCTGCTGGGCATAACGGCAGTGATCCGAAGATCGCCTGTTACCAATTCTGACTACGTAGAATGGCTGGGCAAACCGGAAAGGAAAACAATTCCTGATTACAAATCAACACAAGGCATTGATTTTATCACCCGTCCAAAAGGCTATTGGGTCCCTGCATCCTGCATTGATGTAATTGAACGATTAAAAATACACGGTATAAAAATGGAGATACTGAAGGAAACCCGCGAAGTAGCTGTGGAGATGTACCGGATCACCACCCATATATTTGAAGACGATAGACATATATTACAACCTTTTGAAGGTCATATACAGGTAACAGGAACAACATCATCTGAAACCCGGAAACAAGTATTCCCTGCAGGCTCTGTCTATATTTCCACTGATCAGCCTTTGGGCGACCTGGCCATGTTGTTACTGGAACCTGCTTCAAAAGATTCTTATTTCAGCTGGGGATTTTTTCATTCCATTTTTCAACGCACTGAATATATTGAAGCATATATAATGGAGCCAATGGCAAAAAAAATGCTGGAAGAATCAACTGCACTGCAAAAAGAATTTGAAGAAAAGAAAGCAGCAGATAAGGCTTTTGCGAATGATCAAAATGCAATCCTTACATGGTTTTACAGCAAAACAAAATTTTATGATGACCGCTATTTATTATATCCTGTTGCGAGGGAATTATAATTACATATTTAAAGTCGCTTAATTAAAAAATACTATTACTGGCTGAACTTATAAGGGATCTTAAAAAAGAATATAGATTTTTATGGAAGTACATGCACACTCACATACGGTCAGAAAAAAATGGACGCATTATTTCTGGGAATTTTTAATGTTGTTCCTGGCTGTGTTCTGTGGATTTTTGGCAGAAAACCAACGGGAGCATTATGTAGAAAATATACGTGCAAAGGATTACGCCAGGAGTCTGCTTAATGATATGCGGGAGGATACCGGTGAACTCCGTCGCGGCATACATCAGACTAAGTTTATAATGTCATCTATAGACAGTGTTGTGTCGATTGCATCGACCATTAATACAAATGGACCTGTTCCTGGTAGATTTTATTATTACAGCAAATTTATATTTAACGGGTTTCGTATTGACTGGAGTAAGTCAACGATCGATCAACTGATCCAATCAGGAAATCTCAGGTATTTCAGGAATAAAGACCTGATAGCGGCAATTCAATTTTATTACTATATGCAAGGCATCATCAGCGAGCAGAATCAAATGGACCTTGCACACAGGGACAGGGCAATAGAATTTCGTAACAAGATCCTAAAAGGCCATTATTATTCCGTATTTGCACCTTTGAATATCGTAAAAGAAGAATATGCTCATGTGCCTTCTCCACAAATTGACTCATTAATTAATACAAAGCTTCCGCTTCAGGAGGAAGCTTTACAGCATATGGATGAATATATCAATCACATCGCCGATAGAAAATGGAGGTTAAATCTTTTCACTGAAAGACTTTATCCCGTTGCCAATGAGATCGCCATTGACATCATACAATTGTTGAAAGAAGATTTTCATTTTAAATAAACATATTAATGGAAGTACATGCACACTCACATACGGCCAGAAAAAAGTGGACGCATTATTTTTGGGAATTTATAATGTTATTCCTTGCTGTGTTCTGTGGATTTTTAGCAGAGTATCAATTGGAGCATCAAATTGAAAAAGACAGAGAGAAACAATATATACATAGCATATTGGAAGATCTGAGAGAGGATACTCTCATTCTTACTGAGAATATAGATGAGTTTAATGAGCACTTAACAAGAAATGACACATTAATTCGGTTGTTAAACAGCCCTGGTATTAAAGATCATGGTTCAGATCTATATTACCTTGGTCGACGGGCTTCCCGAAGTGTACGGTTAGCCATACATGATGCTACCATTCAGCAATTAAAGAACTCGGGTGGCATGCGGCTTATCAGGAATCAGAAAGTTTCAAAAGCTGTTATTGAATATTACAATCGCCTTGTATTTATCGATTACCTCCAGGCTATTGCATTTAATGAGGCTGATGAATACAGGAAAATGGCGATCGATATTTTTCACCCCATTTTGTTTAATGATATTGTAATGGCCGATAATACGGTTACGAGACCTCCTGGCAATCCTGCATTATTAACATACGAACCCAAAATTTTAATCCGACTTGCTGGTATGGTTTCATATCTCCGAAACACAAAACTGGGCCTTGCAAAGGCCGAAACTAAAATGAAAGAAGCGGCCGGGGAGCTAATAGAACTTATTGAAAACGAATATCACTTGAAATAATATTACTTATGAAAAAGATCATTCTCGCTTTTTTAGTACTGCCTGTATTTGTTGGTGCACAGCAATACGATATAGTTATCGCTAACGGAAAAATAATTGACGGCACGGGTAATAGCTGGTATTATGGTGATGTTGCAATAAAAGATGGAAAGATCATATACGTTGGCAAAATGAATAATATAACCGCAACAAAGGTTATAAATGCCAAGGGCTTGGTCGTTGCTCCCGGCTTTATTGATGTGCATGGACATATTGAAAGCGGCATATTTGAAAACCCAACTGCTGATAATTATATATATGACGGAGTGACAACTGTTATCACCGGTAACTGTGGTGGTTCGGCAGATGATCTGAAAAAATTTTTCTGGCGCATTGATAGCATGAAAACTTCTATCAACATTGCTACATTGATCGGACACAATACTGTAAGAAGACATGCAATGGGTTTGGATAATCGTTTAGCAACAACAGACGAGCAAAAGAAAATGGAAGAATTGGTAGCGCAGGCAATGAAAGACGGAGCCGTAGGTTTATCTACCGGTCTTATTTATTTACCGGGAATGTATAGCAATACGGAAGAAGTGATCGGTCTTGCCAAATCGGCCGCATCTTATAATGGGGTCTATGCATCGCATATTCGTAATGAAGAAAATGGTGTAAAGGATGCGATCAATGAAGCGATCAATATTGGCAGAAATGCAAGTATACCTGTCCAGATATCGCACTTTAAAGTAAGCGGACCGGCTAACTGGGGAAGAAGCAAAGAAACATTGCCATTGATAGATGCTGCAAGAAGAGAAGGTTATGATGTGACCATCGATCAGTATCCGTATGCAGCTAGCAGCACCAATCTTGGTATTCGCTTACCTGATTGGGCTTTGGCAGGCGGACAGGATTCATTAAAGAAAAGGATCAACGATGAACTAATGCATAAGCAGATCATCAAAGAAATGCTGGAAATGCAGAATAAATACAAGTATAAAAGTTACAGCTATGCGTATGTCGCTTATCATAGCGCTGATACAACGCTGAATGGAAAAAATATTTCTGAGATAAATAAATTGAAAGGACGAAAAGCAAAAATGAAATATGAAGCGGAAACAATTTTAGATATGTTGCTGGCAGGCGGCGCACAAATGGTTTATCATAGCATGAATGAGGACGATGTTCGTTATTTTATAAAGTATCCATTTAATATGATCGGCGCTGATGCAGGTGTGCCAGTACCTGGTAGCGGCATGCCACATCCAAGAGCTTATGGCACTAATGCAAGAGTATTGGGAAAATATGTGAGGGATGAAAAATTGGTATCACTGGAAGAAATGATAAGAAGAATGACATCACTAGCTGCTCAGAAATTTCAGTTAAAAGACCGTGGTTTGCTAAGAGAAGGAATGGCTGCTGATATTGTGATCTTTGATCCTAATGAAGTAACAGATAAAGCAACCTTTGAACAGCCACACCAATATTCTGCCGGGTTTCATTTTGTTTTAGTAAATGGACAATTGGTAATTGCGGACGGAAAACATACCGGGATAAAAAGCGGTACAACTTTAAAAGGTCCCGGATTTAATCGATAAAAACTTATTTCTTTAATTAAATTACAGGTAAATCAGTTTTATATGAGCCCCGAAAATAAAGGCAGGATGATCCGGATGATCATTTATATAATTGTGGGATTTGCTGCAGCATTTCTCTTCAAGTATTTTAATAAGGATTAAATCATGGAAGTACATGCTCACACTCATACTCCAAGAAAAAAATGGATCCATTATTTCTGGGAGTTTCTCATGTTGTTTCTTGCCGTGTTTTGCGGTTTCCTGGCAGAATACCAGTTGGAGCATAAAATAGAAAAGACAAGAGAAAAACAATTTATTGAGTCGTTAGTGAATGATGTAGAAGCCGATATTCAGCATCTTAACAACATCATCAATAACCGGAGCAGCAGGCAGATCCGCTTGGATTCTTTAACTCTTTTTTTGAATTCTCCAGAGTATGGAAAACTGGGGAACAGTATTTATGCTAATGCCGTTTCTGTGACCCGCAGGGTAGATATTCGGTTCATCCCCAACGACGGAACCATGCAGCAATTAAAAAATGCCGGCGGTCTGCGGTTGATCCGCAACAGGACCGTTGCTGACAGCATTACAAAATATGATGTGGGTATAAGAACTCTTGAAAAACTCGGTGAGACTGAAGAGATAATTTTACAAGATTACAGAACCACGGCTGCAAAAATATTTGATCCTGTTGTTCTTGATAAAATGTTTGCCGGCGATAACATAACAACCAGACCATCGGACAATCCTGTCCTTTTTTCATCTGACAAAAATTTATTAAATGAATTGGGTTTCAAACTACATACAACCAAAGTCCTTAATAGGGCTAACAAACTGAATGCAAAAAAACTCTTACAACAGTCAGAAACTCTTTTAAATACTTTAAAAAAAGAATACCACCTGGAGTGAAGCAATCAGGAGTCGAAAGTCAAGAACTTAAAACCTAAAACTCAACAAGCAGAACAAAATATGGAAGTACATGCCCACACACATACCGCCAGGAAAAAATGGACACATTATTTCTGGGAGTTTCTGATGTTGTTCCTTGCTGTGTTCTGCGGTTTCCTTGCGGAGTATCAATTGGAACATAAAATAGAAAAGGATAGAGAAAAGCAATACATAAAATCATATGCAGAAGATCTTGCAGCTGACACATCGGAGTTTAACAGGCGAATAAAAGTTTGCGAGACAACAATAAATGTAGCAGACTCTCTTGTTTTATTATTGGGACATCCGGAAAGAGAAAAATTTGCAGGAGATATCTACTATTTTTTTCGTTTCATTCACCGTGGTGCTCCTTTCACGGTGAATGACAGGACAATTATACAATTACGAAACGCCGGAGGAATGCGATTGGTTTCAAACAAAAATGTCTCCGATAGCATGATCAATTATTATAAAGATGTGGATTTCATAAAATGGGTCTTTGAAGAACAAACTGAGATGAAAAGGAGTTTGCGGCCACAATTTAATCTACTCCTATATGCGAAGGATTTCAGCAAAGTGATCGATGATCAGAACCGGGTGATCAGGCCAACAGAAACTTTGAAATTAAAACCCGCTGATGATGAATCGCTCAATACCCTGATGTTGATCATCACTAACATCAAAGGAATTAACCAGGGAATAAGATTGCGATTGATTGAATTAAAAGAAAAAGCAATTAAGATCAGAAATTTTATTAATGAGGAATATCACCTGGAATAAAAATCATTATGGAAGTACACCACCATGCTCATACTGCAAGAAAAAAATGGACTCATTATTTCTGGGAGTTTATTATGTTATTCCTGGCAGTGTTCTGCGGTTTCCTTGCGGAGTATTATCTTGAACATAAAATTGAACATAACAGGGAAAAACAATTTATTGAATCGCTTATAAAGGATATTGATGCAGACACTGCACAATTATCAAGAATAAAGGGTTTCCGGCTTGCCCGTCTCAGTTCTATTGATTCATTAAATAACTATTTGGCTAAAAATACTTCAGCGACCATTTCGCTACATGGCATACAATTACTGAATAATTTGAAAGGACATGTAGCATTTTTTGAAAATAGCGGTACACTTGATCAGTTAAAAAACGCCGGTGGGCTACGGCTTATTCGAAAGAGGAACGTTGTTGATTCCATCCAGCTTTATGACCAGCAAATAAAAAGAATGGCATTGCGTGATCTTTTTGAAACTGATGAGATGCGATATGCCGTTCGGTTATCTTATAAGATGATAGACGGCATCATGCTTTCTAACATCTATGCAGACACGAGCTATTTTAATAATAATACACTGAGAACAGATGCATCCGGAACAATTGCATATAATTCAAAGGATGCAGGTGAATACCTGAATAGCCTGGTGACTTATCGCTTTGTTGTGGAGAGCAATATGCGGGTGCAGGAAAGCATCAGAAAAATAGCTGAGAACCTGTTGATATTAATTAAAGATGAATACAATTTGAAATAAAAAATTATGGAAGTTCATCATCATGCACATACTTCAAGAAAAAAATGGACCCATTATTTCTGGGAATTTCTCATGTTGTTTCTTGCCGTGTTCTGCGGATTTCTTGCGGAATACGCTTTAGAACATAAAATTGAAAAAGACAGGGAAAAACAATTTATAAGTTCATTGGTGGATGATATAAAGGCAGACATTATTCAATTGAATTCTGTCATTCAGAAAAGGGACGAGAAAATTCAGCGTCTTGATTCATTAATTTTATTGATCAACCTACCCGATTTTGCAACTTACGGAAGCGATATTTATTTTAATGCGATCCACACTGCACGATTGGCGGATATCAGGTTTACTGCAAATGATGGAACTCTGTTGCAACTAAAAAATTCGGGGGGGTTACGGTTGATCCGAAACCGCGCCGTAGTAGATAGCATTGCTCATTATGATGTAAGTGTACGCAATCTCGAGGAACTTGGTGAACAGGAAACGCTCATAGCTCACGACTACCGCACAATCGCTAAACGGGTTTTTAACTCCCTCGTTTTTGATAGAATGCTGGATGAAAATAATATCTCACACCGACCCCCTGGCAATCCTCCGCTTCTTACTTTCAATAAGCAAGATCTAGGGGATCTGAATTTTGCCATTTACACGATAAAACTTATCGTCAAGGGCATGCGCCGGGATTCACGAAAATTATTACAACAAGCGACCAATTTATTAGCTACGATAAACAAGGCATATCGTCTCGAATAAAAAATTATGGAAGTACACCACCACGCACATACCTCACGAAAAAAATGGACACATTATCTCTGGGAGTTTATAATGTTATTCCTTGCTGTGTTTTGTGGTTTTATGGCAGAAAACTTAAGGGAACACGAAATCAATAAAGGCATAGAAAGGAACAATATAAAAAGTTTAGTAAGAAACCTGCGGGAGGATAGCAGCCTTTTAGTTCGTTCTATCAAAGTCAATGAGGAAAGATTCAAATATCTCGATAGCCTTATTTATTTGAAGAATAAAAATATTCCGGATGATGTTTTTCAAAAGGAGTTTATTTTTTATATGTTAAAGCTGGGATACATCGATTACTTTGTATCCAATCAATCTACATTTAAACAAATGCAATCTTCCGGCACTTTACGGCTTATCAGTAGTCCAAGCGTATTAGATAGTATTTTAAATTACGAGAATAGTTATGAAGGGATCAAACGACAGGAAGACAGATGTTCATCATGGTGGAATAAGTCAATTGAACAGGTGTCTTCGATAATTGATCTTACTCCTTTAGCACACATGGCGCCAACTACATTAATGGAAATTAAGATCGGAGATCTTGAAAATATTGATGCTTCAGGCGTTTCAAAAAATTTACCCGCCCTTCGATCATATTATAACTGGAGGGTTAACGAAAGAATTTCTTTGGGCTATTATATTCGGTTTTTACATATTCAGCTTTCTTATATTATAAGATTGATCCCTTTTTTGCAAGAACATTATCACCTGAAATAAAAAGCTATGAGATTTTTTTTACTGTTTCTTATATTCGTTACCAAGAACACTTTCTCGCAACAAGAAAAACTGGATTCACTATTTAACGCTCAAAAGGATTTTAGCGGAGTTGTATTAATTGCGGAAAACGGAAAGCCAATTTATCATAAGGCATTTAGTTATCGTGAATTTGCAGATCAAATTCCTTTGCAAACCTCAGACATCTTTGAACTCGCATCTGTTTCCAAACAATTCACAGCCATGATCATCATGATGCTGAAAGAAAAAGGATTGCTTAATTATGATGATTCAGTTAGTAAATACCTGGAGATACCATACAAGGGAATGACGATCCGCAATCTTCTTACACATACAAGCGGCTTGCCCGATTATCAGGATATCATGGATAAATATTGGGATAAATCAAAAGTGGCTGGTAATCCTGATTGCATTGAGTATTTAAATAAATATGCTCCGCCAATAAATTTTGAACCCGGAGAAAAATATGAATACAGTAATACCGGTTATATGTTGCTGGCTAGTATTGCAGAAAAGGCAAGTAGAAAAGATTTTATAGAACTCTGCCGCAAATGGATCTTCAGAAAATTAAAAATGAAAAGCACAGATATCAGAACACTGGAAGAAAAGAAAGCAACTAAGAACTTTGCGATCGGTCATATTTATGTCGAAGAAAGAAATAAATGGATCCGGGCCGATTCATTTCCGTCTTCCGATTATACTATTTGGCTGGGCAATCGTAAAGGCCCCGGCCGCATAAGCTCCACTGCTGCTGATCTGTTGAAATGGGATAATGCATTATACACAGAAAAATTGATCAGGCAGTCAACGTTGCAAGAAGCTTTTACTCCAATGAAATTAAACGATGGAAGTCTATCTAATTATGGATTCGGCTGGTCATTAAGAAGAGATTCAATATTTGGAAAAATCGTTTCTCATACTGGTGATAATCCCGGCTACAAAACACAGATCATCCGGTATGTTGATAAAAAGAAAACAATGATCGTTTTAAATAACAATGCTCATAGAGATTTTAACTCTATCATTAAACAACTTGAAGCGATGCTCTAAATGATAAATCCTTCGGAAATCAAATTCTTTTAATACGATCAATCAGATTTATTCTTGCTTTCTTTTAGTTTGACCGACCATGGTCCGTTTCCTGCGATCAAAAAATAAATCAGTAATAGCAGCACCAATATTGAAAGTAAAAGTTCAGAATACGGCTTGAGCATTTCCTCATTTGTACTTACAAAAAATACAGCTCCCAGTAATATGGGGATCTGGATAATACAAGCCATACGGGTAAATACTCCAAGTGCAAGACAAGCTCCACCGGCGATGTGAGCAAATACCGTATAGTGGCCGGCGAGGATAAACCAAAAAGATGTTGGGTATTGGTTGGATGTCATCAGGCTGATCAAATGACTCATGTTGTTGAGAAAATCCACTCCTTTGTAACAAAGAAAAATTCCTAAAGCTATTCGTACGATGTCCATCCACCGGGGATGATGCCGGTCACCCCAAAATTCGAGGCGTTGAATGAGATTCATAATAGCAAGTTTTTAGTTGATAAAAAAGAACTGTTATAAAGTTATAGCTATTCCGGGAGCAACTCACAAAAAATGTTTCCGGTGTTTCAATGGAAGGATTGCCGTTTTATTTTTCTTTGGGCACTTCTCTTATATGATATTCCTGTACCAGTGGCGGATTTTCAGGCGATAAAGTGAAATAAATTTCAATATTTGTCTTTTCACCTTCAATAATAAATGAACCACGCAATTGATTTTCTGCTTTCATTTCTTTTACCGAAATAATATTTCCTGCTTTTGCATAAAGATCTCTTGCATATTTCTTCAAGGTATCAATTGGATAATCAGGAAAAAAATTCTCTGCAAAAATTCCGCTTTGCTCTGCGTTGTTCCAATCGGGTAAAAGGTTTAAGATATCATTTTTTCTTTGTTCTAAAATTTTTGATGGGGCCAATTGCATTGGTTGCAGTTTTGCGATCTTAACAATCGTATCAAGTATTTTAAGATTTACAAAACCCATTGGCGAATAAGTACGGTTGGCAAATGAAACAATACCAATACCATAATCAGGCATGATGCGCCACTGACTTCCAAATCCAGGTAAGCCACCACTATGAGCAATATAAGTTTTGCCATCACAATCTCTCAGCCAACCTAATCCGAAACAGTAAGCACCGGTAACAGCACAGGTTCTTCCATCAGGATATTTATAATTTGGATTAAAACCATTCCATCTCCATGGGTGATGCATTTCTCTTACAGAACTTCTTTTTATCGGGCCATCATCTTTTGTATTGTTCGGTGGCCATGCAGATAAATGAAATGCCATATAATTTCCAAATTCATCGATCGAAGAGATCATTGCTCCCATGGCACCCCAGCTTCCATCTTTTGTATCATGCAGTAATTCTTCTTCATTCCATTTTTCATTTAACCAGCGATAACCATGCGCTAATTTATCAGCAGCAACATTTTCGAATTCATAAGTTGTTGTGTTCATCCCTAACGGCTCCCAGATATTTTTTTTAATATAATCCTGGTAACGCATGCCAGAAACGTTGGTAATAATTTTTCCCAGCAATGCAAAACCAAGATTGCTATATTCATAAGCAATGCCCGGAGGATTGCTAAAAGATATTTGTTTACCAATAAACTCCATTAGGTCTTTATCTGTATCTGCAAGCTGCCTGTCTCCCCAGGGATTATCTTCAGGAAACCCTGCACCATGTGTCATTAAATGTCGAACAGTGATATGCGGTGCATCAGCAGTAGGATACTTTACATCCTTTAATTCAGGAATGTATAAATAAGCGGGATTGTCAAGATCCAATTTTCCTTCATCACGCAATTTCAAAATTGCCATTGACGCAAAACTTTTACTCATACTTGCAATACGAAAGAGTGATGATGATGTAACCGGTATTTTCTTTTCAATATCTGTATATCCAATATTTCCTTTGTAAACCAATTTACCATCCACTACTAATCCATATGCAACACCGGGCAAATGATTCTCATCAGCATATTCTTTAAATATTTTATCAAGGATGGGAAAAGCCTGCATTATCTTTTCCATACGACCAGCATCAGAAAAAGTTGCTGGCTGATACGCAGAATCAAAATTTACAACAGCAATTTCATTTGTTGTACTGGCAGTTTTATTTTGATCACAGGCAGTGAGCAGGCCCGCAACGAATAACAAGAAAATGAATTTATACATTTTAGAAATTTTTAAGCGCTATATCTGTCCCGAACTTTGTCAAGCAATGCTTTTATTCGTGGATCATCTTCAACACCTTTCATCATGGGAAGTTCGAGCATGTAATTAAATGGCCCCATTTGTTGTTCAATGCATTTATGCATGTAATAATATGTCTTATCCATATCTCTTAATGACCACCAGACCATCATCAGGTCAGGGTCAAGAACAGCATGTGGTTCTTCAATTTGTCGTTGTTCAATTTTTTTAATGATATCAAGTGCCTTTTCTTTTTCACCTAACATTCCGTAAGCAAATCCAAGCGGCGCCAACCCTTTCAATGGATGATTTGTCAGCCGATGAACTTCTGAAAAGTATTCTGCGGCTTTATGCCAATCCCCTTTCAATCCATAACACCAACCTTTTGTTTCAAGAGCTATTCTCATTTGTGGATTCATTTCCAACAGCCGGTCCGAAATACGCAGCGCATCATCGTACTGGTTATTCATGATGTAGGCTTCGGCCAACAAATGATTAAGATGTGGCGCCAATGGATCATTCAGAGATGCCTTTTCAAGAATTTTTATGGCCTCAGCTTTTTTCCCGGTAAGTATGTGAAATAATCCAAACACATCATAAGCTTCCGAGTGCGCCGGAGCCAGTTGAATTGCTTTTTGCAATGATTCATAAGCAGCTTTTGGATTCCATTTGTAAAACATATGAGCATTGGCTTTTGCCAAATGACTTTCAGCGATCGTGTCATCAATCTGCATAGCTTTTTCACTGTACTCATTTACTATACTGAATGCTTTTTCAGGTTTTACCTGACCCGTAGCGCCAAGGTAAGCGTAAGTACCGGCGATATAGGCGTACGCTTCTGCATAATTGGGTTCAAGTTTAATGGCTTGTTCAAACAGATCAATTGCTTTCAACATATCTGCAGGAGTGATCTTGCTTCGGAAATAAAGACCTTTTAAAAAAAGTGTGTACGCTTCAATATTTTTTGTTGGCACTTTTACAAGTTGTTCTGTTTGGTTTGCCAGTGAAAGATTCTCTCTGAGCCGGTTGGCAATAATGCTGCTGATCTCATCCTGTACAACAAAAATATCAGTAAGATCACGGTCATAGTTTTCACTCCAAATATGATAGCCATCTGCGGCATTGATCAACTGTGTGGTTATACGAACCCTGTTTCCTGCTTTTCTCACACTGCCTTCTAATATTTTATCGACGTTTAGTTTGATCGCAATCTCCCGTACGTCATCATGTTTTCCTTTGAAGGCAAACGCGGATGTGCGGGATGTAACCTGTAATCCATCCACTTTGGTCAGCGCATTTAATAACTCTTCAGTAATGCCATCGCTGAAATATTCATTCTCAGGATCGGCACTCATATTCACAAATGGCAAAACTGCCAGGCGATTAGCAGGCTGTTTGGTTTTTCCTTTCAACTCATCGCGGGAAGGAACTACAATACCATTATTTGCTATAGCAAAAAGATGAATAGCTTGTTTTACGTTTTTTAATTCAACAAAACCAAGGTCACGGGTTTTTATATGCTCATGATTTTTTATTTCATCGTACACTTTTTCTGATATAAAAATGCCGCCGGGTACAGCCATCGATTCAATGCGTGAAGCAAGATTAACCCCATCACCAAAAACGGATCCTTCTTCCATCGCCACATCGCCGGTATGAATACCAATGCGTAATTCCACTTTTGGTTCTAATTGTAATTGCTGTTGAATGGAAATAGCACAATTCACACTATTAATAGCGCTGTTGAAAATACTGAGTGAACCATCACCATAGTTCTGCAAGACCTTTCCATCATGATTTGCAACGGCAGCTTCCAGCACTTCCTTGAAACGTGTTCTTTTCTGGCGGGCAAGATGCTCGTTATCCTGCATCAATGCAGTATAACCAGTCATATCAGCAAATAATATTGCAGCGAGTTGTCGCATGCCGTAAATGTAAGAAACACTCAGCTTCTCTGGGGGTGTAATTTTATAAGCTAAACAATAAAGATTTTGCGCTATCGCTAAGGCATTCCCATTGTATCTGTCGAAGAACTATTTTTTTTGAGTGGTTGTATTTTCCAATAGGTTAAACTTCGCCATGCCCATTCCAACGGTCCAAACCGGAAATAACGTAACCAGATATGACTCCATATAATTTCGATGATCCAAACAACACCGGTGTAGACATATAACTCATATCTTTCCAGTTTTCCAAAATAGTTCAACCCGATCCCATAAAAGAATAAAGCGCCGATCAATGATTGCATCAGGTAATTGGTAAATGCCATTTGACCAACAGGGCGAAATATTGCAAAGAACCATTTGAAAATTCCGGATTTGTATAGTAGCATTATAAGACCGAAGAAACCTAATGATCTTAACATTCTTTGAACCTGGTAAAAATTAAAGGAAACATTTTTTGTGTATTCGTATTGGCTGAAATGATTATCAACTACGGCTTTTTGGTTGAAGTAAGATAATAGGAGCCCAAGCCCCATACCTCCAATGAACATTAGCCAATACAACTTAGCCGATGCATTACCGGTTATTACTCCCGTTTTAAAAAATGCCATCCCCATGAACATAAATAGCAATACATCCCATGCGAGAAAATAGGTATAATACAATTCTACATGTACACTCTTATCACTTTGTACTTTGTACAATGATGCATAATTGCCGCCGATAGCCTTTATTTCTTTTTCTGCTTTTTTTACTTTGGCTTCTTTGGAAGACTCTTCCTTCATACCGTTGAACGCTCCAAGATCATCTTGTTGTTGAACTGTAAGCTTTGTTTGTGTGGTATCTATCCTTGCAACCAGCTCACCTTTTTTAATTACTTGTTTGCCGCGATATAGATCTACATTCTCTCTTACGGTCATTAACACTAAACAAACAAATGCAAGTATCAACAACGCTTTTGGAGATTTGCGATAGAAAATGAAAAGAAGCATTCCGAAAATGGCATAAGCATAAAGAATATCCCAAAACCATAACAACACAAATGCATTGAACAATCCAAAGGCTAATAACCACATTTGCCGGCGGAAAAAATAAATAGCCGGTTCCATACCATTCATTCTTTTTTCAAGCCTTGAAATAAAAAGCACTATTCCTGCTCCGAATAACATTGAAAAAATAGCCCGTTGCGTTCCTGCCAGGGCCCAATCGACTACAAACCATGTTTTATAATTGATGCCTGTTTCATTAAATACAGACGGATCGGAGGTCTGAACTTCAGGAAAGCCAAAGCCGGGAATATTCATTAATAAAATTCCAAGTATCGCAATGCCTCGAAGACTGTCAAGTATTGTAATTCTTTCCTGCTGCGCTACAGGTGCAACAGGCATAATTGGTGTTTCGTTTGCCATTGTTGTTAATCTTATATTACTGTATAAAATAAACCTATCCCATCCCCATTGTATCTGTTGAAGAACTATTTTTTTTAAACGGTTGTTTTTTCCAGTAAGTCAAACTTCGCCATAACCATTCTAATGGACCGAAGCGAAAATAGCGAAGCCAGATATGACTCCAAACAATTTGAATGATCCATACAGCTGCTACCACATAAAACAATTGATGATATTCCAATTTGCCGAAATAGCCAAGGCCAATGCCCAAGAAGAAGAAACCACACATGATAGATTGAGTCAGGTAATTAGTAAATGCCATTTGACCAACAGGACGCAGTAAAGCAAAAAGCCATTTAAACCAACCTGATTTATACATCAGCATGATTAGACCAAAAATGCCGATGGAATGAATGAGGCGTTGTATCTCATAGAAGTCAAAAACTTTTGTTTTGGTTATCTCAAACCAATTAAAATTACAGTTGACATCAAACGTTACAAATAAATATGATAGCGGTAGGCCCACTCCTAAACCAAGGATAGCCATCCACGCATAAATTTTTGTTTTAGCTTCTCCCTGTAAAATTTTCAGTTTAAAAAATGCAAGACCCAAAAGCATGAACAGGCTTACATCCCATATAGCCCAGTAGTACATACCATTGGTTTCACTTCTTGCGGCGGCATCGCTTCGTTCTTTATACAGATCACTATAACTACCCGTTACAGCCGCTACTTGTTTCTGAATTTTTTTCTTCTTTGCCTCGGGAGTTGATGATTCTTGTATCTCCTTCATTGCGGCAAGCTGCTCTTTCTGTTTGTCAGTAAGTTTGGTGGTTGTTGTATCGATCTTAGCGATCAACTCTCCTTTGCGGATCACTGCTTTTTCCCGGTAAAGATTTTTATTTTCATTCGCCGTCATTGCAAGCAAACAGAAAGCTGCTGCCATGAATAAATATTTAGGTTGTAAACGGCGAAAAGCAAAAAGTACAATACCACAAATAGCATAATGATATAGCACATCCCAGAACCAGAATAATACATAAGCATGAAAGAGACCGAATACAAGCAGCCATAACTGTCGGCGTAAAAACAATTCGGCAGCCATCAAGCCTGTAGTTCTTTTTTCAAGGCGTGTAATAAAAATGAACATGCCGGCGCCAAACAGCATGGAGAAAAGCCCCCGCATACTGCCTTCAAAAACTCCCGGTCCGAATACATACCAGAAAAAATAATTAAGATCGCCCTGCGGCTGAACGGAAAAATCATTAATAGCAGCATAGGGTAATCCAAAGCCGGGAATATTCATCAATAATATTCCCAATATGGCAATGCCGCGAAGACTGTCTAAAAAAATAATTCTTTCCTGCTGGCCGATAGGCGCAGCAAGGGTGGTGGTTGGTTCGTTTGTCATGTGGTGGTTTTGGTGAGGCTTGTTTATTTGTTGGCACTTGTTTTAAATGTCAAAGGCAATCAGTTTAAATTTTAAAAATGTAAAATTAGCTGGCTCACTGTGTCAGTTGTCTCATCATAACATCACTCAACATATACACTCTGCCAGATTTTATAAAACCATTTTCCAGTTCGTAGGTTACACACATTGGAACTCTTACTTCTCTATTAGTAGCCGGGATACCGGCAAACTCACCGATATGTTTGCCGGTAAAATAACCTTCAAGCATTCCCCTGTCTTCTGTGACCAGGTAGCTAATCGTTTCGGCATGAGCATCAAAGGCTACATGATAGAAATAATGCAGCATGGCGCCTATAGCTTCGCGGCCACGGGTTTCCTCACCCGTTCCCATATTGATAAAGACAGCATCTTCTGCTACATACTGTACATCATGTGACTCAAATTAAGCTTTAAAATTTTTCTGAGTTTCCTGTAAAGAAACCTTTTTCGAAATAGTTGTTTCCATACTGAAAAGTTTTGAGGTTATTAAATGTCTTTTAAAAATTAAAAACTCTTTTTATTGCCAATATGTTTTTCAAACCAATCCACATTTGTCTGCATGGTCTTAAGAACCATTGTCGGTTCAACTGGTCCGTGACCTTGCCGTGGCATAGCAAGCATACGCACTGGCACACTTCTGCGACGTAGTGCATTGTAAAACATGATTGCATTACTGATCGGCACCCGTTGATCGCCTTCACAATGCTGTAGCATCACAGGAGTTTTTACATTCTGTACAAAACGCAATGGCGAATGTGCATCATACAAACTCCAGTCATTCCATGGATCTGTTTTGAAATAGGAAGGAAGAAACCCTTCGATATCATCGGTAAGATTTTGATGTGAGAGATCAACAACAGGAGCACCGATGGAGGCTACTTTAAAACGATCTGTATGACCCACGATCCAACTGCTCATAAAACCACCATAGCTCCAACCCATTACTCCCATTTTATTTTCATCGGCAACACCCCTTTTAATTACCTCGTCAACACCAGCCATCAGGTCAATAAAATCTTTTCCGCCCCAATCGGAACGATTGGCCATTCTGAACTCGGTGCCATAACCGGAGGAACCTCTTGGGTTGGGACGAAGAACGGCATAACCCATTTCTGCAAATGCTGCTATTGGATATGTACCCGCATTACCAGCAACACAAGTTTGCTGAAACACACCGGCAGGTCCGCCGTGTACATTTAATATAAAAGGAACTTTTGTTCCGGCTTTATAATTGATGGGATAAGTAAGAAGGCCTTCGATCTCTTTTCCATCTGCGCCTTTCCATTTTATCAGTTCTGTTTTTGGTAAAGGGTTATTTGCATTGTCTGCATTGATGTTTGTGATCTTTACAGGTGAATAATTATTTAATGAACTGATATATGCTTCAGGAAATTTTGATGGATTTTGTAAAATGAAAGCGATGTGAGTGCCGGTTGTATTTATTGAAGCGCCGCCAAGTACATCTGTTGCTCCTTTATTCCATTCTGTGATCGTTTTACCATCGGCACTTAAAACATAAATGCTGTTAAGGGTTTTATTAGCCTCTGACCACAAAATATTTTTTCCGTCTACAGTCCAACCCACAATGCCTCCATTCTCATCTGGCGTTGCTTTTAGTTTCCATGATTTTCCATCAGCAATAGAATAGATTTTTGCATGACGTGGACCGGCCCAATCAACCGGATCTTCTGTAGCATAAAAAGCAATTAATTTTCCATCGGGGCTGAATAAAGGGTTTGATTCACCGGCGCCTGTCTTAGCAATTGATTTTATAGTTCCGCTTTCAATATCGATCATTGAAATGTCGCTGTAGACGTTGTCATTCACTTCCGGCGTTTTACCATGACTGTAAGCAATGCTTTTTCCATCGGGGCTCCAGTCAAATGCATTCACATTATAATTTTCTTTAGTGACCTGTTTTTGTATTCTTTTGCCCGCCGTATCTTTTTTATTCAACCATAGAACAAAAAGACGATTTTGTTTTGCTTCTTCATCCATAAAATACCAGTCGTTCTTTGATTTTTTATTCTTTTCTTCTTTATCGGCTGCCGCATCTGTCATGACAAATGCGATCATATTTCCATCGTGGCTCCAGTCATAACTTCCCACACCGGATTTAACATCAGTTACTTTTTCAGCTTCACCACCCCCAACAGGAAGCACATACAAATTATTTTTTCCATCTCTTGAAGAAGTAAAAGCGATCCATTTACCATCGGGGCTCCATTTAGGGTTCGCAGAATTCTTATCGCCTTTTGTTAACTGAATTGTATTGCTGCCATCACTATTGCAAAGAAATACCTGGTTCACATATTCGCTGCGATCATCGGTCATTACCGCTTCACGAACTGTATATAAGACTTTGCTACCATCAGGCGATGGGACAACAGCAGAAATATTTTTAAGTTTCAAACATTGTTCAGGGCTCCAATTTGTTTTTGTTTGTGCAAAAATGCTTGCTGAGATAAAAACAAAAACGATAAGCAGTGATATCTGTTTCATAAAAAATTATTTTAAAGTAAATAAAGAAAGAATTCAGAGGGAGAGAATAATGAGTAAGTAAGAAAATTTACAAGTTAAGAAAGAGACGGGAATAAACAAGCCACCAATTAAGAAGAATAAATCTTAGATTAGTAGATACATTTTACGTCTCATTAGCAGGTTATGGAAGTACATCAACATACTCATACACCAAGAAAAAAATGGGCGCATTATTTCTGGGAATTTTTAATGTTATTCCTGGCCGTAACGCTTGGGTTTTTTGTAGAGAACCAGCGGGAGCATTATATCGAAAATCAAAGAGCAAGGCAATATGCCTTGTTTTTGCACAGCGATTTGATTAAGGACACAGCAAATCTTTCTCAAAGAATAGAGTATATGGCTTCGGGAATTAAGCAAATTGATACACTAATATCTATTTTAAAATCTCCTTCTCCCGAAACATTTACGAAAAAGATCTATGAATTATCTACTTATTCTTATAGTAACCCTCTATTCACGGCAAATAATTCCACCATGGAACAACTAAAAAGCTCCGGCAGCCTCCGTTATTTCCGAAGCAATACGCTGGTCCGGTACTTTTCAGACTATGATAATGAGATTATAAATATGAAAACTATTGACGACCGTAATCTTTATGTGGTGGAGGACACAAGAAGATTCCTTACACAATTCCTTGATCTTAGAGGCGTACCCACTCCACGTATTTTACGAACAGACACATTATCACAAGAACAATCTTCGGTTCCGGTAGTATTGAGATTGTATAAAAAGGATCCTGCTCAGTTTGAACAATATGCCAACCTGTGCACATTAAAACAACTGGATTGGAGAAACAGGGCCAGACTAATGAGCCGTACGCTTTATAGTGCCCGTAATCTAATCCTATCGTTAAAAGAAGAGTATCATTTGAAGTAAATTAATCTAGCTATCATGGAAGTCCATGCTCATACACATACACCAAGAAAAAAATGGACACATTATTTCTGGGAATTCTTTATGCTCTTCCTTGCCGTGACACTTGGTTTTTTTGTCGAAAATCAAAGGGAACATTATATCGAGGGCCAAAGAGAAAAAAAATATATACAGAATTTAGTACATGACCTTGCCCGTGACACTGTAAACTATAACTTATCAATAGCACTCCGGCTCGAAAGAGAAAGGCAGGCACATCAACTGATCACTATGCTTTATTCTCCGGAGAGAGATAAACACCTGACTGACCTTTATTATTTTGCCCGCCAAATGCCCCGCATGAACACCATTTTTTATTCTACAGATGCAACTATGAACCAGTTAAAAAATTCAGGAGCACTTCGGCTCATCAAAAAGACAGAGGTTGCTGACAGTATTGTAGCTTACAATGCGACAATGGAAGCATATGCCGAAAACCGAAAGACCGAAATCGAAACAAGGATCGCATTCAGAAATGCAGTGGGAAACGTTTTTGATGCCAGCGTTTTGTTGGCCATGATCGATTCAACGGGAAATGAAATGGATAAGACAGTAATATCACCCGCATTTGTAAAACCACTCATTACAGAAAATCAGCAAACGATCAATCATTTTTGTAGTCTTGTTCACTTTCTTTATAGTCAGAGTATTATCGTTCGAAAAAGTTTACTTAAATATAAAGAGCAAGCATCTCGTTTAATAGAGCTATTAATAAAAGAATATCACCTTGATTAAATTGATTGAACATGGAAGTTCATCAACATACTCATACACCGCGAAAAAAATGGACACATTATTTCTGGGAGTTTCTCATGTTGTTCCTCGCTGTGTTCTGCGGATTTCTGGCAGAAAATCAGAGAGAACATTTTATAGAACACAAAAGAGAGAGACAGTATATAGAATCTTTTATTGAGGATTTGAAATCAGATACCGGCAATTACAATCGCCAGATCCGGTTCAGGACAATCAGCCAGAAAAGAGCTGATTCCCTGATCATTCTTCTTTTGAGTCCCGAAAGAAATAAGCATGTTGATTCAATTTATGTTTGTGTTGAGCGGGTGGGGAGAGGAACTCTCTTTCTTTACAATGATCGAACGATACAACAATTAAAAAATTCAGGCGGCATGCGTCTTATAAGAAGTCAGGTTGCTTCCGACCTTATTATGAATTACGATCAATTGGTAAGGGAGATGCAACACTTTGAACTGGTCCGTGAGGATATTCTCAACAGGTTCAGAGAAATTTCCTCATACATATTAGATGCTGCCATTTTTTATGCAATGGCAGATACAGACAGTGATATCAGCGTTAAAAGACCCAAAGGAAATTCGAAATTGTTTTCGGATAACCCGGAAACCATCAACCGTCTATGTTACTGGACAAATCGTTGCAGTATCGTAAACCGACAAGTCATCGTCAAACAGACCGATTTAAAAAACAGTGCTATACGAATAATGGAATTTCTTAGAAAAGAATATAAACTGGAATAAAGCTATAGTCAGTCACAACTAACAAAAATCAATAGGTATGGAAGTTCATCAACATACTCACACGCCACGAAAAAAATGGACGCATTATTTCTGGGAATTCTTCATGCTGTTCCTTGCTGTGACTCTTGGATTTTTTGTAGAGAATCAGCGGGAACACTATGTAGAAAATCAACGGGAAGAAAAATACATTCAGTCTTTTTATGAAGATCTTACTGCTGACGAAAATGACCTGCAATCAAATATAAATTTCTTGAGACATCAAATGTCGCAAGCGGATACATTGCAAAAATTGCTGTTTAACGTTGATATCAAACAACCAGCAAACGGTATCTATATGTATTTAAGAGGGATTACACGTAGCTCTGGCGGCCGCTTAAATCCGAACGATAGAACTATTGTGCAGCTAAGAAACGCAGGTGGTATGCGACTGATAAACAAAAGTGTCTCTGACAGCATGGTTGACTACTATCGAAGTGCCGACATCATTCAATTTCTAACTGAAGATGGATTAAACAATAGAAGATTACTGCGGGAAAGGTATATGCCATTATTAAATGCCCGTGATTTCATAAAAGTGTTGGATACCACAAATTCAATTGTAAATGTGCGGGAAAACCTATACCTGCGTAAGGCAGATCCGGATATTATTAACGAATGCCTTATTGAGATTGATAGAATTAGAACACTCAACCTTGTGTTAGCAACAAGAATTCAGCTCTTAAAAGAAAAAGCTGGCAGAATAAAAAATTTTATAAAGAAAGAATATGACCTGAAATAAACTTTATGGAAGTTCATCATCACACACAGACGCCACGAAAAAAATGGACGCATTACTTCTGGGAGTTTCTCATGCTGTTTCTTGCTGTGTTTTGTGGATTTCTGGCGGAGTACCAACTGGAGCATAAAATTGAAAAAGATAAGGAAAGACAGTATATGAGAAGTATGCTGGAAGACCTTGTTTCAGATACTTCCATGCTGCAGACCTCAATTAATCGTGCTGCAGCTATGGAAAAAGGGCTCGACTCTCTGAAAAATAATTTATATGATCTAGACAATATAGAAAAAAATATTTTAACAATTTACCGGCAAAATGCAGAGAACTTAAGATTGATTTTAGCTTCATTCAGTGACCAAACCGCTATCCAATTACGTAATTCAGGCGGCATGCGGTTGATCAGAAAAATAAAAATATCCAATGCCATTTCAAGATATTGGAGAGGCATCAGCGGCATTGAATTTACTTTAGGCAATTATAAAAAATACAGCGACGAAAGAGAAGATTTGGGATATAGCATTTTCAATCATAAATATTCTGTTAGGGGTTCGGTGGATTCAACAACCTTCCTTGATAATTATTTCATTATGTCTGAAGCCAGGCTAATAACAAATGACAGGAACTTACTGATCAATTATGCCAATCGTACAGGCCGTCTCCAGGAGTTTACTGAACGATTTGTTAAGCCCCAGTTAGTCTCGCAAAAATTACGTGCAATAGATTTAATTGATCTTATTAAAAAGGAATATCAACTTAAATAAATTACTTTATGGAAGTACAATACCGAAAGGGAAAAATGGACACATTATTTCCGGGAATTTTTTGTGTTGTTCCTTGCTGTGTTCTGCGGATTTGTTGCAGAAAATTAATTACCCTGATGGAAGAGGAATATAACCTTAAATAATTTCAAATAGAAGTTCATCCACACAAAAACACCAGAAAAAAAATGGCCACTTTATGTCTGGGAATTTTTTATGTTGTTTCTTTAGTTTTATTATCCTTACATCTAAAACCAAAACATGAAGAGAAATATTTTATTCGCAGCACTAATCACTCTTTTTCAGCTAACTGCTGTTGCACAAGCAGACTATTTTTATCCAGGTGCTGGAAATTTTAATGCCACTATTCCCACTCCTGAGAAATTTTTAGGCTATGCCATCGGCAGCCATCATACCAGGCATGATAAGATCGTTGAATATTTTAAGGAACTCGATCGTTTGTCAGATCGTGTCAGTTTCAAGATCATAGGAGAAACATTTGAACATCGTCAGCAGGTGGTAGCTATTTTTACTTCTCCATCCAACCATCAGCGTTTGGAGGAAATACGTAAAGCTCACCTCGCAGGGCAACTAAATGGCAATACAGAAAATATTCCATTGGTTATTCATCTTGGATATAACGTTCATGGCAATGAACCATCAAGCAGTGAAGCTGCCATGCTTACTGCTTATTATCTCACCGCATCCGAAAGTGAGGAAGCGACGAAATGGATGAATGAAATGGTGATCCTGATGGATCCCGTCATTAATCCTGATGGAAGAGACCGGCATACTCATTGGGCAAATATGCATAAAGCATCACCTCTTGTTGACGATCCTATAGACAGGGAGCATACTGAGATATGGCCGGGCGGAAGATTTAATCACTATTGGTTTGATTTAAACAGGGATTGGTTTTTGGGAACTTTTCCTGAAACAAGAAACCGTATAAAATTTTTCCATTACTGGCGGCCCTACGTGCAAACAGATCACCATGAAATGGGAAGCAATGCCACCTTTTACTTTGATCCGGGTGAAGATGCCAGCAATAATCCTGTGGTTCCTGATTATTTATACAAAACGGTATATCCAAAATATGCGGAATATTTTTCCAAAGCAACCGACAAAATCGGTTCAATGTATTTTACTAAAGAGGCGTATGATAAATTATATCCGGGATATGGCAGCAGCTATATTAATTTTTATGGCGGTGCCGGATTTTTATTTGAACAAGCGAGCAGTCGCGGGCATCTGCAGGAAACGAATACCATCCCGATCACATTTGCTTTTACTATCAGAAATCAATTTACTGCTTCGCTTACCACAGCCAGGGCATCATTGGCCGAAAAAAATATGCTGCTTAAAATGCGAAAAGAATTTTACAGGATAGCAAAGGAGCAACAGGCAAGATCAGCAATCAAAGGATATTTATTTGGCGACGCGAATGATGAAACAAGAACAAGAGCTTTTGTTGATATGCTGCTATTGCATGAAATAGAAGTGTATGAGGTGAGCAGCAACACCACAGCGGAAAGCAAGACATTTGAAACAGGAAAAAGTTTTTATGTTCCTGCCGCCCAGGATAATTATATCATGGTACGATCAATATTTGAGAAGCAGATCACTTACATTGACAGTTCTTTTTATGATGCTTCAGCCTGGAGCCTTGTACATGCCTATGATCTTCCACATGCAGAAATGAAGAGTTCTTATACGGCAGGAAAGAGAATTGCATCTTTACCTGTACGGCCAACGACTGATGTGATAAAAAGCAATTATGCTTATGTGATAAGCAATACGGATTATAATATTCATAAAGCTATTTATAGTTTACAAAAATCAGGCGTCATTGTTCAATCGGCCTTTCGCCCCTTTACAGTTAGTGTGAATGGGGCAAATAGAAAATTTGGTTATGGCAGTGTAGTCATTTCTGTGCAACAACAACTTATTTCTCCTGACTCATTATTTAAGACGGTTGTAGCAACGGGAAGAGAATCGAATATTAATATAGTTAGCATCTCAACAGGGTATAGTGCCGGTGGTGTCGACATGGGAAGCGGTTATGTAAGAACACTTAATAAACCAGAAGTATTGTTGATCATTGGAACAGGAGTTGCCGCTAGCGAAGCAGGTTTTATCTGGCATTTGTTAGATCAGCGCTTGCAGATGCCCATCACCAAAATAGATATTTTGAATATTAGCAGGGCCAACCTGAATCGTTATAACACCATGATCATGGTTTCTGGTAATTACTCACTCATTGATACGATCACAACCAACAGGATCAGAACATGGGTGCAGGCGGGCAACACTCTCATAACTATTAAAGGCGGGACTGAATGGGCAATCCGCAATAGGTTTACGAGGGAAAAACTTTTAGCGGCTGATACTGCTAAAGGTGTACCTGCACGCAAGGATTTTGACATGGCTGTGCATATTGAAGGTGCAAAGGCTTTGGGCGGCGCTATTTTCCGTGTTGATCTCGATACAACACATCCCATTGGTTTTGGATTTACCAACCGGAAAGTTTCTGTTTATAAAAATGGCCTTACATTTTTGCAACCCAGCAGTAACCCATACAACACCGTGTCGCAATACGCCAATGATCCACTTATCGGCGGTTATATTCATCCAACCACTTTGAAGAAAGTAAAAAACTCTGCATCAATTTTGGTTGGGAGTGAAGGAAGCGGAAGAGTAATTTTATTCAGCGATGATCCAAATTTCCGCGGAACCTGGTATGGGACAAACAAGCTTTTCCTGAATGCAATATTTTACGGGAGTAATATTAATGTACCAACGTTGGCCGCTGAGCAGTAATAATATTAATGTAACTTGATAAACTTCTACGCTTATGGAAGTTCATCAACACACTCACACGCCAAGAAAAAAATGGACCCATTATTTCTGGGAATTTTTGATGTTGTTCCTTGCAGTTTTCTGCGGTTTTTTGGCAGAGTACCAGCTTGAACATGTAATTGAAAATAAAAGAGAAATAGAATATATAAAATCTTTTATTGAAGACTTAAAATTGGATACTGCAGAGCTCAATTTAGCTATTGGGATCAGGTCGAGAAGAATGCGTTCGTGTGATTCACTGATCATGCTGATGAAATCGCCACAGAGAAACCAAAATACTAACGAGATCTATTTTCATGGATTAATGATAACCCGAAATAACAGATTAAGCTATAATGACCGGA